>Ga0209014_10000016_pt1 | contig 89334 bp, 80 predicted proteins | sample BarGraNGADG00212_FD_184491 | JGI IMG/M metagenome (GOLD analysis project Ga0209014, IMG submission 184491) | Arctic peat soil microbial communities from Barrow, Alaska - Barrow Graham LP Ref core NGADG0002-212 (SPAdes) (version 2) | ecosystem: Environmental > Terrestrial > Soil > Wetlands >...
ACATCGATTGCCGGGCCGTTGCTGTATCTAGCTGTATTTATTGGTCTTAAGTGGTGCGCCCGGCGCGACTCGAACGCGCGACCTCCGGTTTAGGAAACCGATGCTCTATCCTGCTGAGCTACGGGCGCATAAGGCTAACTCTATGAGATACGGTAAGATACAGTCGCTACCGAAAAACCGCCGCCGCACCTGATGTTTCCGGGGATGCACCGGGGATGCACGCCTGCACGCGAGGTCGACCGCGATGAACGCGGCGCGCGGGACGGAACTGTCCACGTACCTCACGCGTTGAATCCTACCACAGGGGGAAAGACCCGCTCTGGATATGCTGCAGGCACGGGCCTCCACATCCCGCCGCCGTCGTCCCGGCGCGCACAGGCGGGCGCCACGTCCCGGCGCGTCAGGAGGGGCCGCCCCCGACGACGGCGTCGAGGACGAGGACTTCAATCCCTTCGACCCGCCTCATGCCGAAGTCGTTCGTCACAAGCCCGGTCGCCTCACCGGCGATCGCCGTGGCGACCTGAATGGCGTCAGGGGTGCGCAGACGGTATTCGGCACGAAGTTGCGCGGCCCGGTCCGCGATGCTCAGCGTGAGTGGCATCCACTCGCGATGGTAGATCAGCGGAGCAGTGTCAATGCCTATCCGCCGGTGCCTTGCGAGGAACTCGGCCAAGCGCTCAGGCGACGTCACCAACTGCCCCGTTCGCGCGAGAGGTAGTCTCGACGACCCTCAACTCTCTCGCAGCTCCCTTCGGTGTGGCTCTTCTGAGCCTCGTGTTCGTGGGGCCGAAGTCACGGTGGGGCCTGGTGGGCGTCGTGCCGCTGTTGACTGGCTTGGTGGGCAACTGCCCCCCTCTATACCCTGCTCGGCATCAACACCTGTCCGCACAAGTCCCGCTGACAGACGACGCGGCACGTTCGTCGCGGCCTTCCGGCCTAGTACTTGAGGAGCGAGAAGATCTGCTCCCCTTCCAGGTGCTGCCGGCCGTTCAAGCCGACCAGCTCGATGAGGAACGCGAGGCCGTGCAACTCGCCGCCCAATCGCTTCACGAGCCGCGTGGCTGCGCTCGCCGTGCCGCCGGTCGCCAGCACGTCATCCACGATCAGCACGCGCTGCCCAGGCTCGATCGCGTCGGCGTGGATCTCGATCGCATCGCTCCCGTACTCGAGGTGGAAGGCCTCCTTGATCGTCTTGGCGGGGAGCTTGCCGGGCTTGCGAATCGGGCAGAACCCAACACCAAGCCGGTCCGCCACCGCCGCGCCAAGGATGAAGCCGCGGCTCTCGATTCCGATCACGAGGGAGATGCCCTGCCCCTGGTACGGCGTGGACATCCCGTCGAGGGCGGTCTTGAAGCCGACCGGGTCACGCAGCAGCGTGGTGATGTCGTAGAAGAGGATGCCGACGTTCGGGAAGTCAGGGATCAAACGGATACGCGACTTGAGTGTGTCCATCAGCAAGTGTCCTGGTCAGTGGCGCGCGGTGAACGAGACAAATCGGCCGGTCGGCGCCATGAGTTCCGTGGTGACATCGTCCACGCGCGCCCGGCTCGGGCCGCGTCGCACGGCGCGTTCGAAGCGTTCCACAGCTTCGGCATCCCCCTCAGCGAGAATTTCGACGGAACCGTCGGGCAGGTTCCCGACCCAGCCGGTGACGTTTTCGAGCGAGGCGATCTCGATGGCGAACCACCGGAACCCGACGCCTTGCACCCGTCCGGATACGAGCAGCCTGCGCGCGATGATCATGATCCGCCTGATTTCCGCCGTGCACCCACGAACGGCGGATTATACCCAAGGCGCCGAGGCGCTGTCAGCACGAACACGCGGCACTCCTCTACTTGACGGGCTGGACCTTCGCCGCCGCGGCCAGCCTGTTGAACGCGGTCAGGTCGGCCAGTTGGACAGCCTCGAGCTTCTCGAGTTCCGCGTCCAGCCGTGCCGCCAGGTTCTTGAAGGCCGCGACGCTCTGCTCAGTGGGCTTTCCGTCAGCACTCTCGATGACGCCAAGCAGCGCCGCGAGCTTGTTGTTCAACTTGATTGGATAGTTGAGCGGGTCCTGGCTGCTCATGTTCCGATACTGGTAGATCTCGCCTTCGATGGCCGTCAGCTTCGACGACAACGCGTCAGCCGCGGGACCCAGCTTGCCCGGTTTCGAGCCCGACACCCGGTCTCTCAGCTGGTCCTTCAGTGCGCGAATGCGGATCACGGCTTCGTTTGCCGCGCTCACTCGATCGCGGACCTGCATGGCCAGCGAGAACTGCTCCTGGATATCGGCGTCGGGCACCGACGTCAGCCACGGGTGCTTGCGAATCCCGAACGGTGCGGTCAAGACGATCGGCGCGGCCGCCGATGCGGCGACCGGGGTGACGGTCAACCGCACCTGGTAACGCCCCGGCACTGCCTTGGGGCCACGAGTGCCCGCCGCCCAGAGGATCATCTTCGGGATGCCCGTGGGACCCGGATGGCGCATATCCCAGACGAAGCGGTTCATCCCGACCTTCGCCGTCACCGTGGGGTCGGCGCCTCGCGGCGCCTCCTCTTCCGCCGCCGGCTCTTCCCTCTTCTCCTCCCCGGCAGCCGCTTCGGGTGTTCCGGTGAACGCCCTGACCAGCTGTCCGCTGACGTCGAGCACCTCGACGGTGACCTTCGATGCCGCCTCCTTCAGGTAGTAGTCGATCGTCACGCCGCGGCTCACCGAACGCACCGCGTCCTGCGGCGTGAACAGGTGAACGGCGTCCGCGGCTGCCTGGGGCGTCAGTTGGCGGAGCACCGCCACATCATCGAGGACGAAGAAGGACCGGCCGTGCGTGGCGACCACGACGTCGGTCTCGGTCACCGCGATGTCGTGGACCGGGGTTACGGGCATGTTCAGCCGGAGCGACTGCCAGTTGGCGCCCTCATCGAACGAGACGTAGAAGCCGTGTTCGGTCCCCGCATAGAGCAAGCCCGGTCGCTTCGGATCCTCGCGAATCGCCCGCGCGAAATCAGTTACGGGAATCCCCTTCACGATCTTCGTCCAGCTCTTGCCGTAGTCTTCTGTTCGGTAGAAGTACGGCGAGCGGTCATCGCGCTGGTAGCGATTGGCAGCCACGCAGGCCGTGCCTGGGGAATGCGGAGATGCGTCGATCAGGCTGATCCTGGCAAACTCCGGCAAGTCGGGCGGTGTCACGCGAGCCCACGTGGTTCCGCCATCCCTGGTCAGCTGGATCACGCCGTCGTCGCTTCCCGTCCAGATCGTTGCGCCATCTCTCGGGGACGGGGCAATCGTGAAGATGGTCGCGTAGGTTTCGACGCCTGTCTGATCGAGGGTGATCGGACCGCCCGACGGCCCGAGCGTCGAAGGATCCGCTCGCGTGAGGTCCGGGCTGATGCGTTCCCAGCTTCGCCCTTCCGTGGTCGTGCGCCACAGGTGCTGCGACCCGACATAGAGGATCTTCGGGTCGGTCGGCGCGAACACGACCGGGAAGGTCCACTGGAACCGTTCCTTCATGGCATTGGAGGAATGACCCATCGGGTTCTCGGGCCACACGTTGATCTGCCGCATCTGCCCCGTGCGCCGGTCATAGCGAGTGAGGAGACCGCCGTAGCTCCCGGCGTAGAAGACATCCGGGTTTCGCGGGTCCGCCGCGACGTACCCGCTCTCGCCACCGCCGATGTCGTAGAAGTCGTCGCCGCTGCTGGTGACCGGGAGGCAGGCGGTGCTGTTGTCCTGCTGCGCGCCGCAGACGTGGTACGGCACATGCGCGGTCGTCGTGACGTGGTAGATCTGCGCCGTCGGGTAGCGCTGCCCGGTCCACGTCTCTCCCCCGTTGAACGACACGTTCGCGCCCCCGTCGTTGCCATTGATCATGCGCGCGGTGTCGTTCCCGGCAATCCAGAGGTCGTGATTGTCCCCGTGGGGAACGCCGATAGCCTTCCAGGTTTTGCCCGCATCAGCTGAGCGATAGAAGCCGGTGTTCAGCACGTAGACGCGCTCGCGGTCCTTCGGATCGGCGTAGATTCGGCTGTAGTAGAACGCGCGCTGACGGAACCGTCGCGCGTCGTTGATCCTCGTCCACGTGGCGCCCGCGTCCTCAGACCGGAAAATTCCACCATTCTCTGCTTCGACGATGGCGTAGACCCGGTTGGAGTCGGCGCCCGCGACCGCGACGCCGATCTTGCCGATCGTCCCCTTTGGCAGCCCGGCGTTTCGCGTCAGTTCCGTCCAGCTGTCGCCGCCGTCGATAGACTTGAACAGTCCGCTCCCCGTTCCGCCGCTCGAGAGCGAGTGAGGTGTGCGAGATACCTCCCAAAGCGCCGCGAACATGACCAGGGGGTTCTTCGGGTCGAGGGCCAGGTCTACCGCGCCTGCCGTGCTGGTCCTGAACAGCACCTTCTTCCACGTCGCCCCGCCATCGACCGTGCGGAACACGCCCCGTTGGTCGTTGGGCCCGTAGGTATGCCCGAGCGCTGCCACGAAAACAATGTCAGGGTTGGAGGGATGGATGCGGATCCTGGCAACGTTCTGAGTGTCCGACAGGCCGATTCGCTTCCAGGTCTTCCCTGCATCTGCCGACTTGTAGAGGCCATCGCCCTGGATCACGTTTCCCCGAAGCGCCACCTCGCCCATTCCGGCATAGACGATGTCGGGATGAGATTCCGAGACGGCGATCGCACCGACCGAGGATGTCTGGAGGAAGTCGTCGGCGACGGGCCGCCAGGTGGTTCCGCCATCGGTCGTCTTCCAGATGCCCCCGCCCGTCGCGCCGAAGTAGTACTCCAGCGGTCGCGCCGGCGAACCCGCCACAGCAATCGACCGGCCGCCGCGGTTCGGCCCGATGTTCCGCCACTTCAGGGCGCCAAAGAAGGCGCGATCGACGACGCCAGAGCCCGCGTCAGGCGCCTGGCTTCGCGCACGGACGACCCTCGTCCACGACCCTGACGCGAGAACCATGCAGGCGATGACCACGACGAGCCACGAGAACCTGGAACGCATGCCAGCCTCCTCCATCGGACGCAGGGGCACATCGGGATGCGGATAGGCCGGGCCGGAGAGAAAGAGGCTCGGCAAGGGAGTCATCGTAACGCGGAGCGACCGAGGCCACAAGCGGATGAGGTGAGGAGGCTGGGTGGCCGGGGTGAGATGCTGGGGCTTCAGGGCACGGATTCCACAACCGGCCCGAAGTGGCGGTCGATGAACGCTTCGACCTGGTCGAGCGACTCGTACGCGCAAGTCGCCCCGTGCGCGGTGCTGAACCCTGACACGAGTCGCGACACCTGGTCGCGTCGGGCCGCATCGTAGAGCACGAACACGCGCTGCCCTGTCGCGGCGGCGCGGCCGGTCACGTACCCCACCTCGAACCCGACGCCGTAGCTCGATCCCGACGCTTCCGCGACAAGCGCGTGGCACTCGTCCAGCCAGCGCCGGTCGCGCTCGTACACCTCTCCCTCGGTGACCGCCCCTTCTGCCCGCTCTACGTCGTCCACGAGCAGGTGTGACGTCAGGGTCTCGTGCCCGAGCGCGCGCAGCCGCTCGGCAATCACCCGCGCGGCGACGACGCCCGCTCGACTGCCCCGAACCGTGCAGGCCAGATAGATACGCATGGCTAACGACTGGTCGGCTGCAGCATCAGCTTCAGGTCTTCTTCCAGGCTCTGCAGATCTTCCTCGTGCTCCACTTCCTGCTGCAGGATGGTCAGCGCCAGGTTGTACGTGACCATGTCCTTGTCCTTCGTCGTGTCCATCAGTTGCTTGTAAGAGGAGATGGCGCACTGCTCGCCCGCGATGTTCTGCCCGAGGATCACGCCGACATAGGCGTCGGCGGGCGCCTCGTACTTGCAGGGGCTCAGCGTGAACCAGTCCTTCGGACTCAGTCCCGGCGTCCCGCCGAGCTGTACGATCCTCCCGGCCAGCAGCACGGCGTGATTCAGTTCCTCGGCGGCATGGAGATTCAGCTCCGCCGCCACCGCGTCCTTCATCGGCCCCTTGATGACCTTCGCGCCGAGCCAGTACTGGTAGTAGGCCAGCCACTCGCTGGCGTACGCCCGATTGAGCAGGTCGAGCAACTGGTTCACGTCCATCCCGACGATTTCGCGGCCGCGCGTACCCATGACGCCTCCTGGTGATGAGGATGACAGGCGCCGTTTCTCTTCGTTGGAGAGCGGGCGCCAGAAGGGGGAATTGTACACCGGCTGGCCGGCTATCGGTCAGCAGCCCCCAGCGCATGGCTGGGAAGTCAATCTCCTGGGTCGCCTGGATCAGGCTCGCGGCGCGCCAACACGGCGGCGTCGGACCGCAGCCTGAGGCGCCACCGATAGCGTGCCGCCACTCGGCGTCGTCCGCCTTGGTGTCTCCACACCGGACTGCGGTCGTCCCCAGAGATAGCCAGCACAGCACGCTCCGGCTTCTGGGAGCCGCGTGTTCAGCAGCACGCTGCTCGCACCCCATCGGAAGCTCTTCACATGCCGATGGAGTTTCTGGTAGTCACAAGCCCCCGGCGATGGGCCATTATTGTCCCACCAAAAAGAAACGGCCCGGCGCTGTTTCGCCGAGCCGTTCTCGTAAGTGCTTGTCTTTATTGGCTGAAAGTTGGTCGGGGCGAGTGGATTCGAACCACCGACCCCTCGGTCCCGAACCGAGTGCTCTACCAGGCTGAGCCACGCCCCGACCCAAGAACGCTATTCTACCCCAGCGTCCCTCTCCAGGCCAAGACCTTTTATGTACTCGAGCGCCTGGTGCGCGGTCAGATCCGACTGGAGGGGCGTCAGCGACACATAACCGGCGCGAATCGCCTCGTAATCAGACCGGTCATTCGGCATCCACTCGTCCTGCCCTTCGCCAATCCAGTAGTAGGGCCGGCCCCGCGGATCGTGGCGCTCGGTGACGGTCGTGGCGTGGTTGCGCGCACCCTGCACCGTCAGGCGGACGCCTTTCGGCCGCACGCGCGGCACGTTGACGTTCAGGAACGTCCGCTGCGGCATCCCGTTCGCCAGCACGCGCTCGGCCACGTCACGGGCGACCCGCGCCGCATCGCTGAAGTCCCATTCCCCGGGGCCATGCTGCAGCGACACGGCAATCGCGGGAACGCCCAGCAGCGCCCCTTCGAGCGCTCCCGAGACGGTCCCGGAGTACGTGACGTCATCGCCGACGTTGAGCCCCTTGTTGATGCCCGACACCACCAGGTCCGGGAGACCCCGCAGCACCGACGCGACCGCGATGTTCACGCAGTCGGTCGGCGTGCCGTCGAGCGCGTATGTGGAGTCCCTGACATGCTCGAGCCGGAGCGGGTGGTGAAGCGTGAGCGCGTGCCCGATCGCGCTCGCTTCATGGCTGGGCGCGACAACGACCACCTGTCCGAGCGGCAGCAGCGCGTCGGCCAGCGCCCGAATGCCCTCCGAGAGCACGCCATCGTCATTGGTTACGAGGATGCGAGTCATGCCAACCACCGAGTATAGCAGGCTCATCGCGGGGCTGAAGCCCCTCGGCACACCTGCAAGGGCGCCGCCCCACACCGACAAGGGCCTCGCGCCACACGGCGAAGCCAGCTCGCGGCGCTGAAGCCCCTCGCTACACGGCGGCACGAGGCGGCTCTCAGTCTTTCTCTCTCACAAGGGCGGCCAGGAGCACGGTGGCAAGAAGGGCCAGGCCGGCGCCAAGCCCGAACGCGGCCTCCGGGCTCACGATCTTCCAGACGAGGCCGAACACGACGCTCGCCAGCAGGGAGCCAAGACCGAGCGCCGCGTTGTAGATGCCGAAGGCCGTACCGCCCAACGAGGCTGGGGCAAGGTCTGCGATGAGCGCCTTCTCGGTCCCTTCCGAGAGACCGTAGTAGAAGCCGTAGACGAGGAACCACGCGACCAGGGCCGCCACCGACGTGCTCAGCGCGAACCCGGCGTACACCAACGCGTAGATGAGCCAGCCGGCGCCAATGACCACTCGCCTTCCCCATCGATCCGACTTGATGCCGCCCCACACCGACATGAGCGCCTTGACGACGTGCAGCAGCGACCAGAGCATCGGGATGAATGCCGCGCCCACGCCAAGGTCGCTGAGCCGCAGCAGGAGAAACGCATCGGCCGAGTTGCCCAGCGCGAAGACGAGCAGCACGATGAGCAACCGGTAATAGCGAGGCGGAAGATCACGCCAGCCCTCCCGCGCCGACTCGACGCCACGGGCCGCTTCCGCTGACAGACTGGCCACCTCGGGCCCTGGTTCCTCGAGCAGGAACAACGTGGACACCGCCAGCGCGCCCGGGATGATCGTCAGCGCGAACAGCAGGCGATACTGCCCGGGAAACAGCAGCAGGAACAGTGACGCCAACGCCGGCCCCAGCACGGCCCCGACGTGGTCCATCGCGCGGTGGAATCCGAAAACCCGCCCGCGGGTCCGTGGCGTCGCGCACGCGGCGAGCAGCGCGTCGCGCGGCGCTCCACGCACGCCCTTCCCCACCCGATCCAGAAATCGCACGACGAACAGCTGCGGCCAGGACGTGACCAGCGCGACCAGCGGGCGGATGGCGGACGAGAGCGCGTATCCGCCAATCACGATGGGACGGCGCACCCGCCAGCGGTCGGAGAGGTGGCCCGATACGATCTTCAGGAGGCTGTTGGCGGCTTCCGCGAATCCCTCGATGAGTCCCAGCGACAGCGCGCCGGCGCCAAGGACACGCGTGAGGTACAACGGGAGCAGCGGGTAGATCGCCTCGCTCGCGGTGTCGGTGAAGAGGCTTGTGAGCCCGAGGAGCCAGACCGGCCGGGAGAGCCCGAACACCGTTCGCCCCGGCCCGGGGGAAGACGCGGCCACGCGTTTGTCGTCAGTGGGCGGTGACATTGGTCAATGGCAACGCTACACCTTCAGGAAGATCCGGCGGCGGTACATCACCCAGAGGATGGCGTACAAGACCACGAGGTTGGTCAGCGCGAACAACAGCGAGGCGTTCTTCGGCGAGGCGAGCGGCTCATACCACCCGCGGTAGACGAACCCCTGCAACGAGACCAGCGTTCCGGCCGCGTTGGTCACCTTGATCAGTCCCATCGTCTTGGCGATGAGACCCGACAGGACGAAGAGCGCGATCGCGTTGACGCCCAGAACGACAAACGGCTTGGTCCACCACTTCCAGCCCTTCACGTCGATCGTCCAGTAGCACGCGCCAAGACCGATCGCGCCCGCTCCACCCATGAACCAGGCGTAGGAACTGGTCCAGAGGTTCTTGTTGATCGGAAGAGCCAGGTCCCACAGCAGGCCGATCGCCATCGCGGCGACTCCGGCGGCAACCATCAGCAGCGACTTCGTTCCGCCAGGGACGGGCGCGCGCAGCCAGAAGCCTGTCACCACGCCCATCAGCGTGCTCGCGACAGCCGGGAGAGTGCTGAGCAGCCCTTCGGGATCCCACGGGCGCTTCCCCCACATGTGGTTCTGGCCGAGCACCGCGCGGTCGATAAACGCCCCGAGGTTCCCCGCTGCGGTGAGGTCGCCGGGGTTGTGGCCCGGATACGGCGCGAAGACCATCGCGAGCCAGTAGCCCACCGTCAGCCCGACAATCCAGATCATCAACCGGGACGCGTGCCCTCGGTCATTCCGGTCAGGATGCGGCGAGGTCAGGCGGAAGATCGCCGCCGCCGCCAGATAACAAAGGCCGATGCGGACGAGGACGCCAGGCAGCCGCAGCGTCGCCAGCCTGAAATAAGGGAAGCCGGCGAGAAACCAGCCGAGCGCCATGATCGTCACCCCTCGGCGCACCACCTTCCACCCCGCCCCCATCGTCGCCCTCGAGAGCGTCATCGAGACGCCGACGATGAACAGGAAGAACGGGAAGATCAGGTCCGTCGGGGTCCACCCGTTCCATTCGGCATGGAGCAGCGGCCAGTAGGCATTGCCCCAATCGCCCGGGTTGTTGACGATGACCATGGAGGCCATCGTGAACCCGCGGAAGACGTCGAGGGAGACCAGGCGCGCTGAGAGGGCCGGTGCCGGCGCGGCAGTCCGTGTCATCGGGTGAGAGATTAGCAGTAAGCTAGGTACATGCGCAAAACCGCTCTCGCGCTCGTGCTGGTCGGCCTCCTGTTCCCCGCCCTGGCTGCAGGCCAGGCCGCCGTTGCGATCCAGGGACCTCCGCAGGAGGCTGGCACCTTCCTGAAGCCCGACTTGGTCGAACTCGTCGGGCTCGACTCGACGATCCACCTCGACGTGCGCTATGCCACCGCGAACAACCTGGTCGGTCGCCCGGTCTATACCGAGGCCCGCGCATTCCTCCAGCGACCGGCGGCTGAGGCGCTCGTGCGCGTCAGCGCCGCACTGGAGAAGAGCGGCTACGGTCTGCTCGTCTTCGATGGCTATCGTCCCTGGTCGGTGACCAAGATGCTCTGGGACGCGACGCCGCCTGAGAAACGCGAGTTCGTGGCCGACCCGTCAAAAGGCTCGAAGCACAATCGCGGATGCGCCGTGGACCTCTCCCTCTATGCCGTGGCGACCGGGCGCGAGGTTGGGATGCCGAGCGCCTTCGACGAGATGTCACCGCGGGCTTATCCGAGCTACACCGGCGGCACGGACGCCGAGCGAGCCGCGCGCGACCTGCTGCGGCAGGTTATGGAGGGCGAAGGATTCACGGTAGAACAGAACGAGTGGTGGCACTTCAACTACCGCGACTGTCCGAGCTACCCCATTCTCAACCTCCAGTTCTCTCAGATCGGGAGGTTGCAACGGTAGGGTGATTGAATATGGTTCCCCTGGCCGATGATCTTGCCCGTCAGACGCGCGAAGGCGAGTTGTACGAACGCTACAACGGCGACTGGACACGGTGTGTCGCGTGTGGCCACCGCTGCCCCATCCCGAACGGCGCTCAGGGGGTCTGTAAGGTGCGATTCAACCGCGACGGGCGGTTGATGGTGCCGTGGGGATACGTGGCCAGCGCCCAGTGCGATCCGATCGAAAAGAAACCGTTCTTCCACGTGCACCCGGGCGCGCTCGCCTTCAGCTTCGGCATGCTCGGCTGCGACCTGCATTGCGGCTACTGCCAGAACTGGGTCACCTCGCAGGCGCTTCGCGACCCACAGTCGGTGTTGCGGTCTGAACCAGCGACGCCAGAAGGCCTGGTGCGAACTGCCGTGCAACTCGGGGCGAAGGCCCTGGTCAGCACCTACAACGAGCCGCTGATCACCGCGGAATGGGCGGTTGCGGTGTTCCGGCTCGCGAGGTCCGCAGGGTTGCTCACCGGGTTCGTCTCCAACGGAAACGCCACCCCCGAAGCGCTCGAGTACCTGGAGCCGTGGGTGGACCTCTTCAAGGTGGACCTCAAGGGATTTGACGACAAGCGTTATCGACAGCTCGGCGGCCGGTTGCAGCCGGTCCTCGACACGATTGTCACCCTTCATCGGATGAGGCTCTGGCTGGAGATTGTCACGTTGCTCGTGCCCGGGTTCAACGACTCGGACGAAGAGCTCCGCCGGCTGACCGGGTTCGTCGCCGACGTGTCACCTGCGATCCCCTGGCATGTCAGCGCGTATCACGAGGACTACCGGATGAGCGGGAATGGCGGGACGATGGCCGCCATGCTCGAGCGCGCGGCCGCAATCGGGCGGACGGCCGGATTGCAGTATGTCTACGCGGGCAATATCCCGGGAACGATCGGCGACCTCGAGAACACGCGCTGCCCATCCTGCCAGGAGATGCTCATCGAACGCCGCGGCTACCGCGTGCGCAGCTACCGGCTGACGTCCGACGGCAGGTGCCCATCCTGTGCGACGACGATCCCCGGGCGCTGGAGCACGGCCCCGCGGCCCCTCACGACCTGAGTGGTCCTGGGGTAAGATCGAACCATGTCGTTCGTCGATCAGCTCGGCCGGCCACTGCGCAGCCTGCGCGTGTCTGTCACCGACCGCTGCAATCTTCGCTGCCAGTACTGCATGCCCGAGGCGGAGTACGTCTGGCTTCCGCGCGAAGGCCTGTTGTCCTTCGAGGAGATCGTGCGCCTCGTGGACGTCTTCGCGGGTCTCGGCGTGGACAAGATCCGCCTGACGGGAGGGGAACCGCTGCTCCGCCGCAATCTTCCCGACCTCGTGCGCCTCCTCGCCGCGGATCGGCGCCTGACCGACCTGACACTCACAACCAACGGTGTCCTGCTCGCGGACCACGCCGAGGCACTCCGAGCCGCAGGGCTCATGCGCCTCACGGTGAGCCTCGACACTCTTCAGCCTGATCGCTTCAGGACCCTGACCAGGTTGACCACCCACGCCCGCGTCTTGGAAGGGCTCGAGGCGGCCGCGCGACTGTTCAGCACGCTGAAGATTGACAGCGTGATCATGCGCGGCGTGAACGACGACGAACTGATCCCGCTCGTCGAATACGCGCGGGCACATCACGCCGAAGTGCGCTTCATCGAGTACATGGACGTGGCAGGCGCCACGCAGTGGGCCGCGGATACGGTGGTGTCGCGCGCGGAAATCCTGCAGCGCCTCGAAGCGCACTACGGTCCGCTCGAGCCTCTCGACGACTCCGTGTGGGCGCCTGCCGATCGCTTCCGCCTGCCCGATGGCGCGGTTATCGGCGTGATCGCCTCGACGACCAACCCGTTCTGCGGGACGTGCGATCGCGCCCGGCTGACTGCCGACGGGTTGTGGCTCACCTGCCTCTACGCCACCGACGGCATCGATTTGCGAGCGCCGCTCCGGGCGGGAACGCCGCCAGCCGAACTGGCGGCGCGCGTCGAACAGGCGTGGCGCGCCCGCAGCGATCGGGGGGCCGAGTTGCGGGCCGCCGATCGCAAGCGCGGCATCTATATCCCGGCATCGACGCTGAAGGGTAACTCTCACCTCGAGATGCATACCCGCGGCGGGTAGCAGGCCGCTGAACAGGACCCGCCTGACCCGCTTCGACGAGGATCACGCCCGCTGAGGCGGGATGGACCGACCGGAATTGGCACGCCAGCGCGTGCCCCTCGAGGCGTTCGAAGCCGAGGAAGCCGCACGTCCCCTTGATCATGTGGATCGTCCGAAAGACGCTGCCCAGGAGCGCGAGATCGTTCGGCCGCTGCTCGAGCGCCAGCATCTCCTGCTCCAACCGCGCCAGGTTCTCATTGCTCTCGATGAGAAATTCCCTGATGAGATCGAGAACCTCGTTGTCGTCCATTATCTCCCCAAGGCGCGGCCGATTGACCGGCCGCGCACGACAGCGAAGATCCGCGACGGCCGGCCGGCGGAATCCCAGTAGCCTATGAATCGTCAGGCCGACGCAGCACTTGAGAGATTTGTGTGCGATCCGCACACGGACTGCGCGGTTTTGGATGGGTATCCCGGGCGGAGCTTCGCCAATTGGAACAGCGCTACCCGGCGCGCTCGGCGTCGAGGACTTCGCGCACCTTCCGGCCCAATGTTTCGGGCGTGAACGGTTTGCCCAGGAACGCCACCCCCGATTCCAGCATATGCTGTTCGACGACCACGTGCTCGATATAGCCGGACATGTAGATGATCCTCGCCTTGGGGCGGAGGGCAGACACGGCGTCCGCCACCTCCCATCCGCTCATCTGGGGCATCACCATGTCGGTGACGACCAGGTGGATCGGGCCGTCGTGAGCGCGACAGAACTCGATCGCAACCGGGCCGTTCTCGGCTTCGAGCACGGTGTAGCCGAACCGCCGGAGGATGTCGCGAAGCAGGTGGCGAACCGCTTCTTCGTCCTCGACGAGCAAGATCGTCTCGGACCCGTGCGGCGCCGACCGCGGTTCGGCCAAGAGTGACGGCCAGTCGGCCGCTTCGTCGATCCGCGGCAGGCAGATGCGAAACGAACTGCCGCGCCCGACCTCGCTTTCCACCCAGATGTAGCCGGCACTCTGCTTGACAATCCCGTAGGTGGTGGACAGCCCGAGCCCGGTGCCCTTGCCCTGCTCCTTGGTAGTGAAGAACGGTTCGAACAGGTGCGACTGGGTGTCCTGGTCCATGCCGCAGCCGGTGTCGGTCACGGTGAGCACCACATAGGCGCCCGGTTGCAGTCCCAGGTGACGAGCGGCGAACTCCTTGTCGAGCAGCGCGTTGGACGTCTCGATCGTGAGCGTTCCACCCTGCGGCATCGCGTCGCGGCTGTTCACCGCCAAGTTCATGATGACCTGTTCGATCTGGTTCGGATCGGCCTTGATCCGTCCAAGGTCGGTGGCCGGCTGGGTCACCAGTTCCACGTCCTCGCCGATCAGCCGCTGCAGCAACTTGTTCATGTTGCTGACGACGGTATTCAGGTCGAGCACTCTCGGCGCCATGATCTGGCGGCGGCTGAACGCCAGCAGTTGTTGCGTGAGGGCGGCTGCCCGGTCCGCCGATTGCTTGATCGCCTCGGCGCCCTTTCGGAGCGGGTCGCCATCGGCCAGGCCCATCAGCAGGCGTTCGCTGTAGCCGGTGATGACCGTCAGCAGGTTGTTGAAATCGTGGGCGACGCCACCGGCCAGGCGGCCTACCGCCTCCATCTTCTGGGACTGCCGGAGGCGGGCCTCGAGGTCGCGCCGCGCGCTGGTGTCCTGACCGAAGGCGATGAACTCGGTGATCCGTCCGGAATCGTCGCGGACCGGGGTGATCGTCTCCTCCCAGGCATACAACGCGCCGCTCTTGCTGCGGTTGGTAATCTCGCCGCGCCAGACGCGACCGTCGAGAATCGTCTCCCAGAGGTCCGCGTATGTGCGCGGATTCTGCACGTCCGCCCGCAGCAGGCGGGGGGTCCGTCCCAGCACTTCCGTCGAGGAGTAGCCGGTCAGCCGTTGCCAGGACGGGTTCACGTACACAATCGTCCCGTCTCGCTTGGTCATCATGATGGCTTCGGCGGCCTGTTCGACCGCCGAATTGAGCCGGGCGCGCTCCGCGGCCGCGCGCCGCCGCGCGGTGATGTCGCTGCACATGGCGAGCAGCCCTTCGACGTGGCCACGCTCACCATGGATCTGGGCGGTCGAGGCCGTCACCCAGATCTCCGCGCCGCCCTTGCGACGGAACCGCAGTTCCACAGGCTCGCGCGCCCCCTGCCGCTGCGGGCCGATGCCTGTGCTCACGTGCTCGCGGTCGTCATCGAAGACGAAATCGAGCAGGCTGCGCCCGACCATCTCTTCGATCCGGTATCCCATCATTGCGGCCATCACGCGATTGACGTATTCGGTTCGCCAGCCGGCATCGGTCATCCAGATGCCTTCGTTGGCCGTCTCGACAATGCGGCGATAGCGCGCCTCGCTTTCGCGGAGCGCCTTCTCGGCCTTCCGACGGGAGGTGACGTCGGTGAACATCACGAGGGCGCCGTCGAAATCGCCGGCCTGATCGAGGATGGGACTCGTGGACGCGAGGACCCACAACTCCGTCCCATCCAGGCAGCGGAGGCGGCAGTCGAACTGGTTCTGCACGCTCCCCTTCCATCCCTCGAGCACGGAGGGGTCCTGCCGGTCCTCCTCGAACATGAAGTCGAGGGTGGACCGTCCGAGCAGCGTGTCCGGGGCGTCGTAGCCCAGCATCTCCGCCGCGCGGCGGTTCACGTAGGTCAGCTGCCCTTCGGCGTTCATCGCGCAGATGCCTTCCGACGCGGTGTCGAGAATGTGGCGGTAGCCGGCCTCGCTGACCCTGAACACCTTCTCGACCTGCTCGCGGCTGATCGCCGACCCGATGACGTGCGCGACCAGTTCGAGGAACTGCACGTCCTCGCTGGAGAAGGCTCGCGGGAAGCGGTGATGGGCGGCCAGCACGCCGAACGGGCGGTCGTCTCCGTGGATCACGACGCAGGCGCCGCTTGCGATCCCGGCATCGGCGAACCACGGCGGGAAGACGAACCGCGCCGCCTCGTCGCGGTTCTCGAACACGACGGGGCCCTTCTGTGTGAGGGCCAGGCCGACATCCGTCGCCTCGGTGGCGTCCACCGTTGTCCGGCCTCCGACGGCGTGTTCCCAGCCAATCGACGCCCGCAGCACGAGATGCCCGGTGCCGCCCGGCCACTCGTAGATCTCCGCCGACGAACAGTCGAGGGTTCGACTCACGACGGCGGCCGCGTCCTCAAGCAGGGACATCGCGTCGGTGCTCGCCAGGGCGCGCTGGCCGAGGCCAGCGACCGCCGACTGCTGCCGGGCAATCCGGCGCAGCGTCCGTTCGGCGCGCTTGCGCTCGATCGCGTAGCCGACGGCGCGGGGCAGGTGCTTCTCGCTCCCGGACCCCTTCACGATGTAGTCCTGCGCCCCTTCCTGCACGGCGCGCCGGGCCAGGCCGCGGTCGTCACGCCCCGTCAGCACGATGATCGCCGTGTCCGGCGCACGGTCGCGCACCGAGACGAGCGTGTCGAGGCCATCGCTGTCGGGCAGCCCGAGGTCGAGCAGGATCAAGTCGATCGCCGGCTCCTGTGCGATCCGGTGCAGACCGTCGGCCAGCGTGGTGGCGAAGAGGACTTCTTCGGGCGGATCTTCGGATTCGTGGAGCGCCGCGCGCGCAAATGCGGCATAGACCGGATCGTTTTCTATCACGAGTATGCGTGGGCGGTCGATGGTCATGCGGATATGTCCCGAACCGCAGCAGACCATATCCGCGCCAGCCCGTCAAGCGGCCGCAGTGTAGGCAAGAACTTCGCGGACTTTCCTGGCGAGCGCGTCGGGAATGGCTTGGCCAGGAAGGCGTCCCCGGCGCGCGCGCGGCCGTGGCGACCGGCGACGTGTTCGATATACCCGGAGACGAAGAGCATGCGCATCCCGGGACGGATCGTGCGCAGGCGCTCGGCCACTTCGTATCCATCCATGTGCGGCATCATCACGTCGGTGACGAGCGCGTGGATCGGCCCGGAGTAGCGTTCGCAGAATAGCAGCGCCTCGCCGCCGTTCGACGCCTCGAGCACGGTATAGCCGCACGTGCCGTCCTTGCGCCGGTTCGTGATCTCCCCCCGCCACACCTGGCCCTGCAGGATGGTCTGCCATAGGTCGCGATGCACCTCTCGACCCTGTCGCTCGGCTGCCAGGATGACCGGCGTCCGTCCCACCGCTTCTTCCGCGGTGAAACCGGTGATCCGTTCAAAAGCGGGGTTCACGTACATGATGCGGCCGTCTATCCCCAGCAGCCGAACCGACCGAGGAACAGGGGACACGACGTGGCCACCGCGGCCAGGGCGGCGAGCAGCAGCACGAAGCGACACCAGGCACCGAACCTCATCACCAGTCCTGGCCCGCGCCCAACGCTCGAAGCGCGACCCGCACGCGTTCGAGTTCGGAGACGAGTCGATCGAAGAGCAGCGGCGCGTCTCCCAACCGGCCGTCCCGACCCGCAGTCTCCAGCGCCGCGGCCGCCGCATGTGCTGCCGGCACGCAGAAGTTTGCGACCGAGCCCTTCAGCGTGTGGGCAGCCCGCCACAGCGCCTCAGACTGGCCGTCTCGACCCGCCGTGGCGATCTGGTCGATCAGCCCTTGTTCGTCCTTGAAGTAGAGTCCAACCAGTTCCTTCAGGAGCTCACGGTCTCCCTCGAGCCGATCCTTGAGCGCTGGTACGTCAATCACGTCGTTCATGGTGTCGATCATACGACTCCTGGCCCGCGCGTCATCGCCCGACGAATCGGGCATCAGCCCGCGAGTCCGGGATGACCCGATTCCGGCCCGGCGTCCGAACCAGAGGATGCCAGCAACCGGGCGATTTCGGCGGCGTCCACGTGCTCGGAGAGCGAAGTTCCGACACCCTCGACGCCTTCCATCGACGAGCCGATGAGAATCAGGTCGTACGGGGCGTCTTCCAGTGTCGCCTGGTTGGTGGCCACGGTGGCGGCCCAGGGCGAATCGGCAAAGACCGGGGTGATGCCGAACCCGTCGAAGAGCGACGCGATCGCCTCGCGCGTCTCCGGCTTGTCGTCCACGACGAGCACCTGCGCCCGGGGCTCCGGGTGGGGCCGACGGGGCCGCGAGGCGCTTCCTCATCGAGCGCCGGAGTTCCATCAGGTTCGCGGTTGTGTCCTCAGGAAACGGTACTCTCAAGGAACTCCACGTCGTCGATGTCGGCGAGCCGCCACTGGAAGCCGACGGCCGCGTCGGAGAGGACGGCACACCCATTTCGCGCACTTCGGGCACTGCCGGAAATGGGGCTTCGTCTCCTCGACGCACTCTTGTCGGTCGAGTGATCGGTGTGGTTGCGCGTGAACTGAATCAAACTCATCTCGTGTCCCCCCGTGCAGCAGGCCCCCAACAGGAATCCGATCTACAGCTGCTCGAACCGGGCCGTGAAGTGGCGCAACACGGTCGGAGCGGAGACGATGCGGTATCCACGGAGACTCTCCTTCAACCGCGCCACCTCGATCGCCCCCTCGGCCACGTAGTCGATGTGCGACTGCGTGTAGACTCGCCGGGGAATGGCCAGGCGGACGAGATCCATGGCCCCTGGCGTCTCGCTGCCGTCGGGACGGAGTCCGAACATGACCGTCCCGATTTCCACGCCCCGAATGCCCGCCTCGACGTAGAGCGCGTTGGTCAGGGCGATGCCGGGGTACTGCAGCGGCGGGATCTGCGGCAGCAGCGCCCGCGCGTCGAGGTAGATCGCGTGTCCGCCCGACGGGCGAATCGTCGGAACCCCCGCGGCGGTCAGCTTGTCGCCGAGGTACTCGGTCGATCGTATCCGGTACCTAAGATACGGCTCCTCCACCACTTCCTCGAGCCCCCTCGCGATCGCCTCGAGGTCGTAGCCGGCCAGTCCGCCGTAAGTCGGGAACCCTTCCGTCAGGATCAGGAGATTGCGCGCCGTCTCCGCCAGCCGGTCATCGTTCATCGCCAGGAAGCCGCCGATGTTGGCCAGCCCGTCTTTCTTGGCCGACATCGTGCAGCCATCCGCCAGCGAGAACATCTCCTGCGCGATCGCCTTCGGCGTGCGGTCCTCCTGCCCGGATTCCCTGATCTTGATGAAGTAGGCGTTCTCCGCGAACCGGCAGGCGTCGAGGAACAGCGGCTTGCGGTACCGGTCGCACAGCGCCCGAACGCCGCGGATGTTCTCGAGCGACACGGGCTGACCGCCGCCCGAGTTGTTGGTCACGGTCACCATCACCAGGGGCACGCGGTCCCCATCCTCCCGCAGCGTCTTCTCCAACGCGGCGAGATCGACGTTCCCCTTGAACGGGTGGACGAGCGCCGGGACGCGTCCCTCGGCGATTACGAGATCGCGCGCCTCGCACTGCTCGACTTCGATGTTGGCGCGCGTGGTATCGAAATGGTTGTTGTTCGGAATGACCTGGCCCGGCTTCAGCACGCTGTGGAACAGGATCCGTTCGGCGGCCCGGCCCTGGTGCGTTGGGATGACGTGCGTGAACCCGGTGAGGTCACGGACAACCGACTCGAACCGGTAGAACGAGCGGCTGCCCGCGTACGACTCGTCGCCCTGCATCAGCGCGCCCCACTGCGCGGCCGACATGGCGCCGGTGCCCGAGTCGGTGAGCAGGTCGATGAGAACGTCCTCGGCGCGGAGCCGGAAGACGTTGAAGCCCGCATCCTGGAGTGCCGCCTCGCGCTCCTCGCGCCGCGTGAACTTGACCGACTCGACCGACTTGATGCGGAACGGCTCGATGATCGTGCGGAAATTCATAGGTGTGCCTGTCGTCGTGGGTGAGGGAGGACACGTGGGCGTGCGCCCCCCGGTCCCTCCCGGTGACTACGCCTCCCAGGGCAACCCCGCCTTGCCGAAGTGGCCGTAGTTGGTCGTCGAGCGGTAGATCGGCTGCAGGAGGTTCAGCTGCTCGATGATCGCCGCCGGGCGAAAATCGACCGTGTCGAGGAACCGCCGTGCCGCGCGCTCGTCGCCCGTGCCGTACGTATCGACCTTGGTGGACACCGGCTGCGCCTGGCCGATGGCGTACGCCACCTGCACCTCGGCGCGGCGGGCGATCCCGGCCTTCACGATCTGCCGGGCCACGTAGCGGCCAAAGTACGCACCGCTGCGGTCCACCTTCGACGGGTCCTTGCCGCTGAAGGCGCCGCCGCCATGATGCGCCGCCCCGCCGTAGGTGTCCACGATGATCTTGCGCCCCGTGACGCCGCAGTCTGCGGACGGGCCGCCGATCGCGAAGCAGCCGGTCGGGTTGACCAGCACCTGCACCTTCGGCGTGAACCACTCGCCGAGGACGCGCGGCGCCAGGTACGTGGCCACGTAGTCGTAGATCTCCGGGTGCCTGGTCTCGGTGGCGTGCTGGGTGGAGACGAGGACGCACGTCACGCCCACGGGAGTGCCGTTCTCGTATTCGACCGACACCTGGGACTTGGCATCCGGGCGCAGCCATGGGTACTTTCCGCCACGGCGATCGTCCGCGAGCCCGCGCGTCAGTCTGTGCGCCAGCAGGATGGGCAGCGGCATCATCTCGGACGTTTCCGCCGTGGCGTAGCCGAACATCATCCCCTGGTCGCCGGCGCCCTGCTCCTTGTCGAGCCCGCGCCCCTCGTCCACGCCCTGCGAGATGTTGTCCGACTGCTTCGAGACGTAGTTGAACACCTGCACGCGGTCGGCATGGAACGCGTCACCATCGTACAGGTAGCCGATCTCGCGGATCGCCTGCCGCGCGACCGCCTCGTGATTAACGGTCGCCTTCGACGAGATCTCGCCCGCGATCACGACCTTGTCGTCCTTGCACATGACCTCGCACGCCACGCGGCTGCGCGAGTCGCCGGCCAGGTACGCATCCAGGATCGAATCGGCGATGTAGTCGCAGACCTTGTCGGGATGGCCTTCGGAAACGGATTCGGACGTCAGCGTGTGTCTCAGATTCTGCATCGTCGCTCCTCGAGAAGTGAACAAGGGCGTCCCGAGCACGGCTCGCGCCGGGCGCGCCAAGGTACACGAAACCAGACACCGGAATCGAGACTCGTATGCCCTTTCGAGATCGCGGTCCGTCTCGCTCGCGCATGGTCCCAGGCCGCGTGGGCCTGGCCGGCTGGGCCACCGTGTGCTCCAGGAGCTGGAGCCGGACGACGGTATGGCGTACGGGTCATCGAGCCGGGACTCTCGCCGTACTCTTCATGCTGGCAGCCCGAGACAAGAGCTGCCGGGCGGCAAAACAAAAGGGCTTCGCAACAGGTGTCGCGAGCCCTGGCCGCGACTTAGATGGTCATTGCGTTGTCTCCAGCCGTGGCTGGCGCGCGGCCCATCAAGTCGAAAAAATCGCCGCGCCGATCTATAAATATGCCCGCTGATGCAGGCCAAAGTCAAGCGCCGGAGCGGCGGCGGACGCGCAAGCCGCCTTCTTACGACGGTTGTCTTGAAGTCGCGCTTCCCGTCGCAGGCCAACGACTGATGAATGACGCCTTGATCGAGCTGATCCAGGCCAGGACGCCTCACAGCGGTCTCCATCGGCGTGCCGCCCTTTCGCGAGCGGTCGAACGACATCCCGCTGCTGGTCATTCACTTCCTCGCGAGGCACGGCGCGTGCGGCGGCTGGCGGATCACCCGCGATCGTGCCGCACGGTGACGCGTTGACCACGAATCTTGGTCGCGCGTATCGCGATCAGGATGGAGTCGGGCAGCGCCGGATCTGGCCCGGCCTCGGCCTTCTCCAGATCACGCCGCACGCCGGCAGCGATCGTCTTGATCTGGTCGGCGTCAAGGATGGCGAGGGGCGTATGGCAGAAACCGCAGATGCCCTCCTTCTCGACCTCGACCGGGGCCCCGCAGTTCACGCAGTTGATCTGGCGGATGTGTCGGCGCAGTTCGGCGATCTCCGCGTCACCCAGGGCTCGCACCACGTTCTTGGCGCGCAGGAACTGGAAGTAGGTGACGAAACGGCCGTGCCCGCCATGACATCGGTGGTACCAGAACTTCGTGTTCTGCTGCTGGTCGTGCGTTTCGACGAGGCGGCGCTGGCACCGGGGGCACGCCATTCGGGCCCCGAGCGCCTGCCGCGCCCCCGCCTGAACGTCGGCCAGGTCGGCGAGGAGCTGTAGCGTGGCCGCCGGCGTCAGCTGCAGGAGCTCCTGATTGTCGAACCAGATCGCACAGCACTGGTGGCACACATCGATGGCGATCGGCCGCCCGTAGTGGCCCTCGGTCTGGTGCTCACGCATCGCCTGCTGGCAGTTGGGACAGTTCACGACCAGGTAGCATGGCAGATTCTCTCAACTCGTCAAGCCCGCCGGCTCAACAGCACGCCGCGATCCGCCAGGCCGCGCGGAGTTCGCCTGAACTCGCAAAGCGTGCGGCGGGGTCCTTATCGAGGCATTTCAGGATGCAGGCGGCGCCGCTGGCGGTCACCTCGGCCTGCAGTTCGCGCGGGTCGCGTGGCGTTCCGCCCAGCATGGCGCCCCGCAACTCGGGCAACGCGCGCCCGCCGAATGGCGGCATGCCCCGTCGCCATCTCGTAGATCAACGCCCCAATTGTGAAGATGTCCGACCTTGCGTCAGCCGTCCGCCCGGCCAGCACTTCCGGAGCGATGTACGGCATCTCGGTGCTGCTCAGCTCTCCGTCCCGCAGGACCGCGGCACTAATCGACGCCAGCAGTTCCTGGACCTGGCTGATGCTCCCAGTCGAAATCATCAGCCGCTCGCCGTCGTCGTCGGTCGTCATGCGGATGTCTACGCCGCCCTGCCCTTCTTGCGCTCGTCGATTCTCGCCCAGGCGAGCGCGGCCAGGAAGATGACGACGATGAGGCCGTAGCCGAGCCACTCGGGGACTTCCCAGGCGATCAAGCCAACCTGGTGCAGGTACTGGAGCAGGAGCCGCGCGCCGACCCAGGCGATGATCACGAAGGCGCCATCGACGAGGACCGGGTACCGCTCGACGACCGTGAGCAACTGCCCGATCACCAGCCTCATGGCGATGATTCCAAGCACCCCTCCGGTCAGCACGACCCACGTCTTCTGCGAGATCGCCACGGCCACGACGATCGAATCGACGGCGAAGACCATGTCGGTGAGTTCCACCTTCACGACGGTGGCCCAGAACGGCGACATGCCCAGCCAGGGGCGGGCCTGGGGCACCGAGCGGCGGTCCTCCGAGTCACGCTCGCCGAAGAAGTGCCGGAACGGCAGGTACAACAGGTAGATCGCGCCGGCAAGCTTCACCAGGCTCACGCCGATCATGTACAGTCCGAAGATCAGCGCCAGCGACCGGAACGCAAACGCCCCGACGATGCCGTAGCGGAGGGCCCGTTTCCGCTGGTGCTTCGGCAGCCCGAGCGCCAGCACCGCCAGGACCACGGCGTTGTCGGCGCTGAGCAGCCCTTCGAGGAGCACGAGCAGCAGGATGACCAGGAAGTCGTAACCTTCAAACGTCACAGTCGCCGTTCATCGCGGCGCCAGCATGCCGCGAACATTCATTCTAGCCCGGCCGGCCAGCGAAGCTCCGCCTCAATTCGCCGAGATCGGAGAGGCGGCCGTTGCGGATCTTCGCTATCGTGCGCGGCCGGTCAACCGGCCGCGTCTAAGACAGATTCCAGAGACCCCACAGAAACTCGCGTCAACCGTCACGATCTCAGTCCTGGAAGATGTCTAGACTTGACACGTTTCATATCAATGCCTATATTCGTTCTGTAGCAGGTTGAAGCAGGGTCTCATGAGGATTACCCGGGAGTTCTACTTCATCAGCAGCGCCGCGCGGCTGCTCGGGATGCACCCCCAGACGCTCAGGAAATACGAGCGCCTCGGCCTGGTGCAGCCGACACGTACCGTCGGCAGCATGCGCGTCTACTCGGGCGAGGAACTGGAGCGCCTCCGGTTGATCAAGCACCTGGTAGACGAGCTGGGCATCAACCTCGCGGGCGTGCAGCGCTTGCTGTCGGTGGCCGATTCGGTCGAGCGCATGCGAAAGCTGAGTGGCGGCGCCGGGCTCCGCAGCGACGCTCGGCGGCGCATCGAGCGCGAGGTCGACCGGTTGTGCGACATCATCGGCCTCGGCCGCGAGTACCACGAGGGCTAGCGACGACATGGAATTCAAGGATTACTACCAGACGCTGGGCCTCGCCAAGACCGCCTCTGGCAAGGAGATCAAGCAGGCCTATCGCAAGCTCGCCCGGAAGCTCCACCCGGATGTGAACCCGGGCGACAAGGCGGCCGAGTCGCGATTCAAGGAGATCAACGAAGCGTACGAGGTGCTCGGAGACCCGGAGAAGCGGAAGAAGTACGACGAGCTCGGGGCGAACTGGCGCCAGTACGAGCAGGCGCAGCAGGCCGGCCAGTCCCCCTTCGGCGACATCCGGTGGAACCCCGGGACGGGCCAGCCGGGCGGATACAGGACGATCAACGAGGACGAACTCCGCGACATGTTTGACGGGGAGAACCCGTTCTCGGACTTCTTCCAGGCATTCTTCGGGGGCGGCGGCCATACCGGGGGGCGCCGCGCGCGGACGTCGCGGACGTCCAAGACACGGGCGGGGCGTGACATCGAAGAAGAGATCGATCTGTCACTCGAGGAAGCCATGCAGGGCGCGATGCGCCGGCTCGCCGTCAAGCAGGAAGGGCACACGCGCACGGTGGACGTGAGGATTCCCGCCGGCGTCAACGACGGCTCCCGCGTGCGCGTCCCGGGGGAGGGCGAGCACGGAGCCGCCGGCGGCCGGGCCGGCGATCTCTACCTGCGCGTCCGCCTGCGAACAGACCCCCGTTTCGAACGGCGCGGCCGCGACCTGCACACGCAGGTGAGCATCCCGCTGACAACCGCGGTGCTCGGTGGCGAGGCGGAGGTGCCCACGGTCGGCGACCGTCCGCTGCGGCTCAAGATCCCGCCGACGACGCAGAACGGGCAGGTCTTCCGGCTCAAAGGGCACGGCATGCCCGCGGTCGGCAAGCCGGCGGAACGCGGGGACCTCTACGCCACCGTCAACGTGTCGCTCCCGCGCCAGTTGACGGAGGAGCAACGCCGTCACTACGAGGAACTGGCCAAGCTGGACTGATAGGACTATGAATCTGAACACCTTCACGGAGAAGGCGCAGGAAGCGCTCGTCGGTTCGCAACAACTGGCGAGCGAGATGAACCACGCGCAAGTGGACCCGGAGCACCTCCTCGTCGCGCTCGTCGAGCAGAGGGAAGGCGTCGTCCCGGAAGTCCTCCGAAAGATGACCGTGGACCCGGTGCGGGTCGGCGCCGCGGCGCGTGCGGCGCTGTCGCGCCGGCCGCAGGTTCACGGTGCGGGCACGCCGGGACGGTCGCCGCGTCTGTCCGCGATCGTCGAGATGGCGCAGGCGGAAGCCGCGCAGATGAAGGACGAGTTCGTGAGCACGGAGCACCTGCTCCTGGCCCTGGCCTCCGACGGCGCCCGCGACGAGGCCGCGCAGCTCCTCCAGCAGCACGGCGTCTCGTCCGATCGCGTGCTCGAGGCGCTCAAATCGGTGCGTGGCAGCCAGCGCGTGACCGACCAGAACCCCGAGGGCAAGTACCAGGCGCTTGAACGGTATGGCCGCGACCTGACGGAGCTGGCCCGCAAGGAAAAGCTCGACCCGGTGATTGGCCGTGACGAGGAGATCCGGCGCGTCATCCAGGTCCTGTCGCGCCGCACCAAGAACAACCCGGTCCTGATCGGCGAGCCTGGCGTCGGCAAGACGGCGATTGTCGAGGGCCTGGCGCAGCGGATCGTGCGCGGGGACGTGCCGGACGGTGTGAAGAACAAGCGGATTGTCGCCCTCGACCTCGGAGCCCTCGTGGCCGGCGCGAAGTACCGCGGTGAATTCGAGGAGCGCCTGAAGGCCGTGCTCAAGGAGATCACCGAGTCGGCCGGCCAGGTGGTCCTGTTCATCGACGAGCTGCACACGGTGGTCGGCGCCGGCGCCGCCGAAGGCTCGATTGACGCGTCGAACATGCTGAAGCCGATGCTGGCGCGGGGCGAGCTCCACACCATCGGCGCGACCACCATCGACGAGTACCGCAAGTACATCGAGAAGGATGCCGCGCTCGAACGCCGGTTCCAGCCGGTCGTCGTCGGCGAACCGACCGTGGAAGACACGATCAGCATCCTCCGCGGGTTGCGCGAGCGATACGAGATCCACCACGGCGTGACGTTCAAGGACGCGGCGCTCGTCGCCGCGGCGGTGCTGTCGCACCGCTACATCGCCGACCGCTTCCTCCCGGACAAGGCGATCGACCTGATGGACGAGGCCGCGTCGACGCTCCGCATGGAAATCGACTCCATGCCCGTGGCGCTCGACGAGGTCGAGCGCCGCATCATGCGACTCGAGATCGAAGCCGAGGCGCTCCGCAAGGAGCAGGACAAGGCGTCGGTCGAGCGGCTCGGCCGGCTCGAGAAGGAGCTGGCCGACCTCAAGGAAGAACGCGCGAGGCTCGCCAGCCACTGGCATCAGGAGAAGGACGCCATCCAGGAGGCGAGGCGCCTCAAGGAAGATCAGGAACAGCTGCGGCACGAGGCCGAACGCGCGCAGCGGTCTGGAGACTACGGCACCGCATCCGAGCTTCAGTACGGCCGGATCCCCGAGGTGGAACGACGCATCCAGGCGGCCGAGGCCCACCTGGCGGAGCTCCAGCGGGACCAACGCATGTTGAAGGAGCAAGTGGACGAAGAGGACATCGCCGAGGTCGTCAGCAAGTGGACGGGTATTCCGGTGAGCCGTCTGGTGGAAGGCGAGATCCAGAAGCTGATTCACATGGAAGAACGGCTGCACCGCCGCATCGTCGGGCAGGACGCGGCCGTCGTCGCCGTGGCCAACGCCATCCGGCGCGCCCGCGCGGGACTCCAGGACCCGAACCGGCCCCTTGGCAGCTTCGTGTTCCTCGGCCCGACGGGCGTCGGCAAGACCGAGCTCGCGAGGGCGCTCGCCGAGTTCCTCTTCGACTCGGATCAGGCCATGGTCCGAATCGACATGTCCGAGTACCAGGAAAAACACACCGTCTCCCGTCTGGTCGGCGCGCCTCCGGGCTACGTGGGGTACGAGGAAGCCGGCCAGCTCACCGAAGCGGTTCGGCGGCGCCCCTACGCCGTCGTGCTCTTCGACGAAATCGAGAAGGCACATCCCGAGGTCCTCAACGTGTTGCTCCAGTTGCTCGACGATGGGAGGTTGACCGACGGGAAGGGCCGCACGGTAGACTTCAAGAACTCCGTCGTGATCATGACGTCGAACCTCGGGAGCCAGTACATCGCCGAGCGCGCCACGCGCGAGGCGACGGATCTGGACGAGGGGACGCGCCGCCTCGTCATGGAGGCGATGCGTGCGCACTTCCCGCCCGAGTTCCTCAACCGCGTGGATGACGTCATCGTGTTCCACCCGCTCGGTCGAGAGCACCTTGTGCGGATCCTCGATATCCAGTTGCGCGCGCTCACGAAGAGGCTCGAGGAGCGGAAGATCCACGTGGAGCTGACAGACCGCGCGAAGCAGCAGCTGGTGGCGGAAGGCTACGACCCGACCTACGGGGCCCGGCCACTGAAGCGCACGCTCCAGCGGCGGCTGCTCGATCCCCTGGCGCTCGACGTGCTCCAGGGCCGATTCGGTGAAGGCGACCAGGTCGTCGCGGACGCCGGTCCGGACGGGCTGTTGTTCAGAAAGGCGTAGTGCAGTGGCACCGATCAAGAAACCGCGCTTGCCGAAGCCTCGAAGCGGACGCCCCGGCGACCGCCGGCCTCTCGACCCGCGGCCAGTATCCTCCATGTGGTACCTGCTCGGGTTCTTCCTGCTGCTCGCGGTTGTGCAGGCGTACCTGTTCATGCCGACCGGGCGCACCCTCCCGTACAGCGAGTTCAAGTCGCTGCTGGCACGGGACAAACTGGCCGAGGTGACGGTCAACGATCAGGCGATCCGGGGCCAGCTGAAGGGCTCGGAGGGCGACGAGAAGTCACGCGCCTTCATGACGACGCGCGTCGAGGACCCGAAGCTCGTCGAGGAGCTCGAGCAGCACAACGTGAAGTACACCGGCGAGGTTGCGAGCCGATGGCTCCCCGACCTGCTCGGCTGGATCCTGCCGCTGCTGCTCATCGTCGGGCTCTCCAGCTTCTTCTTCCGCCGGATGGGTGGGGGCGAGGGCGGCGTCATGTCGTTCGCCCGCAGCCGCGGCAAGATCTACGCGGAAGACGATGTCAAGGTGAGCTTCTCGGACGTGGCCGGCGTGGACGAGGCCGAAGAGGAGCTGAAGGAGATCGTCGAGTTCCTCCAGACGCCGAAGAAGTACACGCAGCTCGGCGGTCGCATCCCCAAAGGCGTCCTCCTGGTCGGTCCTCCGGGAACCGGCAAGACGCTGCTCGCGCGGGCCGTCGCGGGTGAAGCCCACGTGCCCTTCTTCAGCCTGAGCGGCTCGGAGTTCGTGGAGATGTTCGTCGGGGTTGGAGCCGCCCGCGTCCGCGACCTATTTCAGCAAGCCGACGCGAAAGCGCCGTGCATCGTGTTCATCGACGAACTCGATGCGCTGGGCAAGGCGCGCGTGCAGAGCCCGCTCGGCAGCCACGAGGAGCGCGAGCAGACCCTGAACCAGCTTCTGGCCGAGATGGATGGCTTCGACTCCCGGAAGGGCGTCATCATCATGGGGGCGACCAACCGACCCGAGGTGCTGGACCCCGCCCTCCTCCGCCCCGGGCGGTTCGACCGGCAGGTGCTCGTGGACAAGCCGGATGTCAGGGGCCGCGAGGCCATCCTGAAGATCCACGCGCGCGGGGTGAAGACGGCCCCCGAGGTGGATCTCAAGGTGGTGGCGGCGCGGACGGCCGGGTTCGCGGGCGCAGACCTGGCGAACCTCGCCAACGAAGCCGCGCTGCTTGCGGCCCGCAAGAACAAGCCGAGCGTCGAGATGCGCGACTTCGAGGAGGCGATCGACCGGTTGATTGCCGGCCTCGAGAAGAAGCGCGTGATGAGTGATCGCGAACGGGAGATCATCGCGTACCACGAGTCGGGCCACGCCATCATCGCGACCGTGGTGCCGGGCCTCGACCCGGTGCACAAGATCTCGATCGTGCAGCGCGGGTTCGGTGCCCTCGGCTACACGATGCAGCTGCCGCTCGAGGATCGCTACCTCATGACGCGAACGGATCTCCACAACCAGCTGGCCGTCCTGCTCGGAGGACGGACCGCCGAGGAGATCGCGCTCGGCGAGATCTCGACGGGCGCCCAGAACGACCTCCAGCGCGCCAGCGACATCGCCCGGGCGATGGTCACCGAGTTCGGCATGAGCGAGTCGATGGGCGCGGTGAGCTTCGACAGCCACACTCGTAACCGGTTCCTCGAGATCCCGCTCGGCGGCGAACGCGGCAACTACGCCGAGGACACGGCGCGAGAGATCGACACGGAGGTCCGGCGGATCGTGAACGCCGCCCACGAGCGAGCGCGAACGCTCCTGGCCGACCACCGCGACACGCTCGACCGCGTCGCCCGCCGCCTGCTGGAGAAAGAAGTGATCGACGGGGAGGAACTGCGGGAGATCATCCACGGCCCAAAGGGGGCGCAACCGGCGTAGGGGCGACCCTCCAGATCCATGAAAAGACGAAGGCCGCGCCGGGAACAACCCCGCCGCGGCCCTCGTTCTGTCAGCTGCCGGCTGTCGGCTGTCTGCTGCCTGGTGAACTACCCCATCTTCTGCATCGCGTTCAGGAACTCGGCGTTCGACTTGGTCTTCGACATCTTGTCGAGCAGCAGTTCCATCGCCTCGACCGGCGACAGCGGGGTCAGCACCTTGCGGAGGACCCACACGCGGTTGAGGTCTTCGCGGGCCAGCAGGAGTTCTTCCTTCCGGGTGCCGCTCTTCTGGATGTCGATCGCCGGGAACACGCGCTTGTCCACCAGCTTTCGATCGAGGTGGATTTCCATGTTGCCGGTGCCCTTGAATTCTTCGAAGATGACGTCGTCCATGCGCGAGCCGGTGTCCACCAGCGCCGTCGCGATGATCGTCAGCGAGCCGCCCTCTTCGATGTTGCGCGCCGCCCCGAAGAATCGCTTCGGCTTCTGCAGCGCGTTCGAGTCGAGACCGCCCGAGAGAACCTTGCCCGACGGCGGGATCACCGTGTTGTAGGCGCGCGCGAGACGCGTGATCGAGTCGAGCAGGATCAGCACGTCCTTCTTGTGCTCGACCAGGCGCTTGGCCTTCTCGATCACCATTTCCGCCACCTGCACGTGGCGCTGCGCCGGCTCGTCGAATGTCGAGGAGATCACCTCGCCGTCGACCGACCGCTGCATGTCCGTCACTTCTTCGGGCCGCTCGTCGATGAGCAGCACGATCAGGTAGATCTCGGGGTGATTGAGCGCCACGGACTGCGCGATGCTCTGGAGCAGCATCGTCTTGCCGGTGCGCGGCGGTGCCACGATCAGGCCGCGCTGCCCCTTGCCGATCGGCGTCATCAGGTCCATGACGCGACCCGAGAGGTTATCGGGCTGCGTCTCGAGCTTGCACTGCTGCTGCGGGTACAGCGGCGTGAGGTTCTCGAAGAACAGCTTGTCGCGCGCCTGGTCCGGCGGCTCGAAGTTCACGGCCTCCACCTTGATCAGGGCGAAGTACCGCTCCCCTTCCTTGGGCGGCCGGATCTGGCCGGAGACCGTGTCGCCGGTCTGCAGGTCGAACTTGCGGATCTGCGACGGCGACACGTAGATGTCGTCGGGGCCAGGCAGGTAGTTGTAGTCGGGCGCCCGGAGGAACCCAAACCCGTCGGGCAAAACCTCGAGCACGCCCTCCGAGAAGATGTACCCGCTCTGCTCGGTCTGCGCTTTCAGGATCTGGAAGATCAGTTCCTGCTTCCGCATCCCGGTTGCGCCGGCGACGTTGAGATCCTTGGCGATCTGGGTGAGCTTCTGGATGCTCATGTCCTTCAGTTCGCCGATGTTGAGGCCTTCGCCAGGACGCCGTGGTTGCGTCTTGGCAGGGTCCTGGGATTCGTCCGCCGGGGATTCGGCCGCCGGGGATTCAGCCGGCACTGTCGTCTGGCTGTTGGACCCGCGCGCCGACATGGGTTGGCGCTTGTTGTTGCTTGGCATAGTGTGTGGTCTACAGGTAACTCAGGCAGGTTGAGAATTCTGGAAATACGGGGCGGAAGGCCCCCGCGGGCCACATGACGGGAAGAGGCGTGATACAGGAAGTATAGGAGGACAACTCCCTGCCTGTCAAGGACCTTCAGCCCGAGTGTTCCTGCCTCTCCTGACAGGTGCATCGTTGATCGTGGCGAAGGTGGCGGCCGTCCTGATGCTCGAGGCCTTCAACCTGATCAGTTAGTACGCCGTCGGGCTGGCGCCGACACCGAGGATACTGCACGCGACGACTGGCTTCAGTTCGAGCGCCTTGGCCCGTGCCACCAGCTCGGGGCTGTCGGCGCCCGGGTTGAACCAGACGTCCGTGATGCCTTTCTTCGCGAGGTCGTCGAGGAGCGTCAGTCCCACCGCCGGCGACACGTAGAAGGTCGCCAAGTCAATGGCACCCGGGACGTCGAGGACGGAGGCATAGCTCTTCTCACCCTCGACTTCCGCCTCCTTCGGGTTGATGGGAATCACGGTGTAGCCGCGGTCGCGAAACGCCCGCAGCGCCTTGTTCCCGAATTTCTTCCGGTCCGACGAGGCGCCAATTACGGCAACAGTCAGTGGCATGAAGCCAGTATACCGCGACGACACCGGTCGTCGTCCGGACAGCCCTGCCGCGCCCACGACGGCGTCAGACGTGGAGGGGAAAATCTTGCCGGGGTTCAGGATGCCGTGAGGATCGAACGCCTGCTTGATGCGCCTGGAGAGCGCGATGACCTCTGGCGACAGCTCGATCGACAGGAACGGCGCCTTGGTGAAGCCGATCCCATGCTCGCCGCTGATCGACCCCTCGCGCGCGACGACGCCCTCGAACAGCCGTCGCTGCGCGCGGTGGGCGCGATCGACCGCGTCGGCATCGCTCCCGTCCACCATGATGTTGACGTGGATGTTGCCATCCCCGGCGTGCCCGAAACACGGGATCGTCAGGTTGAACTCGCGCCGCAGTTGGCCGATCAGCTGGAACAGGTCGGGCATGCGCCCGCGGGGCACGACGACGTCCTGGTTGATCTTCATCGACGCGATCGTCTTCAGCGCCGGTGACAACTCGCGGCGGACGCGCCACAACTCGTGGCGCTCCTCCTCGGTGGCCGCGCGAAGCAGCTCCGTGGCGCCGGCGGCGCGGCAGGCCGCCTCCACCAGGTGCGCTTCTTCCTCGACGGCGCGCGCCATGCCGTCCACCTCGAGGATCAGCAGGCCTGAGGTTCCCGCCGGCGCGAGCGCGGCTCCGCCCAGGTAGCGGGTCACCGCGGCCAGGCACTCGCCGTCCACCAGTTCGATCGTCGCCGGCACCACCCGTGCGCGGATCAGCTCGTTCACGGCCTCGACGGCGGCGTCGATGCTGTCGAACGTCGCCCGGATCGTTGCGTGCGCCGGTGGCTTGGGAATCAGCCTCAGGACCGCTTGGGTGATGATTGCGAGCGTCCCCTCGGACCCCACGAGCAGTTGGGTGAGGTCGTAGCCCACGACGTTCTTGACCGCCTTCGAGCCGGTACGAATAATCTCGCCGGTCGGCAGTACCGCCTCCAGGCCGAGGACGTACCGCTTGGTCGTGCCGTACTTGAACGCCCGCGGCCCCCCCGCGCACTCGGCGATGTTCCCCCCGATGACCGACTCGTCGAGGCTCGCGGGATCGGGTGGATAGAACAGACCGACCTTTTCCACCTCCGCCTGGAGGCGCCCGGTGATGACGTTGGGCTCGGTCACCACGAGGAGGTTCTGCTCGTCGATCTCCAGGATGCGGTTGAACCGCTCCATCGACATGAGGACGCCGCCGAGCAGCGGGACGGCGCCCCCGCTGTAGCCGGTGCCGCCGCCGCGCACGTAGAGCGGCACGCGCTGCGCGTGGCACGTCTCGGCCATCGCGGCCACTTCGCTGGTGGACCCGGGCAGCGCTACGATCTCCGGCAGGTGCGGCTGCTTCAGCCCGTCCTGGCCGTACGCCGTCCGTGCCGCCTCGTCACGCTTGACGAAGGCGGCACCGACGATCTGCTCGATGTCAGTCACGAACGTCGCAGGGAGCATCAGCTTGTCGCGCTCCGAAAACTGCCGGTTACAGCCAGTCCCTTACCACGGTCTTCTCGCCGATGCGCATCTCCTTCGGCGCCGCGGGATCGAGCGCCCACCTGATCCGATCGATCCCCTCGAGCACCTCGGCGGTGCTGCCGGCGTAGCTCAGGCGCAGGTAGCCTTCGAGGCCGAAGTCCCTGCCAGGCACCGTCACGACGCGGACCTTCGACAGGAGGAACATCGCCAACTCGAACGAGTCCTTCGCAATCCCGGCCTTGAAGCAGCCGCTGAAGTCGGGCAGGCAGTAGAACGTCCCGGCCGGCTTGATGACCGAGACGCCAGGCACCTTCGCCAGTTCGGCCACGATCACGTCGCGGTTGTGCTCCATGCTCTTCCGCAGCCCCTCGACCTCGTCCTGGGGCCCGAGCATCGCGCCCTGGGCCGCCAGCTGGCAGAGGCTCGACGTGCACGAGGTCGTCTGCGACTGCAGCGTCCCCATCGCCGACACGATCTCCTGGCTCGCGATCGCCCAGCCGATCCGGAAACCGGTCATCCCGTAAGTCTTGGCGATCCCGTTGACGACGATCAGGCTGCTGGCGTTGGTGTCGCGCGTGGAGAACTCGTAGCACGACGGGGCCTTCACGCCGTCGAACACGAGCTTGTGGTAGATGTCGTCCATGATCGCGTGGATGCCGCGCTCCTCGCAGAACCGGACGAGCTCGCCCACCAGGTCGCGCGAGAACACCATCCCGGACGGGTTGTTCGGGCTGTTGACGATGATCGCGCGGGTGCGCGGCGTCACCGCCCGCTCGATCCGGTCGAACGAGGGCGTCAGCGTGCCGTCGGCGGGGGTGACGACGACCGGGACGGCCCGGCACATCTTCACCATCTCGGGATAGCTGACCCAGTAGGGAGCCAGCAGGATCACCTCGTCTCCCGGATCGAGGATCGCCCAGAGCGCGTTGAAGATCGCCTGCTTCGCGCCGGCGCACACGATCACGCTCTTCGGGCTGACGGTCCGGCCGTAGTTCTCTTCGGTGTAGCGGATGACGGCTTTCTTGAACGACGGGATCCCGGTCGTGGGGGTGTACTTGATCTTCCCGCCGGCCAGCGCAGACGCGGCGGTGTCGATGGCCGCCTGCGGCGCCTTGTTCTGCGGTTCGCCGATTCCGAGGTGTACGATCGACTCGCCCTGTTCACGCAACATGCGTGCCTGCTCGTTCAGCGCCATGGTCGGCGATTCCGAGATGCTCCGGGCAAACTGACTGACTCCCATAACACTCCTCCGTGCGCCTGGCGCCGGTCCTGGCTCAGGGTTGCAAATCGCCCGCCTTGCTGCGCATGCGAGTTTCGACGACCTCTGGCACCAGACCGGCAATCGGTCCGCCGAGCGCGAAGACTTCCCGGATCAGCCGGGAACTGATGTAGGTGTAGGACTCGGCCGGCATCATGAAGACCGTCTCGATGTCGGGTGCCAGCCGGCAATTCATCAGCGCCATCTGAAATTCGTACTCGAAATCCGAGATTGCCCGCAACCCGCGGACGATGACGTGCGCGCCCTGCTGCCGGGCAAAGTCCACCAGCAGGCCGTCGAAACTGCTGACGACGACCTTCCGTTCGGCCGCGAACACGCGGCGCGCTATCTCGACCCGTTCATCCACAGAGAACAGCGCGGTTTTCTCCCGGTTGTGCAGGATGGCCACGATGATGCGATCGAAGATCGCAGCCCCTCGCGTGATGATGTCGACGTGGCCGTTGGTGAGCGGGTCGAACGAGCCGGGATAGATGGCCACGCGGTCGGAAGCTCGCGTGGACGTCTTGGGCGCCCTGATGTGTTTCATGATGAACTCGGCGCGTTGTCGCCGGCCGTGAGGGCGTCCGCGCTGCCGTGCCGGTAAAACGACAGCGCGCTGTCGCCGGACTGCACGACCCGGGTGCGCGTCAGGCCGCCGGCGCCGGGGGGAGACAGCCTGCGGCGGGCGTGCTCGAGCACCAGCACGCCGCCCGGCGCCAGCCACGCGGCGACGTGGGCCACACACGACTCGAAGTCCGGGCCGGCGTACGGCGGGTCCAGCAGGACCAGGTCGAATGGCCGCGAGCCGCCCGGCTGACTCAGCCGGGCGATGTCCGCGCGAATGATAGCATAGCCCCCGGAGATGCCGCAGCGGCCGAGGTTTTCCGCGATGAGCGCGGCGGCCCGGCTGTCGCGCTCGACGAACACGACTCCCGACGCCCCCCTGCTCAGCGCCTCGATCCCCACGGCACCAGTCCCCGCGTAGCCGTCAAGCACGTACGCACCGGCCACCCGGCCCGCGAGGATGTTGAACAGGGTTTCGCGCAGGCAGTCGGATGTCGGACGCAGCCCTTCCCATCTCGGCGTCTCGAGGCGGCGTCCCTTCAGGCTGCCCGCGATGATCCGCATTCGTCCTCTCTATCCCACACTGATGAGGCCAAACTGCCGGGACCATCGCTCCCGGACAAACGCCTCCAACCGGCCAGCTTCTGGGCCGCCGCGAGCCAGCCAGTCCCGCGCGTCGGCCGCAGCCTGGGCCATCACGTCGCGATCCCGCGCGAGGTTGCCCACCCGGAGTGTCGGCATCCCCGCCTGGCGTGTGCCGGCGACGTCGCCCGCGCCTCGCAGCTCGAGATCCTTCTCCGCGATCGCAAAGCCATCGCTGGTGGCGGCCACCGCCGCGAGACGCGCCTCGGCTTCCTCCGATAACGGCTGCTGATACAGGAGGACGCAGTAGGACTGCTGCGCCCCGCGGCCGACCCGTCCGCGTAGCTGGTGCAGCTGCGACAACCCGAAGCGCTCGGCATGCTCGACCACCATCACCGTGGCGTTCGGCACGTCGATGCCGACCTCGATGACCGTCGTCGCGACCAGGAGATGCACCTCCCCGGCGGCAAACCGACGCATCACGTCGTCTTTGACCTGCGGCGTCATCCGGCCGTGGAGCAAGCCCACGTGGTACTCGGGAAAGACATCCTGTGCCAGGTGATCGGCCATCTCGGTGGCCGCGCGCAGGTCGATCTTCTCCGATTCCTCGACGAGCGGGTAGATGACGCAGGCCTGGCGGCCCTCGTTCAGCTGCTCGCGAACGAAGGCGTGGACTTCGTCGCGACGCGCCTCGGGCCGCACCGTCGTCTTGGTCGGCACCCGGCCGGGCGGAAGGTCGCGGATCGCCGACACGTCCAGGCCGCCGTAGAGCGTGAGCTGCAGGGTGCGGGGAATCGGGGTCGCGGTCATGACAAGCATGTCGGGACGCAGGCCCTTGGCCCGCAGCCGCGCGCGCTGCACGACACCGAAGCGATGCTGCTCGTCCACGACCGCAAGCCCGAGCCGGGCGAACCGCACGTCTTCCTCGATCAGGGCGTGCGTGCCGATGACGAGGTGCATGCTGCCGTCGGCCAGGTCGGCCAGCGCGGCGCGGCGGGCCGGGGCCGGCATCGAGCCTGTGAGCAGGCCGACACGGAACTTGGTCGGTGCGAGCAGCCGCGCGATCGTCTCGCGATGCTGCTCTGCCAGGATCTCGGTCGGCGCCATCAGCGCCACCTGCAGGCCGTTCTCGAGCGCCACGACGGCCGCGAGCAGCACGACGATGGTCTTCCCCGACCCGACGTCCCCCTGCAGCAGGCGGTTCATCTGCCGGCCGCGCTGCATGTCCTCGACGATATCCTCGAGCGCCGCGCGTTGCCCCGCCGTCAGAGGGAACGGCAGCACGCCCTTGGCGGCCGCCCGCACGCGGTCGTCCACGACCGGCACGAAGGGCTTCTGTTCCTGGTCGGCAGACCGCCGATGCGCGATCAGGCCGCACTGGAACAGGAAGAACTCCTCGAAGATGAGCCGCAGCTGCGCCGGAGACCGGAATGAGGCGAGCAAGGACGCCGGCGTCCCCACCGGCGGAAAATGCGCTTGGCGGAGCGCTGTCCGGCGGTCCGGGAGTCCCATCTGCGATCGCAGGTCGGCGGGCAGCAGGTCGTCCACGTCCGCGGGCATCTGTTCGAGGATGTCGTGGACCAGCGCACGCTGCATGCGGCTCGTCACCGTGCCCGTCTTCTCGTACACCGGCACGATGCGCTGCGCGTGCACCGCCTGCCCTTCCCCTTCGCCCACGATCTCGACGTCGGGGCTGCTCAGTTGCAGAACGCCGCGATAGCGAACTGCAGGCCCGTGCAGGACGACCCGCTGGTGCGGGCGCAGCGTGTTCTGGCGGTACGGCTGGTTGGGCCACACCGCGAGCAGGTGCCCCGAGTCGTCGCGAACGACCGCCTCGAAGATCTTGAAGCCCCGCCGTCCCGTCCATCGCAGGCGGCAGTTGAGCAACTCTCCCGCAACAGTCACCTTTTCGCCTTCCCGGACACCGGCGACGGGCCGAAAGGACGTCCGGTCCTCGTAGCGAAACGGCAGCCGAGCGACCAGGTCACCGATGGTGTCGAGTCCCGCGTGCGCGAGCGCGCGCTCCCGCTGCGGACCGATTCCCTTCAATTCCCTGAGAGGCGTGTCGAAGAAAGGCGTGTCGGACACGAGGCTACTGCTTGACGAGAGCCTCGCCCGGCCTCACCTCGATCTGCTGGATGCGAGCCGGGAGCGGGTACGGGTCATCGAGGTTCAGGCCGCGGGGGTTCGACTCGGTCCTCGAATAAAAGGTCACCAGTTCCTGCACCACCATCTTGGGGACACGCACCCCGCCGACCTTGGCGGTCTCGAGCGCAAAGCGCGCCATCCCGCCATTCGCATCGAGCCTCCCCGAGACGGCAACCGGGACCTTTCCCGTGAGGTAGTTCAGCGGATCGAGCCAGCCACGTGACTGGCGCTGCTGGCGGACGGCGTCGAGATCCACGATGGCCGTGCCCGACAGGCTCCCGTCGGCGAGAACCGTGATGCGCGGTTCTGTGAGCCCCGCCGGCAACTGGTCCCCGGCATCGTAGAGAAGGTAGGCGTTGACTTCCTGCTCGGTCACCCTGGTAACGAGAGGAGCGGACGGACTCGACCCGGCGTTCCGGGAGATGGCGTCGATCTTCGACCGCAGGCGTCCCGCGTCCTCGCGGGACGGTGCGTGCCGCTGGCCGAGCGCGGGGGTGACAGCGAACACCAACGCCATCAGGCCGATCACGCCGCGTCGAAACCCGGAGGGGAAGTACATCATCACTCGATACCGCCCGGAAAAAGCGTGCGACATCGAGTGTAGCACGCCTACCGGACGACGGACGGCCCGGGCCTGCCCGCGTCGCTCGCCCGCTGCCGGGCCCTCAGGAGCAGGTCGATCTTCCGCCGCTCCACGACCTCCTCGAAGATCCTGAACCTCGCCTGCTGGACCGCGTCCAGCACCTCGTCGAGCGCGTCATACGTCTTTCGAAGGTCTTCCGCCGCCCTGGTGTCTAGTTCGCGGAGCGCCTTCAACTGATCGCGCGTCTGCGCCTCGTCGAACGGCGTGGCCTTCACCAGCCGGCCCAGCGCATTCAATACCTGCCGGCGCGCCTGCAGGTTGCGACGGCGCGTGTCCTGGAGCGCCTTCAGCCGAGGGAGGAATCGAGGAAACTGCGCATCACTGAGCTTCAGTGTATCCTGTGCCTGGAGCAGGACGTAGGAATCGAACCACCGCTCGAGCTCGAGGGGAGTCACCACGGGCGCGTTGCCGGCGGCACCACGGCCACCCTGTCGCCCCCGGTCCTGGCCTGCCTCCAGATGAGCGGCGGCGAAAAGCCCCACAACGAGGGCACACGGCAGCACGAACGATCTCGTGAGTTTCATCTTTCGCCTCAACTCCCTGAGGTCTCCTGCCGAAGCTCCGCGCTGAGCAACCGCGCGAGTTCCACCCGTTCCTGTTCATTCAGCTGCCACACGGCGCTCTCCGCCCCGACCGTTCCCGACTTCCCGAGGCTGTCACTGAGCGTCTCGAGGTCGAACTCCCCCGCCAGGTGCGACAACACGTTCCACTGCTCATCATCTTCCAACACGGGGAGGGCCTGCGCGCTGTTGTCGATGACCACGGCATTGGCGGCCCGACGCACCTCGCGAACGGCGGACCCCCGGTCAACGAGCACCGTCATCACCAGTGCCACGACACCCAGCGTCAACGGCCCCATCACGCGCCAGCCAACCCACGAGCCCCTCGAAGGTTCGGGGGCCGCCGCGAGGCTCTCCGCCACGCGAGCCGAGAAGTGCTCCCAGAACAGCGGCGATGGCTCGGGCACATCGGCAAGCCGCGACTCCGCAAGCGTCTCCCGCGCCGACGCGACCTCGGCACGGCAGCGCGCGCAATCGGCCAGGTGCGGATGCCGCGGTTCGTCAGCCGCTTCAATCAGGGCGAGGCGCTCGTCCACTGACAGGTGCGTCATACCGATTCGTCCTGCAACAAACGTCTGAGATTGTTCAGCGCGTGAAAGAAATTGGCCTTCACGGCTCCGACCGAGCTGCCCAGCAGACGCGCGATCTCCTGGTGCGGCAGGTCCTGGTACGCGCGCAGGATCAACGTCGTGCGCTGCTTGGTTCGGCAGCCGCGCGATGGCGGCCCGCACGCGCCCGGCGCGTTCCTCCCGCATCAACTCGCTCATCGCATCGGGCTCGCGCGCCGGCAACGCGTGCCGCTCGTCGATCGGTTCGGTCCGCGGTGTCCGGCTGCTCACCTTGTTGAGGCACAGGTTCGTCGCGATGCGGTAGAGCCAGGTGCCAATCGAGGCATCGCCCTTGAACTTCGCCAATGCCCGGTAGGCCCGCAGGAACACCTCCTGCGCCAGATCCGTCGCGTCCTCGTGGTTCCCGACGAACCGGTAGCAGAGCTGGTACACCGTCCGACGATGTCGAACGACGATCACGTCGAACGCCTCCCGCTGGCCCGACACGCAGGCGGCGACCAGCGCGCGCTCGTCGAGAGCCTCGAGTTCCGCCGGTGAGAATGCGGACACGGCCACGGTGTCGTGTTGCGCCACGCTGATCGTTACCTCAGGCCACTTGCCGCCGACGCAGGTTGAGCCCGCTCCATCCATTGGTGACGCCCTCGAGCGCGTTCGACGGGCCGGCCCACGGCCGGCATTCAATCTATTAGACCTGCGCGAGCGCACAAGGTTAACTGTCGCAGCGCGCCGAGTGCAAACCAGCCGGGCTCTTGACTTTCGCCTTTCCTTTGCATACAGTCTCTCCCGTGGGTTCGGCGGTCCACACAACAGTGTTCGCCCGGCTGGCCCGGCCCTATCCACGAGGAGGAACGCGTGCTGCCTTTAACGAAGCGCCAACGCGAGATTCTCGACTACCTGAATGAGTTCATCCAGCAGCACGGGTACGCCCCGAGCCTGGAGGAAGTGGGCCGCCGATTCGGCCTCTCGTCGCTCGCGACCGTACACAAGCACCTGACGAACCTCCAGGAGAAGGGCTTCATCAAGCGCGCCTGGAACCGCAGCCGCTCCGTCGAGCTCGTCCAGACCCGTCCGGGCGGCCGCGCGGTCGAACTGCCGTTGCTCGGCTTTGTCGCCGCCGGCGCGCCGATCGAGGCGATTGCAACCTCCGAGTCGATCACCGTCCCCGAAGACCTGATCGGCAAGCGCGACACCTACGTGCTGCGCGTGCGCGGCGAGTCGATGATCGACGAGCAGATTCGCGATGGCGACTTTGTGATCGTCGAGGACCGGAAAACCGCCGAGAACGGCGAGATGGTGATCGCCCTGCTCGGGAACACCGATGTCACGCTCAAAAAGTTCTACCGCGAGAACGGCCACGTCCGCCTGCAGCCGGCAAACCCCGCCATGCAGCCGATGATCATCCCGGCGGACCAGGTCCAGGTCCAGGGCGTCGTCGTGGGAGTCATGAGGAAGTACTAGCAGGAGTCTGGAGTCAGGCGCAGGGAGCCGGGAGGGCGTGCTATTGTGGTACGCCATGGCTGACTCGAAGCAGATCAACTTCACCATTGTCCCGGCTGATCCGCACGATCATCTCCGCACGTACGCGAATTTCTGCGCGATCGCCCACACCCCCTTCGACATCACGCTGACGTTCTGCGAGGTGTTGCCGCTGACCGAGAAGGACCTCCACGAGGCCGAAGCGGACCACGTCGTCCGCGCCCCGGTCCGCGCCAACATCGTCCTGCCGCTGCCGATGGTGCCGAACCTGATCGCCGCGCTGCAGGAGCACTTGCGGGTATTCGCTGATCAGGCGCCGCCTGAGAGCTGGGGGAAGGGCCCCGTCCACTGAAGCGGAAGGATCAATGAAAACCGCGACCGAGGCACGGGTCATCTTTCGGAAGCTCGCAGCGCAGCATCCGAATGCCAACACGGAACTGCACTACTCGAACGCGTTCGAGTTGCTTGTCGCCACCATTCTCTCGGCGCAGACGACGGACGTGGGTGTGAACGAGGCGACCCCCGCGCTCTTCGCCCGCTACCCGGACGCGGTGGCGCTGGCCGCGGCCGACCCGCCTGAACTCGAACGCCTGGTCCAGAGAACGGGCTTTTTCCGACAGAAAACACGCGCGCTGATTGGGATGGCCCAGGGCCTCGTGTCGTGCCACGGCGGGCAGGTCCCGGCCGCGATGAACGACCTGATCGAACTGCCCGGCGTCGGCCGGAAGACGGCCAACGTCGTCCTCGGCCACGCGCTCGGCGTCCCCGGGCTGCCGGTCGATCGCCACGTGCTCCGGGTCACGAACCGGATCGGCCTCGCGCAGTCCGAGGATCCCGAGGTCGTCGAACAGCAACTCGGCGGCATCCTGCCGGCACACAAGTGGACGGTCGCCTCCGACACCTTCATCCTGCACGGCCGCCGCGTGTGCAAGCCCAAGCCGATGTGTGACCGCTGCGCGGTACGCGACGAGTGCGACGACCATCGGCGCGGCGCGGGCCTCCACCACCCTGCTGCCCCTGCCCGGCCCCGGGCAACAACGCGCCGCAGCGCCACGCAACCGCGCTCATCGAAGACATGACCCCGGCAAGGTTCCGCCAGCTTGTGTCCGAGGCGCTCGATACGATTCCCATTCGGTTCCGCCAGCAGTTGCAGAACATCGCCATCGTCGTGGAGGACGAGCCGTCGCCTGCGCTCCTGGCCGAGATGGAAATCGCGCCGCCGGATACCCTGTTCGGCCTCTACCAGGGCACGCCTCTCACCGAGCGACGATGGGACCATGGCAACGTGCTGCCCGATCGCATCACGATTTACCAGGGACCGATCGAGGATGTGTCCGAGTCGGAAGATGATGTCGTCACCGAGGTCGGCGAAACGCTCATCCACGAGGTGGGGCATTTCTTCGGCCTGAGCGAAGAGGAGATCGAGGAGATCGAGGACCGCTACTGGCACCGCCGGAACAGGCGCCCTGGCCTCGCAGATTCTGAAACGGGGTCGAACCCATTTTCAGTGTCTGCCACCGATCGGGAGGACGAGGACGACGAGGACGACCAATGACAGCCCGGAAACGGTTCGGACAGCATTTCCTGGAACCGGCGTGGGTCGAGCGCGTGGTGGAGGCCATCCGGCCGTCGGCGGAGGACACGTTCCTCGAGATCGGGCCCGGGTGGGGTGCCCTCACGCTGGCGCTGGCCCCCCGGGTGCGGCAGATCGTGGCGGTTGAGATCGACCGCGACCTGGCACCGGCCCTGGCCAAGCGGGTTCCCGCCAATGTGCGGGTCGTCGAAGCCGACTTCCTTCGTGCCGATGTCGCCGCCCTTCTGGGGACCAGCGTGCCGACGCGTGTGGCGGGGAATCTGCCCTACAACATCTCGACGCCCATCCTGTTCCGTGTACTCTCGCTCGCGGAGGATGGCCGGCGCATCACTGACGCGACGGTCATGCTACAGCGGGAAGTGGCCGAGCGGCTGGCAGCTCGTCCGGGGTCGAAGGACTGGGGAGTCCTGTCGGCCTGCCAGCAACTGCGCGCCAGGGTCCAGCCGCTCCTCGCGCTTCCTCCGGGCGCCTTCCGACCGGCGCCCAGGATCCACTCCGCCGTCGTGCGCGTCACCTACCACCCGCCGGAACCTGGCGTTCGGGACCTCGCGGTCTTTGACGGCCTGGTCCGCACCATCTTCATGCAACGGCGGAAGATGCTGTCGAATGCGCTGGCGCCATTTGCGAGCCCGCGGGGGGTCGACGCCGCCGCGGCGCTCGAGGCCTCCGGCCTCGACGGCCGCCGCCGCCCGGAGACGCTGGATGTGGCGGAACTGGCCCGGCTGGCGGACGTTTTCGCGTCAGCCACGATTTCTTTTCCTGGACGTTGAAGATGTCATCCGCAAGGGACCAACTTCCACCTGTGCTATAATTTGACCAGCTTTCCCGTCTTCCGAGGCCTACCCAGCGGTCCCGGACGCGAGGCACGATCGGCGCCAGCCGGCGGCCCCGTTACGCGAGCGTCGACTGCCCCTGTGAGGGGCGTAGCGTCTCGGACGCGGTTTGTCTGGACGCAACACCACAAGCTGGGTTCACACGAACCAACCGGCCTCCGGATTGGCACCTATGACGTTCGCAGGGCCAGGTGACAACCGCACGCCCGCGCTCGAGATCGTGCCGCTTGGCGGGCTCGGCGAATTCGGCATGAACATGATGGCGGTGTCCTGGGGCGACACCCTCGTCCTGATCGATGCCGGCGTGATGTTCCCGGAGCCCGAACTCCTGGGCGTGGATCTGGTGATCCCGGATCTCACGTACCTCGAGCAACGCCCGGTCAAGGCGGCGGCGCTCGTGCTGACGCACGGGCACGAGGATCACATCGGCGGCGTCGCGCACGTGCTCCGGTTCGTCGATGGCCCGATCTACGGGACCCCGCTGACGCTGGCGCTGGTCAAGTCGAAGCTCGAACGTCACGGGATCGATGCGGGCTCCCGGCTGGTCCCGGTCAGGCCGCGAAGCCACGTGACGGTGGGTGACCTGTCAATCGAGTTTCTCCGCGTCACCCACAGTATCCCTGACGCGATCGCGTTGGCGATCCGGTCCCCGGTGGGTACGATCATCCACACCGGGGACTTCAAGATCGACCAGACGCCGCTCGACGGCGAGCACTTCGATTTCCACCGCTTTGCCGAACTGGGCGCGCAGGGCGTGCTGGCGTTGCTGGCCGACAGCACGAACATCGAGCGGCCCGGCTTCAGCGGCTCGGAGTTCGATGTTATCGATGCGTTCGAAGAACTGTTCGCGAGCACGCGCGGGAAGCTCGTGGTCACCTCGTTCGCCAGCAGCATCTACCGGATGCAGATCCTGGTGAACCTGGCGCAGGAATTTGGTCGAAAGCTGGCGTTCGTCGGCCGCGGCATGATCGATCACGCGCAAGTGGCGCAGCAACTGGGTCACCTGCAGATTCCTCCCGGCCTGCTCATCCGGGAATCGGATGTTCGCGCCTACCCGGCCAGGCAGGTGCTGTGCCTGACGACGGGAAGCCAGGGCGAGCCGATGGCGGCGCTGCCGAGGATTGCGGTGGCCACTCACCGTCACGTCAGCGTCGAGCCCGGCGACCGCGTCGTGTTCTCCGCCCGCGCCATCCCGGGCAACGAAAAGGCGATCGACCGCGTCGTGAATCACCTGGCGCGGCGCGGCGCGGATGTCGTGACCGCCGCGACCAAGCACGTGCACGTCTCAGGCCACGGCAGCGAGGAAGAGCTGAAGCTGATGTTGTCGCTGGTGCGGCCGCGCTACGTCGTGCCAATCCACGGCGAGTTCCGGCAGCGTTCGCGTTATTCCCGCCTGGCCGAGCGGCTCTCCACCGGGGCGCCCACGCCACTGACCGTCCTGATGGCGGAGAACGGCGACGTGCTGCGGTTCGACGGGACCTCGGGAGCGATATCAGGGCGGGTGCCCACGGGACGCGTGCTGATCGACGGCCCGGGGACCGGCGAGGTGGCCGACGAAGTGCTACGGGACCGCCGGCACCTGGCCGAGGACGGGTTGATCGTGCCAGTGCTGGTGATCAACAAGCAGACGGGCGGCATCGAAGGGGTCCCCGACATCATCACGCGGGGCCTTGTCCTCGAACCGAACGCGGAGGACCTGCTCCGCGAAGCGGGCCGCATCATCCTGGAGGTTCTTGGCGAGACCAGCGCCGAGGAACGGACCGACAGCGGGCTGGTCAAAGAGAAGATTCGGGTGGAGTTGCGCCGCTTCTTCAGGAAACGCGCTGGACGGCGGCCGCTGGTGCTGCCGGTGATCATGGAGATCTAGACCTTGGCTGCTGGTCCGACCCTTTCCCGCCGCGTGAGCGAGTTCCTGGGCGTGGTGCTCTTCGCCCTCGCCTTGATCTGGCTGATCGCGCTCGTCACCCACGAACCGTCCGACCCGACGTGGTTCTTCAACGCCGGGGGCGCAGGCGCGCCCGCGAATTTCATCGGCCGGGTGGGCGCGTTCCTCGCCGAGTTGTCATTCCAGCTGTGCGGCTACGCGGCCTTCCTGGTGCCGGTGGTCCTGGGCATCGCGGGCTGGAGCCTGTTCTGGTGCCGCGCGACCGACGCCGTCTACACGAAGCTCGTGGGCGCCACGCTGCTGTTCGGCTGTCTCAGCGCGCTCCTGACGCTCGCCCTCGGCAGCGTGAGCTTCGCGAACGGCGCGGGCGGCTGGCTGGGCGTCTTCCTCTCCGGTCGGCTGGCGGCCTACTTCAACCGGGCCGGTTCGATCATCGTCATCCTGACGCTGTTGCTCCTGTCGCTGATCCTGGCCACGCAGTTCTCGTTCGGCCGGCTCTTCTCGTCGATCGTGGAGAGCGTAGCCGGCGGCTGGAACGAGATGACCGGGCGGTTCAAGGAACGGCGCGAAGCGCGCCGCCGCGAGAAGCAGAAGCAGGCGATCGTTGAGAAGCACACGGCGCGAAACCCGGAGGAGGTCAAGGCCGCCCAGGCCAGGGCCGCGGTGCCGGAACGGCCCGCGGCAACGCCCAAAGCGGCGGCGACGGAAAAGAGCCGGCCGGCCCCGGCCGATCCCGCGCCGGCTGACCGCCCGCGGGTGACGCCGGCGATCGCCCGCCCGGCGGACATCGCCAAGCACACCGGCAAGGCCGTCCCCGCGGCTGTCGGGCCGGACTTCGAATCGCGGACGCCGATCGAGAAGAAGCGGGACGGCTTCATGCTCCCGCCCCTCGCGCTGCTCGACGCGCCGAAGAGCGAGCACAAGATCGACGAGCGCGAACTGATGGACTCGGCCCGCCTGCTCGAGGAAAAGTGCCACGAGTTCTCCGTCGCCGGCAGCGTCGTGCAGATCCACCCCGGGCCGGTGGTCACCACGTTCGAGTTCAAGCCGGATGCGGGCGTGAAGTACGCGAAGGTGACAGGACTGGCCGAAGACCTGTCGCTCGCGCTGAAGGCCGAGTCGGTACTGATCGAACGGATCCCGGGCAAGTCCACGGTGGGCATCCAGATCCCGAACACGAATCGCGAGCAGATCTCGCTGCGCGACATCCTCGAGTCGGACGTCTTCCGGCGCTCGGGATCGAAGCTGACCATCGCCATGGGAAAGACGATCCACGGCGAGCCCTACGTGGCGGACCTCGCCACGATGCCGCACCTGCTCGTGGCCGGCTCTACCGGTACCGGCAAGTCGGTGGCCATCAACAGCATGCTCACGAGCATCCTCTACCGGGCGACGCCCGAAGAGGTGCGCCTGATCCTGATCGACCCCAAGCGCCTGGAACTGGGGATGTACGAGCAGATCCCGCACCTCCTCACGCCGGTGGTCGTTGACCCCAAGCAGGCGGCGAACGCGCTCGCCTGGGCGGTCCGCGAGATGGAAGAGCGCTACAAGACGCTTGCGGCGGAAGGCGTTCGGAACATCGAGCAGTACAACCGCAACATCCGGCAGGCGCTCGAGCAGAAGCGGGAACCCGAGGAGGGCGAAGAATTCCGAACCCTGCCCTACATCGTCGTGGTCATCGACGAACTCGCCGACCTCATGATGGTGGCGAGCAGCGACGTGGAGGAATCAATCGCGCGGCTGGCGCAAATGGCCCGCGCGGTCGGCATCCACCTGATCCTGGCGACGCAGAGGCCGTCGGTGGACGTCGTCACCGGGCTGATCAAGGCGAACCTGCCGGCGCGCGTCTCGTTCCGCCTGATGTCGAAGGTGGACTCGCGAACGATCCTGGATGGCAACGGCGCGGAGCAGTTGCTGGGCCGCGGCGACATGCTGTTCCTGCCGCCCGCGTCGTCGCGCCTCATCCGCCTGCACGGGCCGTATATCTCCGAACAGGAGAGCGCCCGGCTGGCGGCGTTCCTCCGCAAGCAGGCCAAGCCGGTCTACAACGAGTTGATTACGGAAGAGGCGAAGGTGGCCGACGCCGTGGCGTTCGAGAAGGACGACCTCTACGACGAGGCGGCGCGCATCGTGGTCGGCTCCGGACAGGCATCGATCTCCTACCTGCAGCGGCGCCTCCGAATCGGGTTCAGCCGCGCGGCGAGGCTCGTGGACATGATGGAAGCCGAAGGGCTGGTCTCCCCCGCCGACGGCAGTAAGGCGCGCGAAGTGCTGGTAGACAAGGGCTACTTCGACGAAGTGGACGCACAAATCAGGTGAAGCACGCTTTCCGCGTCTGTGCGCTCCTGGCGATCGTGCTGGCTGACGGCGGCCGGAACGGGCAAGCTGCGCCCCAGACCGTTCGCGAACTGTACACCACCGCGGTCCTGCGGGAACAGGCGTTGCGCGCGGCCCCGGTCAAGGCACGGTCATCGGTCAAAGACTACCGCGCGACGGTGAGCGCCTACGACGCCGTCGTGCGACGGTTCCCGACGTCCGGCTACGTGGACAACGCCCTGTGGCAGGGGGCGATTGTCGCCGGTGACGCGTTCGAGCGATTCGGGGACGAGCGCGATCGGTCCACGGCGCGTCGCATGCTCGAGTTGCTGGTCGATCAGTACCCATCGAGCCCGCTCGTGCGCAAGGCCCGCGACGTGCTCGAGCGGATGCACGGGCCCAAGACGGTGGCGGACGTCGAGAGGCCGGCGCCGTCCTCAACGCCCGCACCGCGGCCAGCCCGGCGGAAAGCGGTTGTGCTCCGCGAGATCCGGCGCACCTCGATGAGAGACCGGGTTCGGGTGACCATCGAACTGGACGAGCCGACGACGTATCGAACCGAGCGCGTCGAGAACCCGCATCGCGTCAATCTTGATCTGTCAAATACCCGTCCTGGCCACCTCGTGCCCGAAGGCACCCTCTTCTACCACGACGACATCGTCCGCCGCGTGCGGGTCGGCATCCACCCCAATCAGGTGACGCGCGTCGTTGTGGATCTCGATGGCGTCGCGCGCTACACCGTCTCGACGCTCGAACGCCCGTATCGGATCGTGGTGGACTGCGAACGGACGGTGCCGGTTCCCCTACCGAAGCCCGCCAGCCCGACACCATCTCCCGCTGCCGCGCCGGCGGGTCCGCCCGTGAGGCCGCCCGCAGCGCCGCCCGCAGCAACCACGGGGCCCGAAACGGTTGACGCGCCTCCCGGAAACCCGCCGACTCTGCCGGAAGTTGCGGCGCCATCCATGCGGCCCGGCCCAACGAGTGCGAGGAGCAGTCCGCCTGCTTCAGCGCGCGCGACTCGGGCGACTCGAGCCCCGGTCGATCCGGAGTGGCTCCCGCAACCACTCCCCTCCCACGCACTGGTTCTACCGTCTGCGCGTCTCATCGCTCCCGTCGCGGACGCTCTGCCCTCCTCGTTCTTCGCCCACGCCACCGAGCAGCCTTCGCCACCCGCATTCACGCTGCCCGCACCCACACCACCAGCGTCAACGGCGCTGGCCAGGAGGGCGGCACCGAAGAAACCGGCGCCGATCTTTGCGGACCAGACAGCGCCCCCGCCCGTCGCCGAGCGAGATTCGTACTCGCTCGCACGCCAACTCGGCCTCGGAGCCTCGAAGATCGTGATCGACCCTGGGCACGGCGGACACGACCCCGGGGCGATCGGCCCGGGCATTTCCGAGGCCGAGGTGGTCCTCGACGTGGCGCTCAGGCTCGAAGCCCTCCTGCGCGACGCGGGCTTCGGCGTGGTCCTGACGCGCCGAACCGACGAGTTCATCCCTCTCGAAGAGCGGCCGGCGATTGCCACCCGCGAACAGGCGGACCTGTTTCTGTCGATCCACGCCAACGCCAGCCGGAACCAGAACGCGCGCGGAATCGAGAGCTATTTCCTCAACTTCGCGACCGATCTCGACGCCGCGGCCGTCGCGGCCCGCGAGAACGCCGCCACCGGCCGGACGATGAACAACCTCCCCGAGATCGTCAGGGCGATCACGCTGAACAGCAAGCTCGACGAGTCGCGCAGCTTCGCGAGCCTCATCCAGCGGGCGATGGCGGCCCGGTTGAGCGGCGCGAACAAGGGGCTGCGCGATCACGGGGTCAAGCAGGCGCCGTTCGTGGTCCTGATCGGGGCGTCGATGCCAAGCGTGCTCGCGGAGATTTCATTCATTACCAACGCCCAGGAGGCCCGTCTCCTCAAGAGCGGCGCCTATCGCCAGCGCATCGCGCAGGCTCTGTTCGACGCGGTGCGCGGCTACCAGCGCTCCCTGAAGAACGCCCAGGTCGTCCTGCACCAGTAGCGGCACCCGGACCGCGTGGTACAATCGCCTGGTGTTCTTCGGTCAACCCTTACCGCCATTCACTCCCTTCATCGTCAAGGTGGTCGAGCAGCCTGCGAAGGAGATCAGCGTTGCTGATGTCCTCATGGGCTCAATCGGCATCACGGGGATCTTTCTGGTGGGCGCGGTCGTGTTCGGCTTCCTCCTCGGAGCCGCCTTCATCATGTTCCGGCGTTGGCAGGACAGCCGCGATCAGGACAGCCCGGTCGACGAGACCTTCCAACTCACTCAGCCTCCCCGGCCCCGGACCTAGCTGACCGTGCCCTGGCCTGAGCGTATCGAACCCGAGCCGTGATGTTCCAACACGCTGCTGTTCGTGTCTTCCGTCTTGCCGCCGTGGCCGCGTGCCTCGTGCACGGCACCACCGCCATGGCCTCTGGTGGCCGCGGCGCCGGGGCGGTAGATTCGAGCCGGGCTACGGTGTTCCTCCGGGTGATCGGCGACATCGAAGTCGTGGCGGACCGGGAGACGACGCCGATCGCCCGGACGCGGCTCCAGCGAACCAACGTGGAGATCGCGACCGGCTCCGGTTTCCTGTTCTCCTCGATCGGCCAGATCCTCACGTGCCATCACGTCATCAGCGACGGCGAACGCACGGGACTCGTTGAGGGAAAGAAGGCAAAGGTCCTCGTACGGGTTCGCCGCATCGAGGCGATGCTCCCGGCCACCGGCGGACCAGATGGCCTGCCGGCGTCAGGCCCATACGAGGCGACGGTCGTCGCGGCGAACCCTGACCTCGATATCGCGGTGCTCTCGATCAGCGGCGCGAGCTTCCCCACGCTCGACCTGGGCGACTCGGACGCGCTCGAGCCCGGCGACGAGCTCGAGACGGTCGGGTATCCGTTCGGGCAGGACGTGGAGATCGGCCGGCCCATGACGGTAACGACGGCACCCGACGCCAGCGTGAGCCACGGAGACTTCTCCGCCTATCGCATCGACACCCAGGGACAGCGCCGATTCCTCCAGACGTCCGCTGCGGTCAACCCCGGGAACAGCGGCGGCCCGGTCGTGGACCTCGACGGCTACGTCGTCGGCATCGTCAGCCGGCGCCTGGCGAGTGTCGGCAACGGTACGGGAATCGGTTTCGCGGTCCCAATCAACCTGGTCAAGGAGTTCCTCGAAACCAACGGCCTCGACGGCCAGTTGCCCGCAAGGCGTGTCGCGCTCGGACCGGTACAAGCGCCAGAATCGAAGGGACTGCGCGTTCGACTGCCGTGGGGCGTCAGCGACTCGTCGCCGCTTCGCACCCACGTGGATACCGGCAGCAGCCCGCTGGTCTCCCCGACCCTGCACGTGGACCGCCTCGTGTCTCCCTGGGACGCGATCCGCCTGGCGGACGCGCTCGTCACAGGGCAGACGCTCGAGCCGCTTGCACCTGAGGGAGCGCCATCCCAGCGTGCGCGACCGATCGGCGGACGCCGCGGAGTGGTCGGTCGAGTGAGCGGTACCTGGCCCGACGGCACCAATGTTCGGATGGAGTACGCCGTGATCGAGCTGGGCGAGGAGAAGATCCTCGCCCGCTACGTGGGGCCGCCGAACCTGATGGCCTACAACGCGTCGGTCTTCCGCGCATCGCTGGCCTCGATCGAGGGTGAGGCGCTTCGCCGACACGCCCCCACCGTTCCGCGCCCGGCCGCGTGGGCGCCGGCCGTTGGCCTCGATCCCTCGTCGCTGCTGGCGGAGGTCAGGATCCCCGCAGGCTGGAGACAGGAACCTGACGGACCGCTCCCGTGCGAGGGACTCCCGCCGGCCTCGGACGCGGTCACGGCGTCACCACTCGCCGACTTCACGCGCAGCGTTCGCGCGGCAGTCGTGAGACAGTCAGGCCTGACGGCCGCGAGGGCGGCCACCGCCTGCGGCACGCCGCTCGACGAGGAACCGGATCGCTACCAGCGAACGATCACCTCGTTCGGCACCCGCCTGTTCGTCGAGGGAAAGTTCGTGCAGGTGGCAGGTGACGCGGTGCTGCACTACCAGGTGATCGGACCTGCCGACCAGTCCGCGGCGCTGCGGGACCTGTTCGCACTCTGGCTGTCGCGCCTCGCTGGCTCCGCTCGGATCTCGAACCGGTAGCCGCTACCCCGCCATCGAGCGAGCGAGTTCCACGAGCGTCCTCACCGCGAATCCGGTTGGACCTTTCGCGACGTAGGGTCGCGCCTCGGTGGTCTACGCCGGCCCTGCCACATCGAGTCTGTCTCCCTTCACAGACTGGCCACGGCTTCCTTCTTACAAGTCCCGAAAGTCTGAGTCCGGTGGGACGGGGGGGACCTCAGTGCCCAGGGGCTCCAGAGCCACAGGAGGCACCGGTGGAACCGTCACCGGCAGCGCCCCGTAGCGACCGAAACTCGTCAGGAGCGCGCCGCCGAGTCCGACGGTCCATGCGGTGTACTCGACGACGAAGCCGGAGAACACGAGCAACGTGCCCATCACCGCCAGCGGACCGCCGCCGAGGCCAACGATCCGGCCCAGCACGGTCAGGCCCCAGATCATGACCAATCCCACGATCAGCAGCGCGAACCCGCTCGGCGCCGACGACCCAAACCGGTGCTGGGCCACACGGGCGAGCCCGCACGCGGCGCCGGTGAACCCGAGCAGCAGCGCAACGAAGAACGCGAGGACCCCGAACGGGACGAGCACCAGCAGCGGGATCCCGATGATCGAGACGGCGAGCACGACGACGGTCAACACCAGCAGCGGAACGAAGAACAACTGCGCCAGCAGGCCGGTCAGCGCCGATTTCCACGGCTGAGTCCTGACCGCGACTTCCACCCGCTGGACCGCCCGCGGGGCGAGCAGCAGGAACAGCGTGGCCAGAAGGGTGAACAGCGCCACGCGGAGCACGCTGCCGAACAGCCTGAAGACGCGCCAGGACCCGGCGTCGAACCACGGCAACGCGTGGAAATCCCAGCCAGGCCTGATACGAATCGACGGGAACGAGAACGCCACCTCGTTCACCTTGCCGCGGACGCGTGCACCCGGGTCGCGCACGAATGTCCCGCCCACCACCGTGATGTCGCCGCGCACATCGGCGCGAGGACCAAGCCGCACGTTGCCGCCAATCGACACCACGTCATCGCGCACGCGCCCGTTGATGGTGATCGAGCCGCCGACAGTCACCACCGCACTGTTGACCTGCTCGTCCTCGTCCACGACGATATCGCCGCCGATGCGAATGCGAGCATCTGTCTCCCGCCGGAACGTCCGATCGGGTTCGAACGGTACGGGAGACGCGGGGACCTCGGGAGCTATAGGCGGCTCGACTGGCTCGGAGGCCGCGGACGGAGTGTCCTGCCGGCCGCCGCCTTCCCTGGGGAGCAGGATCCGCTGCTGGTCGGCCAGCTCGAGATACGACAACTCCAGCACGGCCTCCGCATCTCGGCCGAGTCGCTGGCGAACCTCTCCGCCCGTGGCGACGTGGCCGTTGATGGCAATCGTCCCTTCGCGCAGTTCGACGTTATCGACGCCCTCGATGCGCGATAGCGGCACCAGCACGATGCCGTTCTGAACAGGCAGCACGCGGAAGCGCCCAAGGACGGCGTCGCGCACCCTGCGCTCGGCCGACGTGGTGGGACGAGCCGCCGAATTCGTCGAATCGGCGGGCTCCTGGGCAGCCGCGATCGCGGTCAACCCGAGGGTGATCGCCAGGACCACCACGAGCTGGCGAGTGAGAGACGAAGGTGTGCGCAGCATCAGTAACAATCCTCTCGGGGAGCCAGGAGACGCGTGAGTCCTACGAAGGCCGCAGACGCGACCAGCAGGTTAGCCACAATGAACATCGGGGCGGCCCCGGCGGTGGTCACGACCACGGCGGCCCGCCCAACCGTCGTCAGCAAGGTCCACGAGACCCCCCAGACGCCGAGCGCCGCGGAGCCCGACGTCACGACCCCGTGCGTCAGCCGGGCGAGAACCGTGACGAAGTTCGAAGCGAGGTCGAACAGGAGGCCCGGCGAGACAGCCGCCGGCGCGAGACCCAGGACGAGAAGCGCCGCGGCAACCGTGAGGCGGACCCACCAGGGCGCGGCCAGATCGGAGGCCGGACGCCTTGTCGGAACGGCCGCCATGATCCGCACCGCAAGTCCGGAAGGGGCCTCGATGGGTCGCCAGTGGCTGGAGGCCACGCGGGCGAACAGCGCGTCGGCCTGGTCACAGGCATCATCCTGCTCTGCGGCCAGCCACCTCGTCAGTTCGTCGGCGTCCCAATCGCTCATACCGGCCATCCTGTCCGTTCCTACGCAGGCCCCACCGCCCGGGTTGCAGCAACCTTGGTTCACGGCAACTACTTGACTCCATGGCGTTTCAAAAACTCCGCCATTTCCGCCCGGGCCCGGTGAAGATTGCTCTTCACCGTTCCCAGCGGAACCCCGGTAATCTCCGCGATTTCCTCGTAACTGAGGTCCTCCTGGTACCGGAGCACCACCGCCTGCCGGTACTCGGGCCGCAGGCGGTCCAGGGCGGCGTCGAGCACGCGCGCCAGGTCGCGCTGCTCCACCCGCTTCGAGACATCGTCGCTGCGCGGGTCCACCAGCGCCTCGTCGATCCGTCGCTGCTCGCCCGGTTTGGGTTCGTCGATCGACGACTCCTGAGGGCCACGCCGACGTATCGTGTCGATGGCCGCGTTGTGGGCAATCCGCAGGATCCAGTTGGAGAACTTGAAACGGGGATCGAACGAACGAAGGTGCGAGAAGACCTTGAGGAACGTGTCCTGCGCCAGATCCTCCGCGAGTGCCGGATTCCGGAGCATCCGCACCAGCAGGTTGTAAACGCTGCGCTGGTGGCGCGCCACCAGGGTTTGGAAGCCGTCCTCGAACCCGGCGAGTGTCCGTTCCACCAGCTCAGCGTCAGTCACAGGGAGGATTCAGGAGTCAGGAGTTAGGGATCAAGGGATCAGGGTTCAGGGAACATGGACCAGGGACCAGGGAACATGCTGCACGGATAAAGGATCGGCGTCGATCCGGCTCATGTCAATCGGACAAGCGGGAGGGTCCGGAAGTTCCCATGCCTCCACTGGCAGGCGAGGAGGCCGCGCGGCCCCCGCCTTCGAAGACTGGCTCAGAGAGGTGGGCGCCTACCTGCCGGCCCGGAAGTAGGGGGCCCCATTGCGCAGGTGCGTCCGCCACTCGTTGGCGGCGGTGAACACCCGGTCGATCGTCGGGCCGTCGTGCAGACCCTGTCGCAAGGCCTGAAGCACCGCGATCAACTCGTCGAGCGCCGAACCGATCTCGTCGGCGTTGGTGGCGCAGATGTCGCGCCAGATGTCCGCGGGGCTCGCGGCCAGGCGCGTCGTGTCCACCAACCCGCGACCAGCCAGTTCCAGCCCCCCCTCTCCCGCACCTTCTCCAACCACCGACATCAGGGCGGACGCGGTCAACTGGGGCAACTGGCTGAGGAACGCCACCAACCGGTCGTGCGCGGCGGCTGACGGCAGTGTCACCGGCTTCGCACCCAGGCCCTGCACGAAGGCAGACAGGCGGCCAACCGTCTCAACCTGCTCACCCGCTCCCGCGATGAACAGCCAGGGACGGCCGGTGAACAGATCGCGACGTGCCGCGTCGATGCCCCCGTGCGCCGCGCCGGCTAGCGGGTGGCCGCCGATGAACGCAAGACGCGCAGGAAGCGTCCGGGCCACCTCCACGATCGCGCGCTTCGTGCTCCCCACGTCGGTAACCACAGCGTCGGCGGCGATCCGTTCGGGCATGGTCGCCAGCAGGTCGAGGATCTGGCCGACGGGTGCGGCCAGGATGACCAGGTCGGCCTCCGAGATGATCATCAGATCTTCGGACGCCACATCGATGGCGTGGCGGACCATCGCTTTCTCGAGGACAACGTTTCGATCGACGCCGATCACGAGCGCCTGCGGCCAAGCCTCGCGGACCGCGAGCGCAATCGACCCGCCGATCAGGCCGAGGCCCACCACCGCGATTCGCTCGAAGATCGGCGCCGCGCCGGTTGCGCCCTCAGGCACCATGGGAAGCATGCGTGACGAGTCGGTCATAGACGTGTCGCGTTCGCTGTCTGCTGTCTGCTGCCCGCTGTTCGCGGTCCGCTGCGGGCTCTCTGCCCTATCTTGCCCACCCGCGGCGAGTCACCGGCTCCACGCAGATGCTACGGCCAATCGCTGGAGCGATGATCCGCAGTTCGGCCATCAGGCGATCGAACTGCGCAGGGAACAGCGATTGCGCGCCGTCGCTGAGCGCGTGATCCGGATCGCAGTGCACCTCGATGATGAGGCCGTCGGCGCCCGCCGCCACCGCCGCACGCGCCATCGGGGCCACCTTGTCGCGGCGCCCGGTGCCGTGGCTCGGGTCGGCAATGATCGGAAGGTGGCTCAGCTTCTTCACGACGGGAATCGCGGAGATGTCGAGCGTGTTCCTCGTGTAGTTCTCGAACGTCCGGATGCCGCGTTCGCAGAGGATCACGTCGGGGTTGCCGCCCGCCAGCACGTACTCGGCCGACAAGAGCCATTCCTCGATCGTTGCCGCGATGCCTCGCTTGAGCAGGATGGGCTTCCGCAGGTGGCCCAGTTCGCGGAGCAGCGTGAAGTTCTGCATGTTCCGGGCGCCGACCTGCATGACGTCGGAATAGCGGGCCAGCAGCTCGACCTGAGCCACATCCATCACTTCGGAAACGACCTTGAGGTTCTGCTCGTCGGCCGCCCATCGGAGCAGCCGAAGGCCCTCTTCTCCGAGCCCCTGGAAGCTGTACGGAGAGCTGCGCGGCTTGAAAGCGCCACCCCTGAGGATCTTGGCGCCCGCCCGCTTCACCGCGGCCGCCGCCGCCCGCACCTGGGCCTCGGATTCGACCGCACAGGGGCCCGCCATCACCACGACCTCGTCGCCGCCAATCCGCACGTCGCCAATCGTGACCACGGTGCCTTCGGGCCGGAAGCTCCGGCTCGCCAGCTTGTAGGGCTCGGTAATACGGACGACCTCGCGCACGCCGTCGAGCAACTCGATGAGCGCCGGCTCTGCGCGCTCGCTGCCGCCGACGGCGCCGAGGATGACACGCGCGGCACCGGTCGAACGGTGGACGTCGAAGCCCATCGCGACCAACTGCCCGACCACCTGTTCGACCTGGGCGTCGGTTGCGCCCTCCGCCATTACGACAACCACGCTCCCCTCCTTCGACTGCGGCCCACTTAGCGCACCGCCTTCAGTTCCAGCCCTCGAGCCTCGTCGATGATGCGCTCGAACAGCCGCGCGATCGCCTCCGGCCCGAGCGGCCCGCCGCCGGCGACAGACGCCGCCCGGACGCGGCGAAGCACCTCCGCTTCGCGCTCGGGCTGATACATGGGCAACTCCATGGTCTTCTTGGTCTGCCCGATCTGAAGCGCACACCTCGCCCGCTCGTTCAACAGCCGCACGATCTGCTCGTCGAGCTCATCGATCCGCTGCCTGAGACTCTCGAGCGTCACAGCTGTCCCGTTGTAGCGGTGCCGCTGCCCGCCCCTTTCAGCCATCGCACATACTGCTCAACCCGCTCCACAAGGTCCGGCGAATCCGCCGCCTCCGCGATGACACTCACCAGCGCGCTCCCGACGACGGCCGCGTCGGCCCAGGCGCCGACCTGCTGGATGTGCTCCGGTCGCGACAGGCCGAATCCGAGCGCGACGGGCAGCGTCGTGCGGACCCGAATCCGCGCGACAAGCTCCCTTGCGCCTTCCGGCAGCGTATCACGCGCACCGGTGACGCCAAGGCGCGAGATCGCGTAGAGGAACCCCCGGCCGAGCGCCGCCGCCCGTCCAATCCGTTCATCGGTCGTCGTCGGGCTCAGCAGGAAGATCATGTCGATCGCGGCCGTTGTGAGCGTGGCCCTGAACGCGTCGGCCTCCTCGACCGGCAGGTCGAGCACCAGCACGCCGTCCACGCCGGCGGCCGCGGCGCGACGGGCAAACGCGCGCTCGCCCATCGCGACCAGCGGGTTCACGTAGGTGAACAGCACGATGGGCGCCCGGATGCCAGGACGAATCCGTTCGATCAGAACGAGCGTCGAGGTCAGCGTTCCGCCCGCGGCGCGCGCCCGCTCGGCGGCCCGTTCGATGACCGGCCCATCCGCCACCGGGTCGGAGAACGGCACGCCGACCTCGAGCACGTCCGCGCCGGCACGATCCAACGCCTGAAGCACCGAGGCGGATCGATCGAGGTCGGGATCCCCAGCCGTCACGTAGGTGATCAGTCCCGTCCGGCGGCGTGCACGCAAAGCGGCAAATGTGTCGTCAAGACGCGACATCGCCCCCACTCTCCATCATCGTCTCCAGGTCCTTGTCGCCACGGCCGGACAGATTCACCAGCACGACACCGCTCGGGCCCAGGTCCTGCGCCATCCGGCGGGCTGCCGCCACCGCGTGAGCCGACTCGAGCGCCGGGATGATCCCCTCGAGCCGCGCCAGGTCCCGAAACGCCGTCCGCGCATCGTCGTCACTCGCGAGGGTGTACTCCGTTCGCCCCTGGTCGCGCAGCCACGCGTGCTCGGGGCCGACGGCCGCGTAATCCATGCCGGCCGAGACCGAGTGCGTAGCCTCGATGTTGCCGTTCGCGTCCTGCAGGATGTAGGTGCGCGTGCCCTGGAGCACCCCAGCGCTGCCGCCGGCAAAACGCGCGGCGTGCCGCCCAGGGACCAGGCCTTCTCCACCCGCTTCAACGCCAACCAGCCGGACCGAGGAATCGTCCAGGAACGCGTCGAAGATGCCGATGGCGTTGCTGCCGCCGCCCACGCAGGCGACGACCGTGTCGGGCAACCGGCCTGCCTGCGCGAGGATCTGCCGCCTGGCCTCCAGACCGATGACCGACTGGAACTCGCGAACCATCAACGGGTATGGATGCGGTCCCAACACCGAACCGAGCAGGTAGTAGGTATCCTGGACGTTGGCCACCCAGTCGCGCATCGCCTCGTTGATCGCGTCCTTCAGCGTGCGCGATCCGCCGTCGACGCGCCGGATGCGAGCGCCCAACAACTCCATCCGCGCGACGTTCGGGGCCTGGCGGACCATGTCCTTGGCGCCCATGTACACCTCGCACCGGAGGCCGAGCAACGCGCACGCAGTGGCCGTGGCCACGCCGTGCTGCCCTGCCCCCGTTTCGGCGATGACCCGCGACTTCCCCATCCGCTGCGCAAGCAGGGCCTGCCCCAGCGCGTTATTGATCTTGTGCGCGCCGGTGTGCGCCAGGTCTTCGCGCTTCAGAAAGATCCGTGCGCCACCGGAAAAGGGGGCTGCCCCCATTTTCGTCAGGCGGACGGTTTCGGTCAGCGGTGTCGGACGGCCCACGTAGTGTGCCAGCAGTTCGGCGAGCGCCACGGCAAACGCGGGGTCGGCTCTTGCCTCGAGGTAGGCCTCTTCCAGCACTTCCACGGGTGCGACGAGGGTCTCGGGCACGAACCTGCCGCCGAACGCCCCGAAGTAGCCACGCGCGTCCGGGTCGCGGCGGCCGAACGCCGGCAGCAATCCAGCCGCAGCGCCGCGGACTGCCCCGAAGAACCTGCGCATCTTCTGATGGTCCTTGACGCCCGGGGCCGACTCCACCCCCGACGACACATCGACACCGAACGGTTGCACCGCGCGAATCGCGTGCGCGACGTTTTCTGGCGTCAAGCCGCCGGCCAGCATGAACGGCCTTCGCGCGGCCATCCTGGCCGCCATTCCCCAATCGACGATCGAACCGGTCCCCCCGCGACGCCCCGCATCCGCAGCATCCACGAGCAGGGTCACGGTTTCCGGCCAGGCGTCAAGCGCGCCGAGGCCCTGCTGATCGGCCCGCACCGCCTTGATGACGCGGACGCCGAGACGCGAGGCGTTGGCCGGCGTCTCCGCCCCGTGCAACTGGACGGCCGACAGGCCAACCTCCTTGACGAGGCGACGCATGTGTTCGACGGTGTCGTCCACGAACACGCCGACGGCAGCGACGAACGGCGGCAGTCGCTCGACGATCCTGCGCGCGCGATCGGGTTCGATGAAGCGCGGGCTCCCCGGCCAGAAGACGAATCCGACCGCCGATGAGCCAAGCTCCACTGCGAGGCGAGCGTCCTCTTCCCGCGTGATTCCGCAAATCTTCACACACATCACAGCAATTCACCCAGGGCCTGGCCGGGATCGGGCGACGACACCAGCCGTTCACCCACCAGGAACGCGTCGTACCCCGCGTCGCGGAGACGCCGCAGGTCGTCGCGATGGCGCAGACCGCTCTCGGCCACCGCCACCACGTGATCGGGTATCTGCCCAATCATCTCCAGCGAGGCGGCCGGGTTGACCTCGAGCGTTCTCAGGTTCCGGTTGTTCACGCCGATCAGTCGCGGCCCCATGTCGATTGCGACCTCCAACTCATCGCGATCGTGAACTTCGACGAGCACGGCAAGACCCAGCGCGGTCGCCCGGTCGTGGAGCGCGCGAAGCATGGCCGGCTCGAGCGCGGCCACGATCAGCAGCACCGCGTCGGCACCCGCCGCGCAAGCTTCGACCAGCTGATACTCATCGATCACAAAGTCCTTCTGCAGCAACGGCAGGCCGACGCGGGACCGCACGGACCGCAGGTCCTCCAGCGAGCCGTCGAAGAAGGTCGGCTCCGTCAGCACCGAGACCGCGGCCGCTCCGTGCGCCTCGTACCGTTCGGCAATCGCGCCCGCGTCGTAGTCGGCGCGCAGCACCCCGCGGCTCGGCGAACGCCGCTTGCACTCGGCGATCACGTTCAGCCCCGACGGACGCGAGAGCCGCTCGACGAAGCGGTCGCCTTCCGGACATCGCCTGTCGGCTGCCGCCGCCATCAGGTCCAGAGGCTCGCGCGCACGCCGGAGTTTCACCGTCCGGCGGGTCGCCGCCACGATCGCGCCGAGCAGGTCCGGGCCGACGGCTCGCGTCATGACCAGGCACCCGCGGACAATGCCACCATCTTCGCCAGCACGCCCGACGCGCGCCCGCTGTCGATGGCGTCAGCCGCCATCGCGATTCCTTCCCTCACCGTCGGCGCCGCCCCGGCCACCAGCAGCGCCGCCCCGGCGTTGAGCAACACGACGTCGCGCGGCGCGCCTGGAGTTCCGGCCAACACCGTCCGCGCGGTCTCCGCGTTGGCGGCCGCATCGCCGCCGCGAATCGACTCGGGAGCGGCCCGCGGCAGCCCGTAATCGGCCGGGTGTACATAGAACGTGTTCACCGTTTTGTGGCGGCACTCGGACACCTTCGTGTACCCCACAGTAGAGATCTCGTCGAGGCCGTCGGCGCCATGAACGACCCACGCCCGCTCGGAACCGAGCAGCAACAGCGACCGCGCGATCAGCTCGGTCAGCTCGGGCCGCGGCACGCCGACGAGCTGGCGCCGCGGCCGCACGGGATTGGTGAGCGGACCGAGCAGGTTGAAGGCGGTGCGGAGGCCGAGCGCGCGACGCACCGGCGCCGCGTGTCGCATCGACGGATGGAAGATCGGAGCGAACAGGAACGCCATCCCGGCCTCGTCGAGCATCCGCTCCACGCACCTGGGGGGGACAGCCGCCGGCACGCCGAGCGCCTCAAACAGGTCGGCGCTTCCACACCGACTCGACACGGATCGATTGCCGTGCTTCGCCACGCGCGCGCCGCACGCGGCGACGACGAGAGAGGCGACCGAGGAGATGTTGAACGTGCCCGCGCGGTCGCCGCCCGTCCCGCACAAGTCCACCGCATCGTCGTATGTCTTCGACAACTGCACGGCCCTTTCGCGCATCGTCCTCGCGAGGCCGACGATCTCAGCCGGGCGCTCGCCCTTCATCGCGAGCCCCATGAGCAGTCCGGCCATGGCCGGCTCGCTGATCGTGCCGTCCATGATCTCGGCCATCGCGGCCGATGCCTCGTCGGCCGAGAGGTCCTCGCGTCGCGCCAGCTTCTCGAGCAGTTCGTGGAACATGCGCGTCAGCCCTGCAGGAAGTTCCGGAGGATCTGGTGGCCCGGGCCGGTCAGGATCGACTCGGGATGAAACTGGACGCCGAAAACCGGCCATTCCCGGTGCCGCAGCCCCATCACGATCGCATCGTCCCGCGTCCTGGCCGTCACGACGAGTTCGGACGGCCAGGCCTCCTCAGACACCACCAGCGAGTGATACCGGGCCGCCTCGAATGGCGACGCGACGCCGGCGAAGATGCCGCGGGCGTCGTGCTCAACCAGCGAGGTCTTGCCGTGCACCGGTTTCGGCGCGCGGACGATGGCGCCGCCGAAGGCCAGGCCAATCGCCTGGTGCCCGAGACAGACACCCAGCACCGGCGTCGTGCGGCCAAAGCACCGGATGGCCTCGACGATGAGGCCCGCATCGGCCGGGTGTCCCGGGCCGGGAGACACCACGATGCGGTCGGGCGCCGCGTCGGCCACCCCGCCGAGCGTCATCTGGTCGTTGCGCCGCACCAGCACCTCGGCACCCAGTTCTCCAAGGTACTGAACCAGGTTAAAGGTGAAGGAATCGTAGTTGTCGATGACGAGGACGCGCATAGGCTCACAACCCTTCCGACGCCAGCTCGAGCGCTCGCATCAATGCCTCGGCCTTGTCGCACGTCTCGTCGAACTCGGCCGCAGGGACCGAGTCCATCACGATGCCGGCGCCCGCCTGCACGCGCGCCCTCGTCCCGGTCATGACAATCGTGCGGATGGCGATACAGAAGTCGAGGTTTCCCGCGAAGTCGAGATATCCGACCGCGCCGGCGTAGATGCCGCGGCGGTCTGGCTCGAGCTCGGCGATGATCTCAATCGCCCGGATCTTCGGCGCGCCGGAGACGGTGCCGGCCGGGAAGCACGAGACGAGCGCGTCCAGCCGGTCGCACTCCTTCGCAAGTCTCCCCTCGACCACCGACACCAGGTGCATCACGTGCGAATACCGCTCGAGGCCCATGAACTGCGGGACGCGAACCGTGCCGTACTCGGCGACCCGTCCCACGTCGTTCCGGCCAAGATCGACGAGCATCACGTGCTCGGCCCGTTCCTTCTCGCTCGCCTTCAGTTCCTCGGCGAGCCGGACGTCCTCGGCGTCGTTGTGCCCGCGGGGCCGCGTCCCGGCGATCGGGTGCGTCTCCACGCGGTCCCCCTCGACGCGCACGAGCATCTCGGGCGACGATCCGACAATCGAGCGTTTCCCCATCCGCACGAAGAACATGTACGGCGACGGGTTGACGTGCCTCAGGGCGCGGTAGACCGTAAACGGATCCACCTCGACATCCGCCTCGAAGCGCTGTGACAGCACCACCTGGTAGATGTCGCCCGCGGCGATGTGCTCCTGACCGATTCGTACCGCCGCTTCGAACTGCTCCCGCGTGATGTTCGACCGCACGGTCAGCGGCGCGCCCGGCCGGCTGATCGGCTGCGAGAGGCTCGCCTGCAGTTCGCGTTCGAGGAACCCGATCTTGGCGCACGCGAACTGGTACAGCGACCCGAGGTCGTCGCCCGGCTGGACGCGTGCGTTGGAGATGATCAGGATCCGGTGGCGCACATGGTCGAACGCCAGGACCGTATCGAACATCATGAAGCCCGCGGCAGGCTCCGCCTCGTCTCCTCCTGCCGCGGCCTGGAGCGAGACCGGCTCGAACCACGCGGTGGTGTCGTACCCGAGGAAGCCGACAGCGCCGCCGGTGAACCTGGGCAGATCGGGAACGACCGGCGACTTGAAGTCGGCCATCAGGCGACGGAGCGTCGGGATGAACGGTTCGGTGGTCTCGCTCGTCACGCCGGCGCGATCGATCGTTGTTCGACCGTCGAGATCCGCGCGCAACACGAGGAAGGGGTCTTTCCCCAGGAACGAATAGCGGCCGACGTGCTCGCCACCTTCCACGCTCTCGAGGAGGAACGCGTAGTCCGAGTGCTCCGCGATCTTCAGGAACGCGGACACCGGCGTGAGCAAGTCGGCCATGATCTCCTTGCAGACCGGCACGAACGTGCCCTGCGTGGCCAGCGCGGAGAATTCAGCGAACGACGTGATCTTCATGCAGCACCTGTCATCTGTCTCAGGCGGTTGGCGGCGGCGGCGCGCATCCGCTCGCGCGGCGCCGACGTGGCCGTCCACCATTCGAACTGCAGCGCGGCCTGCGCCACGAGCATCTCGAGGCCGCCGACCACGCGGCAACCCGCCGCGGCCGCGTCGCGAAGCAACCTCGTCTCTACGGGGTTGTACACGAGGTCGTACACAAGGTTTCCGCCTTCGAGGGCGGCGGATCCGATCGGGCTCTCGACGGTGTTCGGCCACGTCCCGACCGGCGTGGCGTTGACCAGCAGATCCCAACTCCCCGGCTCGGGAAGACCCGCTCGAGCCTGGCCTCCGGGAATCAGCGCCGCGATGCGCCCCGCCCGATCCCCGGTGCGCCCGTAGACGACGACATCCGCGCCCCGGGTCGACAGGGCGACGACAACGGCGCGTGCGGCACCACCTGTGCCAATGACCGCGGCGCGCGCGCCCCGCAACTCGATGCCGCGACCATCGAGCGGATGCAGGAACCCGTCAACGTCGGTGTTGCGGACCGACCAGCGGCCGGCATCGATGCGCAGCGTGTTGGCCGCGCCGCACGCGCGGGCCACGGCATCGGCGTTCTCCGACCCGCGCAGCAGGTCCACCTTGAACGGCGCCGTGACGCTGGCACCAGCGAGATCGACGGCCGCGGCGAACGCCCGAAAGTCGGCCGCATCTCTGGCCGCCAGCGGAACGTACACACCGTCGAAGCCTGTCTCGTCGAAGGCGGCGTTGTGAATCGCCGGCGACACCGAGTGCTCGACCGGGCGGCCGACGATGCCGAACACCCGCGTGGCCGAACCGACATCGCGGAACCGGAACTCGGACAACAGGCGCTCTGGCGGCAACTGTCCCGGGGCGACGCCGTCCCCCGCGTAAGACCAGCAGGAGCCAAACCTCGCGGCCAGGATCCGGCTCGGCAGACCGGGCATTCCCATCGCCACGAGAGCCACGGGCGCGCGCCCGGTGGCCTCCCGGCCGAACGCCAGCAGCGGAAGATTGTCGACCAGCGCGTGCGCAGTCACCGCGATCTTCACGACCTCCGCCCCTGTGCCCCGCATCGCGCGGTAGCGCTCGACCAGGTCCGCCGGCACGCCGCCGAAATCGTGCGAGGACAGGACTATGCCCCGGCCTGCGCGCAGCGCCAGGATTGGAGCGACCTCCGCCCCCCACTCGACGTCCACGTAGTCGGCGCCTTGTCGCGCAGCCTGCTCGAGGAAGCCCAGGCGCTCGGCCTCGGAGCCGTCGAAGGCGCCGCCTTCGCGTCGGGGCCGGCACGTCACAATCACCCTTGTCCGTCGGCCGGCCAGGGCGCCCGCGACGTCGATGTCGCGAACGCCGTCCAGGCGAAGCTCGACGACATCGGCAACCGCGGCCGCCCGGTCGCGCGCTGCCCGCAGTTCGGCCATCGTGTGCGCGGTCACAGTCACGCAGAGTCCGGTGGTGTTCATAAAAAAGAAAAAAGCCTCTTCAACCGTCTGGCTGAAGAGGCTTTCAACAGTCACAAGCTCGGGCGGCTCAGGACACAGAAACCTCTTCAGGGGTGTCGTACCACCACCATCCACGAGACGAGACCGAAGACACCTCCACCCCGGCGCGCGGCGCGCTCTCGAATGCGCGAAGACGGGGATGGCGTTCGGTCATCATCGGAGGTCTGAGTTGATCGAGCCGAAGACGACACGTTACCAAAGTCGCTGCGGTGCGTCAACCGAGCGGCGCTCGCCGGTGTGGCGTTCACCGGTGTGGAGCGTTCGCCGGGTGGCGCTCGCCGAGCGATGCTCGCGGCGTTCGCGCGGAGGCGCGCTCCTTGACCACTGAGCAGTTTCTACGCCTATAATGGATTTGGATCCGATCTGTATTCATTCCGAACTGCTCAGGACGTCAGTCCTCTCCATGAACCCTCGGAGTCTCTGTTCGGTCGTCGTCATCGCCCTGCTGGTGGTTGCCTGGCCTGCAGCCGCACCCCGTTACATGTCCGTGGACGAGGTTCGTGCTGGCATGGTCGGGGTCGGGCGCACGGTCTTCGAAGGCGACCGGGTCGACGAATTCAACGTTCACATCCTCGGTGTGTTGCGGAACATCAACGGCCCGCAGCGCAACATGGTCCTGGCCCGCCTCGAGGGCGGGCCGCTGGCGAACACCGGGGTGATCGCCGGGATGAGCGGCAGCCCCGTCTACGTGGACGGTCGGCTGCTCGGGGCCGTGGCCTTCTCGCTGGGCCAGTTCCCCAAGGAGCCGCTGGCCGGAATTACGCCCATCCAGGAGATGGTGGAATCGGCCGGGCCGCAGGCGCGGCGCACTCCCGTGGACAGAAAGGCCCGGATCGACCTGCCTATCACGCAGGAGAAGATGGCCAAGGTCCTCCGCGAGGCGTTCGCCTGGTTCCAGCAGCCGTTTGCCGACAGCCCGACCGACGTGCGCCTGCTTGGCCTCGGGCTCGTCGAAGAGCAGCGTGCGGCCCAACTCGGCGCGCTGCTGCGCCCCATCGCCACGCCTCTGGCATTGGGCGGCTTCTCCGGCAGCGTCCGCGATTCGGTGTCCGAGGCGTTCCGCGATTCCGGCTTTGTCCCGATGCCGAGCGGTGCGCCCGGGTCGCCGGCGGCGGGAGCGCCGCCGTCATCGGCCGACACACCCGTACTCCGACCGGGCGACGCTGTCGGCGTCAACCTCATAACCGGCGACTTCACGATGGGCGCGACCGGCACGGTGACCGAAGTGGAGGGCAACCAGGTCTACGCGTTCGGACACCCGTTCTACAACCTGGGCACGACGCAGTTGCCGATGACCCGGGCGTACGTCCACGCCCTGCTGCCGAGCCTCCTCTCGTCGATCAAGATCGCCACGACCGGTGAGACGATCGGCACGTTCCGGCAGGACCGCCCGACGGCGATGGCCGGCACGCTAGGGCCGGGGCCAGACATGGTGCCCGTCCGCATCTCCCTCGACACCGAGCGGGGGCTGAAGAAGACGTTCAACTTCCAGATCGTCAACGATCAGCTCTTCACGCCGCTCCTGACATACGTGTCGATCCTCAATACGCTGTCGTCGTACGAGCGCGAGTACGGCGCCGCCACGTTCACGGTGAAAGGCACGGTGAGGGTGCGCAAGCACGGCGAGGTGGCGTTCGACGATGTCTTCGGCGGCGAATCGCCGTCGGTGGGTGCGGCCGCCTACGTTGTGGCGCCACTCACGCTCCTGCTTGGCAACGACGTCGAACCGGTCGAACTTGGCGGCGTGGATCTGCAGATCACCACCAGCGAGCGGCCACGCACCGCGACGCTCGAACGCGTGTGGCTCGACGCGGTCAAGATTCGGCCCGGCACCACGGTTCCCCTGAAGCTCCTGATGCGCACCTACCGAGGCGAAGAGGTGACGCGCACGGTTCCAATCGACATCCCCGCGAACGCGACCGGGTCGCTGTCGGTCATGGTGACGGACGGCGGGCGGCTCGCGCAGTGGGAACAGCGCGACGCGCGGACGGCGCAGCCGCGCGCCCTCGAGCAGATGATCCGCCTGTTGAACAAGGCGAAGAAGAACAGCCGGCTGTACATCCGCCTCCTGAGACAGGACGCGGGAGCCATCATCCACGGGGAGAACCTCTCGTCGCTGCCCCCTTCCGTGCTGGCGGTGATGGAGTCGGACCGCAACGGCGGCAGTTTCTCGCCGCTGCGAAACGCCATCGTTGGCGAATGGGAAGTGGTCACCGACAGCGTGGTCTCCGGCTCCCGGATCCTGACGATCACCATCCAGGGCAACTGACCGTTACTCGACACCCATCGCATGTCCCATCGAAACGCTCGACTCGTGCTCGCCGCGGTGATCGCGTCCGTCGCGGCGGCGTTGGTGTCGGCCTCAACGCCCGTCTTCTGGCAGGTCGCCACGCGAGCCGATTTGTTGAAGGGCGAGGTCGACAACCTCTCGCTCGACAACGACGGCCGGCTCTCGCTCGGCCCGCCAACCTCGCTCATCCATGATTCGTCCGCTCCGTTTCTCTGGGCCATGATCCCGGGCCCCGACGGCTCGGTTGTCGTCGGCAGCGGCAACGAGGGCAAGGTGTTCCGGGTGGACAAGGACGGCAAGGCCGCGACGCTCTACGACGCGTCGGAGCTCGAGGTCCACGCGCTGGCCCCCGCGCCTGGCGGCGGGCTCTACGTCGCCGCTTCGCCCGACGGGCAGGTCTACCGCGTTGACGCGAAAGGCACCGCAACGCCGTTCTTCAAGCCCGAAGGCAAGTACATCTGGTCGCTCGCGGTCGACACCTCGGGCAACGTCTTTGCCGGGACGGGAGAGAAGGGCCTCATCTACAAGATCACGCCAGAGGGGAAAGGCACCGTGTTCTACAAGACACGGTCCACCAACGTGATGGCGCTCACCTTCGACAAGGCCGGCAACCTCCTGGCCGGGACCGAATCGCCGGGCCGCGTCTTCCGCATCGACCGTCGGGGCCAGGCGTTCGTCCTGCTCGAGTCGGGATTCCGGGAGATTCACTCGCTGCGGCTCGACGACAAGGGCGTGATCTACGCGACGGCGGTCGCCGCGAAGGCCGGCAGTGACGACCGCGCGCCGGAAGCCGGGCCGTCCGAGCCCGCGCGTGCCGTCCCGGTCCCGTTGGTGACTACCGAGATCACCGGGATCTCGATCATCGACGTCGGGGTCTCCGCGACCACCGACGCGAAGGCCACGCCCGCGAAGATCGGCCTGCGCGGGTCGAAGGGCGCGGTGTACCGAATCCTGCCTGACGGGCTCTGGGACACGGTCTGGGAATCATCCGACGACACGCCCTACGACGTGGCATTCGCCCCCGACGGCAGCCTGCTGATCGGCACCGGGAACAAGGGGAAGATCTTCCGCGTGGCGGGAGACCCGCCCCAGGTCACTCTGGTCGGCCGCGCACCGGCCCAGCAGGTCACCAGGTTCCTCACGATGCCCGGGGGGGACACGCTTTTCGTCACGTCCAACCCTGGAAAAGTGTTCCGGCTGTCGCCGGGGCGCGCCGACCGCGGCACGTACGAATCTGACATTCGCGACACGCAGACGGTGTCGAGCTGGGGGGCGATCAGCTGGAAGGGGACGACCCCGCCGGGCACCCAAATCGACCTGCGGACCCGCTCCGGGAACAGCCAGACACCGGACGACACGTGGAGCCCGTGGTCCGAACCCTATCGAAACCAGGACGGACAGCAAATCCAAAGCCCGAAGGCCCGCTACCTGCAGTGGCAAGCCACGCTGACCGGCAAGGCCGCGTCGCCGGTGCTGACGTCGGTCACGGCGGCGTATCTCCAGCGCAACCTACGTCCGAGGGTCACACTCATCACGGTCTACCCTGCAGGAATCGTGTTCCAGAAGCCGTATTCGACAGGTGAAGCGGAAATTTCCGGGTTCGAGGATGGGTGGCCCGATACCCGCCCCTCCCCAACGGCGCTAGCGGCGGGCAGCCCCGGCGGCATCTCGATCGGCGCGAGCCCGATTGGTCGGCGGATTTTCCAGAAAGGCCTGCAGGCGTTCACCTGGAAGGCTGAGGACGACAACGACGACAAGCTGCTCTACGACGTGCTGTACCGCCGGGAGGCCGACACCACGTGGAAGACGCTCAAGCGCGGACTCGCAGACCAGCTCTTCGTCTGGGACACGACGTCGGTGCCGGACGGCACCTACATCCTGCGCATCGTGGCCAGCGACAGCGCTTCGAATCCGCCCAGCTCGTCGCTGGCAGGCGAAGCTGACAGCGCCGCGTTCGACGTGGACAACACTCCCCCCACCATTCGGGTCACCGGTATCCGCCGAGAAGGCGGCCGGACCACCGTGTCCTTCGAGGTGACCGACGATCAATCGGCCATCCAGCGCATGGACTACTCGCTTGACGCCAACCGGTGGCGTCCCATCTACCCAAAAGACGGGATCTGCGATTCGCGCCTCGAGCAGTTCGAATTGGTGCTGGAGGGCGACCCCGCCAGCGTCGTCCTCCGCGCGATGGATGCGATGAGCAACGTCTCCACCGCCCGCGCTGAAATGGCGGAAAAGAGATAACAGAGACCAGGGATCGGGGATCGGCGGGCGGGAGTCGGCACGGGCACCGCGTGCTGTGCTCGTGTCAACCACCGGTCACAAGACAGGCGGAGAACCTGGCGGTCCTCCGCCGTCATCTGTTCCGGTCTGCCCCTCCGCTAGACCAGCCGCTCAACAAACGGCGCAACTCGACCGGAGATCGATGGCGTCAAAGGTGACGGGCGCGGAGGGATGTGCAGCTCGGGCATCTTCGCCTTCACGGTGAGGCTCGCGTAAAGCCAGACCATGTTGACCGCCACCGGCACGGGCGACCCCGCATAACGGGCCGGCTCGAAGCGGGCCCTCGAGATGACATCCAGCAGGTCGAGCACCGCCTGGCGCTCTTCTTTCCTCGGAGGTCGGACGGCGCCGCCCGGCGGGATGACCTCGAGCCTGGCAATTCGACCTTCGCGCGTCACCACCGCGTCGAGTGCGAGAACCAGCCCTTCTTCGTCGAGCAGCGCCGCCGTCGGGAAGGCATCGTTCGACGAGGCACTCGGCAGGTTCATCCGGGCGTCCACGACCATCGGGTTCCTGTTCGAACCGGCCGGCGACGAGATCGCATAGTAGAAGATGGTGAAGATCAGCGCCAGACAGGCAACCGTTGCGCCCGTGGCCCCGAGCGCGGCCCAGACCAGGTGGAGATCTTCGAAGACCCGACCGGTCCAGCCGCTGATGGACTCGGCGTCTTCAGCCTTCAGCCGGCTGACGACGATCGATGGCAGCCCTTCCCACACCTCAGGTCCGACAGAAGCCGACAACGCTCCGGCACGCAGGCAAGACCCGAGAGCGTCCATCTCCCGCGCACCTGCTGCGCACGCCGGGCATTCCCGCAGGTGCGCCTGGACGACGATTTGATCGCCGACCGGCAGCTCGCCGTCGTGGAACGCGGACAACTGGCGCCGTATCTGCCAACAAGCTCGCGCCATCATCTCCTGTCCGCCTCTCTCAACTGGACTCGCAGCGCTTCTCGCGCCCGCGTAAGTCGCGACTTCACCGTACCGACAGCAACCCCCAGAGAAAACCCGATTTCGTCGTAGCTCAGACCGTCAATCTCCCGAAGAATCATCACAGTGCGCTGGTCGAACGGCAGCCGACCGAGCGCCCCCCATATGCGCGTCGCCAGTTCCTTCTGCCCGAAGACGCGATCCGGTTCGGCCAGTTCGCTGGCGGGCGGCAGGTCGCCGTTGGTCTCGAGCCGTTCATCGAGCGACACCTGCTCAGCCCGGTGGCGACGCCTCCACCACCGCTGGCGGTTATGCGCCTGGTTGATGACAATGCGATAAATCCAGGTCCGAAGGGCGGATTGGCCGCGGAAACGGCCGATCGTGCGGAAGACGTTGAGAAAGACTTCCTGGGACAGGTCTAGGGCTTCGTCGTGGTCACCCAGCAGGTGGAGACCGAGGTGAAAGACCATTCGCTGGTGCTCGGTTACCAGCTCCGTGCAGGCCGCCTCATCGCCCGCCGCGCACCGGCTGATCAACGCCGCTTCGCTGTTCCCGACCTCGGACCAGCTGATGGCTGATGCTCGTTTCACCGTAAGTTCCCCGGACACCTGGGCTACTCCTTTCACTATAGCAGTTTCGACCCTGGCTGTCAGGAAGACTAAGGCCGATCGCCCGGCACACCTGGACGACCTCGAGCTTCCATCAAATTAGACCCCGGCGTCCCCCGAAAGTTCCCTACTGGCGTCGTTTGCGGCCGAAACTACTGTTACCATAGGCTCGGATGAAGCGAACCGCAATCGTCGCTCTCCTCGTGTCGGCGAGTCTGCTGGCCGTCCTCGCCTGGCAGGCGGTGATGCGCCAGAGGGAATACAGCCGCCTCATCGCCGAGGGCGACCGCGCGCTGGCCCGGGACGAGACGTTTCTGGCCGTCGAAGCGTTCAGCGGCGCGATCGCTCTCCGCCGCGACTCGATGCTCGCCTACCTGAAGCGCGGCGAAACCTACCGGCGGCGGGGAGAAACCGGCCAGGCGCTGCGGGATTTGAGGAAGGCCGCGGAACTCGATCCCACCGCCACCAAGCCGCAGGAGTTGCTGGGCGACTTGAACGCGAGCCTCGAGAGGTACGCCCGCGCCGAGGAGAGCTACGAAGCCTACCTCCGGCTCGACGACCGGTCGCCGCGGGTGCTGTACAAGCTGGCGCTCGCGCGCTATCGCTTCGGTCACCCGAAGCCCGCGCTCATCCCACTCCGGCAGGCGCTCGCGATCGACGATCGGTTTGCTCCTGGCTATTACCTCGTCGGCCTGTGCCTCAAGGCTCTGGATCAGCCAGGGGAAGCGACGACCGCACTGGAGCGGGCCGTTCAGCTGGAACCGGGCCTCAGTGCCGCACGAGAAACGCTCGCAGAAACCTACGCGGCGGCGCACCGGGACAAGGAATCGATCAACCAACTGGAGGCGCTGGCGGCCCTCGAACCTGGGCGCCCAGAGCGGCAATTGAGCCTGGGCCTGGCCTACGGCCGGGCTGGCCGCGCGGACCTGGCCGTCATCACGCTGCGCAGGGTCGCCGAGGACTACCCGGAGAATCCGGAAGTCTACGTCGCGATTGGTCGCGTCTGGCTGGAGGCCGCGGAAGCGTCGCGCGACCGGGTCTCCCTGAACAAGGCGATAGAGGCACTCGGCGCGGTGGCCAGGCGGAGCAGCCCTGGCAGCGAGGCGCTGCTGCTGCTTGGGCGCGCGCAGTTGCTGGCCGGCGACATTGGAGCCGCGGAACGAACGCTGAAGCAAGCCACCGCGCAGTTCCCCATCGAACCAGCCGCCCTGCTCCAGCTCGCGACGGTGGCCGAGCGGGCCGGGCACGCCGGTACCGCCCGAGACGCGCTCATGCGCTACACCGCACTGTCCGGCGACGGCATCCCTCCGCCCGAGCGCGCGATGCACCTTGGCGACCTGTCGGTGCGCCTAAACGAGCCGGCCGCCGCCGTCGCCTGGTACACCAAGGCGGTGGAAAGCCCGTCAGCGTTGCCCTCCACGTTTGCCCGGCTGGCCGAGTCGAAGTTCCGCGTCGGCGACCAAGCCGGTGCCCTTGCGTCCGTCGAGCGCGGGTTGCAGCGGGAACCGCGCGACCCAACCCTGCTGGGACTCCAGCGGCGCCTCAAAGCCGTCGCCCAAGGTGGCCGCTAGCATGCTGTAACAGTGGTTCGCGTCACGCCCGGCCGCCCATCCCTCGACGCGGGTCCACCCGGTCCCTCAGACCGTCCCCAAGGAAGTTGAACCCGAGCACCAGGAGGGCTATCGCCAGACCGGGAAACACCGTCAGATGCGGCGCGTCCAGCAGGTGCGCCCGCCCCCCGTTCAGCATCGTCCCCCAACTCGGCGTGGGCGGCTGCACACCGAGCCCGAGGAAGCTGAGCGACGCTTCCGCGAGAATCGCACCCGCCATGCCCAGCGTGGACTGCACCATCAGCGTCGGCAGCGTGGCCGGCAGCAGGTGCGTGAGCAGGACGCGCCAGGTGCCGGCGCCGAGCGCGCGGGCCGCCTGGACGAACTCGAACTCGCGGGCACGCAGCACCTGCCCACGCACGAGCCGCGCGTATCCGACCCACCCGATCGCCGAGAGCGCCAGCACCACGTTGAAAAGGCTCGGCCCGAGAACCGCGACCAGGGCAATCGCCAGCAGGATGCCGGGAAACGCCATCAGGATGTCGATGATTCGGCAGATCAACGTGTCGAGACGCCCGCCGACATACCCCGCCGTGGCGCCAAGCAGCGAACCCGCGGTCGCAGACACCGATACGACAGCCAGCCCGACCAGCAGGGAGATCCGCGCGCCCGCCAGGATTCGCGACAGGATGTCGCGGCCAAGCTCGTCGAGGCCGAACGGGTGATCGAGCATCGGGCCGGCCAGCCGCAGCGAGAGCACTTGCGACGCCGGATCGTATGGCGCCAAGATCGGCGACAGCACAGCCATCGACACCGCCAGGGCCACGATCATCGCGCCAACGCGGGTCATCGCCCGCCTCCGACGAACTCCACCGCCGCCCTCGAATCAGTCATACCGAATGCGCGGATCAAGCAGGCCGTACACCAGGTCGGTCGCCAGGTTCACGAACACGTAGGTGACAGCGATCAGCAGGATGCACCCCTGCACCGCGGGGTAGTCGCGAAAGCTGATCGACTGGATGAGCAGCCGGCCGACGCCGGGCCAGGCGAAGATCGTTTCCGTGATGATGGCGCCGGTCAGCAGGGACCCGAACTGCAGGCCGGCGATGGTGACGACGGGGATGAGGCTGTTGCGGAAGGCGTGACGAAGAACCGCACGCCAGCGCGACGCGCCGCGCGCTCGCGCCGCAACCACGTAGAGTTCGCGGAGTTCCTCGAGCAGGCTGGCGCGGGTCATTCGGGCCAGGATTGCCGCCAGCGCAGCCCCGAGCGTCACCGCCGGCAGGACGAGATGGAGCGGGGTGCCCCGGCCCGACACCGGCAGCAAGTTCCACTCCACCGCGAAGAGAATCGCCAGGAGCGGACCCAGCCAGAAATTCGGCACCGAGATCCCGACGAGCGCCAGCGTCATGGCGCCATGGTCGATCCACGAGCCTTTCCTGACCGCCGCCACGATACCCAATGGGATGGCCAGCCCCAGCGCCATGATCATCGCGGCCACTGCCAGCTCCGCGGTGGCCGGCATCCGCTCGGCGATCATACGCGCCACCGGCGTATTCGTGCGGAACGAGGTGCCCAGGTCGCCGCGCGCGAGGCCGGCGACAAACGTGCCGTACTGCACGTAGAGCGGCCGGTCCAGCCCCAGCCGGGTGCGGAGGGCGGCGACGTCTGCCGGTGCCGCCCCTTCACCCAGCATCGCCTGCGCGGGGTCGCCGGGCACCAGGTGGATGAGCGAGAACACGAGCGTCGCCACCCCGATCAGGACGGGCACGGTGAGGGCCAGGCGACGCAGGAGGTAAGCACCCATCGTTACTCGATGCCGAGACGCACCATCAGTTTCGCCAGCCCCTGCCGCGTGAGCCCGAGGTCGTGCGCGGCCTGCGCCCGCCGGCCGCCGGCCCTTGCGAGCGCCGCCCGCACGAACGTTGCCTCGAACACCCGCCGGGCATCGTCCAGGTTCCGCGCGCCGGCGTCCGCGGCGGCCCGTTCCGCGATCAGAGTGGGCAGGCAGTCCGAACCCACGCTCCCCCGCCTACCGGCCGCCACCGCCAGAGCGGCCATGACGTTCTGCAACTCGCGCACGTTGCCTGGCCAATCATACCGCGCGAGCGCGGCGAGTGTCGCCGGCGCGAGCGTGCACCGGCTCTCGAGCCGCGCGGTGGCCGCCCGCCAGAAGTGCGCCGCCAGCAGCGGGATGTCCTCGACCCGCGACCGCAGGGGCGGCACGGCGATTCGAATCACCTCGAGGCGGTAGAGCAGGTCGCGCCGGAAGGCGCCGGCATCTGCCGCCGGCCGAAGCGGGCGATTGGTGGCCGCGATGATCCGCACGTCCACCGAGCGCGAGAAGTTCTCGCCAATGCGCCGAACCTCACCCTCCTGGACCGCGCGCAGCAGTTTCGCCTGGGCGCGCGCCGTCAACTCGCTGACCTCGTCGAGTACGAGGATGCCGCGGTCCGCTTCCTCGAACAGCCCCTTGCGCTCGGTGACTGCGCCGGTAAACGCCCCGCGCGCGTGACCGAACAGTTCGGCTTCAATCAGGTCGTCGGTGAGCGCCGCGCAGTTGAGCGCGCACAGCGGCCGGTGCCGACGGGGGCCGAGCCGGTGAATCGCCCGGGCCACCAGTTCCTTGCCGGTGCCGCTTTCTCCTTCGATGACGACGTTGAACGGGGCCGGCGCGGCTCGCGCGATTTCGCGTCGCAGGTTCGCCGTCGCCTCGCTGATGCCGACGATCTCGTCTTCCGCCGCCCCTGACGCGTCCTCAGGCGACGCACGCCGGTCGAGGGCGGTGCGCAGGCATGGCGCGACGGCCGCCGAGGCCGCGGCGAGAACGGACCCTGCGTGTGCCCAGTCGGGCATCACGTCGGCCGCCCACCGGCACCCGAACGCGCCGATGATGACGCCGGCAAACCGGACGGGCACACCCGCCTCGAGGCCCGACTCGGTTGACGACGGCGAGATCGCCAGGCCGGCGTCGATCGCACGCCGGGCGACCGCTTCCGCGAGCTGGCGGCCGCCATCGGCCGCCAGCACCATCGTCACATCGCGCTCACGTCCAAAGCAGGCCACCGACACTGCGCGCATCCGCTCGCGCAGGATCGCTGCCACCTGTCGCAGCGCCGCCGCCTCGTCGTCGAACGCCTGGCAGACACCTAGGATCTCCACCACCGCTTCGACCATCGCGGAACGCGGTTGCGACCCGGGCGCCAGCCCGGGGCCGCGCGGCGACGGCGCGCGAGTTCGCCCCTCGCCTCGGATCAAACGCTCGAGCGGGAGACCGACGACGACAGGCAGCCGGCGCGGATCCCATCGGGACAACCGCGCAACCAGCGGGCGTGCTTCCACTTCCCTGCCCGCGTTCACTAGCGCCTGGGCGAGCAGAACCCGCAGGCGGAGCGCGCGCAATGGGGCATGAGCCCGCCGCGCGGCATCCATTCCTTCTTTCGCCTGCTGCCGCAGCAGCGTGATGTCTCCGAGGGCGCCGAAGAGCGCAGCTTTCGCGCAGCACGCAGCGGCTAGCTCCGTTGGGTTCCCGGATCGCTCCGCTCGATCTCGCGCCTCGGCCGCCGCCCTGCCGGCACTCGCCAGATCGTCGGTGGCAATTGCGATACGCGCTGCCAGGCAGGCCCGTGCGACGCCCAGGTCGAGCCCGCCAATCGCCCACGCTCCCGCCCCCACCTGCTCCAGTCCACCCGTCGTTGAGGCCCCGCACAGGCGTTCCCGGGCGCACGTCGCCCTTCCGAGCCGTATCCACTCCGCCGTGTCGGTCGTGACCGGCTCAACCGCGGGCTCGTCAGGCGTATGCCCGGCAGACGGGGGCAGGTGGAGCCACTCCAGGGCCTCCGCGTGCCGATCCTGCCAGTAAAGACAGCGAGCAAGCGCCAGCCCGGCGAATGCATGCGTCGAAAGTTCCGACATCTCCTTCGCGGCGATCGCGGCCGATCGTAGCGCAGCCTCCGCTTCGCTGAACCTCCCCGCGTCGGTCCGCCCGAGTCCCATGAAGACCGCCGCGCAAATGGCCCGCGCCGCCAGGCGCGCCTGCTCAAAGTGCTGCCGCGCCACGTCGAACGCACGGAGCGCCGGCGTCAACTGTCCGCGAACGAGAAGCAGCCGCCCGAGTGCCAGCGCGGCTTCCCCCGCGGCCGGCTCGTCATGCCTCCGCGCGCTTCTTCCCATCGTCTCCCGCAACAGTCGCTCGGCCTGTGCGTGCCGCCCGCTCGTCGCGGCATCGAAGACCGCGAGCGTCAAGGGACTGCTGTACAGCGCGTCGTGCGACCGTCCTGGCGTCCACGCCTGGATCGGCGGCGGGACGGTCGCGGGAACAACGGGCAGGAGCGAGGCGCCCGACGGCGAGCCTGTGAGATAGCCGGCGGATTCTTCTCGCAACCGGAGCGTCCGCGACTCTCCGGCCCAGGCAGCCGGACTGCTCCTGCCGCCCGCCATCGACGGTTCCTCGATGTGCAACAACACGTGAGGGAGGTCGCTGGAGAGCCCCAGCGAGAGGAAGAAGAGCGCGGCATCCACGTCGGCGTGCGACCCTGTGCCTGGATGAACCAGCAGCACGTGGCGGCCGACCACCGCCTCGCGCCAGCGTTCGTGCGCGATGGCGTGCAACCTGTCTCCCTGCAGCACGGCCGACGCGACAGGGATGTAGCCCTGGAGGCGCGAGGTTCGGGCGAGCATTCGCCAAAGCACCATGCGGACCGGGCCGTTTCCAATCGCAAAGCGGACCACGCGCGGACGTCCGGACACGCCGCCCTTCAGGACGTCTGTCAGCCGCTCGGTCAACTCCGCGGCCTGTTCCCCGAAAGCACACGCCGGGGCAGCGCCGTGCAACGGCCGCAGCGTGAGCCCTGCAGGACGTGAGTGTTCAGCAGATCCGCTGCAGTCTGCCACGAGGGACTCCAGCCGCCGCGCCTGCTGCGCGAGTCGGGCTGCCGATCGCTCCCCAGCGATGTCGCCGTCGCGGTCTTCGGACAGCGTGAGCCCGGTCTCGTCGTCAGGCATCAGCGCCAGACGGCCAGAGCGATCGATGACGCTGGCCCACTGCAGCCGGCCCGGAGCGAGCCCTCGCGACATCAGGAAGGCGGCCACCTCCGACAATGAAGCGGCCGTGTGAGGGTCCCGTGCCTTCCAGCGCGACGGTGGGTGTGGGCAGACCCACGCCTCGAAACAGCTCGCCTGCCCGGCGAGGCCGAAGTCGGCCAGCGGAACGAGGTGCGGATGCGACAGCGCCGAAAGGGCCGCGCACCTCCGCAGCCATGCGTCCTGCGCGCGACGATTCGCCAGCGTGACGGGACGAATCCACACCGCGTCGCCGGTGGCCAGGTCGATAGCCTGCTCGGGCTGCGTGACGAAGAATCGGTCCGCGAAAAGCAGCGGTTCCATGACGGCCCCGATCAGGTGCAAGAACACAGCCGCCAGCGTGATCCCCGCGAGAATACCCGGTTTTACGAGGGCAACCCCTTGGGGGCGCACCGCGATCACTCCGCGAGAACGCAGAAACTTCGGCTAGAATGGGGCGGAGATGCTGCGCTTTCTGACTGCCGGCGAATCGCACGGTGAAGCGCTCGTGGCCATCCTCGAGGGCATGCCCGCCGGTCTCCGGCTCTCGCGCAAGGCGATCGATCGCCAGTTGCGCCGACGCCAGGGCGGCTACGGCCGCGGCCGACGGATGGCGATCGAGGCCGACGGTGTGGAGATCCTCTCCGGTGTCCGGAACGGCGCGACGCTTGGCACACCGGTCGCGCTGTTGATCCGGAACAAGGACTGGCCCAACTGGCAGTGGACGATGGCGGTTGACGAGGTACCGCCCGAGTCGGCCGGCGGCGCCCGACGGGCGCCCGTCACCAGGCCTCGTCCCGGCCACGCGGACCTTGCCGGCGCCCTCAAGTACGGGCACCAGGATCTGCGGAACGTGCTCGAACGGGCCAGCGCGCGCGAAACCGCCGCCCGCGTCGCCCTCGGTGCCTGCGCCCGCGTCTTCCTCGAGCGGTTCGATATCCAGATCGTCTCGCACGTCACCGCGATTGGCGATGTCCGCCTCAACGACTCCGCGTCGTGCGCATTCGACGCGGTGTCGACACTCGATGATGACGACCAGGTTCGATGCGTGAACGCGGCGCTGCGGGAGCGGATGGTGGCGGCGATCGACGCGGCCAGAGCCGCTGGCGACACGCTCGGCGGGACGTTCGAGGTCATCGTGCGCGGTATACCGCCCGGGCTAGGCAGCTACGCGCAATGGGACCGGCGGCTGGACGGGCGCATCGCGCAAGCCTTCATGTCGATTCCCGCCATCAAGGCCGTCGAGATCGGCGACGGCGTGGAGGCGGCGTTCCAACCCGGTTCGCTCGTCCACGATCCGATCCTGCCGGCAGCCGATCCCCGAAGACCCGACCGGCTGACGCGACCGACGAACCACGCGGGTGGCCTTGAAGGCGGCGTGTCGAACGGCGAAGAACTCCGGATCACCGCGTACATGAAGCCGATTGCGACGCTGATGTCGCCCCTCCCGTCCGTGGATCTGGGCACCGGGCGGGAGGCGCCCGCCACGGTGGAGCGGAGCGACACCTCCGCGGTCCCCGCCGCGGCGGTCATCGGCGAGGCGGTGCTCGCGATGACGCTGGCCGATGCGTTCCTCGAGAAGTTCGGCGGCGACTCGGTACTCGACATTGTGCGCAACTACGACAGCTGGTGCCGGGAGCTGTCGGCGCGCTTCTCCATCCCCGTTCCGACTGGATCCAGAGAGGATTCCCGGCCCCGATGATTCGCCCCATCGTCAAGTACGGAGAGGAGACGCTACACCGGCACGCAGCGGTCGTCCTCGACATCACCGCGGACATCCATGCGCTCGCCCGTGACATGGTGGAAACGATGTACGCCGCGCCGGGGATTGGCCTGGCCGCGCCGCAGGTAGGCGCGCCGATCCGGCTGTTCGTCATCGACCTTTCGCTCGGTCACGATCACAGGGGGCTGATCACGCTCGTCAACCCCGAGTTCGTCGAGCGCGAGGGGATGCAGCTCGAAGAAGAGGGCTGCCTGAGCCTGCCGGGGTTCAACGCGACGGTGGCGCGGCCCGAACGCGCGACGATCAAGGGGCTCGACCTCGAGGGCCACGAACGGTTCTATACCGGTGACGGCCTCCTGGCCCGCGCGTTCCAGCACGAGATGGACCACCTCGACGGCCGCGTGTTCGTCGATCGGCTGCGCGGGATCAAGCGCGACCTAATCGTCCGCCGCATCAGGAAACAAATCCGGTCCGGGAAGTGGTAACGCATGACGCCGCTCAGGCTGGTCTTCTTCGGCACGCCCGAGTTCGCTGTCCCCACGCTGCGCGACGTGCGGGCACATGGCCACGACGTGGCGGCGGTCGTCACGCAGCCCGATCGGCCCCGCGGCCGCGGCCAGAAGCCAAGCCCGGGCCCGGTCAAGGCCTTCGCCGAGCGCCACGGGCTGCGGGTCCTGCAGCCGGAGCGGCTGAAGGACGACGCGTTCCTGGCGGACCTCGCCTCGCTCGCTCCTGACCTTGGCATTGTCGCGGCCTACGGCAAGATCCTGCCCGCCGCGCTAATCGCGATTCCCCGGCTCGGCCTGATCAACGTGCACGCCTCGCTGCTGCCACGCTGGCGTGGCGCGTCGCCGATCCACCGGGCGGTGATGGCCGGCGATGCCGACACAGGCGTGTCGATCATGCGTGTGGTGCAGGCGCTCGACGCGGGTGGCGTGTTCGCCATCGCGTACCGGGCGATCGGCCCGGACGAGACGAGTGAAGAGGTCGAGCACGACCTGGCAGAGAGTGGCGCCCGCCTGATCCTGCCCGTGATCGACGCGCTCGGAACCGGCGCTGCGAACGAGACACCACAGGACGACAGCCTGGTGACGTACGCGCCCCGGCTGACGCGCGAGGACGGCCTGATCTCCTGGGAGGCGCCGGCGTTCGCGATTCACAACCAGGTGCGCGGCCTGTATCCGTGGCCCCACGCGTTCACGTCGCTGGACGGCGCGCGCGTGATCGTCCTGCGCACGTCGGTTGGCTCACACGGCATCGTCCCCCCGCCGAATGCGCGATCGGGCCAGATCGTCGCTGTCGATCGCGAGGCGATTGTCGTGGCGGCTGGCGATGGTAGGCCGCTGGCCCTGCTCCAGGTGCAGGCGGAAGGGCGCCGCGCGGTGAACGCGCGCGAGTTCGCGGCGGGCACCCGGCTCCAACCCGGCGCGCGGTTCGGCACATGAGCGCCGTCGCGCCGGCGCGACGTGCGGCCTACACGGTGCTGCGCGCGGTGACGTCCGGCCGCAGTGATCTCCCGGATGCGCTCGCGCGTGCCCGGGAACGGCTGACGGACGAGCGCGACCAGGCACTGACGGCCGTGATCGCGGCTGGCACACTCCGATGGCAGGGGGCCCTCGACGCGGTGATCGAGGCCTTCGGCCGACGCGCCGCCTCGCGCCTCGACCCAGAAGTGCTCGACATCCTCCGCCTGAGCGCCTACCAATTGCTCCACCTCGACCGCGTCCCCGCCAGGGCTGTCGTCAACGATGCCGTCGAACTCGCGCGGGAGCAGAAGAAGAGCAGCGCCAGCACGTTCGTGAATGCCTTGCTGCGCAGGATCGATCGCGAGCGGGCGCGTCTTCCGCTGCCGCCCAGGCCCGAGCGAGGGGATCCAGGTGGCGCGCTGGAGTACTTGTCCGTCACGCTGTCGCACCCCCGATGGCTCGTAGAGCGATGGCTTCTTCGCGTCGGCTTCGAGGCGGCCGAAGGCTGGGCGCGGTTCAACAACGCGGCCGCGCCGTTGACACTGCGCGCCAACACGCTCGTGACGACCAGGGAAGCCCTCGTGGACCGGCTGGCCGCACACGGAGTGGCGGTCTCGCCGACCAGGTTTGCGCCTGCCGGCCTCCTGGTGCAGGCTGGCAACCCGCTGAAGACGCCGCTCGTGGACGAAGGCGCCTTCTTCGTGCAGGACGAGGCCTCGCAGCTCGTCGCGATCGTCGCGCGCGCCAGGCCGGGTGAGCGCGTGCTCGACGCGTGCGCGTCGCCGGGTGGCAAGACGGTGGCGATCGCGGCCGACATGGGCAACCAGGGTGTGGTCGTGGCGGGTGATGTTCGCGGCCGGCGGGTGGAACTGCTGAAAGAGACCGTCGCGCGCAGCGGCGCCACGTCCGTGCGTGTCGCTCGCCTCGACGCTGCCGCGCTTCCCTTCGGCCCCGTCTTCGACCTCGTCCTGCTCGACGCCCCGTGCTCGGGGCTCGGCACGATACGCCGCGACCCGGAGATCCGGTGGCGTCGAACGGCGGCCGACCTGCCGTCCCTCGTCGGCGCGCAGCGCCGCATGCTCGACGGGGCCGCCGGTGTGGTCCGTCCGGGCGGACGGGTGGTCTATGCGACGTGCTCGAGCGAGCCTGAAGAGAACGAGGATCTGGTCGCGGCCTTCCTGGCGGACCACCCGGCGTTCGAGGTCGAGGCGCCGGAGTTGAGCGTGGCGCTTGGCGCCGGGGCGGCCCCGTTGATAACCGACGCCGGGTTCCTCCGCACGTGGCCGCACGCACACGGGCTCGAGGCGTTTTTTGCTGCCGTGCTCCGCCGTCGCGCCTGACGACGCGCGCCTCGCCGGCACCGCCCTGCGCCGGCGCGCCGGCCGCTCCTTTGTGAATCCAAAGTACTTGTAGTACATTCGATCTTCTGATGCCATTGACGACCCGCGTGTGGAGCGCGGGCAAACTCCTCTTGATCATCGGCGCGCTCCTCTCAACCTACGTCCTCTCGGCCGCGCTCGCGGCACGGGTGGCGTTGCGGGTTCGAGAGGTCAAGGTGCCCGCCCTTGTCGGGCAGCCGCTGAGCAGCGCCAGCGCCGGAGTGGCGGGCGTGGGCCTCACCCTGAAGGTGGACGAGAGTCGCCGGTCCGATCCCAGGATTGCCGCGGGACGAGTTGCGCAGCAGGATCCGCCGTCCGGGTCGATCGCGCGGAGGGGCCGGACCGTCAAGGTGTGGCTGAGTACCGGCGGCGTGGTCGCCTCGATTCCCAGGCTCGTCGGAGAGACCGAGCGCACGGCTCAACTCCGTCTGACGCAGGACGGGCTCGGGATCTCGGCGGTGTCCGAGGTTCGCTCCAACGACTTTGCCGCCGACGTGGTCATTGCGCAGGATCCGCCCGCTGAGACGCGCGGCACCGCGGTGTCGCTGCTCGTCAACCGGATCGATCGCGCAGTGGCGTACGTGATGCCGGACCTGATCGGCGTCAACGGCGCCCGCGCCGCGGACGTCCTGCGTTCCGGCGGATTCCGCGTGGCCGTCGTCGGCCAGAATGAGTACCCCGGGATTCCCGCGGGCGTCGTGATTCGGCAGTCGCCGCAGGCCGGTTTCCAGGTGACACCTGGAGACACCGTTTCACTCGAGGTCAGCCGGTGAACATCCGCCTCGCTCCCTCGATTCTCGCCGCCGATTTCGCGGCGCTCGGCGATGCGGTCGCTGCCGCCGAGCAGGGCGGCGCCGATCTCATTCACGTGGACGTGATGGACGGCCACTTCGTCCCGAACCTGACGGTCGGCCCCCTGGTGGTCCGATCGCTCAAGCGGGTCGCACGCGTGCCGATCGATGTCCACCTGATGATCACCGACCCCGACCGCTATGCCGAGGCGTTCGCGAAGGCCGGGGCGTCGATGGTCTCGGTGCACGTGGAGGTGCTGCCCCACCTCAATCGCACGGTGGCGTTCCTCAAGGAACTCGGCGTCAAGGCTGGCGTGGCCATCAACCCGGCCACGCCCCTCGCCAGCCTGGAGGAAATCGCGCCCGATGTGGACTACGTCCTGGTGATGTCGGTCAACCCCGGGTTCGGAGGTCAGGCTTTTCTGCCGCGGACCGAGTCTAAGATACGAAGCCTGCGCGCCATGCTGGACGCCGCGGGCAATGCCGCGCCGATCGAAGTGGACGGTGGGATCGATCTCGGGACGGTCGGAAGCGTGGTCGGGGCCGGCGCAGAAATCCTCGTTGCGGGTTCGTCCATTTTCCACACCCCGGACATCGCGGCGGCGGCTCGCGCCCTGCGGTCCGCCGCGGAACGGGCGGCAACGCCAGCGGGCAGGACACGGTAGCGATGGCGTTTCCGCAGACCAGCCAGCATCAGTCCGTCGCCCACGTGCGCGTCCGGTACGCCGAAACGGACAAGATGGGCGTCGTGTACTACGCCAACTACCTGGTGTGGTTCGAGGTCGGCCGTTGCGAATGGCTGCGGGCCACGGGGTGTACGTACCGCCAACTCGAGGCCGAGGGAACGATCCTGCCGGTGATCGAAGCCCACTGCGAGTACCACCGTCCCCTGCGATACGACGACGAGGTGGAGATCCGGGCACGGGGTAGTCTGCTGTCTCCGGTGAGGATCAGGTTCGACTACGATGTCGTGCCAGCTGGAGCCAGCGAGCCGTCCGCCACCGGCTGGACGGAACACGCGGGCACCGATACCGAGGGCCGGCCGCGCCGCCTGCCCCCGTTCGTGAGGAGGCTGTTCGCATGAACGCGTTGGTGACCGGCGTCGCCGGGTTCATCGGGTCCACGCTCGCCGGCCGGCTGCTCGACCAGGGAGCGCGGGTGACGGGGATCGACTGCTTCACCGATTACTATCCCCGCGCCATGAAGGAGGCGAACCTCGCCACCCTCGTGACGCACCCCTCGTTCCGGTTCCTCGAGTCCACGATCCAGGCGGCGGACCTCGGGCGCATCCTCGCCGACACCACCCACGTGTTCCACCTGGCGGCGCAGGCGGGCGTGCGGAAGAGCTGGGGGCGGGGCTTCCAGGTCTACACCGAGAACAACATCGAGGCCACGCAGGCGTTGCTCGAAGCGTGCGTGGGGACGCGGGTCGAGAAGTTCGTGTACGCGTCGAGCTCGTCAGTCTACGGCGACGACACCCCGCTGCCGATGCGGGAAACCGCGCTGCCTGCTCCGCTCTCGCCCTACGGCGTGACGAAACTGGCGGCCGAGCACCTCTGCAACCTCTATCACGCGAATCACGGCGTGCCATGCGTGTCGCTGCGCTACTTCACGGTCTACGGGCCGCGGCAGCGTCCGGACATGGCCTTCCATCGGTTCATGCGGGCCGCCATCACCTCACAGCCGATCACGCTCTACGGTGACGGCGAGCAGACACGGGATTTCACGTTCGTGGCCGATGCCGCGGCCGCGACCGCGAACGCGGGGACGCGGGGCGTTCCCGGCCGCGTGTACAATATCGGGGGTGGCTCGCGCGTCTCGGTCAACCAGGTGCTCGACATCGTGGCCCGGCTCTCCGGAAGCCGGCTCGATATCCGGCGCGAGGACAAGCAGAAGGGCGACATGCGCGACACCTACGCGGATACGACGCGCGCCCGCGCCGATATCGGGTTCGCGCCGACCGTCTCGATCGAAGAAGGCCTTGGGGCCGAATACGCCTGGCTGGCGGCGGCGCTGGACCGCGCGTGACGGAATGAAGATGCACTTGAACCGATCCCTGCGTGCCCGCGCCTGCGTGGGCGGACTCCTCGTCGCCCTGCTGGCGTTCTCTGCCGCCTGCGGCTCGAAAGGCGGCAAGCTGCCGGTGGCGACCGGCGCTGAGCCCGACAAGTACCTCTTCGACCAGGCCACCGCGTCGCTGAACAACCGCCGATGGCTGCGCGCGCGCGAGTACTTCCGCCAGATCGTGGACAACTACCCGCAGAGCCGTTATCGGCCAGACGCCAAGCTCGGTCTGGGCGACACCTATCTGGGCGACAACTCGATCGAGTCGCTGATCCTGGGCGCCAACGAGTTCCGGGAGTTCCTCACGTTCTATCCGACGCACGAACGGGCCGACTACGCTCACTACAAGCTGGCGATCGCCCACTACGAGCAGATGCTCGCTCCTCAGCGCGATCAGACGCAGACCAAGGAAGCGGTCAAGGAATTCGAGGCGTTCGTCGAGCGGTTCCCGGACAGCAAGTGGATCAACGAAGGACAGAAGAAGCGGCAGGAGTGCCGCGACCGGCTGAGCGACGCAGACTACCAGGTGGGCTTCTTCTACTACCGGACCAAGTGGTACCCGGGGGCCGTCGTGCGGTTCCGGTCGGTGTTGAAGGAGAACCCAGAGTACGGGAACCGGGACGCGCTGTATTACTACCTGGCGGACACGTTCGTGAAGATCCAGGCTTCGGCCGAGGCGCTGCCCATGCTCGACAAGCTCGTGAAGGAATTCGAGAAGAGCGAGTACCTGGAGCGCGCGAAGAAGCTGATGGCGGATATTCAGAGCGGCGCGACCGCACCGAAGGCCGCACCGAAGGCCGCGCCGAAGACCGCACCCAAAAAAGCCCCTACGTCTTGAGGCGGGCGTCGGTCCCCTGCCCACGGGCGAACTTGCGGTAGTAGTCGAACGCCGAGACGACTGCGGTGATGACGGCCACCCACAGCGCGAGCGGTCCGATGCGGTACAGCCAACCCAAGCGGTTCTGCCCCAGGATCATCGCCAGGATCGCCACCACCTCGGCGATCATCTTCACCTTCCCCATCGGGGACGCCGGGATACTCACACCGCGCGAATAGGCGATGCTCCGCAGCACGGTGATGGCCAGCTCCCGGCCGATGATCACCGCGACCATCCACGCGGGCGCGACTTCCATCTGCACGAGCGAGATGAAGGCCGCCGAGGTCAGCAGTTTGTCGGCCAGCGGGTCCATCATCTGGCCGAGCGGCGTGACCTGTTTCCGGCGCCGGGCCAGGTAACCGTCGAGCCCGTCCGTGATGGACGCGAGGCCGAAGATGGCTGCCGCCACCAGGTCCTTGTCCACGCCAAGGATCTGGCGCCCCTCGAACTTGGTCAGCAGGACCACGACGAGGAGCGGCACCAGGAAGATACGTGACAGCGTCAGAGTGTTCGGAAGGTTCATCAGGAACACGACCGTCGCGAAGGTTGGTGCCATTGTAACGCGCCACACGCCCGACTCAAAACGGCCGAGGCGTGGGCCGGAAGTTGGGATATCATTAACGGCTGTCATGAAAGCCATTCTGCTTGCTGGCGGCAAGGGCTCGCGCCTGCGCCCGTTGACCATTCACACGCCGAAACCGATTGTTCCGATCTTCGGTCGGCCATTCCTCCACTACCAGATCGACCTCGTCAAGAAGCTGCCCGAGATCGACGAGGTCATCCTGAGCCTGAACTATCAGCCGAGGCGAATCGAAGAGATCTTCGGCTACGGCGACGGCCTCGGGGTGAAGATCTCCTACGTCGTTGAACCTGCCCCGCTCGGCACCGGCGGCGCCGTCAAGTACGCCGGCGGCACGCTCGACGAGACGGTGGTCGTCTTCAACGGCGACGTGATGACGCAGGTGGATCTCGCCACCGTCCTGCGCCTGCACCGCGAGCGGAAGGCGAAGGCGACGATCGTGTTGACGCCAGTCGAGAACCCGACGGCTTACGGGCTCGTCGAGACCGACCCCGACGGCAACGTCCGCCGGTTCCTCGAGAAGCCGAAGGCCGATCAGATCACCTGCAACACGATCAACGCCGGGATCTACATCCTCGAACCGGACACGTTCGACCGGATTCCGAAGGACACGGCGTGGTCGATCGAACGCAGCTACTTCCCGTCGCTGGTGGAGCGCGGCGAGACGTTCGTTGCCTTTGTCTACCAGGGGTACTGGATCGACATCGGCACGCCCGAGAAGTACGTGCAGGTGCACCGCGACATCATGGATCACCGGTTCTCGGCGCCGCCGTTCGAGGGGTCGCCGCAGAACTTCGCGATGGTGTCGGCGGAGGCCCGGATCGAGGACGGCGCGACCGTCGAGGGACCGTGCTTCATCGACGAGGGCACCATCGTGAAGGCCGGCGCCCACATCGCGCCCTACTCGGCCCTCGGGCGCCAGTGCCACATCGAGGAAGAGGCCCGGATCGACGGGTCGATCCTGTGGGCGAACACGCGGGTCGGCCGCGACGCGCTGGTCCGGCAGTCGATCATCGGCCGGCACTGCCACATCGGGCGTAACTCGATCCTCGACGGCGGCATCATCCTCGGCGACAAGTCGGTGGTGACCGATTACAGCAAACTGTAGGCGCGCCCGCGGGTGACGACCCTGGAGCCCTCCATGTCTCCGAAACCTGTGAACCCAGACATCTTCAAGGCGTACGACATCCGCGCCACCTACCCGGATCAGATCGACGAGGAGGTCGCGCGCGACATCGGCCGCGGCTTTGTCACCTATCTCGCCGCCAAGCGCATCGCGGTGAGCCGCGACATGCGGATCTCGTCGCCGTCGCTATCGGCCGCATTCATCGACGGCGCGACCAGCCAGGGCGCGGATGTCGTGGACTACGGCCTCGCCGGGACGGACATGCTTTACTACGCCGTGGCGGCGGGCAGGTTCGAAGGCGGGGCGCAGATTACCGCTTCGCACAACCCGAAGCAGTACAACGGCATGAAACTCGTTCGGCAGGGCGCCTTCCCGCTGAGCGGCGATGCAGGGATCTCGGATATCCGGGAGATGGTGACCAGGGGGACGCTCCCGGCGCCGGCCGCAACGCGCGGCACGGTCACGACGGCGGAGATGCTGGGCCCGTACGTCGAACACGTGCTGAAGTTCATCGACCCGTCGGTCATCAAGCCCTTCAACGTGGTGCTCGACGCCGGCTCCGGCATTGGCGGACTGGTCGCGCCGAAGCTCTTCGACCGCCTGCTGTGCAGGACGACGAAGCTGTGCTTCACGATTGACGGCAACTTCCCCACCCACGAAGCCAACCCGCTCATCGAGGAGAACCGCCGCGACATCGTCGAAGAGGTCATCAGGCAGAAGGCCGACATCGGCATCGCGTGGGACGGCGACGCGGACCGCTGCTTCTTCATCGACGGGCAGGGCGAGTTCGTGCCGGGCGACTTCATCACGGCGCTGCTGGCCGAGGCGTTCCTCATCAAGCACCCGGGCTCGACGGTCATCTACGACCTGCGGGCCAGCTACGCGGTGAAGGACATCGTGGCGCGCTTCGGCGGGACGGCGCTGATGAACCGCGTGGGCCACGCGTTCATCAAGCGGCGGATGCGCGAGGACAACGCGATCTTCGGCGGCGAGGTGACCGGGCACTACTACTTCCGCGACAACTTCTACGCCGACAACGGCTTTATCCCGGCGCTGTTGATCCTCGAGTTGATGTCGCGCAAGGGACAGACGCTGGCGCAATTGCTGGCGCCGCTGCGCGAGCAGTACTTCATCTCCGGCGAGATCAACACCAAGGTCAGCAGCATGAGTGTTTGCGACGAGAAGATCGCGGGTCTGACGCAGCAGTACCACGACGCCAAGGTGTACCAGCTCGATGGCGTGTCGGTGGAGTACCCGGACTGGCACTTCAACGTGCGCCCGTCGAATACCGAGCCTCTGTTGCGCCTGAATCTCGAGGGCAAGACGCCGGAATTGATGGCGGAGAAACGCGACGAAGTGCTGGCGTACATCAGGGAATAGGGATCGGGGATCAGGGATCGGCGATCAGGGGCTTGAGCGGTGTGGCGCGGGGCTTCAGCCCCGCGATCCCCGTTCCGGAATTTCCGGCGCTGTTATAGAATAGGTGTCCGCCTTCATGAGCGGGGTTGGCCTATTGGTTGGGCAAGGGCTTCCCAAGCCCTCTAAACGGGTTCGATTCCCGTACCCCGCTCCATCACAACGGCCTGCCCTGAGCGAGCGCAGCGAGTCGAAGGGCTCTCGACTCTCGCACCAAAGACTTCCTCTCCCTCCTCTGACAGACCGTGGGCTCTCCTCGCCAACACCGGCCCACCCGAGGAACATCCACTTCCGCGGGCCGAACCGTGCCACACTAACCAGTGAAGGAGCATGCATGACTCGGACGAGCGTGGCGGCGATGGTCGTCGCGGCGGTGGCGTTGGGATGGGCTCCTCGC
>Ga0209014_10000017_pt1 | contig 89124 bp, 88 predicted proteins | sample BarGraNGADG00212_FD_184491 | JGI IMG/M metagenome (GOLD analysis project Ga0209014, IMG submission 184491) | Arctic peat soil microbial communities from Barrow, Alaska - Barrow Graham LP Ref core NGADG0002-212 (SPAdes) (version 2) | ecosystem: Environmental > Terrestrial > Soil > Wetlands >...
GAGCCAGCCGCGCAAGCCGAGACGACGCAGGCCGAGACGGCGCAGCCCGACGCGGCGCCGGAGGCGGCCGACGCGGCCGAGCAACCAGCACAGGAGCAGAACCAGGACTCTTCCAATGGATAGCCAGCAGGCTTACCCGGATCCCAGTGAAATCCGGCACAAGATCGGCGCCACCGGGCAGCTCACGATCAACAACGTTTCGGGCTCCGTCGAGCTGCGCGCCGCGGACACGGACGAGGCCGTCGTGAACGTGCGGTCCGATCACGGCCGCCTTGACTGGCTGCCGATCACCGTCCGCCAGAGCGACGGAGTCCTTGCGATCGACGTCGAGAAGCGCGGCCCGATGGGCATGTTCGGCTCACTCTTCGGCGCCAACGATGGCCTCGATTTCGAGGTCACGCTCCCGCGCGCCGCGCGCGTAACCGTCAACACGGTGAGCGCCGACATTCGCGCGCACCTGCTGTCGGGCGAGCAGACCTACAAGACGGTTTCGGGCGACATCGAGATCGATCCCACGGGCGGACGGATTCGCGTCACGACCGTTTCGGGTGACATACAGGCGCGCTCCTCACGGCCATCCGAGCTGAGCGTCAACACGACATCGGGCGACGCGCGAGTCCAGGGCGCCGTGCTCAACCAGTTCGATGCGCGCACCGTGAGCGGCGACATCGACATCGAGGCCGGACTGGCCGCCGGGCCGCTGCACACGGTCGAGACCGTCAGTGGCGACCTGTCGATCGATTCGCCAACCGGCGTGACCGTCGACGTCAAGAGCAGCCTGGAACTCCGCCGTGGCGGATCGCGTGGCTACGTGTCGGGCGACGGCGCGGCGAAGGTTCGATTTCGGACGCTGTCGGGCGACTGCCACCTGGCGGGCGCGCGCGATGTTTACGAGGACGACGACGACCGGCGCGGCCGGCACCGCCACGAGGGCCGGCACGAACGGAGCCTCGAGCGGCGCATCGAGCGCCAGGTGCAGCGCATGACGCGCGGCATCGGTCCCGACTTCGACTTCCCGCCCATGCCGCCCACGCCAGGCCAGCCACCAATGGCACCCATGGCACCCATGCCGCCGATGCCACCGACGCCGCCCACGGGGGCGCCGCGCGGCTCGAGCTACCAGCCACAGGACCAGCTCGAGATCCTGCGTGCGCTGGAGCGCGGCGAGATCGACGTTGACGAGGCGACCCGCCGCCTCCAGGAGGCCTGACGATGGCCGACGTAGAGAAGATCCTGAATCTCGTGGCCCAGGGCGTGCTCACGCCCGAGGAGGCTGACGAAATCCTGACCGCGCTGAGCTCCTCCAAGCCCGAGGAACCTGCGCCCGAGCCACCACCGACACCTCAGTCGGGGCAGGCGACGCAGTCGGCACAGCAGGCGCCACGCCACCTGCGCATCCAGGTCACCGAACGTGGTCGACCAGTCGTCAACCTGCGCGTGCCGATGAACGTCGCCGGCTGGGCGTCGAACTACATTCCGGGCTTGTCGGACCAGGATGCCGATCGCATTCGGGGCGCGATCGCATCCGGCATGCGCGGCTCAATCATCGACATCGGAGACGACGAAGACAGAGTCCTCATCACCAGCGAATAGCTGCGGATCTGCCTGGGAAGGAGGCAAGGAGATGGTTCATCATCTGTGGTACGGGTCGTTCGCCGACGAGGCAGACGACATCCGCGGTCGAGCGTGGCGCAAACCCATGACGCGCCAACCCATCGCTCGTCGTGGCGGAGCGCGACAGGCCGTTGGCCGGGCGTTGATCGGCCTCGGCACGCTGATCGCGGCGGAACCAGAGAACAAGAAGACGGCCGGCAAATAGCCGGCCGTCTTCCTCTATTTCCCCGCTCTTCTCGGTAATTCATGACAGGTTCTGTCCTGTAAGCGACCTACCTTTCGTGGGTAGTCTGTCAGGAATTGGTCAGCCGTCCTCGAGCATTGGCACTCGGACGCCGCGCTCACGCGCGACCTCGATCGCGCGTTCGTAGCCGGCATCCGCGTGGCGGATGACGCCCATGCCCGGATCGGTCGTCAGCACGCGCTCCAGCTTCTGCGCGGCGAGGTCCGTGCCGTCGGCAACGACGACCATGCCGGCATGCTGCGAGTAGCCGATGCCTGTTCCACCGCCGTGGTGGATCGACACCCAGCTGGCGCCCGCAGAGGTGTTGACGAGCGCGTTGAGCAGCGGCCAATCGGCGATCGCGTCCGAGCCATCACGCATCGCTTCCGTTTCGCGGTTGGGCGATGCGACGGAGCCTGAGTCGAGATGATCCCGACCGATGACTATTGGCGCCGACACCTCACCGCTGGCGACGAGCTCGTTGAAGCGCACTCCGGCCCTGGCACGCTCGCCGTAGCCCAGCCAGCAGATGCGCGCCGGTAGGCCCTGGAACGGCACGCGCTCCTCGGCCATCCTGATCCAGCGCGCCAGTGATTCGTTTTCCGGGAAGAGCTCAAGGACGGCCTCGTCCGTGCGGCGGATGTCCGCGGGATCGCCCGACAGGGCCACCCAGCGGAACGGGCCCTTGCCCTCGCAGAAGAGCGGCCGGATGAAAGCAGGCACGAAGCCCGGGAAGTCGAAGGCGTTGTCGACACCGGCGGTCTGGGCCTGGGCACGGATGTTGTTGCCGTAGTCGAAGGTGACCGAACCGGCCGCCTGGAGCGCGAGCATCGCGCGAACATGCTCAGCCATCGAGCTCATCGCGCGTACGACGTATCCGTCCGGATCCGAGATGCGCAGCGCGGCGGCCTGCTCGAGCGTCAGGTCAGCAGGCACGTAGCCGTTCAGCGCGTCGTGGGCCGACGTCTGGTCAGTGAGCACGTCGAAGCGCTCGCCACGGCGCACGAGCTCGGGCTCGATCTGCGCGGCATTGCCGATCAACGCGATCGAGGCGGCACGCCCGTCGGCGGCGGCGCTGCGGGCCCACGACAGAGCCTCGTCCAGCGACTCCGTCATCTCGTCGATGTAGCCGGTCTCGTGCCGCCGACGGGCGCGCGCCGGATCGACCTCGATGACCAGCGCCACACCCTCATTCATGGTCACTGCCAGTGGCTGGGCACCGCCCATGCCGCCCAGGCCGGCGGTCAGCACGACGCGGCCGCGCAGCGTGCCACCGAAATGCTGGCGCGCCAGCTCGGCGAAGGTCTCATAGGTGCCCTGGAGGATGCCCTGGGTGCCGATATAGATCCACGAGCCGGCCGTCATCTGCCCGTACATGGTCAGGCCCTTGCGCTCGAGCTCGCGGAACGTGTCCCAGTTGGCCCACTTGCCGACCAGGTTCGAGTTGGCGATGAGCACGCGCGGCGCCCATTCGTGCGTGCGAAAGACGCCCACCGGCTTGCCCGACTGGACGAGCAGCGTCTCGTCGTCGCCCAGCCGGCGCAGCTCGCGCACGATCGCGTCGAACGCTTCCCACGAGCGCGCGGCGCGGCCCGTGCCGCCATAGACGACGAGGTCCTGTGGTCGCTCGGCAACCTCCGGATCGAGGTTGTTCATGAGCATGCGCAGGGCTGCTTCCTGCGGCCAGCCGCGCGCGGACAGCTCTTTTCCACGCGGCGCGCGGATGGTGCGCGCGGGTGTCGCGATCGCCATTGTCCGAGTCTAGTCCGGCGCCGATGTCGTGACGTCGACGACATCGGCGCCCGTGGCCGCAACGAGGTCCGCCGGCCGGATGTGGATGTTCACGCCGCGTCGGCCGCCACCGATGGCGACCTTGGCGAGCGCGTCAATCGATGCGTCGGCGATCATGGGCCAGGAGTTGGTCGCTCCAAACGGAGTGATCGTGCCACGCTCGTAGCCGGTCACGGCCTTTGCCTCGTCGGCGTCAGGCAGGGACATCCGATTCACCCCGAGGTGCGCTCGAAGCTTGGGCCAGTCGAACCGCCGACCGCCCGGCACGAGCACGAAGAGATAGTCGTCCTCAGCCCGACGGACGACGATCGTGCGCAGCAGCTGGCGGAGCTCGATGCCCTGGAGCTGCGCGCTTTCCTCGGCGCTGCCGGGGGGCGCCGTCTCGACTATCTCGTAGTCGACGCCGTTCTCGTTGAGCCACCTCGTCGCCGGCGTGTCCGGTACGTCCTTCACAGCTCGCGGCGCATGACCGGGAAGCGCTCGTCGTCGACGGCGAGCGCGAAACCCAGCGCCTGCCAGAAGCCCGGTCGCGCGGCGCTCGTCTCCGTTTGGGGCAGGGTCAGGTCCGGGTAGGCCTCGACCGCCGCGAAGCCGCGCTGGGCGAGATCGAGGCAGACGTCGTCGACCAGGTCGCGTGCGAAGCCTTTGCCGCGTGCCTCGGCAGTCGAGGCGATGCACGTGATCACCGCCGGCAGCGGCGCGTCGGGCAGCTGCTTGTACAGCTCGCGCAGCCGTGTCGCGCGCGGATACGCCGATAGCGGACCGAACTGGCAGTAGGCGACCGCCTGGTCGTCGACGAGCAGGACCTTCGCGTACGAGCCGAACACGCCGCGGCCGCGATCTAGGAGCGCGAGCTTGCGCGGCACTCCTTCGCGCAGCGGACGCTCGCGCTTCGTGCGTGGCGCGAAGGGGTTCTCGAGGGGCACCCCGAACAGGTCGTCGTCGACCCACGCGTCGGGCAGCGCGGCCCGACCTCCCTCGGCGGCGGCCGCGGCGAACGGGTTGTCCAGCTCCCGCTCGAGGTCGGCCGGGGCGAACGGGTTGTCGTGCAGTCCGAAGTGCGGTGCCGGCCCGGATCGTGGCGGTGCGACCTGTAGCCACGAGGCTCGGCTGCTCTTCGAGCCGCGGTCGGCATCCTCCCAGTAGTCGCACGTCCTGTGGTCGAAGCGCGGGTCGGCGCACGGTGGGATGAGCGCGAAAGTCGCGCCGTCGCCAACCTCGACTATGCGTCGGTCAGTCATCGGATGGCTAGCTCGCTCCCGTGAGCTCGAAGTCGACCCCGCCCTGGTTGTCGGTCTGCGTGACCTGGATCTTCAGCGTCAGGCCATCCTGGGTCACCGCGGTGCAGGTGAACGTGTCGTCCTGCTTCAAGGGCTCATTGTTCGGGCACGTCACGTTGGCCGTCGCCTGCACGTTGTCCTCGAGCCACTGGCCGATCAGCTGCTGTACTCGGTTTTTGTCGAGCACGCTCGAGCCGCTGCACGCGACAACGACGGCTGCGATCGGCAAGGCGGCCAAAAGACGAAGGCTCATCAGCCGACCGAGGGCGTGACCAGCGCCCCAAGGCGGCCCGAGCGAACGAGATCGAGCGCTGCGGCGAGATCAGGCTGGGGATCGCGATCGGCATCGACGTGCGCCACAACTGCGCGGACCAGCGCGTGTGCCTCGGCCACTCCGGCGCCCGGTCGCAGGCCGGTGCGCAGCCTGAAGTCGACGCCCTGCGCGGCGGCTAGCGCCTCGAGCGCGAGAACCTGTTCGACGTTGCCGATCACGGCCGACGCCGCGCGCGCTGCGATCGGACCCATCGAAACGTGGTCCTCCTGGTTGGCGCTCGTCGGGATCGAATCGACCGACGCCGGGTGGGCGAGCGACTTGTTCTCCGATACGAGCGCCGCGGCCACGTACTGGTAGAGCATCAGGCCGTTGTTCAGGCCCGCGTCCTCGACGAGGAACGGCGGCAGGCCCGACGTCCGGGAATCCGTGAGCTGGGCGATGCGCCGCTCGCTGATCGAGCCAAGCTCCGCGGCCGCGATCTTGAGCATGTCCATCGCCAGCGCCACGGGCTCGCCGTGGAAGTTGCCGCCCGAGACGACCCGGCCTCCGCCCGTCGCGACCGCCTCGGGATCGACGTCCGCGCCGTCGGGAAAGACGAGCGGGTTGTCGGTCGCCGAGTTGATCTCGATCTCGAGCACGCCCCGGACGAAGCCAAGCACGTCGGCGACGGCGCCGTGGACCTGCGGCACGCAGCGGATCGAGTATGGATCCTGGACCTTGTGCGCCTGGCCGTGATGAGCACGGATCAACTCCGAGCCGCGCAGCAGATCGCGCAACTGGGCAGCGATGAGCTGCTGGCCGGGATGCGGACGGACCGCCTGGTACGCGCCAGAGAAGGGAACGTCCGTGCCCATCAGCGCCTCCACCGACATGGCGGCCGTGACGCTCGCCGTGCGCAACGCCTGTTCGGCACGTAACACGGCGAGCACACCGATCGCGGTCATCTGTTGCGTGCCGTTGAGCAGGGCGAGGCCTTCCTTGGCCTGGAGGACGAGCGGCACCAGCCCGCGCCGCCGAAGTGCCTCGGCACCGTCGACGAGTTCGCCATCGACCTCTGCGCGGCCGCGGCCGATGATCGGCAGTGCCAGGTGGGCGAGTGGCGCGAGGTCACCCGACGCCCCTACTGACCCTTGCGACGGCACGACGGGGTGAATGCCGCTGCGCAGCATGTCGAGCAGCCGCTCGACCAAGATGGGCCGGCAGCCGCTGTTGCCACGGGCGAGGGCGTTGGCGCGCAGGAGCAGCATGGCGCGCACGACCTGCGTCGAGTGCGCCTCGCCGACGCCAACGGCATGGCTCACGAGCAGGTTCTCCTGGAGCTTCTCGACGTCTGCCGGCGCGATGTGGCGCGAGGCAAGATCGCCAAAGCCGGTCGTCACCCCGTACACGATCTGGTCGGTCGCGACCAGGTCATCGATCACCGCGCGACTGGCCGACATGGCTTCTGCGGCCTCTTCGGCGAGCTGCACGTCGCGGCCACCGTTGGCCACGGCCCACACGTCCGCGAGCGTCAGGTCGCAACCCGTGAGCTCGATCAAGCTTCCTCCAGCCACGTGGCGCCACTTGTGCCGCGGACGTGGCTCATATCGTTGACGAGCGACAGGAGCGGTCCGCCATCGACATCCTTCCAGGTCAACACGGTCAGGTTGACCCAGTCCTGCAGGAAGCGGCGCCGATAATCGGGCAGAGGTACGCCGCTGACGGCGGCCAGCAGTGCGCGGTTGATCGACGAATGGCCGACGAGGAGCACGGTCGTGTCGCCCGCGCCGGCCCACCACTCGAGCAGGTAGTCGACGAGGGCGACTGCCCTGCGTGCGGCCTGCTGGCCGTTCTCGCCGCCACCCACGTGGTAAATCGCCGGGTTCGCCTCGTACATTTCGAATTCCGCGGGCATCTGGCGCTGGACGTCGGCGACGACCATGCCCTCCCAGGCGCCGTAGTCGAACTCGATCAGGCGGTCGTCGACCTCCACCTCGAGCGCGCGCTCGCCGACGATCAGCTGTGCAGTCTCGCGCGCGCGGTCGAGCGGACTCGAAATGACACGGTCGATGGGCACCGCCGCGAGGCGCTCGCCGAGAGCGCGCGCGTCGCGCCGGCCCCGCTCCGAGAGGGACGCGGGCATGCGCCGGCCCAGGTATCGATCGGGCACCGATTCGTTGGTCTGCCCGTGCCGCGTGAGGAGGATCGTCAGCACTCGCTCACGATACCGGTATGCTGGGCGACAGATCACGAATACGCCTCGCCTTCGGGGTTGGGTGAAATTCCCGACCGGTGGTCGAGCCGCCACGCGACGCTTCAACGCCGCTCACGGCTCAGCCCACGACCCGGCGCCGCGTCAAGCGGCGACGGTGGATGCCCTGGCAGGGAGCCGACGGTCAGAGTCCGGATGGGAGAAGGGAGGCGCGCCAGCGTTGCCACGCCGGCACGTCCTTGCTGATTCCCGTCGACCCGCTCCGTTGACGAGGCACGTTGACGGAGGACGCGCAGCTGGTCGCGATCAGCGTCGAAAACGTCTCGAAGAGCTTCAACGTCGAGCACCGCACGCTGCCCGTGCTGGACGACGTGAGCTTCGCCGTGCCAGAGCACGGCATCAGCGCGGTGCTCGGCCCGAACGGCTCGGGCAAGAGCACGCTGCTGCGCCTGATCAGCGGTCTGCTCGAGCCGGATTCCGGCCGGATCCTGATTGACGACCAGCCCGTCAGCGACGCCGACCAGCGCGTCGGCCTCGTCTTCCAGGAACCTCGCCTACTGCCGTGGCGGACTGCGCTCGACAACGTCGCGTTCCCACTCGAGCTGGCCGGAGTGGGCGCGGCCGAGCGGCGCGCGCGCGCGCGCTCGCTGCTCGAGCTGGTGGGCGTTGCCGGCTTCGCCGACGCGCGCCCGCACCAGTTGTCGGGTGGCATGCGCCAGCGCGTGGCGATCGCACGCGCGCTCGCGCGTGACCCGCAGATATTGCTGCTCGACGAGCCGTTCAGCGCTCTCGACGCGCTGACGCGCGAGCGCTTCAATGGCGAGCTGCTCGATCTCTGGCAGCGCACCGGAACGACCATCCTGCTCGTCACGCACAGCCTCGCCGAGGCCGTGTTCATCGCCGACGAGGTCGTCGTTCTGTCGAAGTCGCCGGGACGCGTCGTCGCGCGCGTGCCCGCGCCGCTCGGCCGGCCGCGAACGCAACAGATGCTCGAAAGCCAGGCTTTCGCGCGCACTGCATCCGTCCTGCGTGCGTACCTGGCGGGCACGCCCGCCGAGCTCGCTGCGGAAGAGGCGCGCGCCGCGCCGGTGCGCGACGTGCTCGAGACCGCGGGCGCTCCGGCCTTCTTCGATCCGTTCAGGGGCGCTTCATGAGCGGTAGCCCGCGCGCGTGGCGCTCGACGCTGCTTTCAGTCGGCTCTGCCGCGCTGATCTTCGTGGTGGTCTGGAAGCTCATCGTCGTGATCGCCAACTACCCGCCGTTCATCCTGCCCGCACCCGAGGTCGTCGCCCAGCGCTTTGTCAGTGCCTGGGCCGACGGGACGATCGCGCCGCACGCGCTGGCCACGATCCAGGAGATCGTGATCGGCTTCGTCTTTGGCGCCGGGCTGGCCGTGGTCGTCGGCTATCTCCTCGCGCGATCTCCGCTAGCCGAGCGGCTGCTGTCGCCGTACCTGGTCGCGGCCCAGGCCACGCCCATCCTGGCGCTCGCCCCGTTGCTGGTTCTCTGGCTGGGCACGGGGCTCGCGCCAAAGGTCGTCATCTGCGCCCTGATCGTCTTCTTCCCGGTCGCCGTGTCGACGATGGTCGGCATCCGCTCCGTCGATCGGCGCCTGCTCGAGCTTGGCCGCAGCATGCGCGCCACGCGCTGGCAGGTCTTCCGCTTCCTCGAGCTGCCCGCGGCAATGCCCCAGATTTTGGGCGGCATGCGCGTCGGCGCAACGCTGGCGGTCATCGGCGCCATCGTCGGTGAGTGGGCCGGTGCCGACAAAGGCCTGGGCGTGCTGATCAACCTGGCGCGCGGCAGCCTGTTTGATTTCCCCTTGATGTACGCAACGTTGTTGACGATCGCGCTGATCGCGATCGTGCTCTATCTGATCGTCGTGCTCGCTGAGCGCGTCCTGGTCGGTAGCTGGAGGTGACCGTGCGGTTCGCTACGTGGGTGTCTGGCTTGTTGGTGACCGTCGCGCTGGTGGTCGGCTGTTCGTCGGCGTCCAGCCCAACGCCCCAACCTACACCGACGCCACTGACCAAGCTCACGGTCGGCCTGGGCTACATACCCAGCGTCCAGTTCGCGCAGTTCTATCGCGCGCAGCAGCAGGGCTACTACCGCGACGCCGGCCTCGACGTGACATTTCAGAGCGAGATCGACCCGAACCTGATCACGCTCGTCGGTCAGGGCGCGGTCGACATCGGCATTGCCGACGGAACGAGTGTCATCCCGGCCGTCGGCCAGGGCGTGCCGATCAAGTACGCCGCGACGATCTACGCCCAGTTCCCCAACGTCGTCATTGCGGCGGCCAACGGCCCGATCAAGTCAGCGGCGGATCTAAAGGGCCACTCGCTCGGCATCCCGGGCGAGTACGGCTCGAGCTGGATCATGCTCCAGGCACTGCTCGCGTCGGCCGGTTTGACCGCGAACGATGTCGACATCCGCGACTACCCCGACTTCGGCCAGGCGGTCGCGCTCCAGCAAGGCCAGGTGGATGCGGCCACTGCGTTTCGCAACAACGAGCCACTCCAGCTCGGCCAGCAGGGCTTCGCCACGACCCAGCTGACGATCGACCAGATCACGCCGCTGCCCGGCCCGGGCCTGATCGTGGGCACAGCGACGCTGACCACCAAGCGCGACGCGCTGACCGCGTTCGTCACCGCGACTCTGCGCGCCATGGACGAGATCGCCGCCGATCCCCAGCTTGGGCTCGACGACACGATCGCCCAGGTTCCCGACCTCGGGTCGAACAAGGACTCCCAGCTGGCGGTCCTCCAGGCGACCGTCCCGATGTGGGGCAGCCCATACACTCAGGCCCACGGATCGGGCGCGATCGACCAGGACGCCTGGAGCAAGTCGCTCGATTTCATGCGCGGGCTGTCAGGGTCCAACATCCCTTCGAGCCTGGCGGTTGATCAACTCGTGACCGAGGAGCTGCTGCCGTGACTGAACCCGCAGATCCAGTTGCCGCGGAGGCAGTCGCCCACCACGATGCCGCGACGCACATGGACACCCACGCGTCGCTCAGCGATGACGACCACGGCCACGCGGCCGAGACGCTCGGCCCGATCGACTGGCAGAAGTGGGCCTTTGCCGTGGCGGGCGGCATCGCCGGACTGATCGTCCTGGTCTTCTTCTTCGCTGCGATCAGCTGACGACGGCGATTCTGCCTAGAACAGCCCGACCGTATCGCCGTCGGCGTTGATGTCGACCATCTCGCCCGACGGGTGCGATGGCAGGCCGGGCATCATCAGCATCTCGCCGCAGTAGGCAGTTACGAAGCCCGCTCCGGCGAACAGCCGCGCGTCGCGCACCGGCACTCGAAAGCCGGTCGGTCGGCCCTTCAGGGCCGGGTCGTGGCTCAGCGACAGCGGGGTCTTGGCCATGCACACCGGCATGTGGCCGTGGCCCAGACGCTCGAATTCGTGGAGCTGCTTGCTCGCCTCGCCTGAAAAGTCGACTCCGTCGGCGCCGTAGACGCGGGTCGCGATGCGCGTGATGCGCTCCTCGAGCGTGGCGTCCTCGCGCGACAGGAAGCGGAACTCCGGTGCGCCGTCCTGCGCCGCGGCCCACACGGCGCGGGCGAGATCCTCTGCGCCGGCACCGCCACGGACGAAATGGTCGCTCACGACCGCGGCCGACGCGCCCGCCTCGAGCGCCATGCGCTGGACGACGGCAATCTCGGAAGGCTTGTCGCTGGGGAAGGCGTTGATCGCCACGACCGCCGGCAGGCCGTAGCCGCGCACGATCTCGATGTGCTGGAGGAGATTGGCGCAGCCCCGCTCGACACCGTCCGGGTTTTCCGCCTCGAGCGCCGGGTCGAGCGGTTTGCCCGCGACGACGTGACCGACCCCGCCGTGCATCTTCAGCGCCCGTATGGTCGCGACGATGACCGCCGCCGCGGGCCGCAGGCCCGAGAGCCGGCACTTGATGTCGATGAACTTCTGGAAGCCCATGTCCGCGCCGAAGCCGGCCTCGGTCACGACGGCGTCGACGAGCTTGAGCGCGATGCGATCGGCGACGACCGATGAGTTGCCGTGGGCGATGTTGGCGAATGGGCCGGCGTGTACGAAAGCCGGCCCGCCTTCCAGCGTCTGAACGAGATTCGGCTTGATCGCCTCGCGCATGAGCACGGTCATGGCACCTGCCACGCGCAGATCCTCGAGCGTCACCGGCTGGCCGGCGAAAGTCTCGGCGACGTTCACTCGGCCCAAGCGCGTCCTCAGATCGTGGATGTCGGACGCCAGAGCGAGGATGGCCATGACCTCCGATGCCGCGGTGATGTGCCACTCCGACTCGCGAACGTCCGAGCTCTCGCCGAGGCCGATCTCGACCCGGCGCAGCGCACGATCGTTGACGTCGATCACGCGCGGCCAGCCGATTGTCTGCGGATCGATGCCCAGGGCATTGCCACGGAAGAGATGGTTGTCGAGGAATGCCGCGGCCAGGTTGTGGGCGGCGGCGACGGCGTGCAGATCGCCCGTGAAATGAATGTTGATCTCTTCCATGGGCAGGACCTGGCTGTAACCACCACCTGCGGCGCCGCCCTTGAGGCCGAAGACCGGGCCGAGCGAGGGTTGGCGGAGCGTCGCCGCGGTTCGCACGCCGATCCGGTTGAGGCCCTGGGCAAGGCCGACCGTGGTTGTGGTCTTGCCCTCGCCGAGCGGCGTCGGAGTTATCGCCGTGACAACGATCTCCTTGCCATCGGGCAGTCCCGCGCGCCGCTCGTATGCCAGCGGCGAGACCTTTGCCTTGTACGTTCCGTAAAGCTCGATCTCGTCGGGCGCGAGGCCAAGGTGTTTCGCGATCTGGGTGATCGGCCGCGGGTGCGCCTCGCGCGCGATTTCGAGGCTTGACTTCACGCTGGCCGTCGCTTGCGGCCGTGGCCGGCGGTGATCGGGTGATTCGTCTGCTGCCAGCGCGCGGCGCGGACGAGGTGCTCGAGCAGGATTGCGTTGGTGACCGGCCCCACGCCCCCGGGCACGGGCGTGATCGCCGCGGCGACCTTGACCGCGGAGTCGAAATCGACGTCGCCCACGATCCGGCCGTCGACGACGTTGATGCCCACGTCGACGACGAGCGCGCCAGGATGAAGCATGTTGCCGCGGATGAGGCCCGCCGAACCAGCTGCCGACACGACTATCTCAGCCCGCGCGATCTCCGCCGCGAGGTCTCGCGTTCGGCGGTGGCAGACCGTGACGGTGCAGTGCTCGCGCATCAGCAGCAGCTGCACGGGCTTGCCGACGACGTTGCTGCGGCCGATGACCACGGCGCGCTTGCCCTCGAGCTCATAGCCGTAGAACCTGGGGATTGCCACGGCCGCCTCCGCGCAGGCCGGCAGAAATCCCTCGTAGCCCAGCGCCATGAGCCCCGTATTGAGCGGGTGGATGCCATCGATGTCCTTGGCGGGCAGGATCGTGTCGGTCACGGTGCTGAGCGGGATGTGGCGCGGCAATGGCTGCTGGACGATGATGCCGCAGACCTCGCGGTCCGCATTCAGGTCCTCGATCGTGCGTCGCAGCGCGTCGGCTGTGGTCGTGCGCGGCAAATCCACGACGCGGCTGGGCACGCCCACCGCGGCGCACGTGCGCAGGATCTGCTGAACGTAGACGCTCGATGCGAGCTCGTGGCCGACGACGATGGCGGCCAGCACTGGACTGAAGCCATGCCGGGCACGAAACGACCGTGCCTGGCGCCTTACCGATTCGCGAATCTCGGCCGCGATCGGCCGTCCATCGAGGATGCGTGCCGGCTCGTCGAAGCGGAGCACGTCCGGAGTGAGAACGGAGACCGCCGTCACTCTGCCTCGGGCTGGCGGAGGTTGCCCGACGCCACCTGTTGCGCCACCTCCGCCACGGCGCGATCAACGTCCTCGAGCAGCCTGGTAAGTTCAACCACGGCCGCGCCGTGGAAAGCCTCGTCGCCGACCATGGGCAGGTTGATCATCACGTTCGCAGCCGCTCCCCGAGCGGCTGCGGCGGCCAGCCGTGCCGCGACCTCCAGGTCGCTCGACGCGTTCAGGTTGCTACGGCCGGCCATGGCCTCAACCTCATCGATGATTTGGGCGCATTCGCGAGCAACTGCCAGCGGCACCTCGGATGCCTCGCGCGCGGCTACCCGCGTCGCAGCCTCGCGCGCAGCCTGCTCGTGGGCCGTGTCGCGCGGCATCTTGCGCGCCGCGACAAAGGCCGCGTAGGCACGGGCGTCGTCGTCGGCCAGCTGGAGCAGACGCCTGCGTGCCTCCTCGGCGACCAGCAGCGCACGACCATGTGTTCCCGCATACGCCGCGTATTTTGGGCGGTCCGTGCTGAGCCGGCTGACCATAGCCAGCAGGCTGCCGGCCATGCTCCCAGCAATGGCCGATGCACTGCCCCCACCAGGCACCGGCTCGGCGGATGCAAGCCGCTCTTCAAACTCGTTGAGCGTCAGGTCGCCGAAGCGCGCGCCACTATCCACGCCCGGATTGTCGCTCAGAAGCGTCTCGCCGTGGCCGCTACCGAAAGATCCGGCCGAAGCCGGACACCGGCCGGTCAGGCCGCTTCGACGCCCTCCAGCAGCCAGCGTCGGCGGCCCTTCTCGAAGGAGAGCCGAAGCAGCGCGTCCGGCGTCCGGACGTCGAAGATTCTGCGGGGTCCGCGCCCGACTGGGTATGCCGCCAGCTCATCACGCACCTGGGAGATCTCGATGACCGGGACGCGCTCTGTCGCGGTCCTGATCGACCTGGGCCGTCCATCGAATAGTCCGCAGGTCACGTCCACCTGAGTCGGTGTAACTCGCACGATCGCCATTTTCGTCGCCTCCTGGGCGTCCATAGAACATCTGTTCGATGACGCTATAGAACGCCCGTTCGAATGTCAATGGGTCGCGACTCAATTGGCGACCAGGCGCCCAAGTTCGGCGAGTGTTGTGACAACTAGGCTGTCACTCGTCCCGGTCCTTGTCCCGATCGACCAGCGGCAGGCGCCGTGGATCACGCTCGAACGGCGCTCGAACACCTGAATCGAGGAGTCGAGCGCGCCTGATCGCCCCCGACCCGAACTTGCGGCGGACCGCGTCGGCAGCCTCGGTCACCTTTCTGCGGCGATCGCCATCAATTTCGAAAAGAGCGAGCTGACGCTGCTCGGACAGGCCCGTTGCGGCCACACCCAGGAGTCGGATGCGTTGGCCGCGCACCTCGCGTCGGGTCAGCTCGACCGCGGTGCGCCAGATCACCTCGCCCATGTCCGTCGGCTGCTCGAGCGTGCGCTGGCGAGTGATCGTCTCGAAGGCGGAATTGCGGATCTTGACGCTCACCGTCGCGCAAGCGACGTTCGTCGACCGAAGGCGTCCGGCCACTCCTTCGCTCAGCGCGATGAGCGACTGCTCGAGAACTTCCCAGTCGGCGACATCGACATCGAAGGTGTGTTCCTGGCTGACCGACTTCGCGTCCGCGGGTCCGACCACTTCGGTCTCGCCCACACCCCGCGCGCGCGACGCGAGGTCTGCGCCGTGGGCTCCGAAGCGGCGAACGAGCAGGTTCTCAGGCAGGCGGGCCAAGTCACCGATCGTCGTTACGCCGTACTCGAGCAGCGCCCGCCCCGTCGACGGCCCTACGCCCCACAGCCGCTCGATGCCCAGCGGCGCGAGAAACTCAGCCTCCTCGCCTCTGGGGACGACAACGAGCCCATCAGGTTTGCGCAGGTCGCTGGCAATCTTGGCCACCAGCCGATTCGCCGCGACCCCGACCGACACGGTCAGCTCTGTCTCGTCGTGGACAACCTGCTTCAGCTTCTTGGCGGCGTGCTCACCGTCTCCGAATAGCTGTTCCGTGCCGGTCAAATCGAGGAACGCCTCGTCGATTGAGAGCGGTTCGACGAGCGGCGAGAAGCGCCGGAAGATGGCCATCACCTGCTTGCTGACGGCGCTGTACTTGGCGCCGTCGACGGGCACGAAGATGCCCTGAGGACAAAGCGCGCCTGCGGTCCGCAACGGCATGGCCGAGCGCACGCCGAATTTGCGCGCCTCGTACGAGGCAGTGCTGACGACGCCACGATCGTTTGGGCCGCCACCGCCGACGATGACGGGCTTGCCGCGCAGCTGTGGGTTGTCACGCTGTTCGACGGCCGCGAAGAACGCGTCGAGGTCCGCATGCAGGATCGTTCGCGCGCCGGCGGTGCTCACACCGCGATCATGCACCCGCGCGCGAGTCAGCTACGTTGTCACTCAGTGCAGGGAATCGGAAGAATGCCGGAGCGCGCCACGGCACGCGCCGTTGTGCCGGGATCGGCGGAAGCTCCTGGCGAGCGCCCTGCAAGGTCAGCCCTTTGGTTCGACGGCGATCGTGACCTCGGGCGTCAGGCCCGGGAATACCTTGACCGCGACCTTGTACGTGCCGAGCATCTTGAGCGGCTCCTCGAGATCGACCTTGTGTCGGTCGACAACGATGCCACGCCGGCCTAGCGCGTCGGCGATGTCCTTGGCCGTGATCGAGCCGTAGAGCTTGCCGCCCTCGCCGACCTTGACGCCCATCGTCAGCGTCGTCGATGAGATGCGCTGCGCGGCAATCTCAGCCTCTTCGCGCTCACGCTTGCGCTTGTCCTCGCGCGACGCGATGTCGTGCTGCCAGGCGCGGAAGGCGCCACCCGTCGCCGGCACGGCCAGCTTGCGTGGCATCAGGAAGTTGCGGGCATAGCCCTCGGCCACTTCCTTGAGCTCACCGCTCTTGCCCAGCGTATCGACGTCCTTGGTCAGAATTACCTTCAAGCGTTGTACTCCTGCGTTGGTCCGCGGAACCGCGCCAGCGCCTCCCTCAGCCGACGGTCCAGTCCGGTATCAGTGACGAATTCGGCGACCCCATCGAGCGCGTCGGGGACGCGCAGCATGACCATGCGCACCGGCTTCGGCACCAGCCGGCGCACGCGGGCGAGGTCATGCTCGAGCTCTTTGGGTGACATTCCCAGGTCGGCCAGCTTCTCGTTGACCAGATCCTCCGGCAAGCCCTCCAGGAAGATATCGATTGCCAGAACCATGATGGCCACGTCATCAATGGCCCCGATTATCGGGATGGCGTCGGGGATCAGGTCGATCGGCGAGACGATGTAGGCACCTGCGATGGCGAGCAGGGCCTTGCGCGACGGCGGCACGCGCGGGTCCGTCCCCAGTGCCCAGAGCAGGCGGGCATAACCGGGTGCGCGGCCGGCGAGTGGCAGAAACGGAAGCATGTTCAGGACGCGGAGCAATCCGGTCCCGCGGTGACGCGAACGGGCCATGGGGCCCGGAGTATATCGAGCGCGAGCCGCAAGCCCCGGAAGGACGACTTCATGCGTCAGTGGTGCGCACAGGAAACGGCCCACCGGCGGCTCGCTCTGGGACCTGCGGTCAATTGCCCCGGCCGCGACCAACTCGGAACCTTCCGCCACGTAGCTCGGAGGATCCTGGATGAACGCAAACGTTGCGTGGCGAGCGCCCGCATGGCGAAGCATCGTGTGGCTCGGCGTCGTCGCCTCGGTCGTCGCCTGGGCCTGGGCGTGGCTCGACGGCAAGGGCGCCGAGGCATTCATGCTCTTGGTGGCGCTCGCGGCAGTGGTGTTCGCCTATAAGGCTGTGGCGGGCATGCGCGTCGCTCTCGTCGGACTCATGGTCGCCGCACTCGCAATGTTCCTCGGAAGCCTCTATTTCCTGTTCTGGGCCTTCCTGCCCGAAGAGCAGGCGACCGCCTTCGACGTGCTCTCGGTGGCTGTCCTCCCGATGGTCGCCTCGGCCGTCCTGCTCGTCGGCGCTGCCACCGGCTTCCGCCACTCGCGCGATACGTGACGCGAACCGCGTTTGCTTGACAATCGAACACCCGTTCGGTATCGTCCCCGGCAAGGAGGTGCCGGTGACCAAGCACGACGCGGCACGCAAACAGAAGATCGTCGATTTCATTGCCGCGACGGTGCGCGAGCGAGGCTACCCGCCCACCGTCCGTGAGATCGCGGCTGCTGTCGATCTTGCGTCCACATCGGCCGTCCACCACCACCTCGAAGCGCTCGAGCGCGAGGGCCTCATCGAGCGTGGCGGAAGCCATTCACGCGCGATCACGCTTACTTCCCAGACAGCGCTGCGCGCCGGCCTGATCGGCTACGCAGGCTCCGCCGTGGTTCCGTTCGACGGGCGCAACCTACCGGTGATCGGCGAGATCGCGGCCGGCGGCCCTATCGAGGCGTATCAGGACAGCAGCGAGACGCTGGCCGTGCCGGAGGCGGTCGCGGCCAATGGCGACGCCTATGTCCTGCGCGTCCGTGGCGATTCGATGATTGACGCGCACATCACTGACGGTGACTACGTCGTGATCCGGCCGCAGCAGACGGCTCATGACGGCGATATCGTCGTTGCCCAGGTCGAGGAGAACGCGGTCACCCTCAAGCGCTTCTTCAAGGAGAAGGACCGCGTGCGGCTCCAGCCCGCGAACGACCTGTACCCGCCCCAGTTCTACGACACGGTGCGCATCCAGGGCAAGCTGATCGGCGTTATTCGCCGCGTCGACTGACCCTAGGCAGTCCACATCGTCCACACCCCGCGGAAAACTCGGGGATTCAGTTCGTTAATAAAGCCATCGTGCGCATCAGGGCAAAGGCACACGATCGGCAACATCAACTCCATCCGTCGGAGAGGCTGATCGTTGTCAATTGACCGCCTACCGCCGCAGTCCATCGAGGCCGAGCAGTCGGTCCTCGGCGCGCTGCTGATCGACCGCGACGCCGTGATCGAGGTCGCCGACTTCCTGCGCCCCGTCGATTTCTACCGCCAGGCGAACGCAACGGTCTACGACGCGATCATCGAGCTGTATGACCGGCGCGAGCCGATCGACATCGTCACCGTCTCTGAAGTCCTCGAGCGCAAGGGCTCGCTCGAGCAGGTTGGCGGCTCGGCGTACCTGACCAGCCTTATCAACCTGACCCCAACTGCCGTCAACGCGGTCTACTACGGCCGCATCGTCGAGCGCAAGGCTGTTCTGCGCAACCTCATCGGCGCCGCGGGCAAGATCGCGGCCATCGGCTACGACGACTCTGCCGACGTGAGCGAGTCGATCGATAAAGCGGAGCAGGAGCTCTACTCGGTCAGCGATCGGCGCGTGGAGAGTGGCTTCGCTCCGCTCAAGACCCTTCTCCATTCCGCATACGACCGGCTCGACTACCTGCACCAGCACAAGGGCGAGATCAGCGGAATCCGCACCGGTTTCGCGGACCTCGACGCGCTGACCAGCGGGCTGCAGAAGAGCGATCTCGTCATCCTCGCCGCCCGACCGAGCATCGGCAAGACGAGCCTCGCGCTCAACTTCACTGAACACGCCTCGGTCCGCGAGGGCAAGACGGTCGGCTACTTCTCACTTGAGATGAGCAAGGAGCAGCTCGTCCTGCGTCTCCTCAGCTCCGTCGCGAACATCGACTCGCAGCGCCTGCGCACAGGCTTTCTCGAGGAGATGGACTTCACCCGCCTCGCGCCGGCCATGAACGCCCTGGCGGAGTCGCCCATCTTCATCGACGACACGCCCAACATCAGCACGATGGAGCTGCGTACCAAGGCGCGCCGCCTTCAGGCAGAGTCCGGGCTGGACATGATCGTCGTCGACTACCTCCAACTGATGCAGTCCACGGTCTCGTCGCGCGATGCCAACCGCGTCCAGGAGGTGTCGGAGATCACGCGCGGCCTCAAGGGCCTCGCGCGCGAGCTTCAGGTTCCGGTCGTGGCGCTGTCGCAGCTTTCGCGCCAGGCAGAGATGCGCGAGAGCAAGGAGCCACGCCTGTCGGACCTGCGCGAGTCAGGGTCAATCGAGCAGGACAGCGACCTGGTCATGTTCCTGTGGCGCGAAAAGGAACGAGGCGGCGAGGAGGAGGATCCGGAGGGCGAGATCATCAAACTACGCCTTGCCAAACATCGCAACGGCCCCACCGGCGAGACCAAGCTCTACTTCCGCAAGAAGCAGACCCGCTTCGTCTCGTACGCCGACGAGTCGCGCTACGCCGGCGCGTACAACTAGCCGCTAACTCGCCGGAGCGATTTCGTCCGGCAACAGAGGCCGCACGACGAGCTCGACAGGCACACCGTCTGTCGCCGCGCCTGACGTGTCGGGCGCCATCACGAAGATGCCTGTTTGCCCGCCGTTTGGCACGATCGTCAGCTTGCCGACCTGGTCGCGCGTCATGACCATCATCGGCCAGGCCGCTTCATCACCCTTGACGAAGTCGCCCAGCGTGACGTCGGTCCACGGCCACGGGATCGGCTCGACATTCGGCTGCCCGTAACCCTGGTCGAACAGAGTCACGCGGTACGCGCTCGGGTCGTACGGCTTGACGTTGCCTCCAAGGGCTTCCGTTGCGAAGTTGTTGAGCCGGTCCTGGAGCTTGAACATCGCGTTTCGGTCTTCCGTCTCCGGTCCGCTGGACGTCGATTCCATCAGCGCATAAACGTTGACCGTTTTGTCGTACCCGCCGGCATCAATCGAGAAGGTGGTCGAACCAGCGTCCGCGATCATCGGGTCCGTGTACGACTCTTTGGCTACCGCCAGGTGTCCGTCGTTGAGCGCGAACTCGAGCAGCGTCTGGACCTCATCCTCGGTTAACTTGACCGTCAGCATGGGCGGCAGCGGCTGGTTGAAGGGCGTGCCCTCGATCGGGGTCAGTGGCTTGAATACGGCCGTGCCGTCCCCGAACAGCGTGAACTGCGGCACGTCGGAGACGGTGATCTGCGGCGGAACGAAGCCACCGCCCCAGAACATGCGCAGGACAACGTCCGTAGCACCTGCCGGATGCACAAGCACGCCGTCGGTCGGAACGGTTGTCGGCGACGTGCTTGGCTTGCTGGATTGCGACCCGATCGGCTGCTCGCTCCGCGTCGGGGCAGGAGTATCCGTCGGAGCGGGTGAGGCCCCAAGTCCGCCGGGCGCGGAGCAGCCTGCTAGGAGCGCGCCTAGGAGAATGATGTGGAAAGGCTGTGGACGACTGAGGCGACGGCGGACGCTTGTCGGCTTCACCATGCCGCGGTTGACGCACGTCGGCAGCCTTGGGTTCCTCGCGTAAACTCGGTGCCCGTTGGAACCGGATGCCTGAGGGAGAGCAGATGGGCGTGATGATCATTCGAGAGATGGTCGGCACCAGCACTCGATCGTGGAGCGACGCTGCCCGCCAGGCAGTGGCCACCGCATCGCGAACCGTGCGCAACATCCGTGAGATCGAAGTGGTGAAGTCGAGCGCTCGCGTTGAAAACGGCGAGATTATCGAGTACCGCGTCGAGCTCAAGCTTCACTTCGAATACGAGGGCGGTCAAGGGTAGTCCGGTCGGGTTGTCCACACCCGACTTGATAACGGATCGATAAGCGGGCACGGGCATGATCGACCGATGTACCGCCAGTCTGTGGTTGCCCCACCGATGACTGCCCGCCGCGAAGCGCGCCCCGACTCGTCGCGTGAGGGCGCCGCCATCGACGGCGTCGACGCTTGCACGCGTGAGCCGAAGGAGAATCGTGGGCTGCCGCCTGTCGAGCTCGGACCAATCATCAAGTCGAAGATCCAGGCGCCGGCGCTGAGGACTTCGACCCTTTCTCGGCCGAGGCTGATCGATCAGCTTCGCCAGGCGACGAGCCGGCGCCTGACGCTGCTGATCGCCGAGGCCGGCTACGGCAAAACGACGCTCCTGGCGGATTTCGCGTCCCAATCGGGCACTCGGACGCTCTGGTACCGCCTTGATTCCACTGATGCCGACATCATCACCTGGACAAATCACCTCATCGCCGCAGTGCGCGAGACGGAGCCAGACTTCGGAGAAGCAACGCTTCGACTCATGACCGAACTCGCCACCGGCGGTCCCCCAAAGTCAGCGTTCATCACGAGCTTAATCAGCGAGCTAGACGACCTCAAGCCAATACCGACAATCCTTGTGCTTGAGGATTTCCACGCCGTGTACGACCGCTCGGAGGCTCGCGAACTAGTCGCCCAACTGATCAAGGACGGTCCACCGTGGCTGCGAATCGTGGTCTCTTCACGGTCGAAGCCGCGCATCGAAGTTGGAAGGCTGGCCGCGAATGACGACTATTCCGAGATAACGACTGACGATCTTCGATTCACTTTAGACGAGACGTTCCGCCTCTTCGCTAACAGTTACGACTTGCCGCTTGACGATGATGTCTTGCAAGAACTGGACTCCAAAACTCGTGGGTGGGTTGCGAGCCTACAACTATTCCACGGATCGATCCGGGGTCGCCCATCTACCGCAGTGCGGGCATTGGCTCGCCAGCTTTCGGGCGCGTCCAGCCCGCTGTATGACTTCTTGGCTGAGGAAGTCCTGGCCAATCTGCCGAGTCACCTTGAGCGCTTGCTGCTCAGAGCCTCCATCATCGAATTTGTCACGCCCCAGCTGGTAACCGCTCTGTTCGCCGAGATCCCTTTGGCTCCGACCACGTTCGCCCCCACTACGCGCGACGCTCAGGAATGGATCGACGAAGCTGACAGATTGAATCTCTTGAGTAGGTCTAGCCAGACAAGCGACGCGCGCCAGTTGCATCCGCTGCTACGTGATTTCCTGACCCGTCAGTTGCGGATGCATGAGACCGACGAAGCGATCCGTCAAATGCACTTGAGGGTGGCAGACTCGCTACTCGCGGTCGAGCCGCTCACCGCCGCGCACCATTATCTGGAGGCGGGCGAGACGGCCGAGGCGACGCGCTGTCTCAGCGCATCGGTGTTGACGACGATGGGCACTGGACAAGCTGGTACTGCCTCAGATCTTATCGATCGACTGAAGGGCATTGTATCTGATCCAGCCGTCGCCGCAATTCGAGCGCGCAAACTACTTGAACAAGGGGAACTGGACGCAGCCAGCGAGGTCCTGGCAAGGATCAACATATCGAATTCCAATTCCGACGTTAGGGCCGTGGTGCGGCACGCGAGGCTTGCCCTTGGATGGCGCAATGGCGACCGCGACCTCATGTTCGAGACTCTTCGGGAAATTCAACTCGACCCGGAGGCGCCGTCCATATTGGCAGACATCTTCCAAATCTACCTTGACGCTAGTCCGCTGTCGCGCCGGCCGATAACGTTGTCGGCTCTTGCCGAGCGTATGGAGCGGATGGGGCTTGGGCAGTGGCAATCCGGGCAGATGTATTACCGAGCCATAAGCCTTCACAACGCTGCGCAGACCATGCTAGCCGCCGGCCGCTACGACGAAACGCGTCGATTAGGGGCAGCGGCGTTGGATGCATTCGAAGATATTCCCCACGCCGACGTGGACAGGTATTCCACTCACGCCGTGCTCGCCGCCGCCGCGTTTGAGCTTGGCGACTCAGTTTCGGGTGAGAGGGAGATCCGCGCCGCGCTGGCGTCAGGATTGGAAAGTGGCGACGTCCACGCGGAGTGCGCTCACACCCTGGCGATTCTCGGTGACACCGAGCGGGCGACCCAGCTCGTTCTTACCGCTACCGACCTCGACTCGGTCGGTCGATCCGACTTTGGTGGAAAGCTTCTCAACACATTTACCCGATCACTGGTCGAAATGCCACAATCCTCAGACGAGGCTCGGATGTGGCTATTGCAGACACCCGACTCGATGCCGCTCGATATGGGATACCAGGTAGATCGACAAATGCTCATTGCATTGAGCTATCTGCTTTCACAGGATCATGCATCAGCACGGGATGTCGCCGTGGAAGCTCTGAAGGTTGCCAAGGCGCGAGGGGCGCGGCGGACTTTGTCGCGACTGGGCGTCATTCTCGCAATCGCCAACTTGAATCCAGAAGCGGTGAGGCGGGCGTTCACGAGTGCAGCCGCGAGTGGCGAGCTAGCGATGTTGACCGTGGCTGACGGAGTGGCGGCAGCCCTGTGGCTCGTCCCCGAAGTACCGGTCGAATTACGGGAGTCGATCGCACGATGGCCGCGGCGGTGGCTGCCAGCAATTCGGCGACAGCTTAACAGCGGCGGAACTCCAAATGCTGCAGTGGCGGCAAGGCTACTGGACGAATTCGGCGAGTCCAGCGATTTGACTCGTCTCAAAGCATTCGCCAAGGCCTACCGCAAGATGTCCCGAAGCGCGCCGAGTCTCGGAACTAGACTAGCTCGAAGGGTTGCGGCGCCCCTTGAAGTCTCAGATTTGGGACGCACAACATTTACTGTCGGCGACCGTGTGGTGGAGCTCGGGGCCATTCGGCGCAAAGCTTCGGCGCTCCTGCTGTTTCTCGTCACTCGACCTGGCTTCGCGGCCAACCGTGAACAGACCTGGGACGCGCTTTGGCCGGAAACTGATCCCGACGCAGCGTCGAATAATCTCAATCAGTCCCTTTTCTTCTTAAGAAGGGACATCGACCCTTGGTACGAAGATGAGTTGTCGGTTGAGTACGTGGGCTTTCAGGGCGATCTCGTCTGGCTCGACCCAACCTTGACGCGCGTGTTGAGTGTGGAGTTTGCCGCCCGAGCACGGGCCGTGATCGCACACGGTCCGGACCTGGCGCAGGCGATGGCCGTGATGTCGCAGTACAGCGGACAGTTCTCCCCAGAGTTCGAATACGAGGAATGGGCCATCTCATGGCGCACTCGCGTTCACGCGCTGTTTCTGGAGCTGACCAATGCGTCTATCAGGGCCGCAGTGAAGGCCAACGCTCTTGAGACCGCGCGCGACCTGGCCATGCTTGGACTGGAACGCGATCCTAACGCGTCCGACATCGAGCGAAAACTGGTCTGGCTCCTCTGGCGCATGGCGTCGAAGTCGGCGGCTATGGCGCATCACGAGCATCTCGTGCACTCGGACGAGCGCGACGGGATCGACGTATCAAACCTCGACGAAGCCGTCGGAGGCGAGCTCCCGTAGCCGACGAATACGCTGCCATGCGTATTGGGACAAGACCGCTCATTACCGTAACTTCCTACCTGCCTTCGTACGTACGTACTAGGGATAGCCATCCCGCCCAGGAGAGGGAAGGCAGGGCACAACGGCGTCAGCCGTCAGAGGAGTAGGGCACATGGAGCCAAACCAGAACACGAAGGTCTTCTAAATGCGCGCCCGCGCCACCCGCGTAGTGGTGCTAATCGCCAGCATTGCCGCGCTGGTACTCGCAGGCGGGGCGGGGGTGAGACCGGTCTAGTCCGGTCGGTTCTTAGTACCTTGTGGCCAGTATGGAGACGCCGTCGGCGTCTCCATACTGGTTTTGTGCCGAAACCCTGGTTCGAGCCTGATGGACCCGCGCTTTAGGGCATACATCTCCGCCGTCACGGTGGCAGGTGTGGTCGTGGGCGTCGCCTCAATCGTCGGTGTTCCGCTGTGGCCCTCGATCGGCGGTGGCGCTGGCTTGGCGTTCTGGATCGTGGTGGTCCTGCTGGGGTCATCATCCTCCGTCCGCATGCCAGGCGGAACAATCGTGGATGTCGGTATAGCGCCATTGGTGGCCTGCGCCGTTCTGGGCGGGCCGGCGGCCGCAGCGCTGGCGTCGGCTATAGGCACGTTTGAACTGCGAGAGGCCCGCGGTCTCATCCCCCTGGCTAAAGGCGGGGTCCCTTGGTACGGATCCGCTTACAACCATGCCGCAGTGCTCATTCCATCCGTCTTGGCGAGCGTCGTCTACGGACAAATCGCGGGTCCAATCTTCCATACGGATTTGGTCACACTGCTCGGGGTGTTGTGTGCCGGTGGGCTGCATTTCGCCCTAAACAACTGCCTGACCGCTGGCGCGCTGGCAATCCGCGAAGGCCGCCCGTTTCGGGCCGTGTTGGCATCCAACGTCCGTCAATTCGGATTCAGCCTCGCAGGGCTTGTGCCTATCGGGTGGCTGATGGCATCGATGTATGTCGTAGCCGGCCCAATCGGCGTTCTGCCGTTCGCGGTCCCGCTGCTTGCCACTCGGTCGGGTTACAAGAAGGTCGTCGAGATCCGGGACATGTTCACCCAGACCGTGAGGAGCCTCGCCTCCGCTGTTGACGCCAAGGACCCGTACACGGCTGGCCACTCCGTCCGCGTCCAGCTCATCGCCAAGGACCTGGGCGCTGAGCTGCGCTGTTCCGAGGCGGAGTTGGAGGCGCTCGAGTGGGGCGGCCTGCTGCATGACATCGGGAAGATCGGCATCCCCGACGCGATCCTGCTCAAGCAGGGCGAGCTGACGAAGGAAGAGCGCATGGTCATGAACGCGCACCCGGTCAAGGGCGAAGAGATCATCCGTCCCGTCGCGAAACTGGCCCCGGAGCTGCCGATCATTCGTCATCACCACGAATGGTTCAACGGCTCGGGCTACCCCGACCGCCTCGTCGGCCACGACATCCCGAGGCTGGCACGGATCATGCACGTCGCTGACTCGTTCGAGGCGATGACCGCCGCGCGCCCGTACCGGATGACGCCGCTGAGCGAGGCGCAGGCGATCTCCGAGTTGCACAAGTTCAGCGGCATCCAGTTCGACCCTGAGATCGTCGCCGCGTTCGAGAAGGTGATCGCACGCCGGCCAGAATGGGCTGCGCCGAACATCCCCAAGCACCTCATGGAACGCACGATCCCGCGCCTGGGAGATACGGTCAAAGCCATCCCGGCCTAGGCGTTTTGTCCCGGAATCGCGGAGGCGTTGCCGAGCAGATCGACGGTCAGCCACTCACGCATTTGTACTAACGCCCGAATCGGCAGCCGTTACCTTTCGGGCATGAGGAGAGGGCCGGCCACGAACGCCACGGCACACCCCGCGGCCCGCCCATGATCGTCATCGGGGTCGTGCTCGGGGTCGTGCTCGGCCTGCTCGCGCGCGGCAGGCTGGCTCGCCTGATCGACGTCAACCTGCGCTGGGTCGGGCTCATCTTTGTCGCCCTGGCAGTGCGCATTGGCACCCAGCTTGCGATCGCCGACGGCATCGCGATAGCCGACACGCTGCGCTTGCCTCTCTACGCCGCGGCGTTCGTCTTTCTGATCGTCGGGCTGTGGGCCAACCGCGACCACCCCGGGATTACGGCCGTGGTTGTAGGCGCCGCGGCCAATGGGCTGGCAATCGTCGTCAACGGCGGCTACATGCCCGTGTGGGGACCGTCACTGGCGGCCGCGCAGCTGGGCACTGCAGATCTCAGCGTGGGTTTCCACGTTCTGCTGCCTGACCAGCTGACGGCGGCCTTTTTCCTTCACGCCGGTCCCCTGGCGGACATCATCCCGATCCCAATCCCGTTCCTGAACAACGTCTCCAGCCTGGGCGACGTATTCATTGCCGCCGGCCTCGCCTGGTTCATCTTCGCCACGCTCGTCCGTGGCCGAGACGATCTCCAGCAGGCCGGCATTGCACTCGGGCCGGGCCATCCCTCGGGGGTCCACAGTGCGATCGGCCTCGAGCAACCGATCGTGCTGGGCAGCGGCATGGGCTCGGGGCTGTCAGTGCCGTTCTCCTTCGGCCAGCGCATCAGGGGCCATCCATACGTCCGCCTTGCGCTCGACAGCAGATTCGCCGCGTACTGGGTCGCTCAGACGATCAGCCTCTTCGGGGATCGCCTGAACCAGGTGGCGCTGGCTGTGCTGGTTTACGACGTGACCAATTCCCCGCTCGCGACGGGCCTCGTCTTCCTCGCCGCGACGCTGCCGAATATCGTCCTCGGTCCCGTCGCGGGGACGTTCGTCGACCGCTGGGAGCACAAGCGGGTGATGATCGCCAGCGACCTGATCCGGGCGGTGCTTGTCGTTGCCATCCCATTCGCCGCCGCGGCCAACGTGTATCTCGTCTACCCGCTCGTTTTCGTCGTTACCACGGTCAGCCTCTTCTTCCGTCCGGCCAAGGTTGCCGTGCTGCCACGGATCGTGCAGCCGGACGACGTCATGGCCGCGAGCAGCGCGTCGTGGACAGCGGACACGCTCGCCGACCTGGCCGGTTTCCCGATCGCGGGCCTTTTCGTCGCCTTCCTGGGCAGCCAGGCAACGCAGCTCGCGCTGGCTTTCTTCGCCGACTCGGCGACGTACATCCTGTCCGCGGTCCTGCTGGCGACGATCACGCTGGCACCGATGACACGCCAGGCAGCGGACGCCGCGCGGGGCGCCTTCCGCGCGTTCTTCGATGAGGTCACCGAGGGGTGGCGGTTTCTGCGCACTCGGGCTCCGCTGATGCAGAACACGCTCATCAGCGCGCTGGCGCAAATGACCTCCGGCGTCACCCTGGGTTTGACCGTTGTCTTCGCGCGGGACGCGCTCGACGGCCGCTTCATCCCCTACCCGGAGAACTTCGCCGCGATCGAGACCGCGATCGGTATCGGCAACCTCGTCGGCGGTCTGGCGGTCGGCGCAATCGGCCTCCGCCTGCACAAGGGATGGCTGGTCGTCGGCGGCTTCATGGTCATGGGCCTCTCGACGATCGTCCTGGGCCTGACCAGCAACGTCCTCATCGCCGTCGCTGCGGCGACGGTCGTCGGCATTGCCAATCTCGTCTACGTCATCCCCACCCAAACCATCTTCATTGAGCAAACGCCCAACGAGCTGATGGGCCGCGTCGTCGCCTTCCGCAGCAGCCTCGTCTACGGCGCGATGACCTTTGCGATGGGCATCTCGGGCGTCCTGGCCGAGAGCATTCCGGTCGGCCTCGTCATCGCCGGCTTCGGCGCGCTTACCGCGCTCGGCGGGCTGATCGGCGCGTTCTTGCCTGCCGTACGCGATGCGTGAGCTGGGCCGCTGGGCAAGCCGCGTCACCCTGCAATAATCGGCCCTGGTGACCACCGAACAGCTGATCGCGGTCGCGGCCGCGATCGCGGTTGGACTCCTGGCCCTTGTGGGCGCGCTGTTGACTTTTCGCGCGCTCGCCCGAGCTGGCACTGGCCTGCGTGCGCTGGAAGCGAACCTCGAGGCTCAATCGACGGCCGTGGAGCAGGCACTGACGCGTGTGCCCGCCGGCCTGCGCGACGCGCACGCGCAGACGGAGCGCGCACTGTGGACGCTGACGACTCTGGACGAGCGCCTGGACGGGGCAAGCGCGGCGATCAGGGCAAGACGCGACGCATCAGATAGGCTGCGCTCGCGGCTGATCGATGGTCAGGCAAATGTCGCGCGGTTGCGCGAAACGATCCGCCTGCTGATACGGCTCAACGACTTGAGGAGGGAATTCTGGGCATGACGGGCGAGGTTCCGCCGGACGATCACATCGTTCCGGCCGATGAGCAGCCTGCTGCCGCGGAGCTCGGCAACGACGAGCAACTCGAAGAAGACGAAGAAGAACGCGACGGGGAAGAGGGCGTCACCGACGCCGAGGGGGAAGAGGAGGGCGACGAGGCCCCGGCCGCGCCCGCACCCATTCCTGCACCCGGCACACCCGCCGCGCGTGCCCGCCAGCGGGACAGTGCGCCTCGCGAACGAGCCAGTGTCCAGGTATCGCGCACGACACGGACATCGCCCGGCGAGGAAGATGTCCAGTACATCGACGATCGCGCGTCGAAGTTCTGGGTCGCAGCGATCGTGGCGGTCTTCGTGGTGATCCTCGCCTATGCCCTGCTGTTCGGACACGGAGGCATGTTCAGCCCACCGCCACCAACGCAAGAGCCGCTGCCAACCGATACGCCGATCGTCAGCATCTCGCCATCGGCCGTGCCTTCAACGTCCGCGGCGCCATCGCCGTCGATCGTTCCGTCGGTCGTGCCGTCCGCCTCTGCGTCCGCGTCCTCGATCCCGAGTGCGTCGCCAACCAGCGCGCCATCGGTTCCGGCATCCGTCCGGCCCTCGGTCGTACCGTCAGCGGCGCCTTCCGTGATCGTCACGCCGGGACCGTCCTAGACCGCCAACCCGTGCGCCGCCTGTTGAGTCAATTGGCACGCGGCGCAGCGGCGGGCACGAACGTCGACTGGGCCACTTCCCAGCTGGAGCGCCGCGGCATCAGGGATCCCGACGTACTTGCCGCCATGCGTGCCGTGCCACGCGAGCGCTTCGTGCCACCCGAGCTGGTCGGGTCAGCCTACGAGGATGGGGCTTTGCCGATCGGCCACGGCCAGACGATCTCGCAGCCGTACGTGGTCGCGTCGATGACCCAGTCGCTGGCACTGCCCGAATGGTCGGCCGCACACGACGGCGAAACGCCAAGGGTGCTCGATGTCGGCACGGGCTCTGGCTACCAGGCGGCCGTGCTAGCCCAAATGGGCGCGCAGGTCGTGTCGATCGAGCGCGACGTGCAGCTCGCGGAGCGCGCCCGCGCGCTGCTCGATGACCTCGGCTACGACATAACGACCGTGGTCGGCGACGGTAGCGCGGGCGCGCCGGAGCATGCGCCGTACGCGGCCATCGTCGTCGGTGCCGCGGCGCCGGGAGTCCCGGTTCCGCTGGTCGAGCAACTGCTGCCCGACGGTCGGTTGGTGCTTCCCATTGGCACGCGCTTCGATCAGGTCATCACTCTTGTTCGACGCACAGACGACGGGTTCACGCGCGAGCCGATCGAGGCGGCGGTCTTCGTCCCGCTCGTGGGCGAGCACGGCTTCGGCAGCCCGTGACCGCTGCTATCCTCGGTCGCCGATGACCCACGTCTTCGTTTCGCCTCATCCGGACGACATCGCGCTCTCGTGCGGCGGGCTCGTCGCCAGCCTGCGCGAGCTGGGCCATAACGTCACGATCCTGACCATCTTCTCGGGTTCCGGCGCCGCCGGCCGTGGCCAGATGACCGATTACCAGCGCGCGGCACTCGGCTTCGGCAGCAAGGCCAACTGGCCGCTGAGCGAAGCGTTCAACCGCGACAACATCGCGCCCGACTACGTCATCGCGTCAGACCCGGCCGCCAGTCCGCCGTGGATGGCCGACCCCGAGCGGATCGAACTGACCCAGCAGCGCGCGAGCACCCAGGCACGCCAGTTCTGGCAGCGCGCGGCGTGGACCAGGTCGGCCAACATCACCAATATCGAGACCGCCGCTCGCCCAGTTGCCGACGCCATCGGCGGCCAGGGCTCGCTCGCGCCGATCGACTTCTCCGCTGCCGACGCGACCGCGATGCGCAAGATCGAGGACGAGCGCTACGCCTACTTCAGCGAGGCGTCGGTCATCCAGCTTGACCTGCCCGATGCGGTCTACCGCGGCTACGAAGGCCACGAGCAGCTGCTCGGTGCGCTGCGCGATGACGACGAGGCGCCGTACGAGCTGTTGCGCAGCGAGATCCTGCGCCTCGAGCCGCAGGTGGTCTATTTCCCTCTCGCCGTGGGCAATCACGTCGACCATCAGCTGTGCCGGGACGTCGGCGTCGCGCTGCTCGGCGAGCGCCGCCAGTGGGTCATGCCCGCGCCTTCGTTCGTCGGCCGGGTGGCCTTCTACGAGGACTTCCCGTACGCGTGGTGGCACGACTTCGACGGCCAGCCGGCCCAGACGGGCCTTGCGCTCGACCTGCCTGCGGGCGTGGCGCTCGAACCCGAGTACAGCGACATCACCGAGGTTATCGAGCGCAAGGTCGGCGGCCTGCGCGTCTACGCCAGTCAGCTGCCGCGCCTCTTCGAGTCGGAGCAGGGAATGCTCGACGACGTCTACGGCTATCACGCGCGCGTGGCACTTGCCGGCGCGATGCCCGGCTACGCCGAGCGCTACTGGAAAACTGTCTCGATCTAGGCAGCTGTCCGCGTAGCCGAGCGGCGCGCGGCCACGACCGACGCGCCCTCGTCGTAGACGGCACTTACGGCGCGAACCATCTCGTCGAGCGAGAAGTGGGCATGGACGAAGTCGTGGCCGGCGCGGGCCAGCATGTCAGCCAGCGGATGATCGGTCAGCACGCGCGTGATGGCGGAACCCAGCGCGAGGGGGTCACGCGGCGGTACGAGCAGGCCCGTATGTTCATGCTCGACCATCTCGGGCACGCCGCCCACGGCCGTTGCGACGACGGGCCGGCGCAGGGCCATCGCCTCGAGTAACGCCAGGCCCTGCGCTTCGCGATACGAGGGCAGCACGGCCACGTCGAGCGCGGCGGTTACCGCCGGGACATCGTCGCGCAAGCCGGTGAACAGGACGCTCGCGGCCGGCCGTGCGCGCCGGGTACCGACGCACCGATCATCCGAGCAGCGTTCACCGAGCAGCCCCATCCGCTCGGCTTGCTCCTCGAGGGCGCCGCGCTGACTACCCTCGCCGATGATCAGCAGGCGTGCGTCAGGCAGTCGTTCGAGCACCATCGGCCAGGCCTCGAGCAGCGTCCGGTGACCCTTCTCGGGCTCGAGTCTGGCTACGACGCCGACGAGCGGTGTGCCCTCCGGGAAGCCGTATTCCTCGGGCAGGGTGCAGCACGCGTCGGTGTACTCGTACTTCTTGAGATCGACGCCGTTGTAGATGAGCTCGACGGGCGCCGCCGTGCGACCCTCCGATACGAGCTTGGCGATGATCGCCCGACTGACCGCGATGATCCGATCCATCGCGGGAGTCAGCCGGCGCACCACAGCGCGGTCCTCCGGGCTGCGGACACGGCTCGAGTGGATGGTGCTGAGGATGAACGGCCGCGGCAGCTCGAGCTCGGCAAGCGCCAGGGCGGCGCGCGTGCCGATCACCTCGGCGCGGTACATGTGGTTGTGGACAATCTCCGGCGGCCGCTGGCGGAGCAGCTCGATCACTGCCGCGAGGGCGTCCGTGTCGTCCGGATCGTCGACGACATGGACGGTCACGCCGGCGGCACGCAGCCTGCGCACGGCCGGGCCGTCAGACAGGCTGATCACCTCCGCGTCGTAGCGTGCCGGGTCCAGGCGCGTGACCAGGTTCTGGACACTGACCTGCGCGCCGCCACCGGCGCCGCTGGCCATGATCTCGGTAATCGCTGTCGTCATCGCGGCTCCTCGCGCAGGACCAGCAACCGAGCGATCGGCTCGTCAACGGCGCCCCACTCGTACTTGTACGGCTCGTCGCCGCGCAGGAAGTCGAAGCGGCGCCGGCCGGCGACGAGGCGGTTTCTGAGGTACTCGGCCGTCCCAGTGATGCCCGGTGAGACCTCGCTCGCCTCAGGGTCCATGCCGGCGTTGTACAGATAGCAGGTCGTGCCGTCATCGAAGGCGAGCATCGCCCAGACCAGGCGAGTGCCACAGCGCACGAGGCCGACGTGGAGCTGGCCACCATCGACAGATTCGCGCTCGAGCTCGCCGAGGCGGTCGATGAACCGGCGGCTGCGCTCGCCACCGGCACCGGTGGGAAAGAGGCCGCGTTCGCCGAAGCGCAGCTTGTGCAGGTCGACGAAGCTGGCGATTGCGTCCGGCGTCGGTGGTGAGATCTCGATCGACAGATCGCCCACGGCGGCAGCTCGACGCAACTTGCGACGGATCTCGTGGCGGTCCTTCTTGTCGAGCGTGGCGAGGTACTCGTCCCAATCGCCGCTCGGCGCGCTGATAACCAGGCAGACGTCCTCTTGCTCGCGACTCACCTGCCATGACGGATCCGCGGCTGGCAGGGCCAGCTGCAACGCCGGCAGGAGTGGGTCGCTCACGCGCAACCGGCGCAGGTCGACAACGTCCCATGGTTGGCTGCCGTGCTCAGGATCGGGCGGCTGGGCAAGCGCCTGAGCGGTCGCCGCTGAAACGGCTTCCAGGTCAGAGGGCGCGGCCAGGATCGTCGCGTAGTCGGCGTGATAGGTGGCCCCAAAGAAGATCGCCTTTGCGTCGGGCGGGACGGTCCGGCACGTCTCTCCGCCATCGCGCTCGCGCAGCACCGTCCTGTTGACGATGTCCTGGGGCTCAACCTCGTGACGGTGCATGAGCGGCACGATCGCCCTGACCGTCTCCCAGTCGACGCGATCGCTGCGGCTGTCGGCCGGGACACAGGCGAGGTACTGCTCGTGTGCCGAGTCGCCGTACGCATCCCACCACGCGCGATGGAAGGTCCAGCGGGCGAAGGGCGTCGCGGCAGGCGTGGAAGCAAGCAGACGGTCCCAGCCCGGACGCGGGATGTCGCCGAAGCTGACGGGGCGCGCCACCAGCGCAACGGGAGCCGTGGCGGCACTCACGCCGAGAGCGGGGGTTGTGGCCAACGTGTTCGTGGGTTCTAGCTGCCTGGAGCGGAGAAAGTCACCACCACGGAATGTAGCACCGGTTACGCGCGCGGCACGCGACGGTGAATGAGCGGTATGCGAATGAGGTCGTAGACGACACCCAGCGCGAGCCCGGGCCGCAGGCGCATGCGCGAGCCGCGCTTATCCGACCACTGGACGGGAACGATGGCGATCGAGTAGCCGCGCTTGCGCGCCATGTGAATGATCTCGGCGTCGAAGACGATGCCACCGATCTCCTGGCGCGCGAAGAGATCGTGCGCGGCCGCGCGCCGAAAGCCCTTGAAGCCACACTGCGTGTCCGGCACGGGCCCGGTCACCCAGAACGCGGCCAGGGAATGGAATACGCGGCCGAGCAGGCGGCGGTGGAGTGGCTGTGTCGCGCGTCGGTCACTGCCGTCGGGGTGGACACGGCTGCCCAGGGCGATGTCGTGGTCCTTGAGCGCATCGGTCAGGAGCGGCAGCTGGTCGGGCGGCGTAGCCAGGTCCGCGTCGGCGAAGAGGATGAAGTCGCCCTCACCCTCCATCATGCCCGCCTGGACGGCCGCGCCTTTGCCGGCGTGCTGGCGAATCATGAGTCGGAGCGTGCCGTTTCCGCCGTTGTGCGTCTCCGCCCGAGCGCTGACGATCGCCGCCGTGTCGTCGGTGCTGCCGTCGTCGACGACGAGGACCTCGACCGGACCCATGTCTGACGCCGGCTGGCCGCCGTCGCGCGCCGGGCCGGTGCGGTTCAGGTAGCCGAAGAGCTCGTCGAGCGCGGAGCCGATGCGCGCGGCTTCGTTGTAGGCGGGCAGGACCAGCGTGACGCCAGGTTCAGGCTTCGCTTGGCCCGGGTCGGACGACGCCACGGACGGCGCCGCGGAAGGCGCGTGCCCAGGACCCGGCGCGGACGACATCCGGCGCATGGTAGCCGTCGGAGGCGGGTGAGAGCCGCCAGCAAGCGGCCAGGATGGCGAACGAACCTGGCCACAGCGCAGGAACGGAGATTGCCGCGGCAAGCGGCACGGTCCAGCGCCTGTCCGTCCGTGCGCCCCAGACCACGATCACGGCGGCAACGGGCAATCTCCACCAGAGCGGGATGGGCAGCGCCGGCCAGGGCGGCGGCGTGCCGGAATTCTGGGCGAGCATCGTGAACCACTCCAGCCACTGGCCAGGCAGGATGACGAACGTTGCGAGCGCGATGGCTGCGGTCGCGCCGAGTGCGATCGCGAGGTTGCGCCACTCGCGCCGGACCGCGAACCAGAGCAACCCGATGCCCGGCGTGACCTTGGTCAGCAGCACGAACGACCACGCCGCCGGATATCGGAAGCCGAGAGCGATGGCCACGGCCAGCAGCAGGTGGATGTTGCCGTGGTAGAGGTCGATCGCGACGGGCGGGAAGGCGAGCACGGCCAGGAAGTTGCGCCGGCCCAGCCAGACGATCGCAGAGCCGAGCAGCGTGTACCAGGCAGTCACGAACCACAGCCAGGGCAGGGTTGTGAACGGCGCGATCAGAAGAGCGATCGTAGGCGAGTAGGGGAAGAAGCCGAGGTCGCCGACGTTGCCGCTGTACGGATGGGCCAGGTTGACCGTGAAGTAAGAGACGATGTCGAAGGCTACGGAGCCCTTCTGCGCCTCTGAGACCAAGAACAGGTAAGCGCAGAAGACGAGCCCAACGACGATCGCCGAGTGTTTGATCAGCCGGCGACGCCGATCATCGAGGACGAGCCGCATCAATTGAGCCTAGGCGCGGCTCCTGCCTGCGCCTAATGGTTCGTTCGTACCAGTCGGACGTACCGGATAGGCAATTCGTACGGGGAGGGCAGTGGGACGCCCGTTGCTAGGCTGCAACGTGCCCATGATCCTGGTGGTGCTGTTCGCGATCGGGTTTGTCGTGCGAGCGGCCGTCGGCACGGCGTTCGCCGGTCCGGCGTACCCGGATTCCTATTACTACGTCAACGTTGCCCAGGCGCTCGCCGCCGGCCACGGCTTCACCGTCGACTACATCTGGAACTTCGTCGACGTTGGTGGTGTGCTGCCCGCGTTACCGGCTCTCCCGATCCCATCGAACGCACATTGGATGCCCCTCGCCGCGCTCATCCAGGTGCCTTTCATCTGGTTGCTCGGACCAACCTGGCTGGCGAGCGAGCTGCCCATGTGGATCGTGGGCGCGCTCGCCGTTCCGCTTACCTATGCCATCGCGCGGGAGGCAGGTCTGAAGCAATGGCTGGCAGTGTGTGCTGCGCTCCTGGCGGCCGTGCCCGGAGCGCTCACCGTGTTCCTGGGTCAGCCCGACAACTTCGGCCTGTTCATGACCTTGGGCGCTCTCGCTCTATGGCTGTGCGCCAGGGGCCTGCGCGGTGATCGACGCGCTTTCGCGATCGGCGGGCTCGTCGTCGGCCTGGCGACGCTCGCGCGGTCCGACGGCGTGCTGCTCGGTGTACCGTTCGCGCTCGCGTTCGCCCGCGAGCTATGGGTCGGCCGCCGATTGCCCAGCGCACGGGTCATAGGCTGGGCTGCGGCGCTCGCCTGCGCGGGGCTGTTCGTGGTCGTTGTCGGGCCGTGGTTCTACAGGCAGCTCGAGGTTTTCGGCAGCATCGCTCCGTCGGCGGCGAACGGGCGCATCCTGTGGATCAGCGACTACAACCAGCTGTACAGCATCGGTGCGCCCGCGACGCCCGCAACACTGCTCGGTGGCGGCGTGGGCCCGCTGCTCGCCAGCCGCGTCGGCGGACTGCTCTCGGCACTGGGCCTGTTTGCCTTCCTGCCACTCGTCGTCGTGCTGGTGCCGTTCTTCGTCGCCGGAGCGTGGGCGCGACGCGTTGATGCTCGATTCGCGCCGTTCTTCGCCTATACCGTCGTGCTTTTCGCCGCGAGCGGCCTGCTCTTCGCCGTTCACGTCCCACATGGCACGTTCATCCATTCGGCCGTCGCGCTTCTGCCGCACACGTTCGTGCTTGTCGTGGTTGGTGTCGGCGCAGTGGTCGGCTGGGTCGCCCGCCGGCGGCCGTGGGACGTGTCACGAGCCACCGGCCGGTTCGCCGGCGGGGCAGTCGCGATTGCCGTCCTTGGAGCACTCGTCTACGCCAGCAGCACGGTCGGCCAGTGGCAGGACGTGCGCTCAGTGCAATCCCAGCTTGCTGCCGCCCTCGACGCACAGAGCGCCAGCGGTGACGTCGTGATGTCGGCCGACGCAGGCGCCTATGACTACCTGGCCCAACGGGCGGGCATCGTCACGCCCTACGACGACCTGGCCACGATCGAAGGCGCCATGCGTGCCTACAACGTGCGCTGGCTGGTGCTCGAGAAGGCACAGATCGTGCCGGCGCTCCAGCCCGTCCTGGCTGGGTCGCTTCGCCCGTCCTGGCTGTCGCGGCCGCTTGCCGTCGTTGACGGCTCGCCGGCCGCGCTGGCAACGAGCGGCCCCACTTCCGATCCGATTCCCGCCGGCGCGGTGTATGCCGTCTGCCTCACTCCGACGGACACTAGATGTCAGTGATCAACGCGCCGCTCGTTCGCTCGCGCTTCGCGATACGGACCCATGTCCAGATCGCGGCGCTGGTCGTGCCCGGCGTGCTCTATGTCGTAGCGCTCGCGATGCGCCTGGCCACGATTTGGATCGTGCCGTTCACGCTCAACGAGGGCAGTGCGTACTACGTCACCGTCGCGCGCAACATCGCCACCGGCCGCGGGCCTGTCATCGATGCCCTGTGGAGCTACGGGACGCCGCCGCTCGCACTGCCGCGCGCGGCGTTCGAGCTGTGGCAGCCGTTCGCCTCGTACCTCGCCGCGGCGCCCATGGCCCTCCTGGGCCCGGGCCTTTCGACGGCACAGCTGGCCTTCGCCGTGTTCGGCGCGCTGCTCGCGCCACTGACCTGGTGGATTGCCGCCGACGCGGCCAGACGCCTGGCGCTGCCGGCCGACCGGCAGCGCGCGGTCGCGATCGGCAGCGGCCTGTTGGCGGCCGTCGCGGCGCCGTTCGTGCTTGCCGCGGCCGTGCCCGACTCGACGCTCCCGTTCACCGTCGTCGCCGCGGCCGCGTGCGTGGCAATGCCGGTGGCCGCGCGCGGCAACGGGCGCGCTGTCGTCGCCTTGGGTGTGCTGCTCGGCGTCGCCTACCTGACGCGCCTGGAGGCCGTCTATCTCGGCATTGTCTTCGTCGCCTTCACCTGGAGCGTCGGCGCGCGCGGCCGGCTGCTGGTCGGGAGAATCGGAGCCGTCGTCGTCATCGTCGCCCTTGTCGCCCTGCCCTGGTGGCTGCGCAACCAGGCTGCCTTCGGCACGCCGATGCCCGGACAGCTCGCGCAGAACCTCTTCCTGACGAGCAACCTGCAGATCTTTGCCTTCACTGGCCAGCCGACGCTCGCCGGCTTCCTTGGCCAGGGTCCGGCGGTGATCCTGTCGAACATCGGCGCAGCGGGCTGGCACGACTTCGTCGACGTATTGCTCATACCCGCGACGGTCATCGTCGTTGTCGGCGTCACGGCGGCGCTCGCCGGCTGGCGCCGGCGCGGCGATCTCGCACGGTCGCCGCTCGCCGCCCTGCTCATCTACGGTGTGATCGCCTTCGCCGTGACGTCGGCGCTGTTCCCCGTGGCCACGCTGTTTGGCACGTTCGCCCACGCGTCAGGGCCGCTGCTCGTCGGTCTGATCGTGCTGACCGCGCTGGGCACGGACGCGTTCGTGGCTCGTGTAAGGCAGTGGCGCCAATGGTCGCGTGCGAACCTCTGGCTTGCGCCGGCAGCGCTGGTCGCGCTGAGCATGCCAATGACCGTTTTCCAGCTCGCCGCCGCGGGCCAGCAGGCGCGGGACGGCCAGCAACAGGTGGCCGCAGCGGCGGCTGTGGTGCGCGCGGCCATGCCTCTCGACGTCACGAAGCCATTGATCAGCGACCGGCCCATCTGGTTGTCGGACGCACTTGGCGTGCCGGCCATCGCGCTGCCCGCCGAGGGTGCGCAGAGCGTGCTCGCGCTGGCCCGCACGTTCGGCGCGACGGCGGTCGTCGTCGTTGACACGCAGGAGCGGGGTCCTGCCGGACTCGTTGCCGAGGCGCCCAGCTGCTTCACGCCGCTGCCGGCGACGAGCATGCTCGGGGCGCCCGACCTCACCGTGTTGGAGATCGCCGAGGACTGCCGATGAACGATACGAACGACGTCGACGACGCCGGTGACATGGTGCGTCCGGGCACCGGAAGTTCGGATTTGGCGAGCACCTATACTCGGTCGTCAATGAAGAGCGGGGCCGTGGGCATCAGCCGCGACGTGCCCCTGACCGACGCGCCCGCCAGCGACGCGCCCGACACCGATACACGCGTGGCAATGGCGCTTCTCGCCGCTCATGAGCAGGAACGCTCACGGTTGGCCGAAGAGCTTCACGATGGACCCGCCCAGGCATTGGCCAACGCGATCTTCCAGGCCGAGATCATCGATCGAGCCGTGCGTGACGACCCCGCCTCGGCACGGACTGAGATCATCGCCCTGCGCCAGATGCTCGAACGCGAGCTCGACACACTGCGCGGCTACATCAACCAGCTCCGACCCTCGCTGGGCGAAGCTGCCGGCCTCGACGATGCCCTGCGCGACAGCGCCAACGCAATGAGCCAGCGCAGCGGACTGCTCGTGGACGTTCGCCTCGAGGCGCCCGACGATGAGCTGCACGAGGCGGCACGGACGGTCGTGCTGCGCGTCGCACAGGAAGCGCTGCGCAACATCTCCAAGCACGCCGGCGCGACCCGTGCCTGGGTCCACACGTTCGTGGCAAGCACCACAGGGATCCGGCGCTGGGTGCTCGAGGTGGGTGACGACGGGCGTGGCTTCGACCTCGAATCGGTCGCCGCGAACCCCAATCGGCGCCACTTCGGGCTGCGCTTCATGCGCGAGCGCTCGGACCTGCTCGGCGCGCAATTGACCATCCAGACCAGTCCCGCCGCGGGAACCGTGGTGCGGCTCACCGTTGATCCAGGGGAGGAGAGGAGTCAGACATGATGGAACCGGATTACAGCGGTCCGGAGCGCCGGCGGGGAGGTCCCGACCGGCGAACGCCCGACCAGCGCACCAAGATCCTGCTGGTCGATGACCACGCGTTGTTCCGCATGGGCATGCGCCAGATTCTCGAACGCGAGGCGGACTTCGACATCGTCGGCGAGGCCGAGGACGGCCGCGAAGCGTTCACGCAGGCGGTCGAGCTGTCGCCTGACATCGTTCTGCTTGACCTGTCGCTGCCCGCTCCAGGCGGCATCGACGCCACGCAGCGCATCAAGCGCGAGATGCCCAGCGTGGGCATCGTTGCCCTGGCCGTAGCCGAGGACGAGGACCAGCTCTTCGAAGCGATCAAGGCCGGCGCCGCCGCGTTCATCCTCAAGGACATCAACCCAGATGACCTGGTCACGATCATCCGCCGCGTCCGCGCCGGCGAATACCTGATCAATGACAAGGTCTTCGCACGGCCGTCGGTCGCCTCGCGCGTCCTGAAGGAGTTCCGCGAGCTTGCCGTTTACGGCCAGGAAGCGGCACCTATCTTTGCGCCGCTCTCGCCGCGCGAGGTGGAGATCCTCGACAACATCGCCAAGGGCATGACCAACAAGCAGGTCGCGTACGCACTCACGATCAGTGAGCAAACGGTCAAGAACCACATGAGCTCGATCCTGCGCAAGCTGTCGGTCAACGACCGCACGCAGGCCGTCGTCTATGCCATGAAGCAGGGCTGGATCCGCATCCCCGAGGACTGATCCCTTCCCGACCGACAACCCGAGGGGGCACGTGACCGCCGACTCGCTGACCACACTCGCTGACGAGATCGAGCAGGATCAGGCGACCCTTCAGCGCGAGCTGGAGGAGATCGAGATGCTGCTGCGCCAGGCTGCGACGGAGGTCGAGCGTCACGATGGGCGCCGGGCCCAGGCGGAGGAACGCCTGGCCCAGATCGAGCGCGACAACCACGCGCCCGAACAGCTCGTCGATGCTCGAGTCCAGCTGCTGACGCAGACGCGACGGGCGACGATGATGCAGGCGCAGGTCGAAGTGCTGAGCGGCAAGCAGCGGGTTCTCCAGCGCTATCGCGACCGGATCGATGCGGCGCTGCCGGTGATCCGCGCGGCGGCCTCGGGCGGAGGCGCCGCACCGGCCGGTACTGCTCTAGCGGCGGGCGTGCCCGGTTCGGCAGGCAGCGGCCAGGCCAGCGCGGTTTCAGCTGTGGTGCTTGCCGCGCAGGAGCAGATGCGGCGCGAGATCGCGCGCCAGATGCACGACGGGCCTGCGCAGAGCATCGCCAACATCGCTCTCCAGGCGCAGATCGTGCAACGCCTTTTCGAGCGCGATCCAGCCCGCGCCGCGCATGCCCTCGCTGAGCTGGTGGCCATGGTCCAGCAGGCGCTCGACGCCACCAAGACGTTCATCTTTGACGTTCGGCCGATGGTCCTCGACGACCTTGGCCTCGTGCCGACACTGCGTCGATCGGCGGCAGAACGAACGCGCCGCTCCGGGGTGGACATTCACTTCGACTCCGTTGGCACGGACGGCCGGCTGAGCACCGAGCGCGAGAGCGGTTTGTTCCGGATGATCGACGACGCCGTCAGCGCATACGTCACGGTGCGCGCGACGGCGGTCACGATCCGCCTGGATTGGTCGGAGGACGCGGTTCGCGTAACGATCGCGGGCAGGTCGCCACATGCCGAGCAGACCGCCGAGCAGCGCGCCAAGGCGACCGTGGCCGCGGCACGGCGCGACCGGGCGTTGCCGGGGGCACTGGCCTCGATGATCCATGAGCAAGAGGGGGTCGAGGCCGCGCGCAACGCGGGACTGCCCGAGAGCGTCGTGACCGAGATCGAGCAGCGCGCCGCGGGCCTGGGCATCGGCGTCACCGTCACGGACGATCGCTGGCAGATAGAGCTCGCCACGGGTCATTAACGGCGCGTTGGTCGGCCTGCGGCGCCCCTCGACCGCGCAGGCGCTAGCATCGGGCGCAGTGTCGAAGCTGAGTGGAGGTCGGCTGAAGTTGAGTGGCCGAACGGGCGCCCGAGGTCAGAGCCTGGCGGAGTACGCCCTGATCGTCGCCTTGATCGTCATCGTCGCCCTCATCGCGCTGACCCTCTTCGGGTCGCAGATAAACGACATCCTGTCGCTGATCGCCCACCAGATCAACGGCTGATCTCAGCGTCGACTTCGCGCACCACTGGGCCGGACGGGACGAGCACCGCTGCGAGTACTGACTTCCTATATCGGTAAGCGTCCACTCGATAGACATTTGCCGGTGCGTCGCATTCGACGACGGTAAGTGGAGGTGGACCGCAGCGTGAGACTGAGATCAGTCCGACTACAGGTCCCGTGGGGACAGACTGGCCAGGGCTTGGCCGAATACGCACTCATCCTGGCGCTCGTGGCGGTGGCCGCAATCGTCGCGATCACATTCATGGGCGGCTCGATCAACACCATGCTTTCCAATCTCGGGAAGGCGATGTAATTCGGACTCATTCGGCTCTGAAGGGAGCGCTCCGCGGTCCGTCCTCCTCAGGACCACGCAGCGCTCCCTTCTTCTTTTTCGCGTCGCCGTCAGTGGGACGGTCATAGCCCATTCGTAGGATCGCGACCACCCCAGACCCTGCCTAGAGTCGTTGACACCTGGCACACCACACCACTCGGAGTACACACCCTTGAAGCGCGCGAATCGATTGATGCTCATCGTCGGCGTGGCACTTGCCGCGCTGTCGTTCGTCGCTGTTCTAGCCCTCAGCGGAATGGGCCAGCAGTCGCCACAGACGACGCCCCCACCGGACGTGACCGTCGTTGTCGCCGCTGCCGACCTGCCCCTCGGCGTCCAGATAACCGCCGACAAGCTGAGCACGACGACCATGTCACAGACCGCAGCCGTGGGAACCTTCCAGGATCCTGCGCAGCTCGTCGGCAGGGTCGTGCGCCAAGCCGTCAGCCAGGGCACAGCCCTGACCAATGACGACTTCGACACCGGCATCAGCGTGCCCAACCTGATCAACGCGCTTCAGCCCGGCCTGCGGGCGATCGCAGTCCCCCTCACGCGCGTCAACTCGGTCAATGCATTCCTCCAGGCCGGCGACTACGTCGACGTCCTGATCTCAATGGAAGACGCGGACGGCCTCGACCCCGTGGTCGTGGCCAACCCGACGCCGGCTGCCGGCACCACCACTGGCAGCGACTTCAACCCGTACACGTCGCTCGACAACTTCGTCAACAACACGTCGGTCAAGGTCGTCGTCCAGAACGTGCAGGTCCTGGCGGCCATCGCGGCCCAGCCGGTCAACACGACCGACCAGAGCAACCAGGTCCCCGCGACTCCCCAGCCGGACATGGTCGTGCTGCTCGCAGTCACGCCCCAGCAGGCGGAGGTCGTTCGTTTCGCACAGCTCGACGGGAACATCTCGCTCGTGCTGCGCGCGCCTGCCGACGCCAACGCACCGGCCGTCGACACGACGGGCATCACGCTCAAGCAGCTGGTCGACCAGTACGGCGTGCTGCCGCCCGCTCCCGTCACTCCGATCAACCCTTAGGCATCGCGGTCGAGCGAGTGGCCAGGGAGTGACGATGACAGATCGGATCAACGTCCTGATCGTCGATGACATAGCCGAGACACGCGACCACCTGGCCAAGCTGCTCAGCTTTGAGTCGGACATCCAGGTCGCAGGCAGTGTCGCCTCCGGTCAGGAGGCGATAACGCTTGCCACTGAGAAGTCGGTCGACGTTGTCCTGCTCGACATCAACATGCCCGGCATGGACGGCATCGCCACAGCCGAGCAGCTGTCGATGCGCGCGCCGACCTCGGCGATCATCATGATGAGCGTCCAGGGCGAGCCGGACTACCTGCGCAGAGCGATGCTGGCCGGCGCGCGCGAGTTCCTCGTCAAGCCCTTCAGCAGCGACGAGCTCGCCGCGTCGATCCGCCAAGTCCACCAGCGCGAGCGGCAGAAGCTCGACCGCGTCGCCAGCCAGCGGCCTGCGACCCACGTCGGCGCTCCAGTCGTGCCGCGGCGCGGACAGGGCAAGGTCGTCACGTTCTTCTCGCCCAAGGGCGGCGTCGGGCGGACCACGCTTGCCGTCAACTTCGCCGTCGCGGCATGCACGGAGCTCGGCGTGCGCGTCGCGCTCATCGACGGTGGGCTTCAATTCGGCGATGTTGGCGTTCTGCTCAACCTCAACCCGAAGAACCAGACGATCGCCGACGTGGTGCGCGAGCTGGGCACCTCGGGCGATCTCGACACGCTTGAGTCGACGCTCGTCGACCACTCATCCGGGGTCCGCGTGCTGATGGCACCGCCCAGCCCCGAGATGGCCGAGCTGATCACTCCGGATCACCTGAACAAGATCGTCGCCGCGCTGCGTGCCACGCACGACCTGGTCGTCATCGACTCGTCGCCGCTGCTCCAGGACGTGACGCTGGCATTCCTCGACCAGTCCGACATCGTCTTCGCGGTGCTGACGCTCGAGATCACGAACATCAAGAACATGCGCCAATTCCTGGCGCTCGCCGACCAGCTCGGCTACCCGGAAGACAAGGTCCAACTGCTGCTCAACCGTTCCGATTCCGGCTACGGCATCCGCCAGCAGGATGTCGAGAGCTCGATCGGACGGAAGATCTCGCACAGCGTCGTGTCGGACGGCCGGACGGTCGTCTACGCGCTCAACCGCGGAGTTCCCTTCGTGGTTGCCGCGCGCCAGACACGGGTCAGCGAGGACGTGATTCGAATTGCCACGGCCGTGCTCAAAGGCGAGCCAGAGATCGCGCCCGAAATAGCACTACGGCAGATACCCAAGAAGGGTCTCTTCCAGTGGCGCGCCCACTGATTTAGGAAGGTTCAGTAAGAGATGTCGCTACTGCGCAGGATCGAAAGTGCCCGGCCCGCTTCCGAGCTGTCCGGCGTGCCCGCGCCAACCGTCCCTGGCCTGCCGGCGCCCATCACGCCGCCGTCCTCGGCGAGCGCGACCACGAGCGATGGCCGGCACAAGCCATCGTCCCAGAATCTGCCCACCCTTCCGCAGGCACCTGCCGGCAGCGGCGCTGTGACCACTGGCCGGATGCTCGCCCAGGTGCCGCTGCGCGAGTCGTTCCGCGACGCCAAGTTCCGCATCCAGCAGCACGTCATCCAGGACCTCGACCCAAAGCTCGACCTGTCGAACCAGGTCGAGGTGCGGCGCGAGATCGAGGAAGCATTCGGTCGAGCGCTCGACTCGGAAGGACTCGCCCTGACGCGTGCGGAGCGGACGCGCATGCTCGAGCAGATCACCGACGAGATCATCGGCCTTGGTCCGCTCGAGCCGCTGCTGCGCGACGAGACGATCACCGAAATCATGGTCAACGGTCCGCGCCAGGTGTACATCGAGCGCTCCGGCAAGATCGAGCTGACCAACGTGACCTTCCAGAACGACGATCACGTGATGCGCATCATCGAACGCATCATCGCGCCGATCGGCCGGCGCGTCGACGAGTCGTCGCCGATGGTCGATGCGCGCCTCGTCGACGGTTCACGCGTCAACGTCATCATCCCGCCCATCTCGCTCGTCGGGCCGGTGATCACCATCCGCAAGTTCGCGGCCACGCCGCTGACGACGGACGACCTGATCCGCTACGGCACTGCGACGCCGGAGATGTTCGACTTCCTGCGCGCGTGCGTCGAGGCCCGCCTCAACATCTTCGTCTCCGGCGGCACGGGCTCCGGCAAGACGACGATGCTCAATGTCCTCTCGTCTTTCATTCCCAACGACGAACGCATCGTGACGGTCGAGGACGCCGCCGAGCTCCAGCTCCGACAGGAGCACGTCGTCACGCTCGAAGCGCGCCCGGCCAACATCGAGGGCAAGGGCGCAATCCCGATCCGCGAGCTGGTGCGCAACTCGCTGCGCATGCGGCCTGACCGGATCATCGTCGGCGAGTGCCGCGGCGGCGAGGCGCTCGACATGCTCCAGGCAATGAACACCGGCCACGACGGATCGATGTCGACCGGCCACGCCAACACCCCACGCGACATGCTCGCCCGACTCGAGACCATGGTCCTCTTCGCCGGCGTCGAGCTGCCGCTGCGCGCGGTGCGTGAGCAGATCGCCTCGGCCGTCGACCTGATCGTGCACGAGGACCGGCTCAAGGACGGCACGCGCAAGATCACCAACATCACCGAGGTCCAGGGCATGGAGGGCGACGTCATCGTCCTCCAGGACGTCTTCATCTTCGAGCAGACCGGTGTCCACGAGGGCAAGGTCCAGGGTCGGCTGAAGCCGACCGGAGTGCGCCCGCGCTTCGCCGAGAAGTTCGAATCCCACGGCATCCACCTTCCGCCGCGACTGTTCGGGAGCCCGTTCTAGATGGATCCACTGACCATCATCGTCGCCGCGGTGGCCGCGGTCGGCGTCCTGCTCGTTTTCGTCAGCCTCGCTAGCGGCTCAAACGTCAACGCTCGCCTCGAGCGCTACGCGGCCACGCCAGCCGACCGTCCCACGACGCCCAAGAAGGATCTGGGCGAGCGCTTCTCTACGTCGGTCACGATGGCCAATCTGAACCGCGTGGTGGAGCGGCGGGACTGGGGCAGCAACCTCGCCCGCGAGCTTGCTCGCGCCGACGTCGCGCTCAAGCCGAGCGAGTTCCTGGCCATCCGTTTTGCGGCCATCGTCGGTGTCCCGCTGGCGATGATCCTCCTCAGCCCGCTGCTCAACATCCTGGCCAGTCCGATCCTGTGGCTTGTCGGCATCATCGCCGGGTGGTGGCTGCCCAAGTTCTGGCTCGGCCGGCGCAAGTCGGGCCGGCTCAAGGCGTTCAACAGTGGCCTTTCCGACACGATCATGCTGCTGGCCAACTCGCTGCGCGCCGGATCGTCGTTCCTGCAGTCCGTCGAGATGGTCTGCCGCGAGGCGCAGCCGCCCATCTCGACAGAGTTCACGAGGGTCATCCGCGAGGTGAACCTGGGCCTGCCGCTCGACGACGCGTTGGCCAACCTTGGCCGGCGCATGAAGTCGGACGACCTCGACCTGATGATCACGGCAATCGCCATCCAGCACCAGGTCGGCGGCAACCTCGCCGAGATCCTGGACACGATCGCCTACACAATCCGCGAGCGGGTCAGGATCAAGGGTGAGATCCGCACCCTGACCGCGCAGCAGCGCATGTCGGGCTACGTAGTCGGCTTCCTGCCCATTGCCCTCGTCATCCTGCTTTCCGTCATCGCCCCGACGTTCATGGCACCCATGCTGCAGAAGCCGCCGGAGCTGTTGGGACAACCGGCGGGCCTGTTCATCCTCGGCTTCGGCGGGCTGATGATGGGCATCGGGTTCATCCTCATCCGCCGCATCGTCGACATCGAGGTCTGAGATGCTGCCCCTGATCATTGCCGGCATCGCCGGCGTGGGCGTTCTGCTCGTCTTCTACGCCATGGCCGGTACACGGCCAATGGACCCCGTCCAGGCGCGCCTGTCGCAGCTTGGCTCGATGCAGGCGCGCACCCTCGAGGAGCTCGAGCTCCAGCAGCCACTGTTCGAGCGCACATTGCGGCCAATGGCGCGCCGACTGTCGGGCATCGCGCAGCGTTTCGCGAGTCCGACGAAAGTCAGCCGGACCGACAAACGGCTGATGATGGCAGGCAACCCGGGCGACCTGCGCACGGTTGACTTCCTGGGCCTCAAGCTCGTCGTCGCCGGCCTGTTGGGCGTGGGCTTCTTCGTCTCGTTCGGCGTGCTGATCGGCTCGCCAGCGTTCGGCTTCTTGGGCGGCATCGCCTTCGGCGGAATCGGCTTCATGGTGCCCGAGTTCTGGCTGAGCAGACGCATCAAGCGCCGCCAGAAGCAGATCCTGATGGCCGTGCCCGACACCCTTGACCTGCTGACAATCTCGGTCAAGGCCGGCTTGTCGTTCGACGGCGCGTTGAGCAAGGTCGTGGAAAAGACGTCTGGTCCGCTGGCCGACGAGTTCCGACGCGCACTGGCCGAGATTCGCGTAGGCAAGGCACGCCGCGACTCACTGCGCGACGTGATCGCCCGGACTGATGTCCCAGCGCTGTCCAACTTCATCGCCGCGATCGTCCAGGCCGAGCAGCTCGGTGTGCCCATCGCCAAGGTGCTCCAGGTCCAGTCGGAGCAGCTGCGCATCGAGCGCCGCCAGCGCGCCGAAGAACTGGCCGCCAAGGCGCCGATCAAGATGCTCTTCCCGCTCGTCGGCTGCATCTTCCCCTCGATGTTCATAGTCATCCTTGGCCCCGCGATCATCCTGATCGCCTTGAACATGTCGACGGGCAAGTAGGCTGGTCAGAGCTCAGTCACACACATAGTCGGGGGCGTTTGTGCGCCGGATAGTCGTGGAGCGCGCGGGCGACGGCTTCGCGCTGTGGGCGGTTGACGTCGCCGATTCCTGGCTGGCCCGCCTGCGCGGGCTGATCGGACGCCCGTCGCCCGCACCCGGCACGGGCCTCTACTTCCCGGGCACCAACAGCATCCACATGCTCTTCATGGGCTACGCCATCGACTGCATCTTCGTCGGCTCCCCCCGCGCGGACGGTCCAGCCGGCACCCGCGCGGGTCGAGAGGGCGAGGTGCGCGAGGTCGTGGCCGTGCGCTCGAACCTGCGGCCGTGGACTGGCGTCGTGTGGTGGGTCCGCGGCGCCCGTGGCGCGATCGAGCTAGCCGCTGGGGGCGCTGCTCAGGCCGGCATCGGCGTCGGTGACCGGCTCAGATTCGTCCACGCCGAGACCTAGCGCCGCCACGTCGCGGTCGCGCGCCGCGAAGGGCAGGATCATGCCCACGATCACGACGAACGGCAACAGCAGCGGCGGCAGCCAGCCCAGCAACGGCAGCAGGACCGCCCAACGCCGTCCGCGCGCGGCGAGCAACGCGCCGGGCACCACCAGGTTCGTCAGGTAGTGGTTCCAAAGCAGTGGTGCGAGCAGCATCGAGGCCATCACCGTCACGGCCAGGCCGATCTCGCGATCGCGCCGCTGGCTGAACAGGATCGTGCTGAGCGCCAGGACGTACCCGCCGAAAAGGAAGACCATCGTCAGGTCTGACGGGACACCTAGCGCCAAGGCCGTCGATGCCAGGTCCAAGTTGTGCGCCACTCCGGTCGTGTCACTTACGTTGCGCAGGACCGTGACGAACTGCAGCCACGGGTTCACGCCAACGAACGGCAGGCTGGCGAGGACGATGACGGCGCCGCCGATGATCACCCAGGCCACGGCGCGCCACTGACGGCGCAGGGCCCACCAGCCGGCCACGATCGCCATCGTCGGCCGGATGGTCAGCGACGCGGCGACGGCCAGACCTCCGATCGGCTCGTCCAGCCAGCGCCACGTGACGACGGCCAGAAAGGTGACGATGAGGCTCACGTTGCCCAGGTTGAGGTCGTACAGGAACGGGGCGCTGATGAGCGAGACGCCAAGGCTCGCCACCTTCACCCAGCGCGGCACGGGCAGGAGCACGCACGTTGCCACCAGGAGTGCGAGCCGCAGCAGGAGCCAGACGAGCGTCGCGCTGGCCATGCCGAGCCAAGTCAGCGGCACGATAACCAGTGCCGGCACTGGCGAGTAGAGGTACAGACCCGCCGGGCCGGGCTGGAACGGTCCACTGAGCGTCTCGACCTGATACGGGCTGCCGGTCTGAACCAGGCGCACGGCGGCGTCGTAATAGGCGCGGAAGTCGTACCCCCAACCGGCGGTCTGCTGGAGGCCATCGATCACCAGCGCGCCGAGCACGACGATCACCGCCACTCCGGCAAGGAGCACGGGCAGCGCCCACCAGTCGCGTCGTGCCGTGGCGCGCGGATTCGCGACAGGCGGGTTGGGCCGCATCAGGCCGATCATAAGTGGCCGCTAAGTCGGCGCTAAGCCGCCATCAACGCGTGGCCATCCGCACGCTAAGTGTCGGCCGCGAGTCTTTCGTCAATGCAGCGCCTGCTCGACGTGCTCCTGCCGCCGTCCTGTCCCGGTTGTGGCACGGAAGACTTGGTCATCTGCGGTCGCTGTCGGCGATATCTCACGCGACGGCTGTCGGAGCCCGCAGGCGTGCCGCTCGGCTTGTCCAGCAGGCAGCCGGCGGGCATCATCCAGCTCGAGTGGTGTGCTGCGTATGCCGGACCGGCGCGCGCCTGCGTGCACGCCCTCAAATACGACGGCGAACGCCGCCTGATCCGCCCGCTGGCCGAGCTGATGGCAGAGCGCTGGGCGCGCGCCGGCATAGGCGGCGACATGCTTGTGCCCGTGCCGGTTCACGCGGCTCGCAAACGGCAGCGCGGCTTCGACCAGGCCGAGCTCCTGGCGCGCGGCGTCGGGTCGATCCTGAACCTGCCGGTCGTGCTCGCCGTCCGAAGAGCGTCGCGGACCACCGCCCAGCATGAGCTCGGACGCCGCGCGCGCGCGGCCAACGTCGGGCACGCGTTCGCCATCGCGCCCGAGCACGCGTCCGGCGTCCGTGGCGCCTGGCCTGTCCTGGTCGACGATCTGACGACGACAGGATCGACGTTCGCCGGCTGTGCCCGCGTCCTCTACGCGGCAGGGGCTGACGCGGTCTCAGCGCTCGCGCTGGCGCGCGAGCGCTGATCAGCCTGGAGTCGGTTGCGACCCTGCGGCTGCGTCCTCGTTGGCCGCGTCAGGTGCTCCATCTGCCGGAACACCGGCGGCCGCTCCGTGCAGCGGCCAGTCCGAGCGCGGACGAAGGTGGTAAACGCCCGACTTGCGCGCCATGAAGCCCTCGTCGATCAGGTAGCGGCGCAGCGAGGCCGGATCCGCATGGACCGCGCCAAGGCGCTGGTTGACCTCTTTTTCGGGGTATTTGTGCTTGCGCTCGAAGACGGTTTCGGCAAGCTGGCGCAGGACGACGAGCCGCTTCGACCGCTGGGCGGGGATGCTCGTCAGCAATTCCCCGTCGAAGAACGAGCGCAGCACCTTGGCCTCTTCAGGCGACGCCCACTCCGGCGCGGCGCGCTCGGGCTCGACGTCCGACTGAGCGTGCGCCATCTGGCCAAGCCCAGCGCCGATCTCCGCCAGCCGCGCCATGCGCAGCGAGTAGTCCATATACGGGTGACGTGGCTTCGACTCGACCAGGCCGGCCGCGCGCAGCCTGTTGAGGTGGTGGACGACGGTGCCGGGGCTGAGCGACAGGGTCCTTGACAGGTCTTCGACGCTCTTCGGCTTGCCCGCCGCCAGGACACCGACGATGCGCAGCCGAGAAGCGTCGGAGAGTGCCTTGAGCGCGACCAGGAGCTCGGGATCAATCACATCTCAACTCTAGGCACTGGTTTGACAGTCGTCAAACCAGCCTCAAGAATGTCAACCTCTGCGGCAGTGACTACGATGGCTGCGTGACTTCAGTCGCGGCGCTCGAGGGCGAGCGTCTCATCGGTCCCCATCTCCCCCTTGGCGGCGGCTTGCTCAAAGCGGCGGCGCGCGCGACGGAGATCGGCGCCACGGCAGTCCAGATCTGGACCGACAACCCCACGGCGTGGCGTCGTCGCCTCGATCAGCCACAGGCACTACGCGAGTTTCGTGACCTTCTCCGCGCCGGCGGCGTGCGCACCATCGCCGTCCATGCCCCGTACCTCGTCAACCTCGCCGGGGGAAACGAGGATTTCTGGGACAAGTCGGTGGCGACCATGACCAACGAGCTGCGCGTCGCGCGGTTGTACGGCGCGGATTTCGTCGTCATGCATATCGGCTCGCACCGCGGCATGGGCCGTGCCGCGGGCATCACACGGCTGACAGCCGGGCTGCGCGCTGTGCTCGCTGAGACGGCTGCCGATCCGGTTCCGCCGGACGGCTCGCCGATGCCGCGGCTCGTGCTCGAGAACTCGGCCGGGACGGGCGACGGCATCGGTGCGACGATCGAGGACCTCGCCGACATCGTCGACGCCGCGGCTGCCGACGGCTTGCCGCTCGAGCGGCTTGGCATCTGTCTCGACACGGCACATCTGTGGGGCGCTGGTTACGACGTCTCTAGCGAGGCGGGCGTCGAAACGCTCGTAACGCGCATCGACCGCCTCATCGGCCATGAGCGCGTTGTGATGCTCCATCTCAACGATTCGCGCACGGTCATGGGCTCGATGCTCGACCGCCACGAGCACATCGCAGCCGGCCAGGTCGGGCCTGACGGGATGCGCGAGCTACTTACCGAGCCATGGCTGGCGACGTTGCCCGCGTTGCTCGAGACGCCGGGCATGGACCTCGGCTATGACCGCATCAACCTCGAGCGGGCACGGATGCTGATCGAGGGTGAAACACCGCCGGCGCTGCCTCCAGAGGCGTTCGAGGTGCGCAGCTCGAGGTCTCGGACCGCACCACCCAGCGGCTGATGTCAGCATCGCCGACGGCGTACCCCGGTGGTGCTCGAAGGGGCCGTACCAAGGGCCTATATCAGGCAACGGGTGGGCACCGGATGATGCCTCTGTCGCCCACCTACAGCGGCCGAATCGAGGGAGTGCGTCACTCGGCCAGGGAGAGAAGTCGAGCATCCAATGAGCGTTCAAAATGGTCGGGCCTTCAATGAATGGCTGCGGACCCAGCTCAAGGCGAAGAAGATGTCCCAGCGCCAGTTGGCGCAGCAGTCGGGCGTCGACCATTCGACCATTTCGCGACTCGTCCGGGGCGACCGTACGCCGTCACTTGGGACCGCGACCAAGCTTGCCCGCGGCCTTCGTGAACTGCGCGACGAGACGGAGACGCCGCACTACTTCGGCCTCGTCCAGTCGTCCACAAGCCATCCCACGGCGCGCGTCGAGTACGCCCTCCGTTCAGACGACCTGTTGAGCGAGCCGCAGGTTCGCCAGGTCATGGAGTACTACCTCGCGCTGCGCATGCGCCGACTCGCAGCCGCGCGCCAGAACGGTCAGCCGACGCGACCCGGACAGACGCTCCCCGGCCCTGCCCTTGTGGCGCGGATGCCCAACCGCAACTAGAAGAAGACGACCCGGCGCCGGTCCTCCTCCCGGCGTCCAGTTCCGTCCCTGCCGATGCCGGTCGAAAGACCGGCATCGTCGTTTGTCGGCCGGTAAAGTCCTCAGCTGGGCTGCGTTTCGAGCGCCGCGGCCTGTCGGGGACCCTTGGTCTTGTTGGACAGGACGTAGGTGATTCCGCCCAGGATGATGATCGAGATCACGCTGATGGCGCGATCGACGAGGGTGATCGCCACGGCCTGCGTCGTCGTCGCGCCGTAGAGCGATGTCAGGATGAAGACGATCGCGCCCTCGACCGCGCCCAGGCCCGCCGGCGTGAACGGGATCGCCGTCAGCAACGACGCGATCAGGGCGACAAAAAGACCACCCGACAGACCCAGCGGCAGGTTGAATCCCATCGCGAGGACGACGAAGTAGAGACGTAGTGCCTCGGTGCTCCAGATCAGGACGGTGAGCATCGCCAAGAGCGGCACCCGCCGGGCGTTGATGGAGAAGAGGCCCTCCTCGAAGCGATCGTAGAACTCGACGATGCGTGCCGGCAGTGGCAGCCGGCGCACGATGCGGCTGCCGAAGTTGCGGATCAGGAAGAGGCCCACCGCGAGCACCGCGACGACGACAAGGCCGATCGCGAAAACGATCTGCACCTCCGGCGACATACCGGCGCGAAAGCTCCAGTAACCGGCGGCAAGGCCGAGCAGGACGATCGCGAAAAGGTCGAAAACGCGCTCGATGAAGATCGTCCCGAAGGTCCTGCTGATCGAAGTGTTCTTGTTGACCTTGAGCAGGTAGGCGCGGTAAACATCGCCCAGCTTGGCCGGCACGAGGCAGTTGACGAGCCAGCTGAGGAAGACGATCTCGGTCGAATCGCGGACACCCACATCCGTCCCGGCGCCGCGCAACAGCAGCGCCCAGCGATAGCCGCGCAGCGGAAAGCCCACGTAGTAGATGACGAAAGCCGTCAGCAGCAGCCATGGGTTGGCGTTGGCGATCAGCGACGGCAGCTGGTCGAGATGGAAGCCCGGCAGGGCCGTCAGGACGAGAACGATGATGAAGATGGGCAGCACGATCGAGATGATCGTGCGCGGATTGCGCAGGCGGCGTGAGAGGGGCGGCGGGGCCGACTCCTCGTGGACGCCCGGGTAGTCGGGGACGAGCTCGCTGCTGTTGTTCGCGTCGCTCATGCCGCGCTCACGCGTCGGTTGCCGCGCGCCATCTGGACGACCTTGATGAACGGCATCGTCAACCGGATTAGCCGCGAGCCATGTGCGGTGACGAGTTGCGGGCCGCCACCGAGCGCCGCGCGGAACTGCTCAGCGCTGTCGATCGGCCCAGCGAGAATCGAGTACGCGACAGCAACTTCCATCACCGTGTGCGCGTCGGATGCGGCGACGCCGGGCAGGTCGTGCAACAGGGCGTAGTCGGCCGCGCGGCGGTTCCCATCGCCGACCATCAGCCGCGCGTTCCAGACCTCGACGTAATCGAGCGCCGGCACGACACGCTCTAGCTCATCCTCCCATCCCTTCCGCCCGGCGCCTGCCCGAAAGCGGTCGAATGGGTGCGCGAGTCCGACAACGCCGCCCTGCTCGTGGATGGCCTGCGCCGCTTCGTAGGGCGCCATGCCCGGCGCGATCGGCCGCTCGACAAAGAGCGCGATCAGGTCGCCGGTCGTCGTGCGCACCTCCTGGCCGATGATGACGCTCAATTCGTCGGGCGCGCTGTCGCGCGCGCGAAGTGCGCCATCGATCCGATCGTGGTCCGTTATCGCAAGGTGCGTCAGCCCGCGCTCGGCCGCCGCGCGCGCGACCTGTTCTGGCTTGGCCAGCGAATCGAACGACGCAGACGTGTGGCAGTGGAGATCGGCCAGCGAGCGGCCAGGACCGCTCAACTCGCTGCTGCTCAGATCTTCTGGACGAGCGATTTCCGGAAGAACTCGAAATGCTCGAGCGCCAATCCGGTGCCCAGCGCGACGCAGTTGAGCGCGTTATCCGCGACATGGCAGGGCACGCCCGTGACCTGGGTGAGGAGCTTGTCGATGTTGCGCAGGAGGGAGCCACCGCCGGACATGACCATGCCCTTGTCGATTATGTCGCTCGACAATTCGGGCGGCGTCTCCTCGAGCACGCCGCGCACTGCTCCAACGATCTGCTGAAGGGGCGCCTCAAGCGCCTCCATGACCTCCGAGCTCGAGACGGGCACGGTGCGCGGCAGGCCCGCGATCAGGTCGCGGCCACGGACCTCCATGTGCAGCTCGCGCTCAAGCGGCAACGCAGTCCCGATCTCGATCTTGACCTCTTCGGCGGTGCGATCACCGATCATCACGTTGTACTTCTTGCGCACGTAGTTGGCGATCGCCTCGTCGAAGCGGTTGCCACCGACGCGGACGGAGCGCGAGACGACGATGCCGCCCAATGAGATGACAGCGATCTCGCTCGTACCGCCGCCGATGTCGATGATGAGGTTGCCCGACGGCCCGGAGATGGGCACGTTGGCACCGATCGCAGCCGCGAGCGGCTCCTCGATCAGGTAGGCCTCGCGCGCACCGGCCTTGAGGGCCGCATCGCGCACGGCACGCTTCTCGACGCTGGTCACGCCCGAGGGCACGCTAATCATCACGTCCGGCTTGGTGAACGAGCGGCCAGCCTTCTTGATGAAGTAGCGCAGCATCGCCTCGGTGATCACGTAGTCGGCGATGACGCCGTCCTTCATCGGCCGGATGGCGGTGATGTTGCCCGGCGTGCGCCCGATCATCTCGCGCGCCTCCTCGCCCACGGCGACGATGTGGTTGTCGTCGCTGACCGCGACCACGCTCGGCTCGCGAGTGACGATGCCCTTGCCCTTTACGTAGACAAGGATGTTGGCCGTGCCGAGATCAATTCCGATTTTCATCTGCCGGTAACGCCAGCCCCTTCCGAGACCCGCTCGATCTGCGCACCGAGATCGAGGAACTTGCCTTCGATGTTCTCATAACCCCGCCGAACGTGATGCGCACCATGAATCAGGCTCGTGCCTTCAGCCGCCAGCGCGCCCAGCATGAGCGACGCGCCGGCGCGCAGATCGCCCATTTCGACCTCCGCGCCGCGCAGCTGCGACGGGCCTTCGATCGACGCGTGGTGCGTGTCGAGCAACTCGACCTGCGCGCCAAGCTTACGCAGCTCGGACAGCCACTCCAGGCGATCCTCGAAGATCGTCTCGTACAGCTGGCTCTTGCCGTTCGCCTGGCTGAGCAGCACGGAGGTGGGCGACTGTAGATCCGTCGCGAGACCCGGATAGGGCGCCGTCTCGATGTCCCGCGCGCGGAAGGCGCCACGGATGTCAGGGTCGCAATGGACCTCGATCGTGTCGCGGCCGCAGGCGACGGGTACGCCGATGTCGCTGACGACATCGAGGAAGCTGCCCAGGTGCTCGCACGGTGCCGACTCGATGGTCATGTCGCCGCCAGTGACGGCGGCGGCGACGACGAATGTGCCAGCCTCGATCCGGTCGGCCATGACGCGATGCTCAGCGCCGCGCAGTCGGCGCTGGCCCTCGACAACGATCGTATCCGGCTCTGTCCGCTCGACCTCGGCGCCCATCTTCTGCAGGAGCAGAATCAGGTCATCGACCTCGGGCTCGCGCGCGGCGGGCTTGATCACCGTTCGGCCCTCGGCCAGCACAGCGGCGAGGATCACATTCTCCGTGCCCATCACGGTCACCTGCGGAAAGCTGATCTCCGCGCCGCGCAGGCGGCCGGGCGAGCGCGCGAAGTAGTAGCCGTTGCGGTACTCGATGTCGGCGTCCATGGCGCGCATCGCGTCGACGTGCAGGTTGACCGGGCGGCGACCGATCCGGTCGCCGCCCGGGTTGCTCATGATCACGCGGCCGAAGCGCGCCAGGAGCGGCCCGAGCAGGATGAAGCTGGCACGCATCTTGGCCGCGGCCTCGAGCGGGACAAAGAGCCACTCCACGTCGCCGGCCGCGATCTCGTAGGTGTTGGGCGCGGGGTGGTCGACCACGACGCCTATGTCGCGCAGGACGCCGACCATGACGCGCACGTCTTCGATCTCAGGCACGTTCGTGAAGCGGCAGCGTTCACCCGTCAGTACTGCCGCGGCGAGCATCTTGAGCGCGGCGTTCTTGGAGCCGCTGATCTGAACACGGCCGCGCAACGGCCGGCCGCCGGTAACCCGGAACGCCTGCCGCTCGATTGGTAGGTCCTGGTATTCCCAGTGGAACCTGCGATCAGCCACGATCAGCCGCGCGAGCGCGGACCCTCCCGCCGGTGCCGCTCGGCGACCCTGATCCGAAGCAGCGCCTTCTGCAACGCCGCTCGTGCACGAGCCATGTCGGCCGGCTCCTCGAAGCCCTCCGACAACGCACGCTCCGCCTCCCGTCGTGCTTCCATGGCCAGCTCGAGATCGATCTCGGAAGCGATGTCAGCCGTCTCGGCCATGACCACGACCTTGTCCGGACGAACCTGCAGGAATCCTCCGGCAATGGCGAAATATTCCTCCTCGCCATGGCGCCTGATGCGCAGCTCACCGACTCCCAGCGTGGTCAACAGCGGCGCGTGGTGCGGCAGGACCCCCAGCTCGCCTTCGACGCCGGGACAGACCACCGAGTCGACCTCGTCGGCAAACAGCTGCCGTTCCGGAGTGACTATCTCGAGAAGGAGGGGCATCAGGCGGACAGACGCTTCGCGTTCTCGCGCACGTCGTCGAGCGTACCCGCGAGGAAGAATGCCTGCTCGGGCAGGTCGTCGGCCTTGCCGTCCAGGATCTCCTTGAAGGACTGGACCGTGTCCTTGATCGCAACGTACTTGCCCGGCCGGCCGGTGAAGATCTCGGCCACGAACATGGGCTGGCTCATGAAGCGCTGCAGGCGCCGCGCCCGGGCGACGGTCACCTTCTGCTCCTCCGACAGCTCGTCGATGCCCAGGATGGCGATGATGTCCTGCAGGTCGCGATAGCTCTGTAGCACGCGCTGGGTCTCGCGCGCCACCTCGTAGTGCTCCTGGCCGACGATGTTCGGGTCGAGCACGCGCGACGTCGACGTCAGCGGGTCGACCGACGGGTAGATGCCCAGCTCGGTCAGGTAGCGCTCGAGCCGGATCGACGAGTCGAGGTGAGCGAAGGTCGTCGCGGGTGCGGGGTCGGTGTAGTCGTCGGCAGGCACGAAGATCGCCTGGAGCGAGGTGATCGAGCCCTTCTTGGTCGACGTGATGCGCTCCTGCAGGCCGGCCATCTCGGTTGCCAGGTTGGGCTGGTAGCCGACCGCCGACGGCATCCGGCCGAGCAGGGCGGACACCTCCGAGCCTGCCTGCGTGAAGCGGAAGATGTTGTCGATGAAGAGGAGGACGTCGCGGCCCTCATCGCGGAAGTACTCGGCGAAGGTCAGGCCGGTCAGGCCGACGCGAAGGCGCGCACCGGGCGGCTCGTTCATCTGGCCGAAGGCCATGACGGTCTTGGCCAGGACGCCCGACTCTGTCATCTCGTGAAGGAGGTCGTTGCCCTCGCGCGAGCGCTCGCCGACGCCAGCGAAGACCGAGTAGCCGCCGTGCTCTTCGGCGACGTTGCGGATTAGCTCCTGGATGATGACCGTCTTGCCCACGCCGGCGCCACCGAAGACGCCGACCTTGCCACCCTTGGCAAACGGCGCGATCAGGTCGATAACCTTGAGGCCGGTCTCGAAGACCTCCGTCGCGGTCGCCTGGTCCTCGAAGCTCGGAGCGTTGCGGTGGATGGGATTGAACTCCGTCGCGTTGACGGGACCCTTCTCGTCGATCGGGCGCCCGAGAACATCAAACACCCGGCCCAGCGTCGGTGCTCCAACCGGTACCGTGATCGGCGCGCCGGTGTCGTGTGCCACGGCGCCGCGCGCCAGTCCATCGGTCGTCGTCATGGCGACGGCGCGCACCCAGTTGTTGCCGAGGTGCTGCTGCACCTCGCACACGAGCGATTCGGTCTGGCCTTCGCGCTCGAGCTCGACGGCGTTGAAGATGGAGGGCAGCTGCCCGGCGGGGAACTCGATGTCGACCACCGGGCCGGTGATCGCAATCACTCGTCCGGTCGCCAGTGCGGCTACTGCCATTTCGTCGTCAATCCTCCTTGGTCGCTCAGAGCGCCTCGGCGCCGGTTGCGATTTCGATCATCTCGCGGGTGATGTTCGCCTGGCGAACCTTGTTGTAGGTAAGAGTCAGGTCCTCGATCAGGTCCTGGGCGTTCTCGGTCGCGTTCTTCATCGCCACCATCTGGGCGGAGTAGAAGCTGGCCGTCAGCTCCAGCGCAGCCTGGTACACGCGCGTCGCGACGTAGCGCGGCAGGAGCTGGCGGAGCACGGCATCAGGATTCGGCTCGAAGATGAACTGGCGGCCGGGAATGCCGTCCTTGACGTTGTCAGTCGCCTCGACCGGCAGCAGCCGCTCGACAACCGGGCGCTGCACGAGCGTCGAGATGAAGCGCGGATAGACCAGGTCGATCTCCGAGTAGGTGCCGGCCACATAGTCGTCGGTGAGCAGTCGGGCGATCGGGATGATCGAGGCGAAATCAGGTCGCTCGCCGAAGCCGTCGAAGGTCGCGGCGATCGGCACTCGCGCACGGCGCATCGCGGCGTGACCCTTGCGGCCGACGGTCACGACACGCATCTCGCCGGCGCCTGAGGTGATCTCCTCGGACGCGCGCCGGATGACGTTGGTGTTGAGCGAGCCGGACAGCCCGCGGTCGCTGCTCAGCAGCACGATCAGGCGCGTGCCCCCCTCGCGCTTGGCAAGCAGCGGGTGGTCGTCCGCGCCGAGCACCGACGCCACGTCGGCCAACACCTCGTCGATCTTGTCCGCATACGGCCGCGCCGCGAGCGTCGCGTCCTGGGCCCGCTTGAGCTTCGAGGCAGCCACGAACTGCATCGCCCGCGTGATCTGCTTGATGTTGCGGACGGATGAGATGCGGCGCCGGATCTCGCGCTGGCTGGGCATTGCGCTAGTTGTGCTCCAAAATCAAACGAGGAATGACTGCTTGAACGTCTCTGTCGCGTCGCGCAGGCCGCTGACTATCTCGTCGCTCAGCTCCGGCTTGGCGCCGAGCGTCTTGAGCACGTCCGCGCGCTCCGTCTCGAGGAAGCGATAGAAGCGCTGCTCGAAATCGCGAATGCGCGGCGTTGGCACGTCGTCCAGGTAGCCGTTGGTGACTACCCACAGGATCGCGACCTGCTTCTCGACCGGCAGCGGCTCGTACTGCGGCTGCTTAAGCACCTCTGACGTCTTCTCACCGCGCGTCAGCTGGTCGCGCGTGGCCTTGTCGAGGTCGGACGCGAACTGCGCGAACGCGGCCAGCTCACGGTACTGGGCAAGGTCCAGCTTGAGCGGACCGGCGACCTTGCGCATCGCCTTGGTCTGCGCCGCCGAGCCGACGCGCGAGACCGAGATGCCCACGTTCAGCGCGGGCCGCTGGCCGGCGTTGAACAGGTCGGACTCGAGATAGATCTGGCCGTCGGTGATCGAAATGACGTTGGTCGGGATGTATGCGGACACATCGTTGGCCTGCGTCTCGATGACCGGCAATGCCGTGAGCGATCCGCCGCCGTTCTCGTCGCTCAGCCGCGCGGCCCGTTCGAGCAGGCGCGAATGGAGATAGAAGACGTCGCCCGGATAAGCCTCGCGGCCAGGCGGACGGCGCAGCAGGAGCGACATCTCGCGATATGCCCAGGCGTGCTTGGTCAGGTCGTCGTAGACGCACAGCGCGTCCTTGACCAGCTGGCCGTTGATCTCGACGCCGTTCTCCATGATCTCTTCGCCCATCGTGGCGCCGGAGTACGGGGCGATGTACTGGACGGGCGCGGGCGCGTCGGCGCCGGCGACGACGACGATGGTGTGCTCCATGGCGCCGTACTGCTCGAGCGTGGCGACGGTCTTGGCGACCGTCGACAGCTTCTGGCCGATCGCCACGTAGATGCAGACCAGGCCCTTGCCCTTCTGATTGATGATCGTGTCGATCGCGATCGCCGTCTTGCCCGTCTGTCGGTCGCCGATGATCAGCTCGCGCTGGCCGCGGCCGATCGGGATCAGCGCGTCGATCGCCTTGATGCCGGTCTGAACCGGCGTGTCGACGGACTTGCGCTTGATGACGCCGGGGGCGATGCGCTCGACCGGCCGGGTTGCCTTGGCGTTGATCGGACCCTTGTCGTCGATCGGGTTGCCGAGTGCGTCGACGACACGGCCGATGAGCGCGGCGCCGACCGGCACCTCGACCACCGTTCCCGTCGTCTTGACCTGGTCGCCTTCCTTGATGTGCTTGTAGTCGCCCAGGATGACGACGCCGACCGTCTCCTCTTCGAGGTTCAGGGCCATGCCCTTCACGCCGCCGGGGAACTCGAGCAGCTCGGACGCGAGCGCGCCTTCCAGTCCGTAGACCTGGGCGATGCCATCGCCGACCTCGACCACCGTGCCGACCGAGCGCATGTCCACGCCCGCGTCGAACTGGTCGATCGCAGATTTGATGATTGTCGTGATGTCGTCTGATCGGATGGCCATCAGCTACTCCCGGACTTGCTCGCGGTGCTCGTCTTGTCTTCTTGTCATGCAGTCAGTGCGCCCGACTCGAGGCGGCCACGCAGGCGCTCCAGACGTCCGCGCACGCTGCCGTCCATGAGCAGATCGCCCATGCGCACCTGGATGCCGCCGAGCAGGGCCGGGTCGACAGCCAGCGTCAGCTCGACGCGACCGCCGGTCATCTGCTCGAGTCGTGCGCGCAGCGCGCTTACCTCGTCGTCGTCGAGCTTCGCAGCGCTCGTGGCGAGCGCCTCGACGATGCCCTGCTGCCGGTTGTACAGGCGCCGGAACTCTGTCGCTATGTCGACGACTGCTTCGAGCCGCCGGCGACGCAGCAGCAGGCCGATCAGGTTGTAGACCTGGGGCACCATCGCGTGGGCGCGGAACAGGGCGTTGAACGCTTCATGGCGCGTGTCGAACGGTATCTGGGGATTCTCAAGGTGGCGCACCACCTCCCCGTCAGCCACGGCCACGGCCAGGCGATCCAGCTCTGCCAGCCACTCGGCCGTGTTCTTGTCGCGTTCCGCGATCTGGAACGCGGCTTCGGCGTAGCGACGGGCGGTTGAGCTTCCGCGACGAGCCATGATCCGCGCGCGACCTAGTTCGCCTTGGCCGTGGAGGAATGGCCGTCGGTGCCACCGGCAGCGGCAGTGCCAACCTGGCTCAGGAACTCATCGACCAGACGCCGCTCGCGGGCGTCGTTCATCGTCTCGCCCACGACACGGGCGGCGACAGCGAGCGCGAGCTCGGCGACCTGGTTGCGCACGTCGGCCAGGGCACGTTGCTTCTCGGTTTCGATGTCCGCCGTGGCCCGCTCGCGCATCTGCTCGAGCTGGGCCCGAGTCTCGGCCATGTCGCGTTCGCGGTTCTCATCGGCGACGCGTTGAGAACGAGTGAGGATCTCTTCGGCTTCCTGGCGCGCCTTGGCAAGGACCTCCAGCCGCTCGGTTGACGCGTTCTCACGCTCCTGGCGCGCCGCGTCGGCGTCGCGCAGGCCCTGCTCGATGCGCGCGCGGCGCTCGTCGAGCAGGCTCGAGACCGGCTTGAAGAAGATCAGCCAGATGACAAGCAGAAAGACGATGAAGTTCGCCGCAGCGACGATCACCCAGAACAGGTTGATCGTCAGCCCCGTGTTCTCCGTCTGGAAAAGCCCCGAAGCGGCGCGCGCAGCGCCGGATACGGCAGCCAGGAAGTCCATGCGAGTTTCGCGAGGCCTACTTGATGAAGATGGTCAACAGGCCGACAACGATCGCCAGCACACCGAGTCCTTCGGCGAAGCCGGCGAGGATGATCGCCAGGCCGCGGATCTGACTACCGGCGTCAGGGTTTCGGCCGATCGCGCTGGCGGCGAGCCCGCCCAGGATGCCGATGCCGATGCCGGGACCGATGACTCCGATGGCCGCGAGGCCAGCCCCAATGTGCTCCATCTCTACCTCCCTGGTTGGTTTGCCTGCATGTCCTAGTGAGCCGGCGCCGGCGCTTGATGCCCCTCGCCGACAGCTATTACCTCGTCCGCGATGTGCCCCTCTTCCCCTTGATGGCTCTCTATCGCCGTCAGTATGAAGACCAACGATAGGACGCTGAAGATGACCGCCTGGATCAGGTTCAGCATTCCCTCGAGGAGAAGCAGGGCGACGGGCACGAACACAATGGTCAAGGATGTGATGACGCCGATGGCGACCTCACCGGCGTAGATGTTGCCGAAGAGGCGCATCGACAGCGTGATCGGCTTGACGAACTCGAGCATCAACTCGATCAGGCCCACGAACATGCCAATGAATCCCGCGCCGATGCCATTGCGGAACTCGTAGAACGGGAAGAACTTGCCCAGGTAGCCACGCACGCCGAGCTTGCGGAAGCCTTCGAACTCGAAGATGACGAAGCTGGTCAGGGCGAGGCCGATTGTGATGTTGACGTCGCTCGTGGGCGCGCGCAGGAACTCGACCTTGCCGATGGGCGGAACGAGGCCCGACCAGTTACAGAGCAAGATCAGCAGGAAGAACGCAGCGAAGATCGGGATGTAAGGGCCGGCCTCCGGGCCGCCGATCGACATGCCGAAGTTGCGGATCGACTCGTAAGCCCACTCCGAGAAGTTCTGGATGCGACCGGGAACGGGCCTGCGCAGCCGGCCCAGCAGGAAGGCCACGAGCAGCAGCGCACCGCCGACGATCCACATGGTCAGGATCGTGGAGCTGATGCCGGGCGCGAAGGTCAGGATCTGGCCCGGCTCGGGCGCTTGGCCGATGACCGTCGCCGGCGCGGGGAACTCGAAGTTGCCGTTGATGAAGCAGACGGGGAACTCGCACGACGCTCCCGGCTGGCCGGGCGGGAACGGCGGCACGAGGGCAAAGGCGAGAACATCGACCAAGAGCAGGATCGGAATCGCGGCCAGCAGCCAACGCCGGCGGTCGTGCTTGCGCGGCTGCTCGGCGGGCGCGGCGATCTCCTGATCGCTCGGTCGTTCGTGCATCGAGGGCGTTACTCCACGTTCAGAAACGATTGAGGAAGGTCCTGATCAGCCGGTAATCGCCGAAAGCTCCGATGGCAGCGCCACCCAGAAACCCACAGACGACCAAGATGGGATTTGTTCCGAGCTGCAGATCCAGCCAGTGACCGGCCAGCGCTCCGGCCAACGTCGTAACGAAGAGGACGAGGCCGATCTCCGAGAACAGGGCGAAGTAGGCGCCCAGACGCGGAGCGTCGTTCATCGCTGAACCGAAAACGCGCGCGGAGTATAGCAGCGAGTCACCGGTGGCCCGGTTGAGTCTCTTGGTCGGGGCCAGCCTGCGCGTCGTCCTCGTCGGCACCCACGATCTCCTCGCCGGCGCGCCGGATGGCCTCCAAAACCTCTGGCACCTGCTCATCTGCGTATGCCTGCCGATCGAGCGACTCGCCGGCGCGCCGGGTCAGCAGGTAGAGCAGCACTCCGCCCACGATGACCACCATCATGAACACCGAGATCTGGCCGCGGCCTGACAGGAACAGGCCAGCGAGAGCAAGGAGGATGCACACGCCGTAGATGACCAGCACCGCCTGGCGATGGCTCAGGCCAAGGTCGAGCAGCCGGTGATGGAAGTGACCACGGTCGGCGCTGAACGGGGAGCGGCCCGACGAGACGCGGCGGATGATGATCCAGAAGGTGTCGATGATCGGCACACCCAGGACGAGCAGTGCCAGGGCAACCTTGGCCGTGCCCAGCACGGACAGGACGGCGAGCGCGTAGCCGACGGTAAAGACGCCGGCAGTGCCGATGAACACGCGTGCCGGGTGAAAGTTGTACGGCAGGAAGCCGAGCAGCGAGCCGGCGAGGAGCGCGCACAGAACCGCCACGATCGTCTGGCTCGGGTCCTGGAGCGAGATGATGCCCAGCGTCGAGACGGCAATCAGGGCAATGCCGGCCAGGAGGCCGTCGAGGCCGTCGATGAAATTGACGCTGTTGAGCATGCCCACGACCCACAGCGTCGTGGCGGCGATCGCGGCACCGTCGAAGAGCGGGATCCCGACATCTCCGAACGGGTTGGGCAGGCGGTCGATCATGATTCCGAGCACGAGCGCGATCGAAGCGAGGACGATCTGGCCCACGAACTGCCAGCGTGCACGGAGGGCCAGCCGATCGTCGAGGTAGCCCAGGAAGGCACCGACGGTGACGCCGACGAACAGCGCCGCGATGTGTTGCGCGGGCACGGCCCTGAGCGGCGCGAACTGGAAAACGGCGTTGACGGCCAGACCGGCAAGGCCGACGAATACGAATGAGGCAGCTACCGCCAGGCCACCCGTGCGCGGGATCGGTCGGGCGTGGACGCGCCGCTCGTCGTTGGGGACGTCGATCGCCCCCAGCTGGGCGGCGAAGCGGATCGTCAGTGGCGTGAGAACGAAGCTGACTGCCGCCGCCGCGAACAGGGCGGCAAGAGCGACAGGTAGCGCGTCAAGCGCCGCCTGGCTCACTACTCAGGCAGACCCGGTACCGGGAAGCGGGCGCAGATGAGGCGCACCTGCTCACTCAGCTCGGCCATCTGCTGATCGTCGGCGCGGCGCTCGATGGCGTGCACGATCAGCTCCCCCACGGTACGCATCTCGGTTTCGCCGAAACCCCGCGTCGTCGTTGCCGGGGTGCCTACTCGGATGCCCGATGCGGTATTGGGCGGCAGCGGATCGAACGGGATCGCATTCTTGTTGACCGTCACGCCGATGCTGTCGAGGACGCTTTCGGCTTCCTTGCCGGTCACGCCCAGCGGCGTGACATCGACGAGCATCAGGTGGTTGTCCGTGCCGCCGCTGACGACCTTCGCGCCGTTGTCGGCGAGCGTCGCGGCGAGGACCTGCGCATTGGCGATCGTCCGATCGATGTCCGCCCGGAACTCGTCCGTGGCCGCAAGCTTGAGAGCGACGGCCTTGGCCGCGATGACGTGCATCAGCGGACCGCCCTGGAGGCCCGGGAAGACGGTCTTGTCGAGTTGCTTGCCGAGATCGGCGCGGCAGAAAACGAGACCGCCGCGCGGACCGCGCAGCGTCTTGTGAGTCGTCGTCGTGACCAGGTCGGCGTGCGGGAACGGGCTGGGATGCCGCCCCGCGGCCACCAGCCCGGCGACGTGGGCCATGTCGACAAAGAGCAAAGCGTCGACGGAATGGGCGATCTTGGCCATGCGCTCGAAGTCGATGATGCGCGAATAGGCGCTGGCACCGGCGACGATCATCTTTGGTCGGATCTCGGCCGCCTGCCGCTCGAGCGCGTCGTAGTCGATCCGCGCGTCGTCCTCGCGCACGCCGTACGCGTGAACCTCGAACCACTTGCCGCTGAAGTTGACCGGCGAGCCGTGGGTCAGGTGCCCGCCATGGGCGAGGTTCATGCCCAGGACGCGGTCACCCATGTTGAGCACCGAGATGTACGCAGCCATGTTTGCCTGCGCGCCCGAGTGAGGCTGGACGTTGACATGCTCGGCGCCGGGGAAGAGCGCGAGGGCGCGCTCCTGGGCGAGACGCTCGACCTCGTCGACGAACTCGCAGCCGCCGTAGTAGCGCCGGCCGGGTAGTCCCTCCGCGTACTTGTTGGTCAGCCACGAGCCCTGGGCCTCGAGCACGGCCGCGAAGGCGTAGTTCTCGCTTGCGATCAGCTCGATCTTCCAGCGTTGCCGGTCGCGCTCGCCGACCATCGCCGCCCACAGGTCGGGATCCACCTCGGAGATGGGCGCCCAGGCAATTCGCGAGGAGGGAGTGGAGAGCGTCACGGCGCGGCCAGTTTAGCCCTCAGCGCAGCGCAGCCGTGATGTCTGCCGCCGGTATGGCGCCCTCACGAAGCACGCGCGGCGAGCTGGCCGCTGACGAGCAGTCGACGACGGTCGACGCCATCCCGCCATGGACGGGCCCGTCGTCGACGATCAGGGCAACGACATCTGCCAGCGTCCGCTGTACGACCGTGGCGTCCGTCGCCGGCGGCTCGCCTGACACGTTCGCTGAGCTTGCCGCGATCGGGCCGAGCCGGCGCGCCAGCGACCGGGGAAAGTGGTGATCGGGCAGCCTCAGGCCAAGCGTCGGCCGGCCGCCGCCGAGCAGCGCCGGCAGATCGATGTCAGAGCGCCGCTCAAGGACGATGGTCAGGCCGCCCGGCCAGAACCGCTCGGCGAGCTGCTCGGCGGCGGGTGTGACTATGGCCAGCTCACGGACCTGGTCGAACGAGTCGACCAGGAGCTGGATGCCCTTGTCAGCAGAGCGCTGCTTGATATGGATCAGGCGCGCAACAGGCACTTCGAGAGGCAGCGCACAAACGCCGTAAACGGTCTCGGTCGGGATGGCGATCACGGCGCCGCCCTGAAGCAGCTCGATCGCCCGCGCGAGCGCGGCGGCGTCTGCAGCTGCCACAACGGGCGCATTCAAGCGACGCCGCGCCCGATCTCGATCACGCGGGCGCTGCCGCCCAGATCCCGGTGGACCGCCGACGACCAGCCCGCACCGAGCTCGGCCACCATCGCCTGCACCGCGTCGGCCTGGTCACCGCCGATTTCAAGCAGCGCTTCGCCGGTCAGGTCGAGCACGGCCGGCAGCTGCGCGATAAGTCGACGGATGACGCCCAGGCCGTCTGTTCCACCGTCGAGTGCCGATCGCGGCTCGAACGAGGCAGCAACGGGCAGCGTCGGCATCATCGCGCTGGGAACATACGGGAGGTTGGCGAGCAGCAGGTCAACCGCGTCCAGCGAATCGGTGGAATCGGTGATGTCGGTCAAGTCGGCAACCTCGAACTCAATCGCATCAGCAACGCCGTGGACGACGGCGTTCTCAACGGCCAACCCCAACGCGTCGCGCGACACGTCGCTGGCGCGCAGCCAGACGTCCGAAACGTAGCCACGGCGTCGGCTTTCGACGGCGATGGCGACCGCGATCGCGCCGCTGCCCGTACCCACGTCCCAGACGCTGAGTGGCGCGCCGGGCTCACGTGGCGCAGCCGTCAGCCGCGCTGCGATGTGTGCGAGCGCCAGATCGACGAGCGTCTCCGTCTCGGGTCTCGGAATGAGCGCCCGCGGATCGACGACGAAGGCAAGGCCGTAGAACTCCTTCAGCCCGCGGATATACGAGACGGGCTCGCCATGCACGCGGCGCTCCACGAGTCTTTCGAACTCGTGCGCATGATCTGCGCCCAGGCCGGCCTCAGGGCCGGCCAGGAGCGTCGCGCGGTCAACGCGCAACACATGTCCCAGCAGGACCTCGGCATCGAGGCGTGGCGTCTCAGAGCCGCTCTCCGTCAGCCGCACAGCGGCGTCGCGCAGCACTTCGCGGACCGTCGTCGCCACGGGCCGGATGACTCAGAGCCGGACGACGACGTCGATGTCGCCGATGCGACGCAGGACCTCGACTGAGATCGACCCCTGCTCGCCCTTGAAGGCAAGGTCGACCAGGGCGTCGCCGACGCGCAGGTTGCGCAGACGCAGGTTGGACAGCCAGTCGGGCAGGGCCGGCCGGACCAGCTCGAGTCGATGATGGCGCGCGTCGGGTGTCAGCCCGAGCGTGGCGTTGACCATGTGGAACAGGGAGCCGGCGGCCCAAGCCTGTGGCGAGCAGGCGACCGGATAGGGCACCGGCAGTGGCGATTGATCGCGGTCGAAGCCGCAGAACAGCTCGGGCAGGCGCGCCTCGCGGAAATAGACGGTCGAATCGAGCAGCGCGCCGCACACCTTGCGTGCCTCCTCGGACAGTGCGTAGCGTGCGAAACCCGCGGCGCAGATGCCGTTGTCATGCGGCCAGACCGCGCCCAGGTGATAGCCGATCGGGTTGTAGCCGACGGTCTCCGCGGAAAGAGTGCGGATGCCCCAGCCGCTCCACATCCCGCCGCTGGTCAGTGCCCTTGCGACGCTCGGGGCACGCTGTTCGGACGCGATGCCGGTCCACAGCGCGTGGCCGGCGTTGGACGCGATTGCGTCGACGCGTTGCTTGCGGCCATCGAGGGCAAGTGCGTAGGTGCCCGCATCGGCCATCCAGAAGGCCTGCTCGAACTTGTCCTTGAGCCTCGCGGCCAGCTTTTCCTCTCGCTCTGCGAGCTCATTTTCGCCACGCAGCCGAGCCAGGCGCGCGATCCCGAGCCGCGCGGCGTAGACGTAGCCCTGGACTTCGACGAGCGCGATCGGCCCGTCGGCGAGGCTCCCGTCTCGGTTGCGAATCGAATCCCATGAATCTTTCCAGCCCTGGTTGGCCAGTCCGCGCTCGGACAGCCGCTCGTACTCGACAAAACCGTCGCGATCCACGTCGCCGTAGTCGTCGATCCACCTGAGGGCCGCCAGCGCGTTTGGCCACAGCTGCTCGATCAGCTCGTCGTCAGCCGTCCAGCTCTCGTACGCGTCGAGGAGCATGAGCCAGAGCGGCGTGGCATCGACCGTGCCGTAGTACGGCGTATGCGGGATCTCACCGGTGCGCGCGAGCTCACCGTTGCGCAGCTCGTGCAGGATCTTGCCCGGCTGGGCATCCCGCCAGTCGTCGACCTCGGTCGCCTGATAGTGCGCCAGGAGTCGGAGCGTGTTGCGTGCGACCTGCGGCCGGACGGAAAGCAGCTGGATGCTGGTGATGATCGAGTCACGCCCGAAGAGGCAGCTGAACCAGGGCACGCCGGCTCCGATGTAGCGCTCACCCGTCCGCTCATCAGTGTTCATGAGCAGGCGCAGGTCGGCACTCGCACGTCCCAGCGCGCGTTCCGCCAGGACGTGGCTGGTGTCGATCGCAGCCGAGCTCTGGCGCCACGCCCTGTGCATGGCGATCGCCTGGTCGGCGTCGATCCTTGGCTCGACGACGCGGACATCCTCGTCATCGTCAGCATCGGCCCGACCTTGGTCGGTCTCGGCGGCTCGTTCTTCTTCGTACCAGACCTCGACGGTCATGGTGAACACGCTGCCCGGCGCGATTGTTTCGTCCAAGCTCAGCTTCACCAGGCCGTTGCCACTCGGTTCGCCACCGGCGACAACCGACATGGGCGGCGATACGGAGACGTGGGTCCGGCGCAGCATGCCATCCAGGCCGCGGTACTCGAACGTGACCCGGTCGTCGCCGATCACGTTCGGCAAGCGTTCACCGCGCTTGGCGCGGACGGCGCCACGCAGCTCGAAGATGTCGGCGAAGTCGGCGTCGAGTGCCAGCGTGACCAACGATCGCTCGGGCGTCGCGGTGTAATTGGTGATCAGGATCCGCTCGCGCAGGCCGCCGGCGACGACGCGCTCGCGGACGATGCCGACGGACTGGCGACGCAGGACGATCTCCGAACCGTCTATCTGGCGAGCCGGATCGGCGAACAGGTCCGGGTTGGTGAGCTGGGTCGTCGCCTGATAGCTCGCTGCCGGCCCGGCGCGCAGCACGACCGGGTGACTGCCGTTGAGCATCATGTCGTAGGTCGACAGCACACGCGTGTCGGAGTCGTACAGACCAAGGCCGCGGCCGTCCGAGCGGATGTCGCCGTGGGCATTGGTGAGCATGAACAGGTTCTCGTGCTTGAGGACGTGGACTCCGGTCAGGTCCGTGGCACGGACGATGGCCGGGTGACTGCCGTTATGCGCGCCATCAGCCTGCGTAGCGGGCTCGTGCGACGGCCGCGCCTCGAACATGTCCATTTTCGCCGCGTTCGATTCGGCCTGAACCTTTGGCGCTTCCCGCGCTCTGGTCATGCGAGCGCGTTGCCCCCGCCCGTCACGCCGCGTCGTCCTCTTCGTAGTGCGCCAGACGCTCGGCCTGATCGGTCGACATCAACTCGTCGAGCAGCCGATCAAGGTCGCCATCGAGCACGTTGGGCAGGTTGTGCAGGTCGACATTGATGCGGTGGTCGGTAACGCGGTCCTGCGCAAAGTTGTACGTCCGTATCTTTTCCGACCTATCGCCCGAGCCGACCATGCTCCGACGGACGACTCGCTCGGCTTCGTGAGCCCTGCGTTGCTCCATCTCGAGCAGGCGCGCGCGCAGCACCGACATCGCCTTCGCCTTGTTCTTGTGCTGGCTCTTCTCGTCCTGGATCTCGACCACGAGCCCGCTGGGCAGGTGGGTGATGCGCACGGCCGAGTCGGTCGTGTTGACGCTCTGACCGCCTGGGCCCGACGACCGCTTGACCTCGATGCGCAGGTCCTTGTCCTCGTCGATCTGGATTTCCACTTCGTCCGCCTCGGGCAGCACGGCCACGGTCGCAGTCGAGGTGTGGATGCGTCCGCTCGACTCAGTCTCGGGCACGCGCTGGACGCGATGGACGCCGCCCTCGTACTTGAGCCGGCTGTACGCGCCCTGGCCGTGGATCTCGAAGATGATCTCGCGCACGCCGCCTATGCCCGTCTCGTTGGCCGTCAGCACCTCCGTATGCCAGCGATGGCGCTCGGCATAGCGGTTGTACATACGGAAGAGCTGGGCCGCGAACAGCGCGGCCTCCTCCCCGCCCGCGCCGGCGCGGATCTCGACGATGACGTTCTTGTCGTCATTGGGGTCGCGTGGCAAGAGCAGCACACGCAGTTGCTCGATGAGTTCCGTCTCCGTGCGCTCGCCCTGCTCGATCTCGTCGCGCGCCAGATCCTTCAGCTCCGGATCGGCTTCCGCCGCGCGCGCCGCCACGAGCGTCGCGCGCGTCTCCTTCAGCCGCCGATACGCGCTCACGACGGGCTCGAGCTGCGCCTGCTCGCGACCAAGCTCGCGCTGCTGATCGGGATCGCCGGCGATCTCCGGTCGCGTCCAATCGGCCTGGATCTCGGCAAATCGCCGCTCCAGCGCGTCGAGCCGGTCGTCGAGGCTCATCGGGCGATCTGGTCTGGCGCCGACTCCTGCTCAGTAACGCCCTTGTTGTTTCCCATCGGGATCGGCCGGCGCGGCGGATCCCACGATCCGGTCGGGGCTGCCTCGTGGTTGGCGGCGAGCGCCTCCTGCATCGACGCGATGGCGACTTCGATCATCGCGTCGTCGGGCTGCTTGGTCGTGATCGCCTGGAGCCAGATGCCGGGCAGGTACAGCCAGCGCAGCCAGATCCGATCGCGGTGGCGCGCGCCGAAGCGCAACAGCTCGTAGGCGAGCGACGCGATGACGGGCACGAGCAGGACGCGGCCGACGATGCTGACCACCAGGTCCTGGCCGGCGAGCACGCTGAACATGACGATGCTCAGGATGATGAAGATGACCAGGAATTCCGTACCGCAGCGCGGATGAGCGGTGGGATAACGGCGCACATGCTCGATGTCGAGCGGGTCCTCGTGCTCCAGGGCATGGATGGTCATATGCTCGGCGCCGTGGTACTGGAACGTGCGTCGGATCTCTGCCGAGCGGCTGACGATCAGCAGGTAAGCGACGAAGATGACCACCCGGATCAGGCCCTCGAGCAGGTGCTGAGCGAGCACCTGGCCCGTTCCGAGCGTAACGCGCGTCGTGGCATCGGCCAGAAAGAGCGGCACGAGCACGAACAGGCCCACCGCCAGCGCGAGGGTCACGATCAGCGTGATCGCGATCGTGCCGCGACCCATCTCCTCGCCTTCGCCCTCGGCCTGGACCGTGCCGGAGCGCATCAGCCAACGCGTGCCGATGACGAGTGTCTCGTACAGCAGCACGATGCCGCGAAAGAATGGCGCGCGCGCGAACCTGTTGCGGTGGAGTATCGAGTTGAGTGGCTCGGACGCCGAGACGATCGACCCGTCCGGATGGCGCAGCGCAACGCCGATCGCGCTGCGACCGCGCATCAGCACCCCCTCGAGGAGTGCCTGGCCTCCGAAGTCAGCGCGAGCCATTGATCACGCCGCCCTCGAGCGACGCGCCTCGATCAGAGCCGCGCGGACCGTTCCAGACGCTTCTGGAAGCGCTCCACCTGGCCGGCCGTGTCGACAATCGTCTGCTTGCCGGTGAAGAACGGGTGGCAGTTCGAGCAGATGTCGACGTGCAGCGTGGGCTGGGTAGAGCCGACCTCGAACTCGGTGTGGCACGACCCGCAGATTACCTTGGCCTGCTGGTAGCGAGGATGGATGCCTGCCTTCATGCCGCGTCTCCCGCACTCGTGGCGACAGCCATGGCCTCGACGCGCACGCGCTTCTTGTCGCGCCGCTCGTGCTCGAAGCGGACCTTGCCGGCGATCGTGGCGAAAAGGGTGTAATCGCGGCCGAGGTCAGTGCCCGGGCCGGCGACGAAGGTCATTCCGCGCTGGCGGACGATGATCGTGCCGGCGCTGACGACCTGCCCGTCGCCGGCCTTCACGCCCAACCGCTGGCCGGCGCTGTCGCGGCCGTTCTTCGAGCTTGAGCCCGCCTTCTTGTGTGCCATGTCTGCTAATCGTCCTTCTTGGTGCTTGAACGCGGGGCGCGTGCTCGGGTCGACTTGGGCTTGTCGGCCGTTGGCTCAGTCGTCTTGGGCGCCGCCTTGGTCGACGAGCGCGTCGGCTTCGTCGCCGGCTTGTCCGCGGCGGCCTGTTTGGCTTCTGCCTTGCTATCGGGCGCCTTGGCCGCCGCAGGCTTGCGCGTGGTCTTGCCCGCTTCCGCCTTGGCTTCGGCGGCGGACTTGGCTTCGGTCGCCTGCTCTTCCTTGGTTGCCGCTTCCGCGGCGAGCTTGGCTGCCAGCGCCTGGTCGGCCGCCGCCTTGCGGTCGGCTTCTGCCTGCGCCTGCACGTGTGCTCGCGCCTGGCTCTTCTGCTCCTTGCCGGCTTCGTCTGCGGCGGACCGGCCGTTGAAGCGGATGTCCGCGACGCGCAGCACGGTCTGCTCCTGGCGGTGACCCTTCTTGGAGCGGTGGCGGGCCTTGGGCCGGTACTTGAAGACGATCAGCTTCTCGCCGCGATCCTGGCGCAGCACGTCCGCGGTAACGAGCGCGTCAGCGACGGTCGGCGTGCCGATCTGCCGTGCGTCGCCGTCGGCAACGAGCAGCACCCGATCGATGTTGATCGTTGCCCCGGGCGCGACATCAAGCCGCTCCACTGCGAGCTCGGTACCGAGCTCGACACGGTATTGCTTGCCACCGGTCTCGATTACTGCGTACATCGTTCTCCGCGGTCGCGTTGCTGGCGTCAGACGTCAGCGCCAGGCATTGTTTCGTTGCTTTTCAGATGAGGTCGCTGCCAGCCGGGACGACGCGAAATGCGGCCGCCGGGCGCGAACAGGGAGAATACCACGAACCCCAGCGTGAGCTGCCCATCGACCCGAGCGGGGCCGCCCAATAGGACGGGTTCCGAGGGGTCAAGGTACATCAAGTGGCTTCCGATGTGGCTGTTCACCCCTGACACTGTGCGTCGCAGCCACGTTAGCCGAGAGATATGCCTACCGATCCGCGCAATACCTTCTACAAGCAACTGATGCTCGCCGAGAATGCCGACCGCGAGATCATCAGCACGGTCTACCGAAAGCTCGCCCGGCGCTACCACCCTGACGTCGACAAGTCGCGCGAGGCGGCGGCCCGGATGGCCGAGATCAACGACGCGTACGCGACGCTGCGCGACCCGGAGAAGCGGCGAAAGTACGACGCGTGGCTTGCCAGCCGGCGTGACCGGCGCCGGTCGGACAGCCTGATTGTCCGCCCTGGGGACCTCGGCTACGGCGCCGCGGGCACACCCCAGGGACCGGCGATCGGCAGCGTCGTCGACTTCGGCCGCTACCAGGGCTGGACCCTGAATCAGATCAAGCGTCGCGACCCCGACTATCTCGAGTGGCTCGCGCGCTCTCCTGCCGGGCGCCGCTACAACTCCGAGATCGGCCTCCTGCTCGAACGTCGCTGAGGCGCTCGCGCCGGGGTTAGCCAGGTGCTCTGGAGCGCCTGATGTTGATGCTTTGGAGGAGGCCGAGCGCGATCGCGGTGCTCACCAGGGACGCGCCGCCGTGGGTGATGAACGGCAGCGGAATGCCCGTCACGGGCATCAGCCCGGCGACCATGCCGGCGTTGACCAGCACCTGGAAGATGATCATCGCCGCGGTGCCGCCGGCGAAGGCCACGTCGAACACGCTCTCCGAGCGCCAGCCGATGATCAGGACACGCCAGATGAGGCCGATGAAGAGCAGGAAGACGACGATGCCACCGATGAAACCGAGCTCCTCGAGCAGCACGGCGAACGCGAAGTCAGTCGACTGAACGGGTAACAGCCCCGATGCCGCGCCGGCGGTAAGGCCGCGGCCGAATATCCCGCCCGAGCCCACGGCAATCTGCGCCTGCGCGAGCTGGAAACCTGCGCCCTGGGGGTCCGATGACGGATCGAGGAATGACAGCAGGCGCTGCCTCTGGTAGACGAGCAGGAACGACCAGACAACCGGCAGGGCCGCGATGACCGAGACAGCCGAGACGATCATCCAGCGCAGGCTCGCACCGCTCAGGAAGAGCGCGCCGAGCATGATCGCGACGAGAACGAGAGCGGTTCCCAGGTCCGGCTGGATCATGATCAGCACGAATGGCGGCGCGCTAAGCAGGCCGGCTCCGACTAAGGTGGACAGCCGATTGATGCGGTCCTTGCGGCCGGCGAGGAATGCCGCCAGGACCGCGATCATGAGCACCTTCGAGATCTCAGAGAACTGGAAGGTCAAGCCCGCGACCGACACCCACCGCTGGGCACCGTTGATCTCGACACCAATGGCCATCGTGACCAGCAGAAGCCCGATGTTGACGAGATAGATCAGCCACGAGAAGGTGCGCAGCCAGCGATAGTCGAAGGCCGCAGCGAGCATGAACGAGACGATCGCGATGGCGAACCACATCAGGCCGCGGGTGAACGTCGAACCGGCTGCGAGTGGGCCGCCGGTGGAGTTGGTCCACGCCATCAGCAGGCCGATGATGCCCAGCGCCAGTGCGTAGAACGCGAGCTGGATGTCGAACGAGTGCCAGCTGCCCGATTCGGGGCGCGCGACGTATGAGCTCGATGGCGCGCGCTGAATGCGCATTGCGGTCATTCGCTCAGACCTCTGCCATCAGTTGCTGTAGTAGCCGTCCGACTGGAGCAGGGCGGGCAGCGTCAGGTCTACGCCCAGGTTGTAGTGCTCCTGCAGGAAGTATTTGACGATCTCAGTCGCAGCGTTGCCCTTCGTGTTCGCGTTGTAAGCGAAGGCAATGACCGCCAGCTGGGAGTCAGTCTTGGCAGGATCGCCGGGCTGCTGCGACGTGAAGTTCGGTATGAAGGCCACGAACCAGGTGTGGAAGGGCAGCTGTCCTTGTGCGTTACGGACGCCAAATTCAGCCGTGCCCGTTTTGCCCGCGATGACGAGCGGCTCGTCGACAAGGTTGAAGGTATGGCGGGTGGTTACGACATCGCGTGCCGCAATGCGCATCGTCTGAAGCACATCGGACGAGACGCCGACTTGCCGGATGAGCTGCGGTTGGAAGTCCTGGACAACGCTTCCGTCAGGCGCCAGGACGCGGCGCACGATCTGCGGCTGCCAGAGCGAGCCACCGTTGGCCAGCGCCGCGTAGGCATTGAGCACCTGGAGTGGCGTCGCCGCGTCATAGCCCTGGCCGATGCCGGCCTGGTAAACCTCGCCCGGGAACACGTCCTGGCCAAATACCTGTTGCTTCCAGTCGTTGGTGGGCACGATGCCGCGCGCCTCAGCAGGTAGGTCGATACCTGTCTGCTGCCCGAACCCAAACTGGTTGGCCCAATAGGCCAGGCGGTCGGCGCCAAGGGCGCCGGCGAGCTGGTAGAAAAACGTGTCGCTCGAGTCCGCATAACCCTGGTAGATGTCGAGCGGTCCGAAGCCATGGCGGTTCCAATCCCAGTACTTGTATGGCCCGATGGAGAGGTAAGCCGCCGTCGGAATCTGCGTATCTGGTGTGATGACGCCGTCCATCAGCGCACCCGACCCCGTGACGAGCTTGTACGTCGAGCCGGGCGGGAACTGCTCGCTTATGGCGGCGTTCACGAGCGGCGTGTTCGGGTCGTTGAGCAGCGCCTGGTAGTCCGTGTTCGAGATGCCCCTGGCGAACAGGTTGTCGTCGAACGAAGGGTTGGCAACCATGGCCAGGATCTCACCGTCCTGCGGGTTCATGACGATGACCACGCCGCGTTGCAGGTTGACCAGCTGCGTCGCCCAATCGAGGGCCTGCTGCGCCTCTTTTTGGATCTGGACGTCGATCGTCAGCTCGAGCGAATCGCCTGCTTGCGGTTGCTGGTCGATCGATACCGTGCGCAACACACGACCGGTGGAATCGCGCTCGACCTGCTCGCTTCCGTTGGTACCGCGGAGCTGGCTCTCGAACGTGTTCTCGACGCCGGACTTGCCGATCTGAGCGTCGGGCAGATACGTGTTGTTCGGCTGGGCCAGGTCGTCGGCCGTGACCGCACCGGTGTAGCCGATGACATGCGAGAGCAACGGGCCGTACTCGTACTCGCGGCGCTCCTCGACGGTCACGTCGACTCCCGGCAGGTCGCGACTCTCCTCGTCGATCAGGTGCGCGACGTCCTCCGGCACATCCGATGCGATGTTGACGTACTCAAAGGCCTGGTCGGCGTTGCGGTCGAGCGCCTGGATGATGTCCGAGCTGGGCATGTTGAGCAGTGTCGAGAGCTGGCTGACGACAGCGTCGCGGTCGCTGAACGGCAGGTCTCCGGGACGTATGCGGACCACGTATGACGGCACATTGATCGCGACTGGCCGACCGGCTCGGTCGTAGATCAGTCCCCGGGCAGCCGCGATCGGCTGGTTGGTGCTGGCCTGGTCGTCGGCCAGACCGGCGTAGTAGCCGCCACTGACGACCTGCATGTAGAACAGCCGCGTGGTCAGCAGCCCGACTACGAGGACGATGATCAGTCCGAAGACAGCGAAGCGGGCGCCAAGTCGGGTCCGCGGTGGTTCGGGCTGGCCCAGGAGGTAGTCGCTCACTGTCTGTTACCCGCTACCAATCCGCTCGCTCGGTGGTGCCGAAACGCTGTTCGATCGCGCCGAACAGCGTGGCGATGACAAAGGCGAGAACACCATTCATGAAGGCGGCCACGAGCATGGCCGTCAGATCGAACGCAAGCGGAGCACCCTCCGTCAGTACGAGAACGAGGCTTAGAGCAACGTGAAGGACGGGTGTCAGCACGACCGTCAGAGCCACGGCCAGCCAACGACGGCTCGGGCCGGCCACGCGGGCCACGGCCGCCGCGATCCCCAAGACGAGGAGCAGTGAAAGGGTGCCTGCGCCGAGCGGCCGCTCAGGTATCAGCATGTCGGTCAGGAGTCCTCCGGCGAAAGCGGCCACCAGGCCGTCTTCGATGCCCAGCATCAGCGTCGCGGTGACCGAGACGACGAGGACGAGGTCAGCCGTCGCACCAGCGATGGGGATCTCAGGCAGGACGGTGGTCTCGATCAGCGCCGCAAGGAGGGCCATAAGGGCCGCGAAGGGAATGGTCAAGCAGGACTCCGAAATGACGAGCTCGCGACCCCGCCGCCGCACAAGCCGCGCTCGGGGAGTATAGGCCCGGGTCCCGGTCCGACCTTTGCTGACAGCGGGCCGTGCACAGGCTGTGGACCATCCCACGTCTGCGTTTCACGTGGAACATCCGCAAGTCGTCGATAAGCGGGAAGTAATCGCTCAGCGCGAGAATCGCGCTCATAGGCCGCCAGTAACGGCCGGAATAGGCCCAGTCCGATAGAATCAAGGCTCGTGGATGCGTACCCCTTTGGCAGTTGAGTGGGCGACGTCATCGCTTGCGCGAACCAAAAGGGCGGCGTCGGCAAAACCACCACTGTCATTAACCTCGCGACCTACCTCGCGCTCCTTGGGCGCCGGGTGCTCGTTATTGACCTCGATCCGCAGGGCAACGCGACCAGCGGCCTTGGTTTTGATCGTGCAACGGCGCAAACGTCGGTATATCCAGCATTGGTCGAGGGAGTTTCAGCTCGCGCCCTCGTTCAACCGACGCAGGTCGATGGCCTGTGGCTGATCCCGTCCGGCCGCGACCTCGCCGGCGCCGAGGTGGAGCTGGTCCAAATGGCCGACCGCGAACGCAAGCTTCGTGATGCCCTCGACGACCTCCGAGCGTCGTTCGACTTCGTGCTCCTCGACTGCCCGCCCGCCGTGGGATTGCTCACGGTGAACGCCCTTACCGCAGCCGACGCGGTGCTCGTTCCGATCCAATGTGAGTACTACGCACTGGAGGGACTGAGCCAGTTGCTGTCGACGATCGACATGGTTCGCGACAACCTCAATCCACGCCTGCGCCTGGCGGGTGTGCTGCTGACGATGTTCGACGCGCGCACGACCCTGTCGGCGGACGTCGCGAGCGAGGTCCGTCGACACCTCGGCCAGAGCGTCTTCCGGACTGTCGTGCCACGCAGCGTCCGCTTGGCGGAAGCGCCCAGCTACGGACGTCCGATAGCCCGCTACAGCCCTGAATCGCGCGGCGCGCATGCCTACCGAGCGTTGGCCGACGAGGTGCTCGAGCGTGAGGCCGGCGCGCCGCTCCACGTCCAGATCCAGCACGCGGCGATAAGCGCATGACGACCGACGCGCGGCGGACGACGAGCGGGCTTGGGCGCGGCCTGGCGGCACTCATACCGCAACGTGACGACAGAACCGGATCAGTCGACCTCCCGATCTCGGCGATAAGCAGCAACCCGTACCAGCCTCGGCAGGCGTTCGAACAGGTCCAGCTCGCGGAGCTCGCGGCAAGCATCGCTGAGCATGGCGTTCTTCAGCCGGTCCTCGTCACCGAGGTACCGGGCGGCTATCGCCTGATCGCTGGCGAACGGCGACTGCGTGCCGCCGAGATGGCCGGCCTCGACCGCATCCCGGCACTGATCCGTTCGGCCGACGAGACGGCCCAGCTCGCCTGGGCCTTGATTGAGAACCTCCAACGCTCCGACCTCAACGCCCTCGAGGAGGCGGCCGCGTTTCGCCAGCTCATCGACGACTTCGGGCTGAGCCACGAAGATGTCGCGAGCCGCGTAGGCAAGTCACGCCCAGCGATCGCCAATACGCTTCGGTTGCTCGATCTGGCGCCCGAGGTCAAGGACGCGCTCAGGCGCGGCGCGATCAGCGAAGGACATGCGCGAGCGATCTGCGGCCTGGACGATCCGGCTCAGCAGGTGGTCGCTTCGATGGAGATCGAATCCAAAGGCCTGTCCGTTCGCCAGGCAGAAGAGTTGGTTCGGCGGATGCGCGGGGCGAAGCCGGCGCGCGCTCCGCGAGAGCGCGCGCCGGATGTCGACCGCCTGGAGACGGCGCTGCGCAATTCATTGGCCACGAAGGTGACCATCAGCACTGCCCGGAAAGGCGGCCGAATCACGATCGAGTACTACAACGAAGACGACCTCGAGCGCCTCTACGAGCGTCTGACTGGGGACAGGCCATGACCGACTCGATCGTCCGCAAGTCCGACGTGACAGGCGCAATCGGCCGCCGCAGCCGCAACGCGACGCAGGCCGGTGCCGCGGCGTACACCGCGGAGAGCATCCAGGTCCTCGAAGGCCTCGAGGCGGTCCGGCGCCGGCCCGGCATGTACATCGGCTCCACCGACGCACGCGGCCTGCACCACCTGATCTGGGAGCTCATCGACAACTCGATCGACGAGGCGATGGCTGGCTTCGCCACGCACATCGAACTGACGATCAATGCGGATGGCAGCGTGACCAACCGCGACAACGGCCGTGGCGTACCCGTCGGCAAGCACAAGCAGACCGGCCGCGACGCACTCGAGGTCGTGCATACCGTGCTGCACGCCGGCGGCAAGTTCGGCGGTGGTGGTTACAAGGTGTCGGGCGGCTTGCACGGCGTCGGCGTCAGCGTCGTCAATGCGCTGTCGGAGTACCTGTGGGTCGAGTCGGCGCGCGAGGGGAAAGTCTGGCGTCAGGAGTACGAGCGCGGCAAGCCGACCACGCCGGTTCGGGCGATCGGGGCGTCCGACGGCCGGACCGGGACCGCGACCGGCTTCCGCGCTGACCCGCAGGTCTTCGAGACGACCGAGTGGAGCTTCGACACGATCAGCCAGCGCCTGCGCGAATCGGCTTACCTGAACAAGGGCGTCTGGATCAAGTTCGTCGATGAGCGGGAGACGCCCGCCCGCGAAAAGTCGTTCTACTTCGAGGGCGGCTTGGTCAGCTTCGTGCGCCACCTGAACAAGGGCCGCGACGTGCTGCATCCGCTGCCCATCTACGTCGAGCGACGCGACGGGTCGACGCAGATCGAGGTTGCCCTCCAGTACAACGACGGCTTCGCCGAAAGCGTCTTCGCCTTCGCCAACAACATCAACACGGTCGATGGCGGCTCGCACGTGACCGGCTTCCGTGCCGCGCTGACCAGCTCGCTCAACGACTACGCGCGCAAGAACGCCATCCTCAAGGACAACGACGCCAACCTTTCGGGCGACGACGTGCGCGAGGGTTTGACGGCCGTCATATCGGTCAAATTGACCGAGCCCCAATTTGAAGGTCAGACCAAGGCCAAGCTGGGCAACGCAGAGGTCAAGGGCCAGGTCCAGGCGGCGCTGACCGAGGGCATGAACCAGTACCTCGAGGAGAACCCGCAGGACGCGCGGCGGATTATCGAGAAATCACTCACGGCGGCCCGAGCGCGCGAAGCCGCGCGCAAGGCGCGCGACCTCGTCATCCGCAAGAGCGCGCTCGAGGGCTCGGCCCTGCCGGGCAAGCTGGCCGACTGCCAGGAACGCGACCCATCGCGCAGCGAGCTGTTCATCGTCGAGGGCGACTCGGCCGGTGGCTCGGCCAAGCAGGGCCGCGATCGCCACTTCCAGGCCGTGCTGCCCATGTTCGGCAAGATGCTCAACGTCGAGAAGGCGCGCATCGACAAGGTCCTCTCGAGCGAGAAGATCCGGCCGCTGATCATCGCCCTGGGCGCCGGCATCGGCGAGTCGTTCGACATCGCCAAGCTGCGCTACCACAAGATCATCCTGCTCGCCGACGCGGACGTGGATGGCGCCCACATCCGCACGCTGCTGATGACCTTCTTCTATCGCCACATGCCACAGATCGTCGAGGGCGGCCATCTCTACTTCGCCCAGCCGCCGCTGTACCGCATCAGCACCGGCAAGGTCACGCGCTATGCGCATGACGACAAGGACCGCGAGCGCGTGGTCAAGGAGTTCAAGGCCAAGAACCTGTCGATCCAGCGTTTCAAGGGCCTGGGCGAGATGAACGCCGAACAGCTCTGGCAAACGACCATGAACCCGGGCTCGCGCACGCTTCTACAGGCCGAGATCGATGACGCGGCGGAGGCAGACCGGATCTTCTCGACGCTGATGGGCGAGAAGGTCGAACCTCGCCGCGACTTCATCAGGGCCCGTGCGCGCCAGGTCCAGAACCTCGATGTCTGAGGCGCGCCGCCTTGCCCTCTGACGTTACTGTCCGCGCGCAGGTGTTCGTCGTCGAGCGCCTCTCGCAAGCGCGCGGCGTGGGCGAGACGCTGGCCGAGCTGATCGACTATCCGGAGGAGTTCGTCAGCGCGCTGCGCGACGGCCTGAGCCAGCTCGCCGATCCCGTGTACGCAGCCGAGCAGGAGCGCGTGGCGCCCGGCTCGGGCGTCGTATTCGGCGTCCGGGCGCCGCTTCTTTCGGCCGTCATGCGCCAGCTACGTGCGTCGCTGCGCGCGACATCGCCGGCGCTCGCGCTCAACCTCGCGGAGCGCCTTGCGGTCGAGGATGAGCGCGAATTCGTCTTCTTTGCCCACCAGGCGCTGGAACGAGTCCTGCCCGCGGATCCGGAACGCGCCTGGCAGCTGATGCGCCGGCTGGGCCGCGCGGCGACGGACTGGATCTCGGTCGACTCGCTCGCCCACCTCTACGCGCAGGGCATCCTGCTCGAGCATGTTCGCTGGGCAGAGATCGAGCAGCTCGTTTTCTCCGCTAGCGAGTGGGAGCGCCGGCTGGTCGGTTCCACGATCGCGACGATCCCGTTCGAGCTGCCGCGTCAGCGGCGCGGCCAGCTGCTCGACTCGCCGGCCCTGGCAATGGTCAGGACGCTCATCGGCGATGCTTCGCAGATGGTGCGCAAGAGCCTGTCCTGGGCGCTCCGATCATGGCGCGAGGTCGATCCGCGCGGCGTCGACGAGCTGCTGCGCAGCGAGGCGCGCCGCGCGGCAGCCACGAACGATGGCAACCGGGCGTGGGTCATTCGCGACGCGGTCAAGGAACAGCGCGTGGCCGCTCCGGCGCCGCTCGTGGTCGAGCTGCGCGACGCGCTCGCCGGCGTGCGCCGTCGCGCCGGCGGGGCGTCAACGAGCGAGGCGGCACAGATCGCCCGTGGTTTCCTCGGCCTCGATGGCCTGGCCGACCGCGCGATCGAGCAACAGGGCGAGCGCCAGCGCTACTTCGGGGCGCGCTTCGGCGCGGTCAGCAGATAGCACGGTAGGGATCGATGACTGAAGAGGGCGGCCGCGTAATACCCATCCGCATCGAGGATGAGCTGAGGACCAGCTACCTCGACTACGCGATGAGCGTCATCGTCAGCCGTGCCCTGCCCGACGTCCGTGACGGCCTGAAGCCCGTTCATCGGCGAATCCTGTACGCGATGCACGAGATGGGGCTGACCTCGACGGCGAGCTATCGCAAGTGCGCGGCGATCGTCGGCGACGTCATGGGCAAGTACCACCCGCACGGCGACGTCGCGCTCTATGACGCCCTGGTCCGATTAGCACAGCTGTTCTCTTTGCGCTACCCCTTGATCGACGGCCAGGGCAACTTCGGCTCCGTCGACGGCGACCCGCCCGCGGCCATGAGGTACACGGAAGCGCGCATGACGGCGATCGCGGCCGAGGTGCTCGCGGACATCGATAAGCAGACCGTCGACTTCGTCGAGAACTACGACGGCACGCGCATGATGCCGCAGGTCCTGCCTGCGAAGCTGCCCAACCTGCTGGTCAACGGCTCGTCCGGCATCGCCGTGGGCATGGCGACCAACATTCCGCCGCACAACCTGGCCGAGGTGACCGAAGCCACGATCGCACTGATCGAGAACTCGTCGCTGACCAACGACGAGCTGTGCAACATCGTCACGGGGCCTGACTTCCCGACGGGCGGCACGATCTTCCGCTTCGAAGAGCGGCGCAATTCGATGACGGGCCAACAGGAGCGCATCGACGCCATCCGCGAGATGTACGCCCACGGCCGCGGCCGGATCGTGATGCAAGCCGTGGTCTCCTTCGAGGAGACGCGCCAGCAGCGAACGGCGATCGTCGTTACCGAGCTGCCCTTCCAGGTCAACAAGGCCAGCCTGGCCGAGAAGATCGCCGACCTCGTCCAGCAGAAGAAGATCGAGGGCATCGCCGACATCCGCGACGAGTCGGATCGCGACGGAATGCGCCTGGTCATCGAATGCAAGCGCGACGCCGCGCCGCGCAAGGTGCTCAACAACCTCTTCAAGCACACCCCGTTGAAGCTCGCTTTCAACATGAACATGCTTGCGCTGGTCGACGGCCAGCCGCAGACGCTGACCCTCAAGCAGGTCATCCAGCACCACATCGACTGGCGGCGCGAGGTCGTCCGGCGTCGGACCGAGTTCGACCTGGGCAAGGCGCGTGACCGGGCGCACATCCTCGAGGGACTCAAGATCGCGCTCGACAACCTCGACGCGGTCATCCGCACCATCCGTGAGAGCGCCGACGTCGACACGGCGCGCACCAACCTGATGACGCGCTTCGAGCTGACCGAGATCCAGGCCAACGCCATCCTCGAGATGCAGCTGCGCCGCCTGGCGGCGCTCGAGCGGAAGAAGATCGAGGACGAGTACCTGGCCACGATCAAGCTCATCGCCGAGCTCGAGGACATCCTGGGCAACCCGGCACGCGTCTTGGCGATCATCAAGGACGAGCTGCGCGAGATCTCGACCAAGTATTCCGGCGCACGCTTGACGAGGGTCGAGGGAGATTCCGACCGAGAGCTGACCGATGAGGACCTGATCGCCGACGAGGACGTCGTGGTCACCGTCTCGACCCGTGGCTACATCAAGCGCCAGCCGCTGGCAACTTACCGGCGCCAGATCCGCGGCGGCAAGGGCATCATCGGCGCGCGGACGGTGGAAGAGGACGCGGTCGAGCATCTGCTCGTTGCGGGAACGCACGACTGGGCACTCTTCTTCACCAACCGCGGCCGCGTCTTCAGCTCCAAGGTCCACGCCACCCCGGCCCCGACCGAGCGGACGAGCAAGGGCATACCGGTCATCAATCTCGAGGGCGTGCAGCTCGATCCGGGCGAGCTGGTGCTGGCCATCTTGACCGTGCCCAACTTCGAAAAGGGCCACAACATGGTCATGGCTACGCGCCAGGGGATCATCAAGAAGACGCCCATCGAGCAATTCGAACGCGTCCGCTCGACCGGCATCCGCGCGATCACCGTCGCCGAGACCGACGAGCTTGCCTGGGCGGCCGTGTCGTCGGGCACTGACGACGTGGTCCTGGCCACGGCCCAGGGCCGCATCGCGCGCTTCAACGAGACGGAGGTCAGGCCCATGGGCCGCGACGCTGCCGGGGTGATCGGCATCCGCCTGGCCAACAAGGCCGACCAGGTCGTGGGCATGCGCATCCTCCAGCCGACCAACGACATCCTCGTCCTGACCGAGACCGGCTACGGCAAGCGCGTGGCGCTGTCGGAGTTCCGGCGCATGCATCGCGGCAGCCAGGGAGTCCGGCTCATCTCGCTCGAGGGCTCGAAGACCGGGCGCGTGGCCGCGGTCGAGCTCGTCGACGAGCAGGACGAGGAGCTGCTCCTGATCAGCAAGAGCGGCCAGGTCGTGCGCACTGACGTCAAGAGCGTCAACCGCTACGGCTCGTCGGCGCGTGGCGTGATCGTGATGCGCCTGAACGACGGCGACGAGGTAGCTGGGATCGCCGTATTCCGTGCCGAGAATCGGGGCGATAACAAGGTGACAGATGACGACTCCATGCCCGACAATGACGACCCGTCGGGAGAGCCATCGTCGTGACCGCTTTCGGCAGCCGTGCCCTGAACCCGTACAGCGACCAGTTCGACCTGTATACGGGCAATGCCAATCCGCAGCTCGCGCGCAAGATCGCGCGCTACCTCGGCCGTGAGCTGGGCAATGTCGAGGTGTTCGAGTTCGCCAACGAGAACATCTTCGTAAAGATCGAGGACAACGCGCGCGATCGCGACGTGTTCCTGATCCAGCCCACGAATCGGCCCGTTCAGAAGTCGATCATGGAGCTACTGATCATGATCGACGCGTTCAAGCGCGCCAGCGCCGGCCGGATCACCGCGGTCATCCCGTACTACGCCTACGGCCGCTCGGACAAGAAGGACCAGCCGCGCGTGCCGATCACCGCCCGCTTGGTTGCGGACATGATCAGCGTCGCCGGCGCGGATCGGCTGCTGACGATGGACCTTCACCAGGGCCAGATCCAGGGCTTTTTCAACATCCCGGTCGACGAGCTGACGGCCGTCCACATGCTCTCGAATTACTTCAAGCGACTCGAGCTGGACGACCTTGTGGTGGTCACGGACCTTGGCTTCGCCAAGCGTGCGCGGACCTTCGCGGAGATCCTCGAGGCGCCGTTGGCCGTGATCGAGAAGCGCCGCCAGGGCAATCGCGACCTGGCCGAGGTGCTCAACGTCATCGGCGAGGTGCGCGGCAAGCGCGCGATCATCGTCGACGACGAGATCGACACGGCGAGCACCCTGATGGAGATCGAGCGCGCCCTGATCAGAGAAGGGGTGACCGAGATCTACGCCTGCGCGACGCACGGCGTGCTCTCCGACCCGGCGATCGACCGCCTGCGCAAGTCTGAAATCACGGAGGTCGTGATCACCGACACCATCCCGCTGCCGCCGGCCAAGCACCTGCCGCGCATCAGGGTGCTGTCGGTCGCACCGCTGATCGGCGAGGCCATCCGGCGCATCCACCTCGGCGAGTCAGTCGGCGCGCTCTTCTCGAGCGACCTGCAGCTCGTCCAGGAGATGCTCCTCTGGGACGAGGAGGCGGCGCGCGACGACGAGGCGGATGATGGCCACCACCCAAAAGCGGAGACGACGACGACGCGCCAGGATGAGCGGGAAGTGAGCGCCCACCGATGAGCCTCAAGCTCTACCGTCCAGGCCCGCACGGGCTCGAGCCGAATCCGGCCGCACAGCGCACGTGGCGCAGCCGGCTGGTGTCGCGCCGATGGCGCCCGGCGGCCCTCGAGAACCCGGAAAGCAACCCCACGAGCAGCCGCATGGCAGTGCTCTTCTGGGCCGTCCTCGCGACACTCACGTTCGTCCTGCTCGTCGTCGGCTACGGCACCCGGTTCTGGGCCTAGCAGGGTCACCGTGAGGGGCGAGCGGAGGCTCGCGCCTATACTTCCACGGCTGTGCTGAACCTCATTTCACGCTTCGTCGACTCCAACGAGCGCGTCGTCAAACGCATCCAGCCGCTCGTCGACGAGATCAACTCGCTCGAGTCAGAGTTCCAGGAGCTGACCGACGCCGAGATCCGCCAGCGCATGATCGAGCTGCGCGACGAGATCCGCGAGGACGCCGCGCCGACCGAGCCGTCCGAGGAAGAGCTCAGCAACGACAGCTCCGAGCGCCGCCGCGAACTCCGCCGGCAGCGCGAAAAGGAGGACATCAAGCATCTCCAGGGCGTCCTCGATGACGCACTGCCCGAGGTGTTCGCGGCGGCGCGCGAGATCAGCCGGCGCAAGCTGGGCATGCGCCACTTCGACGTCCAGCTGGTCGGTGGCGTCGTCCTCCACCAGGGCAAGATCGCCGAGATGAAGACCGGCGAGGGCAAGACCCTCGTCGCGCCGCTCGCCGCGGCACTCAACGCGATGTCCGGCCGTGGCGTCCACGTCGTCACCGTCAACGACTACCTGGCCAAGCGCGACCCGCAGTGGATGGGCCCGATCTTCGCCGGTATGAGCCTGACGGTCGGCATCATCCAGCACGAGAGCGCGTTCATCTACGACCCCGAACACCGCGGCACGGACGAGCGGCTGCTGAACCTGCGCCCCGTGCCGCGCGCCGAGGCATACGCAGCGGACGTGACTTACGGCACGAACAACGAGTTTGGCTTCGACTATCTGCGCGACAACATGGTCACGGAGCTGCCCGAGCGCGTCCAGCGCCAGCGTTACTTCGCGATCGTCGACGAGGTCGACAACATCCTCATCGACGAGGCGCGCACGCCGCTCATCATCAGCGGCCAGGCCGAGGAGTCGGAAGACCTGTATTACCAGTTCGCGCGCCTCGTGCCGCGCCTCAAGCCGCGCCCCGAAGGGGACGAAGAGGGCGGCGACTACTTCATCGACCTCAAGGAGCACGCCGTCGCGCCGACCGAGGAGGGCATCGACAAGATCGAGCACCTGCTCAAGGTCGACAACATGTTCGACGCCGACCCACGCCTCGCGCGCCATTTCGAACAGGCGCTGAAGGCGCACGCGCTCTACCAGCGCGACCGCGACTACATCGTCGAGAACGGCGAGATCGTCATCGTCGACGAGTTCACCGGGCGCAAGATGCCCGGCCGGCGCTGGTCGGAGGGTCTCCACCAGGCGATCGAGGCCAAGGAGGGCCTGCGCGTCCAGCGTGAGTCGGTGACGCTCGCGACGATCACCTTCCAGAACTACTTCCGCCTGTACGAGAAGCTGTCCGGCATGACCGGCACGGCGATGACCGAGCAGGAGGAGTTCTACAAGATCTACGGGCTCGAGGTCGTTTCCGTCCCGACCCACAGACCGATGATCCGTGACGACCAGGCCGACCTCGTCTTCCAGACCGAGAACGCGAAGTTCAACGCGCTGATCGACGAGATCGTCGAAATGACCGATGCCGGCCGGCCGGTGCTCGTTGGCACGACCAGCGTCGAGAAGAGCGAAGTGCTGTCCGAGATGCTCAATCGGCGCGGCATCAAGCACGAGGTGCTCAACGCCAAGTTCCACGAGAAGGAGGCGCCGATCGTCGCCCAGGCTGGCCGCAGCGCATCGGTCACGATCGCAACCAACATGGCCGGCCGCGGCACGGACATCATCCTGGGCGGCAACCCGCAGGGTCTCGCCTCGATGGACATGCACCGGCGCGGCATCAACCCGGCCGAGGCGACCCAGGAAGAGCTCGACGAGACGCTCGCCAAGGCCAAGGCTGAGGTCGACGTCGACCACGTTAAGGTCGTCGGCGCGGGCGGCCTGCACATCATCGGCACCGAGCGGCACGAGGCGCGCCGAATCGACAACCAGCTGCGCGGGCGCGCCGGACGCCAGGGCGATCCGGGTTCTTCGCGCTTCTACCTGTCGCTCGAGGACTCGCTCATGAAGCGCTTCGCGTCCGACCGCGTGGCCGGGCTGATGGAGCGCATGGGCCTCGAGGGCGACGTCGCGCTCGAATCACGCCTGGTGAGCAAGACGATCGAGAGCGCCCAGTCGCGCGTCGAGGGCTACAACTTCGACATCCGCAAGCGCGTCGTCGAGTACGACGACGTGATCAACAAGCAGCGCGAGACGATCTACGCCGAGCGCGACAAGGTGCTGCGCAACGAGGATCTGACGGCGACTGTGAGCGATTTCGTCGACGACGAGATCGACCTGCTGGTCGACCAGCACCTCACCGGCGGAGTCACCGAGTGGGATCTCGACGGCCTGGCCCGCGAGCTGACTCAGATGGGCCTGCCCAACAAGGAGGTCAGCGCCGACGCGCTGGCCGAGATCGGCGTCCGCGAGGACATCGCTGAGCACCTGCGGACGCTGGTCAACGAAGAGCTCGAACGGCGCGAAGAGGAGCTCGGAGCGGATGTCTGGGCGCAGGTCGAGCGCCTCGTCCTGCTGCGCACGATCGACACGCTGTGGGTCGACCACTTGACCGAGCTCGACGACATGCGCCGCGGCATCGGCCTGCGTGGCTATGGCGGCATCGACCCGCTCAACGAGTTCAAGCGCGAGGCGTTCAAGCTATACGAGGAGCTGCGCGGCTTCATCAGCCGGCAGGTGGCCAACAACATCTTCCGCGTCCAGGTCCAGCAGGTTCCGCCGCCGCAGATGTCGATGACATCCGCCGCGCCGGTGACGGCAACCGCGAGCGACGGGGACGGCTCTTCAGCGACGAGTGCCACGAGCGCCGGCAATGGCTCGGCGCCGGCGCCGGCACCGGCGCGACCCGCCCAGTCCGCGAC
>Ga0209014_10000020_pt1 | contig 83963 bp, 80 predicted proteins | sample BarGraNGADG00212_FD_184491 | JGI IMG/M metagenome (GOLD analysis project Ga0209014, IMG submission 184491) | Arctic peat soil microbial communities from Barrow, Alaska - Barrow Graham LP Ref core NGADG0002-212 (SPAdes) (version 2) | ecosystem: Environmental > Terrestrial > Soil > Wetlands >...
CCGAACCGTGCCACACTAACCAGTGAAGGAGCATGCATGACTCGGACGAGCGTGGCGGCGATGGTCGTCGCGGCGGTGGCGTTGGGATGGGCTCCTCGCGGAACGCCGGCGGCGCCCGATCAATCCAGCCTTGCGGGCAAATGGACGCTCAATCGAACCCTCAGCCAAATTCCCCGAGAGGTCGGATTTGGGATGGACCTGCTGTCGAACGCTGGCAGGAGCTCGGACAGTGGTGGCCGTGGAGGCGGGGGAGGCATCGGGTCGCCGGCCATGGTTTCCTTTCACGAGAGTGCAGACGACGCAAAGAGACGAGAGCAGTTGACCGACGAGGTGAGAAGCCCGTCTCCGCACCTGACGATTGCCCAGACGGAGACCGCCGTCACCATCACGGATGAGCGCGGTCGCTCGGGAACGTTTCATCCCGATGGCAAGGAAGAAACCCGGGCGCTCGATCAGGTGCCGGTCGTGACGACGACCCGGTGGGATGGCAGTCGCCTGGAGGTTCGGTACCAGGTGGAGCGGAACCGTGAACTGCGCTACAGCTACGCTCGCACGCTCGATCCGCCGCAACTGACGGTGCAGGTGAGGTTCATCGAGCGCGGGGGCCACGACATCGTGACGCTCGTCTATGAGCCCACGAGAGCGAACGAGCCGGCGTTGCCGGATCGCGCCGCGCCGCCGGGTGTTCCCCAGGCAACGCCCGCCGCCCCGTCAGCCGCGACGCGCGCCCCGGACCCCGCCAGATCCGCATCCCCTGCGTCGCCCGCTGGCCCGGCGTCGCCTGCGGGTGTTCCCCGGCCCGGCGCGGAGTTCAAGGGCCTGACGACACTCGGTGTCGTGGTAGAGGATTTGAGCCCGCAGGCGGCCGCCTGCGGCCTGACCCGGGCGCCGATTGAAGCGGCCGTGTCGAAGATCCTGTCCGACGCCGGGTTCAAGGTCGTGCGTGACTCGGACGAAGACACCTACGTCTACGTCCACATCATGACGACGAACGCGTCGGCCGCGCTGTGCGTCTCCAGGTACGACACGTTCCTCTACACGCACACGACCGCCACCCTGCCGTATCAATCGACTCCCGTGCTCGTGCAGGTGTCGTTGCTGCACGAGGGCGGCATCTCCGGCGGGGCGCCCGGCGCCCACGCGGACACCGTCGTCAGAAACGTGAAGCAGCACGTCGACACGTTCGTGGCGCGGATCCGCACCGCGAATCGGTGAAGAGACGGCGAGGGCCGGCTATTGGCGAGAGGGGTCGCCCGGCGGCCTGGCGCCGGCCGGCTCGCGTTTGCGGGGATCGACCCGCTTGCTGTTCGGCTCGCCGTACGCGTCCGGACTGAGGTACGTGCCCTTCTCCGCCCCCGGTCTTCTCCTCCTCGACGGGAATGCGGTGCGCGTTGGCGTACGCGTCCTGGCCGATGCCGGTGACCTGCCACGACACCTTCTTGTCCGGAATCCCGCCGGCGATCCTGAAGCGGTTCCCGGGAATCTCGTCCGCCACGTACAGCCAGGAGGTCCAGGGTGTGCCCCTGGTCGTCGGAGGCGAAGGTGCGACGACCCAAGAACCCCTGGAACACGAAGCGACTTCACATCCTGGGCGAGGCGCGCCTGGTCGCGGTAATACGGGCCATCGATGAAGTCACGCCCGAACACGACCCGGACGGTGCTGACCGCGACGATCGTGTCACTCTCCGTGTCGCAGAGACGGAAACCCCGTCCCCTGCCCCAGACCGTCTCGATCTCACGATCGGACGGCAGGCTGAAGTGATCGGAGGTCACCGTCTCGGAGCGGCGGTCCGGATCGCGCGGCTCGATGTCCCGCGCGCAGAAACGACTCGAGGCCTGGTCCGGCGATCGTCCGGCTCGATGTCTAATCCTCGTGACATGGTGCAGCCCGACGAAATCGCGTTGCGAGTGTCGTGCCGGACGTCCTGAGGATTACACGGAAGGCGCACGGCGCACTGTCGGCCCGAGCGACACGGCCACAGGCGAAACCCTGTGGGACACACGACCACGAACCGCCGCGGTCGGCCGTGGATCGCCGTGCATCAGACCTTGATGGGTGGAGCAACGTGTCCTTCCGACAAGCCTGGGTGAGTGGCTCCGCGGCGCGTCCGCTTACAATGCGGCCGTGAGCGTGGCGCGGTAGCTCCACGGCATTCAGGCGGCCGGCGTAGTGGCGAGCCGACCCTCGGTTCATGATGGAGGGCGTGAGCATCAGCAACACGTCGGGCGGCCAGTCGCCGAGACAAGCGCGCCTCGGCTTCAGGAGCACGACGACGGGACTTTCGCGGAATATAGCCACCGTTTCGATGAGTCGCTCGTCCAGGCCGGCCTCCCAATATCCCGGTACTCACGTGAATGGATAAGCGAGCGATCGGTCCGCGGGTCCTCTCGCCGGTCACCCCCGTTCGTCGTCGCGCACAGTGCGCTTGTCACGGGAGTCGCGCTGCGGGCGAACGGGGGTCTCCAACCGGCGCCACCCGCTCCCGGCGATCGATCGTCAAGAGCCTGAAGCTGTACCTGGCCGATACGGGACTCCTGTGCGCGCTGCTCAACATCCGGTCCCAGGAAGCGCTGACGCTCTCACCTTGGGCGGGGGTGGTGTGGGAGACGTTTGTCTTCACGCAGCTGCGACATCGAGAGCGCCGCGCGGGACACGTTGGCAGCCTCTTCTTCTGGCGCGACCGGACGCGGGAGGTGGATTTCCTCGTTGACCTGGGCGGCCGCCTCGAGTTGTTCGAGGCGAAGTGGTGCCGGATGGTCTCCGGGCGGCGAACATCGAGGAACTGTCGGAATAGGGCTGCGCGATTCAGTACCCCAGTTGCCGGATGATCTCCTTCAGCGCGCTGGCGCTTGCCGCCAGTTGCCCCCGCTCGGCGTCGTCGAGGACGATCGGCAGCACCTCGCGGATGCCCTGGCGGCCGACGACGGCCGGCAGGCTGAGGCAGACATCGGTGATGTCACCGAAGCGCGCGACGTAAGTCGACACCGTAAGCACGCTCTTCTCATCGTCGAGGATGGCCTCGATGATGCGCGCCACCGACAGCGCGACGGCATAGAAGGTTGCACCCTTCCGCTGGATCACTTCCCTACCCGCCGCCACGACGGCCCGATGGATCCGCTCCCGGGCCGCTGCGTCCAGCGGGGTGCGCCCGGGCGGCGCGTACTGGGTGACCGGGATCTGCCCGAGGCTGGCCATGCTCCACATCGGCACGGCCGAATCGCCGTGCTCCCCGATCACGTACGCGTGGATGTTCCGCGGGTCGATGCCGAACTCCTGGCCGAGCATGTAGCGGAAGCGCGACGAGTCGAGCGACGTGCCCGACCCGATGATCTTCGTGGGCGGAGCCGGCAGCCGCTTGACGGCGAGGTAGGTCAGCACGTCCATCGGGTTGGCCACCACGACCACGACGGCGCCGCGGTAGTGCGGCAGGATCCCGGCAAGAACCTCCTCCATGATGGCGGCGTTGCCGCGCGCCAGGTCGAGGCGCGACTCCCCCGGCTTGCGCCCGCGTCCGGCGGTCAGGACGATCACGTCCGCGTCCGCCACGCCTTCGTAGCCCTCGGCGCGGATCTCGACGTTGTCGAGGTACGACGCGCCATGGGAGAGGTCGAGCACCTCCCCGAGCGCCTTCTCGTGGTTGACGTCGATCAGGCTGACGCGCGTCGCCACGTCCTGCAGGAGCAGCGTGTAGGCCAGCGTTGCTCCGACGTTCCCGGCCCCGATGATGGCTACCTTCATGATGCATCCTCCCGGCACCTTCGAGTGTAACTGTACAAGCCTCAGGTTGGGGAGGTGGCGGGAACCGCATCCTGCGTCATGCGCTTCCGGCACGTGACTTCCCGTTTCCCTGCCAGATCGAGTGGGTCGGGACCGTCCGGCCGTTACCCAACCGCCGCGGTCCGAACGGGACGCGACAATAGAACCCTGAGGCCACAACAGGCGCGCTCCGATGTCGGATACGCGATAACGACCACACTTCCGTCGCCGCTCTCGGACCAGGCCACGCGTCTGTGCTCGACCGGGCCCTTGCCCGGCGGACACGACACACAGGGGGCAGCATCCCAAGAGAGCGCAGTCCGGACAAGCGCCAAGTGTTGCCATGTCGCGACATGGCGACAATTGGCGTAACTTGGCGTAACTTGGCGAGACTTGGCGTGGGTGATCGCGCACAGGAAACCACTCCCGGAGTGGTTCCCGCGTTCTGGTGCTTCAGGGGTTGCAGGACTTCTGGCTGGACTACGCGCTTGGATTCGGTGTCGTCTTGCGTGTGCTGCGGGCCACGGCGGCGACGACGCCGCTCAGGCCGAGCAGGCCGACGATATTCGGAAACACCTGCAGGCCATTCATCAAGTCACCCCACGCCCACACGGTTTCCACCTTTGCGGCGGCGCCAAACACGATCAGCAGGCAGTAGGTCCAGCGATACGTGCGCGTCACCCGGGCCCCCAGGATGTACTCGAAGAACTGCTCGCCGTAGTACGCCCACCCGATGAGCGTCGTGTACCCGAACAGGAAGGCGCAGAACGCGACAATCCACCCGCCCGCCACCGGGATGGCGCTGTTGAAGGCGTGCGCCACAACGGCGGTGCTGTTGAGGCCCGACGTCCACGCACCGGTTACCAGGATCGTCAACGCGCTGATCGACGAGGTGACGAACGACACGACGAAGACCTCGATCACCGCGTTCAGCCCCTGCTGCGCGGGGTAGTCGCTGCGCGCCGTGCCATACGCCACCGCCGCCGTGCCGTACCCCGCTTCGTTGGCGTAGACACCGCGCGCCAGGCCGTAGCGCATGCCCACCATCAGCGCCATCCCCGCGGCGGTCCCCGTCGCCGCGCGGAGCGAGAACGCCTCGCGGAAGATGGCGGCGAACACGCCCGGAAGCTGGGCGGCGTTCACGGCAATCACGAACAGACCGCCGGCCAGGTACAGAAACACCTTCAACGGCGACAACTTCTCCACCGCCCGCCCGATCGACTTCACGCCCCTGATGATGACCAGCCACGTGAGCACGGCAATGATGACGCCCGACACCCAGGGATTCATCGAGAACTGGGCCTCGAACGCCACCGCGATCGAGTTGGGCTGGGTGAACGGCGTGGTGGTGAGGGCGGCCACGCCCGCGATGAGCGCGTAGGCCCAGGCGAGGCGCGGCATGTGCAGACCGTCCCGCAGGTAGTACATCGGACCCGACAGGACCGTGCCGTCGCGCTGACCGCGGAACGAGACGCCCAGTACCGCCTCCGCAAACTTGATGGCGGTCGCGACGAACCCGTAGCACCAGATCCAGAACACCGCGCCAGGCCCGCCGGCCACCACCGCCGTGGCGACGCCGGCGATGTTGCCGGTGCCGATCGACGCGGCCAGCGCCGTCATGAACGCCTGGAACGGTGTGAGGACGCCACGCGACCCCGATTGCCGCGGGATGATCGTGCGGACCGCCTCGGGAAACCGGCGCACCTGGACGAACCTGAACCGGAACGTCAAGAACAGGCCGACACCGAGCAGCAGCAGCACGAGCGGGCCCGGCACCTGGCCGATGCCGGTATTCCACGGACCCCAGACGCCATCACTCATCCACGTGATGGCTCGCGTCAGCAACGACATGGAATCTCGCTAACCCCGCTTGCGTGCCGCCCAATAATTCTTCATCCGTTCGGACGCGGCTCTCTTCTCGGCGGCGGTCATCTTCCGGCGGCGCCTTCGGCTCTTCTTCTTTCGCGTGTCAGGCGCGGGCTGCTCCGGCGCGGCCTCCGCCGCCTTCTGGCGCGCGATCGTCGCGGCAAGGCCCTGGAACGCCCGCAGGATGCTCCGGCGCTCTTCTTCAATCTGCTCGAGGCGCGCCTGCGCCCCCATCCGGGCGAGCCGCTTCAGTTCGTCATTGCTCAGTTCACTGGCCATCAGGTCCTCCTCTGGACAGGCTGCGGGTTGGTCAGGCGGTGTGGACGTGGTCAACGATCCCGACGATGACGGACCGGATTGGGGCGTCAGTCGAGCCCATGATCTGGCGGGCACCGGTCCCTTCGTCGAGCACGATGACGCGCTCGCCGACGCCGGCACCGACGGTGTCAACGGCAATGAGATACCCGCCGGTCGGATGCCCCCCTGCATCTTCACGCTCGACGAGCAGCATCTTCTTCGCCTGGTAGAACTCGTGCGAGATGGTCGAGTGGATGTGGCCGGTGACGGTGCCGAGAATCATCGCGTCTCCAGGTGCAGCGCGTCCACGATGCCGATGATGGCGTGGTCGACCGGCACGAACCAGGGGTCGAGGGCCATGGCCGCCTCGCGGCCGCCCTCGTAGTACACCAGTTCGCCTGGGCCCGCCATCCTCGTGGCATCGGCGGCCACGAGCGTGCGCCCCTCGGGCTGCCCCGTCTTGTCCAGCGGCTGCACCAGCAACATCGGCACGCCTTCAAGGCCAGTGTACAGCACGCACAAAACGACGGAGCCGACCACGCGCCCGAGCAGCATCAGCCCACCTCTCCGTCCAGTTCGAGCAGCGCGGCCGACGCGAACGAGGTGCCGCTGCCGATCTGGCGCCCGAGCGCCTCGTGGGGCGACGGGATAATGGTATGGCGCACGTCGCCACGGGCCTCGTGCATGAAAGCGAGCACGATCTCCACCGCCGCTTCGATGTCGGCCAGTTCGCCCTGGTAGATGCTCACGCCCTTGCCGGACAACCCGGAGTCGGCGAGCCGCAGTTCCACGAGTTCGACCGGCGTCCCCTTCAGCGCCAACTCGGCCGCTCGGACGTTGGAGGCCACGGTGTCGGTCTCGATGATCGCCAGCGCCCCGCTCCCGGCCGCCCGCCGCCCGCCGAGAATCGCATCGTACACCCGCGGATGAACGTCCGCCAGCAAGAGATGATCCAGCACGCACTCGCCCGCCCGGAACAACCCCTCGCGCAGTGACTCCTCCACGGCGGCCGTGCTGCCGCCGACCAGGGTCAGGAACCGTCCTCGGGAAATCGTGCCCGATTTGACGAACGCGATCGGCGCCTTCTTCAACATCGCATCGGTTGCGTCGATGCCGGTCGGGATGTCGCGGAACTCGATGACCGCGAGCGCGGGTGCTTTCTTCATTACGTGATCCTGAAGTGATCGACCATCACGCAGCGCCGCCAGCGCGAGAACGAGCGCGGGCCGGTGAGCCCTTCACCGGTCGGGCTCGCGATCGTGAACGACGCATACCCCTCGGCATCGAGGCCCAGCCCCGCCTGCGACCGGCCGTTCTTCACGAAGATGCTGCAATCGCACTCGCGCGCCATCCGGCTCAGACTGTCGATATTCGTCGAGTGCATCACGGCGGTGTGCCGACGCCCGCCTTCCACTCTCACCGCAAGGTCGATCGCGGCATCCACGTCCGCCACCCGGCACACGGGCAGGATCGGCATCATCTGCTCGGTCCACAGCAGCGGGTGGTCTTCGTCTACCTCGACGATGCCGAGCCTGACCGAGTCCGGGACGTTCATCCCGATCTTCTGCAGGATGACGCTCGCGTTCTTGCCAATCAGATCGCGGTTGACGTGCGCCTCGCACCTCGGTCCGACGATGTCCCTGAAGATCACCTTCTCGAGCTGCGCCACCCGGCTCTTGTCCACGAGCACCGCGCCCGCGTTCGTCATCGCACGGATGAGCGCATCACCCACGCTGGCCACCACCAGCACTTCCTTCTCGTCGGTGCAGATGATGTTGTTGTCGGTCGACGCGCCCAGGACGATGTCGCGGCCAGCCTTGTCGATGTGCGCGGTTTCATCGACGACGACCGGCGGGTTGCCCGGTCCGGCGCAAATCGCCCGCTTCCCGCTGGCCATCGCCGCCTTCACGACCGCGCCACCGCCGGTCACCACGAGCAGCCGGATCCCCGGGTGCCGCATCGTCTCCTGCGCCGTCTCGATGGTGGGGTTCGCAAGGCAGGTGACGACGTCGGGAGGGCCGCCAGCCGAGCGGATCGCCTTGTTGATCAGCGCGACGGTCTGAATCGAGCAGTGCTTCGCGGTCGGGTGGACGTTGAACACGACGGCGTTGCCCGCCGCGAGCATCCCGATCGCGTTGCAGATGATCGTCGAGGTCGGGTTGGTGCAGGGGGTGATCGCCCCGATGACGCCGAACGGCGCCGGCTCGATGAGCGACAGGCCGTGGTCGCCGGTCACCGCCTGCGGGTACAAATCCTCCAGGCCAGGGGTTTTCTCGGTGACCAGGAGGTTCTTCACCACCTTGTCCTCGACACGCCCCAGCCCGGTCTCCTCGTGCGCCGCCTTCGCCAACGCCGCCGCGTGTTCGATCATCGTCTGGCGGATGGCCGCGATGATCTGCGCGCGGGTCTTGAGCGGCAGCCGCGCGAACCGCGGCTGGGCCTGCCGCGCCGCCTGCACCGCCTCGTCCACCGTCGAGTAGACGCCCAGGCCTGAGGCCGGCGCCGCATCCGGCGCGCCGGCCGACGGGCGCGCGCCCGGCGCGGCCTGGAGGTCCGCGACGATGCGCCGGGCAACGGCTTCGATGTCCCGATCGGTGAGGCTCGCCATGCTGCTGTTCCAGGACGGCTCGCGCGCCGCCCTACTTCTTGTACTTCGTGGTGCCGTCGATGCTCCACGAGTCGACGATCGCCATGACGACCGCATCCACCGGCCGCTTGTCCGTCGCCAGCGTCTGGCGCGCGGAACTGCCGGCGGCGATCAGCACGATCTCGCCGGGGCCGGCGCCCACGGCATCCGCCGCGACGAGGTGAACCCCCATCTCCTGTCCTTCGTCGTTCACCGGACGCACCAGGAGCAGCGTGAGTCCGCCGAGGCTCGGCTCCTTGCGCGTGGCGACAACGCTGCCGACCACTTTCGCCAGCAACATAGACCGATTCTCCGGGCCGGGTGTGGGCTGGCCCCCGACCTATTTCTTCGTGGCCTTCGCGTCGGCCGTGCGGCCGAGCGGCATGACCTGGTCCACGCCGACGTGCGGGCGGGCAATGATGTGCACGGCCACCACTTCACCCACGCGGCCTGCCGCCACCTGCGCCGCATCGCACGCGGCCTTGACGGCCGCCACGTCGCCCCGGATGATGACCGAGACGTAGCCGCCGCCGGTCTTCTCGTAGCCGACCAGGTCCACGTGTGCCGCCTTGAGCGCGGCGTCAGCGGCCTCCACTACGGCCGGAAACGACCGCGTTTCGATCATGCCAAGCGCGTCTGTCATGGTGATTGCTCCATCGGGCGACGTCGGCGTCGCCGCTACACTTTACCCTTGCGTCCCGTGACGTCATTGATCGCCTGTTCCGCGGCCCGGTGGCCGATCTCGATATCCCGCTCCTCGCCGCCCAGGTACACGCGGCCGAAGCTGCCGAACGCCCGTACTTCCAGGATATTGATGTGGGCGGCCTTCTCCGCCTCGTTCGCCGCGAGCGCCGCGTACCCGGCCGGTGCCACTTCCATCACGTAGAGCGACTGGCCGGGCAGGATCAAATCGCCATGCCTCGATCGATTGATCAGCTGCGTGTGGTAGTCGGTGATGTTCCGGATCACCTGGCTGGACACCAGTTCCGGCTTGATCCGATCGTCTTCCTCGAGCTCGAGCTCCTCGAGAATCGCGCGCCCGGCTTCGCGGACATCAGCCTGCGAGTCCGAGTGGATCTCGAGCATCCCGTACAGGCGCTCGATGATCAGCATCCCCGGCTTGACGTCGGTCGCCTTCAAGGCCACGTCGGTGACGCGCATGATGTCCATCCCCGGCGCGATCTCGACAAACAGCGACGCCTGTCCTGGCACCGGCAGGAACCCCTGCGACACCGAGCCGAGGAACGACGCGTACTGGGGCTGCAGGCTGTCGAGGAAGATGTAGCAACGTAGTTCGGCCATATGCGCTCCGTCCCTGCTGTCCTACGTCGACGTGACGCCAGCCGCCTGCGCCTCTTCGAGGATCTTGACGCCGCTGCTGCTTCCCACCCGGGTGGCCCCGGCATCCACCATCTTCAGGAGGTCCGCATAACTGCGGATGCCGCCGGCGGCCTTCACACCCAGCTTCTTCGCCGCCACGGTGCGGCTCATGAGGGCCACGTCCGCGACCGTCGCCCCCCCGGGGCCGAAGCCCGTGGACGTCTTCACGTACTCGGCGCCAGCCTTCATGCTCAGCTCGCAGCCGCGCACTTTCTCGTCGTCGTTGAGCAGCGCGGTTTCCAGGATCACCTTGCAGATAGCCCGCCCGTCCTTGCAGGCCTCGACCACCGACCGGATGTCCTTCAGCACGACGGCGTCCTCGCGGCCCTTGAGCGCCCCGATGTTGACGACCATGTCGATTTCGCGAGCTCCCTCGCGGATGGCCCGCCGCGCCTCGAGGGCCTTGGACTCTGGGGGCTGAGCGCCCAGCGGGAACCCGACGACGCAGCACACCTTCACGGAGGCGCCGCGCAGCAGCGACGCGGCCTGGCGGACGTAGCTCGGGTTGACGCACACCGAGAAGAAGCGATGCCGCCGGGCCTCGTCGCACAGGCGCTGAATGTCGGTGACGGTCGCCTCAGGCTTGAGTAACGTGTGGTCGATCAGGCTCGCCACTTGTTCGAGCGACATCGGCGGCGCCGTGCGCACGCCCCCCCCCTGCTCCTGCAGCAGCTGGCGCACCCGCTCGGCGATCCGGTTGACGTCCTCGGCCGACAGCGCCGACCCGCCCTGGGAAGAAGTGCTCATGCGTCCTCGCTCGATCTCCCGAATCATCTGCACGCGCGCCCGGTGTCGATCGGCCGTGCACGAGGTGGACAGGAACACGTCCACGATGCCCCTCGCGGCGTCGGCCGTCGTCTGCCCCGAGCCCAGGGTGAGCACGTTCGCGTCATTGTGCTCGCGGCTGTTGCGCGCCAGCGCCTCGTTGTAGCATGCGGCCGCCAGCACCCCAGGCACCTTGTTGGCCGCCATCGCCGACCCGATACCCGACCCGTCCACCATCACGCCAAACTGGCACTCGCCGGAGGCCACCAGCGACGCGACCGCCAGCGCGAACTTCGGGTAGTCTACCGCGTCCGTGCCATGGGTTCCGCAATCGCGGACCACGTGACCGCGCGAGGACAGGTGGTCCGCGAGCTGCTGCTTGAGGTCGAAGCCGCCGTGGTCGGCGCCTAACGCAATCCTGAAGACCTGGCTCATCGCCGAATGCCACCCGAAGATAACCGCCAAAAGCCGGAAGGGCCGCGGAAACATGGAGCATATCACGACCGCGGGCGCTTCATGTTCGGACGGAAAATGTGCTAGGCTCACGCCTCACTCTCACGGAGTCACTCGCACATGCCCGACCTCACACCGAACGTCATGCTTAGCGCCGCCGACGTCCAGACGCGCATCACGGCCCTGGCCGGCGAAATTTCCCGCGACTATCCGCCGAACGAGGATCTCCACCTGGTGGCCATCCTCAAGGGCGCGTTCCTGTTCCTCGGCGACCTGATCCGGGTCATGGACCGGAACGTGACGATCGACTTCATGGCCGTCTCGAGCTACGCGAAGGGCACGACGTCGTCGGGCGAAGTCCGCATGGTCAAGGACCTCGACTCGGGGCTCGAAGGCCGAAATGTGATCATCGTCGAGGACATCGTCGATACCGGCCTCACGCTGGCCTATCTCCAGGAGATCCTCCGGGCGCGCTCGCCGAAAACGCTGCGCACCGCGTGCCTGCTCAGCAAGCCGTCCCGCCGAAAGATCGACGTGAAGGTCGAGTACATCGGCTTCACGATCGAGGATCGGTTCGTGGTGGGCTACGGGCTCGACTACGCGGAGAAGTACCGGAATCTCCCGTATATCGGCGTGCTCAACGAGTAGAGGCAACCGCCTCCCTCACCTTCTTCGCCAGCGCCCGCGCGTCGGCCAGGACGACGCGCTCGTCGAGCGTGCGCATCTGCCGGTCGCGCATCAGCACCTTGCCATTCACGACGGTGGTGCGCACGTCGTCGCCCCTCGCGACGTAGACCAGGTGCGACACCGGGTTGTACATCGGCGTCTGGCGGGCGCCGTTCATCGCGACGACGATCAGATCGGCGCGCTTCCCCGCTTCGAGCGACCCGACCCTCTTGTCGAGGCCGAGCGCGCGGGCGCCGCCGATTGTGGCCATCTCCAGGACGGCCGTGGCAGGGACGGCCCGCGGGTCGCGTGACGCGAGCTTGTGCAGGAACGCCGTTTGGCGCATGGCCCCGAACATGTCGAGGTCATTGTTGCTGGCCGCGCCGTCCGTGCCGAGACCGACCGTGATCCCCGCGGCCAGGTACTTCGGAACCGGCGCCACCCCGCTCGCCAGCTTCATGTTGCTCTCCGGGTTGTGCGAGACCGCGGCGCCGGCGCGCTTCATGATGGCGATGTCGTCGTCGGTCAACCAGACGCAGTGAGCCGCCACCACGTCAGGCCGCAGGAATCCCAGCGAATCGAGCCAGGCGGTCGGCGACATCCCGTGCTTCTCCCGAATGATGTTCACTTCGTCCTCGGTCTCCGCGAGGTGAATCAGGATCGGCACCTTGTAACGATCGGCCAGCTCGCGGATCGCGCGCAGCGTGGGCTCGTCCACGGTGTAGGGCGAGTGCGGCGCGGGGACGGCCGTAATCAGATCGTCCCCGGCGAATTCCCTCATGAACGCCTCGGTCCGCTTCAGCGCGTCGGCCGGCGTTTTCGCGTCGGCGACGGGGAACCCGATGATCGTCTCGCCCAGCACGCCGCGCAGCCCCGCCGCCTTCGTCGCGCGCGCGATCTCCTCCTCGAAGTAGTACATGTCGGCGAAGGTCGTCGTGCCCGACTGGATCATCTCGAGCGCCGCCAGTCGCGTGCCCACCCGCACCATCTCGGGCGAGACGGTCTTCGCTTCGGCAGGGAAGATGAATTTCTGCAGCCAGTCCATCAGCGCCAGGTCGTCGGCCAGGCCTCGATACATGACCATCGGCGCGTGCGTGTGGGTGTTGACGAGGCCGGGCAGCACCACGTGGCCGGCCGCCTCGATGGTCTCGGACGCCGCAAACTGGCGCGCGATTTCTTCGGGCGTGCCGACGGCCACGATATCGCGGCCGTTCACGGCGACGGCGCCCGGGGAGAGCACGCGCCTGGACGCATCCATCGTGACGACGTCACCGCCCGTCACGACGAGTGAGACCTGCTGCCGGCTGGCCTGGCTGCACGAGACAGTGAGCAGCGCCATGGCCATGACGACGCACAGGCAAGGCAGGCGGAGCGACGAACGGAGATTGGCGGTCATAGGCCGTCGATCTTATCGCGAATTCGGCAGGATTCGATCTCACCAGCCCCTCGTCCGCTGCGTTGTCCCCCCTGCGGTCTCTCGTGTATAGTGTGGCCCGTGCCTGTCCATCTCGTCGAACACCCGCTCGTCCAGGACACCCTGCTGGTCCTCAGGAATCAGAAGACGGAGGCTGTCGTCTTCCGTCACATGGCGACGCGGATCAGCGTGCTGCTCGCCGCCGAGGCGCTGCGCGACCTCCCGACGCAGGCAGCGTCCGTCACGTCCCCCATGGGCACCGCTCAGGGGCGACGGATCGACGCCGACGTCGTCGTCGTGCCCGTCCTGCGGTCGGGGCTTGGCATGCTGGATGCCGTCCTGGAACTGCTGCCCTCGGCGCGAGTCGGGCACATCGGTCTCCAGAGGGACGAACAGACGGCGGTGGCCTCGCAGTACTACTCCAAATTGCCGCACGGCCTGGAGCACAGCTACGTCCTGATGGTCGACCCGATGCTGGCGACGGGCGGGAGCGCGGTGGCCGCGCTCGACCTGCTGAAGCGCGCCGGCGCCCGAGATATCCGCATTCTGTGTATCGTCGCGGCGCCCGAAGGGATTGCGCTGGTCGAGCAGCACTTCCCCGACGTCCGGATCTTCACGCCGGCAATCGACCAGGGGCTGAACGACAAGAAGTTCATTGTCCCAGGCCTCGGTGACTTCGGCGACCGACTCTACGGAACGCTCTGACAGTGAACAGCTGGCGGTTCACAGCTGGCAACAGACAGGTGTAAACACGCAGTGGCTGGCTGGCTGGCTGACTGCTGGCGGCTGCCTGCTGAGAGCTGATGGAGACGTGCATGGCCAACCAACGCGACAAGCCGAACCGCCCGACTCATGTGACCAAGCGCCGAGCGCGGCCGCAACCCGAGGATCCGAGCTGGCGCACGGCGATTACCAGGATCGAGCCGAACGAGATCCTGATCCGCGGCTACGCCGTGGACGAGCTGATGGGCCGGCTTTCCTTTGCCGAAACCGTCTACCTGATCCTGCGCGGGGAACTGCCGACGCCGACGATGGGGAAACTGTTCGGGGCGGCGCTGGTGGCGTCGATCGACCATGGCGTCACCCCCCCCTCCACGCTGGCCACCCGAAACGTCGCGACGACGGGTGCCCAACTCAAGGCGTCGGTTGCGGCCGGCGTGCTCGGGTTCGGCATGTACCACGGCGGCGACATCGAGAGCTGCATGCGGTTCCTGCAGGAAGGCCTGGCCATGGTGCGGGAGGGTGCGACATGCACGGCGGCGGCCGAGGCTCTCGTCCGCTCCTGCACGGATGCCGGCAAGCGCCCGCCCGGGTTTGGCCACCGTATTCACACGAGCGACCCGCGCGCCTCGAGGCTACTCCAGATGGCGCACGAACTGGAACTCGACGGCGAACACGTCCAGATGATCCGGACGGTCGACCGCGTGGCGTCTTCAAGGCCGGATGCCGCCGATCATTCATGGTCGCTCAATCTCGACGGTGCGATCGCGGCGGTGTGTGGCGACATGGGATTCGAGCCGGAACTGGGGAACGCGCTGTTTCTGATCGCGCGGGTTCCCGGGCTTGTGGCGCACGCGAACGAAGAACGATCACGCCATCAGCCGATGCGGCAGATTGACCCGACGCAAGCGATCTACGACGGGCCGCCGCCGCGCAGGCTCCCGGAGACGAGGAAGTAGGGTGGGTTGTCGCGGGCGGCCGACTTGAATTACACTGTGGGTTCTTCTCGGGTTGGGCACTTAGATCAGCGGCTAGATCGCCTGCTTCACACGCAGGAGGCCAGTGGTTCGAATCCACTAGTGCCCACCAACCTTCGCTCATTCCTCACGCGAAGGTTGCCCGCCAACGCACGAAGCGCGATGGCGGGCGCTCTCCAACGCAGAATCCAGAAGTCAGAAGTCAGATCTCTCTACTGAAGCTTCTTCGCCTGCGCGATGAGGACCGTCAGCATCTTGACGTACCTCGCCTCGGCATCGGCGAAGGCCTTCGCGTAGTCGTCTTCGCTCGCCATCTTCTGCTTCTTCCAGTCGCCGTCGAAGACGTAGGTCTTCGCGCCGATGTCGCAGGTGTCGAAGCGGCTGTCATCCTTCTTCGGCTTCAGGCCGTCGGCGCCGATGTCGATCACCAGCGACCGCGAGCCTTCGACGGCGGCGCTGTTGAGATCCGTGTAAATCTCTCGGAAGTCCTTCTTGGCCAGTTTCTCGGTGAGGATCGGCGGCACCGCGTAGCGCGCCGACACCACCAGCAACTGGCTGCCCGGGAAGTAGAGGGCGGCGACGAATACGTCGCTCGCTGACGGATCCTTGGCCGCAATCGCATCGAGCTTGCCCTTGTCGAGTAACTGCGCGAGTTCCTTGACGAGCGGGACCGACTTCGAGTCCTGCGCCAGGGCACCCGTCGAAAGTACGGTGAACAAGACGAAAACGACCAGAAAGGACACCGACCGGGCGACCATCGTGCTCATCTGAACTCCCCCGTGTCAGAGAAGGCCTGTTCGCGGCAGAACGCGAGTGTGTTCTATCACCTGCTGCGCCGGACGTCAATTCTCTTTCGGGCACTGGGCGCAGGAAATCCGCGAGGGAGGGGCAACGGTGGGGGAATCAGACGGACGGGGCCGGCCGACAGCCGCCCCCATCCGTGTCAGCCGATGAACAACGGATCGTCGTCGTCCATGCCGAGCGCCTGCGCGCGAGCCTGCCGGACCTCGCGAACCGCGCCAATGGCGGCGCCGATCCCCGCCAGCAAGGCGCGACCTTCGCGAACGGGGGCCAGAAGGGCACCCTGGACGAGCCGGCTCGCGTCGTCGACACGCTGCGCGAGATCGGCCAACACGCGGTCCGCGCGTTCCACCTGCGCGACTGCCAGCTCGCTCACGCGCGCGGCGTTTGCGGCCACGACCGTGGCATCGGACACGAGCGGCCGGATCTCCTGCTCGATCCTCGTGCCCAGCTCTTCCAGCCTCCTGGCCAGGCGGGCGGCGACGATGAACAGCCCGATCTGAAACGCCGCCATCACGAAGGTGGCGACGGCGATGACACCCAGTAAGACAACCGCCGTCGTGCTCACGCTGTCTCCTTTTCGCGGGCCTCCCTATACGCATCACGGCCGCGCTCAATCGCGGAGCTGATGGTCTCGCGCTGGCGGGCCAGCGCCTCGCGCGTCTGGCGGGCCGCCTCGGCCGCCTTCTCGCGACCTTCGCGGGCCTTCTCGGTCAGGAACTCGCGCGTTTCCTTCCCTGCCGCCGGCGCGAACAGCAGTGCGACCGCCGCACCCGCCGCCGCGCCAAGGACAAAGGCTGTCACAATCTTGCCCGCACCGCCGCTCTCGTCACTCATGACGTTCTCCTTTGAAGACAGGCACCCTCAGCAGAATCCTGCCTTCATGTTCTCATATAGTTGCCTGTCTTGCAGCAACTGTCCAGCCGTTCCCTGGCCTTGACCGAGTTTTTCCTTCAACGGCTCGAGGCGGGCCATCGACGCCACGCGGTCACCGCTCGGCCGCTGCCCCGAGCCCGAGCTCCCGGCGCTTCAGCACCTTGATGCGGTCGCGCAGGGTGGCCGCCCTCTCGAAGTCGAGGTTGGCCGCCGCGTCGCGCATGTGCCGCTCCAGCCCCGCGACGTGCGCGTCCAGTTCGGCCTGCGTGCGGAATCCCGGCGCCGGCTCGGGATCCGGCACCGCCATGTAGTCGCGCTCGTAGACGCTCGACAGCACATCGTCGATCTGCTTGACGATCGACGCGGGGGTGATCCCGTGCTCGACGTTGTAGGCTTCCTGGACGTGGCGTCGTCGGTCCGTCTCGGCGATGGCCACACGCATCGACTCGGTCATGGTGTCCGCGTACATGAGCACGCGCCCGTTCACGTTGCGCGCGGCTCGACCGGACGTCTGGATCAACGACCCGGCAGAGCGCAAGAACCCCTCCTTGTCCGCGTCCAGGATCGCCACGAGCGAGACTTCCGGCAGGTCGAGCCCTTCCCTGAGCAGATTGATGCCAATCAGCACGTCGAATTCGCCCCGACGCAGATCGCGGAGGATCTCGACGCGCTCGAGCGTATCGATGTCCGAATGCAAGTAGCGCACGCGGACGCCCAGTTCCTGGTAGTATTGGGTCAAATCCTCGGCCATCCGCTTGGTCAGCGTCGTGACGAGCACGCGCTCCTTCAGGGCCGCTCGCCCGCGGATTTCACCCAGGAGATCGTCCACCTGCCCCTTCACCGGCCGGATCTCGATCGGCGGGTCCGTCAGACCGGTCGGCCGGATGATCTGCTCCACGACGACGCCGCCGGAGGCCCGCAGTTCGAAGGGGCCGGGCGTCGCCGACACGAACACCACCTGGTGCGCGCGCGCCTGCCATTCCTCGAAGGTGAGCGGCCGGTTGTCGAGCGCCGACGGGAGGCGGAAGCCGTAGTTGACCAGCACGTCCTTCCGCGATCGATCCCCATGGTACATCCCGCGGATCTGCGGGACCGTCTGATGGCTCTCGTCCACGAACACGACCGCGTCGGCGGGCAGGTAGTCGAGCAGCGTCGGCGGCGGTTCGCCGGGCGCGCGGCCCGTCAGGTGACGCGCGTAGTTCTCGATCCCGTGACAGTACCCGATCTCGCGGATCATCTCCAGGTCGAACATCGTGCGCTGGTGCAGGCGCTGTGCCTCGAGCAGCTTGCCTTCCGATTCGAGCAGCGAGCGGCGTTCCACCAGCTCCGCCTTGATCGACTCGATGGCCTTCCGGGTCCGCTCTCGCGGGGTCACGAAGTGCGTCTTCGGGAAGATCGCCAGCCGGTCGTGCCGACGGGAGGTGCGGCCGGTCAGCGGGTCGAACACCACCAGCTCGTCCACCTCGTCGCCGAACAGCCCGATACGCACCGCCTGCTCTTCGTAGGACGGGTACACCTCGATGATGTCGCCGCGCACCCGGAAGGTGCCGCGCCCGAACTCCACGTCGTTGCGCTCGTACTGGATGTCCACGAGTTTCCGCAGGATCTGTTCGCGATCGATCCGCTGCCCCATCTCGAGCGGCAGCATCATGCCGTAGTAGGCTTCCGGCGACCCCAGGCCGTAGATGCACGACACGCTGGCGACGATGATGACGTCGCGGCGATCGAAGAGCGACCGCGTGGCCGACAGCCGCATGCGATCGATCTCGTCGTTGATCGTCGCTTCCTTCTCGATGTAGGTATCGCTGGCCGGAACGTAGGCCTCCGGCTGGTAGTAATCGTAGTAGCTGACGAAGTACTCGACGGCGTTGTCGGGGAAGAACCGCCGGAACTCCTGGAAGAGCTGGGCGGCAAGCGTCTTGTTGTGAACCATCACCAGCGAGGGGCGATTCACGCGCGCCATCACCTGCGCCATCGTGAACGTCTTTCCGGAGCCCGTAACCCCGAGCAGCACCTGGTGAGCATCGCCGCGCCCGAGCGCCTCCACGAGTTCCGTGATGGCTCGCTGCTGGTCGCCGCGCAGCTCGAAATCGGAGACGAGATTGAAGCGGTCGGGCACGAGCAGGATCGTACCACAGGCGCGACCGGCGCCCGGCGTCGCGACGCCCGTGAGTGTCGAGACCGTCCCAATCCTCAGGGGCGAGGCAGGCCTCGCGCCCCTACCGTTTCAGCAGAGCGAAATACCCCTGGCGGGTCCGCACCCGGATGTCCTTCAGGCCCGGCCGCGTCACCTTGATCGCCACCTTCCGCCACGTCCCGTCGGTCTTGGTGTTCGTAGACACGTAGCCCATCGAATACTGGGCGTCGATTTCCGCCGCCACCTTGCCATAGGCGCTCTCCAGGTCGCGCATCGACATCGGGAAGAACGCCTGGCCACCGGTGATCTCCGCCAGGCGCTGCAACCGGGAGCGCAGGTCCTGCCGCACGCTCGCAGGCTGGTGCTCCAGGAACCCGATGGCATGAACGGTGACGTCGGAGGCTTTCAGGAGATCGGTCAGATCGCTGAACGAGATGCTGCTCGCGTTGTCGCCGCCATCCGTGTACAGCACGAGGATCTTCCGTCCCTCCTGCCCCGACGCGCCGTCGAGGTAGACCCCGATCGCATCCCACAAGGCCGTGTACCCCTCGGCCTTGCGGCTGCGAATCCGTTCCACGAGACGGCCGAATTCCGACTGGCTGTACCGCGCAACACGGACCTCGGTGTCGAAGTCCACCAGTGTGAAGTCCCGCGCCTCGCTCAGGGTGTTGAGAAACTTGATCGCGGCACTCCGGGCGAACTGCATGTCCGCATCCATGCTCCCGCTGATGTCGAACAGCGCTCCCAGGTGGAGCTCGGCCGGCGGAAGTCGCGGGGCGCCGGCGCTCCGGCCCGGCGGGGCGTCGGCGCTCCGGCCCGGCTGCGCATCGCAGGGCACAAAGAAACGCAGCGCCTGTTTCTGGCCATCCTCGTGGACCTCGAAGTCCCCTTCCTCGAGGTCGGTCAGGTAGTTCCCCTTCTTGTCCACGACCGTCACGCCGAAGTTGACGATGTCCACGCCGCTCCGGAAGGTCGGCTGCCCGCCCTGCGAGAAGACGACGACGACCGTCCCGAGCACGCAGAGGATGGCCGCGGCCGCTTTCACCCTGCTCTCGCTTGTCATCCGTTCCCCCTGCCGGCCTCGCGGTGGCACCGGGTCACCGTTACGTCCTGGCGGCACCCGCATCGTATTCCGTACCGTCGTGCCTGTTTGAGTATAATAGGAGGTTGGCGCCGATGGACCGTCATCTCTCCATTATCCCAGGGACTCTGGCCGCACGATGAGGTGCTTGGCCGTCTGTCAGACCGAACTCGTCGTGCGAATGCTGGAAACCGCGCTGATGTCCAGCTTCGAGACTGAGTTCCTGGTCGAGAGCCGCCCGCTCGCACGGCGGCTTCACGAGGTCGGGGTCAAGGTGTCACCCGGGGACCTTCACCGGACCGACACGTACCTCAAGGCCGACCTCTCCCCCACCACCTGCGTCATCGTCGAAGACAACAACCGGCCCGGCCTGAAGAAGACGCTGACGGCGATTTGCGACGCGGGCGCGACGCTGATCTACGTACTCGCCACGGGCGCGGGCGCGGGGAGTCGTCGCGAGGACGAGCTTCGGGCGGCGTTTCCCGAGGTCTCTTACCTCACGATGACGGAGTTGTTCGGCGCCCCGCTGGTCACCCAGATCAGCCGCTCGCTGACCCGTGCGCGCGTGCAGCAGTACCAGCGCTACTTCGCGGATGCGGACCGCGTGCTGATTCTCATGCACAACGACCCGGACCCGGACGCGATGGCCGGCGGCCTCGCGCTGCGGAACATCCTGCGGCGGACGAAAGCGACCGCCATCCTCGGCACCCTGCAGGGCGTGACGAGGCCGGAGAACCTCCGGATGGCCAACCTGCTGGACATCCAGGTGGAATCGATCACGCCGGCCTCGCTCGGCGAGTTCGATCGGATCGCGATGGTGGACGTCCAGCCCCACTACTTCGGCGACCTGATGAACACCGTCGATCTCGTGATCGATCATCACCCGCCCCAGCCGGGCTACAGCACGATCTTCAAGGACATCAGGTCCGACTATGGCTCGACCTCGACCATCCTGACCGAGCACCTGCGCGCGGTCGACGTGAACATCTCCGAACGGACTGCGACCGCCCTGCTCTACGCCATCAAGTCTGACACGCTCTTCTTCAACCGCCAGGCCAACCGGGTCGATCTCGAAGCCTTCTCGTTCCTCTACCCGCTGGCCGACGCCACGCTGATCCGGAAGATGGAAGGAACGGAAGTGACGCTCGAGCGCCTCGAGTACGTGATGAAGGCGTTCCAGGCGGGCCGCAGGGCAGACCAGGTATTCTGCGCCTTCATGGGCCAGACGCCGCGCGAAGACCTGGTTGCCTACGTCGCCGACTTCTACCTACAGCTCGAGGACATCAAGTGGACGATCATCGCGGGTGTCGTCAACGAGATGCTCGTGCTGTCGGTCAGGAACCTCGGCTATTCGCGTAACGCCGGCGAGTACGTCCGGAAGTGTTTCTCTTCCCTGGGCAGCGCCGGCGGTCACCGGTCGATGGCCAAGGCCGTGGTCCCGATGGCCCGCTTCCGCGAGAAGTTCGGGGCGCTCGAAGGCGTCCGGCTCAGCGAACTGCTCCTCGAGACGGCGGTGCAGTTCCTCCGCGAGCACCAGGCACCCGAAAAGAAGAAAGAGACGGCCAAAGCGTAGGGGTTGCTAGCCAAGCGCCTGGTCGAGGTCCTCGATCAGGTCTGCCTCGTCTTCCAGTCCAATCGAAACCCTCAGCATGCCCGCTGTCACGCCTGCACGCCCGAGTTCCTCCTCGCCGTAGTTGTAGTGCGAGGTCAGGACCGGGAGGCTGACAAGACTGTCCACGCCGCCAAGGCTCGTCGCGCGCCGAATCACCTGGAACCGGTCGAACACGCGCGAGGCCCCCTCCAGGCCACCGGCGACCTCGAAGGTCACCATGCCGCTGAACCCTGACATCTGCGCGCGCGCGACCTCGTGGTCCGGGTGCGACGAGAGACCCGGGTAGAACACCCGTATGACCCGACGATCCTGCTCGAGGAACCTGGCCGCCGCCTCGGCCGACGCGTTGTGGCGCGCCATCCGGACAGGGAGTGTCTTGAGGCCGCGCGCCAGGGCAAATGCGGCCTGCGGGTCCATGACCGGGCCCAGGAGCCGCCTCATCATGTCCACGCGCTGCAGCAACTCGCGGGACCCCGACACGGCCCCGCCTGTCACATCCGAATGCCCGTTCAGGTACTTCGTGGCGCTCTGCATCGCGAGATCGACGCCCAGCGCGAGCGGTTGCTGGTTGATCGGGCTCGCGAAGGTGTTGTCGAGCACCGACAGCACGCCCCTTTCCCGGCAGGCCCGGGCCACCCGCGCAATGTCCAGGCACCGGAGCGTCGGGTTGATCGGCGACTCGATCCAGCACATCCGGGTCCGACTGCCGATCAAGCGGTCCGGGTCGGCAAGCTCCTCGATCGTGGCAAAGCGCACGGCGATCTTGAACCGAGTGAGCACGTCGTTCACGAGGTGAAACGTGCCGCCGTAGGTCGCCGCGCTGCACAGCAGTTCGTCCCCGGGGTTCAGGAAGGTGATCAGCAACGTGGACGACGCGGCCATCCCCGACGCGAAGACAAGCGCCGCTTCCGCCCGATCGAGCGCCGCAATCTTCTGCTCCGTCACCACGACCGTCGGGTTCGCGTAGCGCGAGTAGAGATACTTGTCGAGCGTCCCTTCCTGGTAGCGTCGTACTTCGTCGGCGCTCTCGAACAGGAACGTCGTCGTCTCGTAGATCGGCACGTTCACCGAGTCGGCGCGCACGGGCGCGTCCTCGCCGCGGTGAATCAACTCGGTAGAGAGTCCTCTCTGCTTCATACGCCTCCGTCGTCCGGTGCCGCCCCGCCCTCGCTCGTTGCTCCGTCACGTTGCGGACCCAGGGCGACCGGCCCCTGGGCCACGCCCCCGCCCCAGCCACGCCGCCCGCTCACCGCCTCGAGCCGCTCGCCGCTGGCGCCGACCACCGGGTCGATGAACTGGCGATACGCGTCCTCGTAGCCACGGTCCATCAATTCGCCCAGCGTGACGGTGCGGTCTGAACGCTGGTCGTAGCACCCGCCGACATCCAGCGGGCCGACCGGGTTGTAGGAGGGACGCACAACGAACAGGCACCGGAACGGCCGATGAACCGCGACGGCCGATCGCAGCGCCGCCGCCTCGGCCCCGGCCAGGTAGTCGCTGACGCGTCCACGCCAGTCGCTTCGCGGCACGGTCAGGCGGTGGGGCCCTTCCAGCTCGGGGAACGGCGACACGACGACCACCTGCTCGACGCCCGCGAGCAGCAGCTCGTCGAGCACGCGATCGACCGCGCCGGGACGCGACGAGACGCGGTGCACTTCCCCGCACCAGTAGCTCTCCGGCGGGAACCCTATCATCTGCACCTCGGTCGCCACCGGGAGGCTGATCCCCGCCAGCGCTGCATCCATCAGGTGATCGCGGCTGACCCCGGCCAGGTCAAACCCCTCCGAGAGGCGGCGATCACCGCCCGGCCCGGCACTCGAACGGAAGAAGTCGCGACGGTGTCGATCCCCGAGCATCGCGAACACGAGGTCGCGACGCATGTCCACGTCGTGCACGGTCAACAGAAGTTCGCGAAAACCCGGCTGCCCGAGGTTCTCGCGGAGCAGCTCCGTGTAGGCGCGGCCGAGGTCCACGGGACCCGGCCGGCGTGCGCCTGCCGCGCCGCCCACCAGCTGCCAGAGACCTCGCGAGATCGCCGTCGCGGCCCCGGTCGCGGACAGCGGCGCACCGACAATCCTCCACCAGATCGGCGCATCGTCCCGTCGACGACCGCGCCCGGTGATCAGGACGACGAGCGCCAACAGGCCCAGCGTGCCGACGAACAGCGAGAGAGAGATGAGGAACGCCCGCGGAAGAACGGCCGGCAGGAACTCGGGGTCGAACGCCGTCTCCACCAGCGACGTGTACGCGCGCGCGACGATCCCGGCCGATGACATGCCGGCCAGGCGAAGGAGAAAGCCGAGCGGGTAGACCAGGAGACCGGCCGCGAGCGCGAGAAGCGGCAGCAGCACGACGGACAGCGACGCCGCCAGCGCCCAGCCGGCCGTCCGCAACGCGGCACGTACCCGGTAGTAGTGGGACGCGGCCGGCGATCGCCAGAGGCCGTCGGCGTCCCACAGGCGGCCGCCGCCGTCGATCGCGGCAAACACCGCGGACGCGACCCCCATGCCCGTACCCGCCACCAGGTCGATCTTGACGCCCGCTTCCTGAAAGGCGCGAAGGACGCCCGCGTGGTAGGCACCGGCCGTCCCGCAGCCCGTGAGCACGAGCGCGGTCCGCGACAGGGGTGAATAGGCGTCGCGCGTGGGTGTGGGCTCGCCGGTCATGGAAAGACCCCCGGGCGCCCGGTCATAAGGCGTCGTGCACGGTCACGAGCTTCACGATCTCGAGTCGGCGCCGGCCATTCGGGGCGTGCACGGTGACCTCGTCGCCCGGCTCCTTGTTCAGCAGCGCACGACCGATCGGAGAACCCGGCGAGATCAGCCCCTTGGACGGATCCGCCTCTTCGGGCATGACGAGTCGATAGACAATCGTTTCCCCGCCGCTATCGGTGACGTGGACGATCGAACCGAGCCCGACCTTGTCGATTGGCAGTTTGTCGAGGTTCAGGAGGGAGATCTCACCGACACGCTTCTTCAACATCCCGATCCGCGCATCGATCAGGCGCTGACGCTCCTTGGCCGCCTGGTACTCCGCGTTCTCGCTGAGGTCACCCAGCTCCCGCGCCTGCTGGATCTCCTTGGGCAACTCGGTCCGCAACTCGCGCTCGAGTCCCTGGATCTCCTCCTCGAACTTCTTCAGTAGTTGTTCCCTGATAGACATCCGACAGCGTCCCGTTCTCAAGGCCGTCACAGATGGTGAAGACAGGTCAGTCCCGTCCGTGCAAGGTTCGAGTGCTTTCCTCGCGAATATTCGCGATTCTAGCACACGGACCTCGTTCTGTAGCCACAGAACACCCGTCGAGCCGGGTGAAGACGGCAGCTGCCAGGCACGCTGTCTGCGGGTATCATGGCTCAGCGCGAACGTGAAGCGCCAGGAGACCGCGGCGATGAAGCAGCTTTCGAGTCGTCACCACCCTCTCGTCGCGACGTGTCGATCGCTCGCCCGCGGCCGCGCCGGTGGTGACGACCGGGTACTCCTCGACGGCATCCATCTCCTGGCCGACGCCGTGCGCGCCGGCCTCGCCCTGGACACGGTCGCGTTCACCCCACGCGTGCGGGCCACCGACGAGGGCGGCCGGCTTCTGTCCGAGCTGTCGGGCCACGCGGCCGAGGTCGTCGAGGTTTCGGACAAGGTGATGGCGGCCATGAGTCCCGTCTCCACACCGTCCGGGGTGGTCGCAATCGCCTCTCGTCCCCATTCGTCGCTAGCGGGGGTGTTCGCGCGCGCGCCCCAACTCGTCGTCATCGCGCTCGATGTCCAGGAGCCCGGGAATGTCGGGGCCATCGTGCGCGCGTCCGAAGCGGGCGGCGCGACGGGCGTGGTGTTCTGCGGCGCGTGCGCGGACCCGTTCGGATGGAAGGCGATCCGCGGGTCGATGGGGAGCGCGCTGCGGTTTCCAGTGGCCACCGGCGTGTCGGTCCGGGAGACGCTGGCCGGCGCCCGGGAGAGAGCCGTCCGGATCCTCGCCACGCTTCCCCGAGGCGGGCAGGCCCCACGCGGTCTCGACCTCCGGCAACCGACGGCCTTCGTGCTCGGCGGCGAAGGCCCGGGACTCTCCGAAGCCGTGCTCGAGGTCACCGACGCTCGCGTGTCGATCCCGATGCGGCCCCCGGTAGAGTCGCTGAACGTCGCCGTGGCGGCGGCCCTGCTCGTCTACGAAGCCGCGCGGCAGCGCGAGCCTGTTTGACCGTTGCCGTCATGAGACCGGGCTCGCCACCGGACGGCAGGCGCCTCTGCTATGCTGTCCGAGGACGTGACCATGACCACCGACGACTTGTTCGGGAACGCGGGCGACCAGCAGCCGCACGAGGTCAAAGCCCCCCTGGCCGACCGCATGAGGCCGCGGACCTTCGAGGAACTCGTCGGGCAGGACACGCTGCTCGCACCCGGACGCCCGCTGCGAGTGGCCATCGAGCGCGATCTCCTGCAGTCGATCCTCCTCTGGGGCCCTCCCGGCACCGGCAAGACGACGCTGGCGCGCCTCATCGCCCACATCACCCGCGCCCACTTCATCTCGTTCACCGCCGTGCTCGCCGGCATCAAGGAGATCAAGGCGGTGATGGCCGAGGCCGAGCAGGCTCGCCGCCAGATGGGCCGGCGGACGATCCTGTTCGTGGACGAAATCCACCGCTTCAACAAGGCGCAGCAGGACGCCTTCCTGCCGCGCGTGGAAACCGGCGACATCGTCCTGATCGGCGCCACGACCGAGAACCCGTCGTTCGAGGTGAACTCGGCGCTCCTCTCCCGGTCGCAGGTCTACGTGCTGCGACCGCTCTCGCCTGAGGCGACGCTGGACATCCTCCGCCGCGCGCTGGCCGACGCAGAGCGCGGCCTCGGCGCCGAGGCGATCGACGTCGAGCCGGACGCCCTGGAGGCGATTGCCCGGCTGGCCAACGGCGACGCGCGCACGGCCCTCAACCTGCTCGAGGCTGCCGTCATGGTGGCGCCGACCGACCCCGCCAGCCACCGCCGCCATCTCGACGTGGCCTTCGTGGCGCAGGTGGCGCAGCGACGAACGCTCCTGTACGACAAGAGCGGCGAGGAGCACTACAACCTCATCTCGGCGCTGCACAAGTCGATGCGGAACAGCGACCCTGACGCGGCGATGTACTGGCTGGCGCGGATGGTCGAAGCCGGCGAGGACCCGCTTTTCATCTCGCGTCGCCTGGTGCGATTCGCGTCGGAAGACATCGGCATTGCCGACCCGCAGGCGCTCGTGGTGGCGGTCGCGGCCAAGGATGCGGTGCACTTCATCGGCATGCCGGAGGGCAACACCGCCCTGGCCCAGGCCGTTGTCTACCTCTCGACGGCGCCGAAGAGCAACGCGCTCTACGTGGGCTACCAGCAGGCCGCGAGCGACGCGCTTCGCGTCGTCGCCGAACCCGTGCCGCTGCACCTGCGAAACGCGCCGACCACGTTGATGAAGGAACTCGAGTACGGGAAGGGCTACCGTTACGCGCACGAGGAACGCGACGCGGTGGCTGCGATGGACTGCCTGCCCGAGGGCCTGCGCGGCCGAAAGTACTACCGGCCGACCGAGCGGGGATTCGAGAAGGAGATCAAACGCCGTCTCGACGCGTGGGAGGCGATCAAGGCGAAGAGACGGGGGAATCCTGACACAGGCAGTTGACGGTGGCTACGACGATTTCCTCAGATCCTCTGGAAGTTCTTCTCGATCTCACGTCTCGTGAGCCGCAGCATCACCGGGCGGCCGTGCGGGCAGATGGTCGAATACGCCGTGCGGCGCAGTTCCTCGATGATGTGCGCCATCTTCTCGTGCGTGAGGGGCGCGTTCGCCTTCACCGCCGCATGACAGGCGGTAAGGGCCGCGATCCGCTTGAGCGCCTCCTCCACCGTCGTTCCGCGCTCGAGGCCGTCGAGATCCTCGGCGAGCGCACGCACCGCCGCGACACTCTCGTCTGGCGTGAGCAGGGCGGGGACGGCGGCCAGCCGCAGGCTGTTCCCACCGAACTCCGCCACCTCGAAGCCGAACCGCTCGAGTTCGGCGGTCCTCGACAGCAGCACCTGGCAGCCGCTGGCCGACAGCTCCACCACCAGCGGCTCGAGCAGCAGCTGGCTCTCGAGACGGCCGTCGGTGAGCCGCTGCATCACGCGCTCGAACAGGACACGCTCGTGCGCGACGTGCTGGTCGATGATGGCGATCCCCTCGTCATCGATCGCGATGATGAACGTGTCGCGGAACTGGCCGAGCGGGATCATCGGGCGAACGCCGATGGCACCCTGGAGAGGCTGCTCGGCCTGGCCTGCGAAGGCGGGCGGCATCGACGGGTCCGATGACGCCGCGCACGGCTCGGCGACAACAGGCGGCGTCCAGGCGGCCGGTGCGGGCATCCCGACGGTCGTGTCCCTGACCGGCACCGGCGACCACCGGTTGGGGTAGATGCCACCGAGAAGACCCGGGAACGACGTGGTCACTGGCTGGACGGCCGGAACCGTCTCGCCTCGCAGTTGCAGTTCCGGCGCCGGTCCCTGCCCCAGCGCGGCACCCACCGCGCGCCTGACGACTTCGTGCACCGCCGATTGGTTGCGGAAGCGGACTTCGGCCTTCGTCGGGTGGACGTTCACATCCACCTGATCGGGCTCCATCTCGATGAACAGGTGCACCTCGGGACTGCGTTCCTTCACCGAGGACACGCTGTAGGCCTCGATAATCGCGTGCGCGATCGTCTTGTCCTTGACGATCCGGCGATTGACGAAGATGTTCTGCGGGCCCCGCTTTGGCCCCTGCTCGGCGAGCGCCGCCACCAGGCCGAACACGCGGATCCCCGCAGCCTCCTTCCCCACGTCCACGAGGTCTTCGCGCTCGCCGTACAACTGGTAGAACCGGTCGGGCAGCGCGCGGACCGGCGGGCACTCGATCACCTTGCGTCCCGCGCTGGTCAGGGTGAATCCCACCTCGGGGTACGCCAGGGCCAGCTGCGTGACCATCCTCGAAATCTGCGCCGACTCGGCGCCGTCCGACTTCAGGAACTTCCTCCGCGCGGGCAGGTTGTAGAACAGGTCGGCCACTTCGATGCTCGTGCCCGTCGGCGCCCCGACTTCACGCACCGACGACACCGTCCCGCCATTCACCCGAATCTCGGTGCCGCCCGGCGAGTCTGCCAGCCGCGTACGAAGCGCCAGGTGCGACACCGACGCGATGCTCGGCAGCGCCTCGCCGCGGAACCCGTGCGTCAGGATCGCCGCGAGGTCCTCGGACCTCGAGATCTTGCTCGTCGCATGCCGGTCGAGCGCCAACTGCGCGTCCTCCGGGTCCATCCCGGTCCCGTTGTCTTCCACCCGAATCAGTTTCTTGCCACCCAGCTCACACTCGATCGCCACGCGCGACGCGCCCGCGTCAATCGCGTTCTCGACCAGCTCCTTGACGACAGACGCCGGCCGCTCGACCACCTCGCCGGCGGCGATCTGGTTGGCAAGTTCCGCCGAAAGACGATGCACCTTACCCATGAGGCCACATATGCGTAGAGGCGACCTGCCGGCCGCCCCTACGTGGTTGTTGCGGGGCCACGAGTGCCCCGACGTTGACGCGGTCGCCCCTACTAGTCGCCGACCTTGACTGACAGCGCCGCGTGCGCAGCCGCCAGCCGCGCCACCGGGACGCGATACGGCGAGCAGCTCACGTAGTTCAGCCCCACCTTCTGGAAGAAGTGAATCGAGGCCGGATCGCCGCCGTGCTCGCCGCAGACGCCCAGCTTGATGTCCGGGCGCGTCTGCCGGCCGAGCGTGCACGCCATCTCCACCAGCTTGCCCACGCCCACCGTGTCGATGCTGGCGAACGGGTCGGCATCGAGGATGCGCTTCTCCAGGTAGATCTTCAGGAACTTGCCGATGTCGTCACGCGAGAACCCGAAGGTCATCTGCGTCAGGTCGTTCGTGCCGAACGAGAAGAACTGCGCCTCGGTGGCGATCTCGTCGGCCGTCACGGCGCCGCGCGGCACTTCGATCATCGTCCCGATGAGGTACTTGATCTTGATCCCCTGTTCCTTGATGACCTGTTGACACACGCGCTCGGCGATCGTCTTCTGGTCCTTCAGTTCCTTCACGAGGCCGACCAGCGGGATCATGATCTCGGGCACGACCTTCAGCCCTTCCTTGTTGAGCTGGCAGGCCGCTTCCATGATGGCCCGGGTCTGCATCTCGGTAATCTCGGGATACGTGATTCCAAGACGGCATCCGCGGTGGCCGAGCATGGGGTTGAACTCGTGGAGCTGCTCAACGCGCGCCAGCAGCGTTCTCTTGTCCTCGAGCTCCTTCTTGTTGCCATTGGTCGCCTCGAGCCTGGCGACGTCCACCATGAGATCTTCCCGCTTCGGGAGGAACTCGTGGAGCGGCGGGTCGATCGTGCGGACGGTCACTGGGCAGCCGTGCATCGCCTTGAACACGCCGTAGAAGTCCTTGCGCTGCATCGGCAGCAGCTCGTTGACCGCCGCCTTCCGGTCGGCCTCGTTGTCGGCGAGGATCATGCGGCGCACGATCGGCAGCCGGTCGTCGGCGAAGAACATGTGCTCGGTGCGGCACAGGCCGATGCCGCGCGCGCCGAACGCGTACGCGATCTCCGCCTGGTCGGGCAGGTCCGCGTTGGCGCGGATGCCCATCGTCCGGGTCTTGTCGGCCCATTCCAGCAGCTTGCAGAAGCGCTGGTAGATGTCCGAATCCTCGGGCTTCATCGTCCCGTTGACGACCTGCAGGATCTCGCTCGGCTTGGTGGCCACCTTCTGCACCTTCACCTCGCCCGACAGGCCGTCGAACGAGATGTCGTCACCCTCGTGCAGTGTCTTCCCGCCGATGTAGACGACCTTGTTCTTCTCGTCCACGCGCAGCTCGGATGCGCCGACGATGGCCGGTTTGCCCATCTGGCGGCCGACGACCGCCGCGTGGGAGGTCATGCCGCCGGTGGCCGTGAGCACGCCCTGCGACACGAACATGCCGTGGATGTCGTCCGGCACCGTCTCCTTGCGGACGAGCACGACCTTCTTGCCCTGCTCGGTCCAGGTCACGGCCTCGTCGGCCGTGAACACGACCTGCCCGGACGCCGCCCCCGGCGACGCCGGCAGCCCCTTGGTCGCCACGGGGATGGTCTTCCACTCCTTCGGGTCGAACACCGGGGCGAGCAACTGCGACAGCGAGGCCGGATCCACGAGGAGCAGCCCCTCACTCGGCTTCAGCAGCTTCTCGGCAACGAGGTCGGTCGCGATGACGACGGCCGCGTAGCCAGTGCGCTTGCCGGAGCGCGTCTGGAGCATGAAGAGCTTCTCGTTCTCGATCGTGAACTCGAAGTCCTGGATGTCCTTGTAGTGCCTCTCGAGCAGCGTGGTGTGTCGACGCAGTTCCTTGTACGCCTGCGGCATGACCTGCTCGAGCTCGACGATCGGCACCGGCGTGCGGATGCCGGCCACGACGTCCTCGCCCTGCGCGTTGATCAGGAACTCGCCGTAGAACTCCTTCTTGCCGTTCGCCGGGTTGCGCGTGAAGCCCACGCCGGTGGCCGAGCGGTCGCCGCTGTTGCCGAAGACCATCAGCTGCACGTTGACCGCGGTCCCGATGTGGTCGGGAATGTCGTAGATGCGGCGGTATTCCTTCGCCCGTGCGTTGTTCCACGAGTGGAACACGGCATTGCGGGCGCCGCGGAGCTGCTCCATCGGGTCGGTCGGGAACGACTTCTTCGTGATCTGCTTGACGACGCCCTTGTAGCGATTCACCACCTCGCGCAGCGCGGCTTCGTCGAGATCCGTGTCGATCTTCGCGCCCGTCTCGTGCTTGACCGCGTCGAACGCCTTCTCGAACTCTTCCTTCGGGATCTCGAGCACGACGTTGCCGAACATCTGCATGAAGCGGCGGTAGCTGTCGTAGGCGAACCGGCCGTTGCCGGTGCGCGCCTTGAGCCCTTCCACGGCCTCGTCGTTCAGGCCGAGGTTGAGGATCGTGTCCATCATGCCGGGCATCGAGAACTTCGCGCCGGAACGGACCGACACGAGCAGCGGGTTCTTGACCGACCCAAACGTCTGCCCTGCGACCTTCTCGAGCTTGCGCAGGTACTCTTCCATCTGCTGTTCGACCTCGGCCGGCACCTTGCGCCCGATCTCGTAGTACAGGTTGCACGCCGCGGTGGTGATGGTGAAGCCGGGCGGGACGGGCAGGCCGGCGTTGGTCATCTCGGCGAGACCGGAGCCCTTGCCGCCCAGCAGATCCTTCATCGTGCGGTCGCCATCGGCCTTGCCGGCGCCGAAGAAATACACCAACTTGGTTGCCTTGACCTTCTTGGCCGGGGAGGCCTTCGCCTTCGATTTCGCCGGGGCGGTCTTCTTCACAGCGGCCCTATCTTTCGACTTCGCTACCGTCTTCTTGGCCATCGCCTTGGGACTCCAATAATGAGGGATGAAGGAAGAACTGAATCACCGATTCAATTCGAGTTAAGGAACGATTTCCGACAGATCCGCCAGCTCCAGTATCAGCTCGTGGAGGCGCCAGATCAGGGTGAGCCGCTGCTCGCGCAGCGCCACGTCATCGACCATCACGAACACGTCCGTGAAGAAGCGGTCCACGGCCGGGCGGAAGAGGGAGGCCAGGCGGAACGCCTCGAGGTAATCACGACGACCCGCCGCCAGCCGCACCAGTTCGCCGCGCGACCGGAACTCGTCGAGCAGCGCGCGCTCCGCGGGTTCCGACAGGCGGTCGAGCGTTTCCACGGGACCCGACTTCAACTCGCGTGACAGGTTCTTCACGCGCTTGAACGCCACGGTCAGCGCCTCGAAATCCGGGGACGTCCGGACGCGGCGCAGCGCCTCGAGGCGCAGGCGCGCATCGTGGGGCATGTCCACGAAGCCACGCCGGGAGCCGGCAATCGCGTTCACCTCATCGTAGGTGAAACCGCGCTGCTGGAACAGGTAGCGGAGCCGTTCGGCTAGGAACGTCGTCAGCTCGCCGGTCTCCTCGCGCCCGGCCGCAGCCAGCCGCACGCCGGGTTCCGCGAGCGACTCGAGCGCGGCCCGCGCTTCGGTCCGCAGGGCCGCGAGATCCACACACACCTCGAGACCGGTGAGTTCCGGCAAATCGACCAGCACCTTCAGCAGGCCGTGAGCTTGGCGGCGCAGGCCGAACGGATCGCGGGTGCCGGTGGGCCGTTCGCCGGCCGCAAAGAGCGAGACCAGGGTATCGACCTTGTCGGCCACCGAGAGCGCGGCCCACGTGACGGCCGCCACTCCGAGGTCTCCGCGCGAGGGCGGCGCGTCGGCCTCCGTGGCCGCGGGCAGGTACTGATGGTAGATGGCGCGCCAGACCGGCTCCGGCAGCCCTTCCTCGCGCGCGTAGATCCCGCCCATCGTCCCCTGGAGCTCGGTCAGCTCCCGCACCATGTCGGTGACGAGATCGGCCTTCGCCAGCCGCCCCGCTGTAGCGGACTGGTCGGCCAGGTCCGGCTTCCCGAACACGTCGGCCGTCAGCCACCGGGACAGGCGCTCGAGGCGCATCGCCTTCGCGTGATAGCTCCCGAGTTTCTTGTGGAAGAGGACGGTGGCCAGCGTCGGGAGACGGTCTTCGAGGCGCAACCGCCGATCGGCGTCGAAGAAGAACCGCGCGTCACGTAACCGGGCGGTCAGCACGCGCTCGCAGTTGCGGGCGATGGCGCGCGACGAGTCGGCCTGCGTGTTCGTCACGGCGAGAAATGCCGACATCAGACGCCCGGCCGCGTTCACCACCGGGAAGAAGTGCTGGTGGTGGATCATCGTCGTCGTCAGCACCTCCTCGGGCAGGGTGAGGAACTCACCCGCGAAGGTGCCTGCGACCACCGCCGGGTACTCGACCAGGTCGGGCACCTCCTGCAGGAGACCGGACCGGGTGGCCGTCACGCTGCTGACCCTGCCGCCCAGGCGCTGCGCGTGGGCATCGAGTTCGCGCGCAATCTTGTCGTGGCGCTCGCCGCGCTCCAGTAGCACGAAGCTCTCGACCAGTTTCGTGCGGTATTCGTCGAACGATCGCACCTTGATGGCCCGGCCGGCGCGACCGCTCGTGGTGAGGAACCGGTGGCCGTAGGTGACAGCCGCCGAACGGACTTCCTGCACCAGCCCGGATTGCGCGGCCTCGCTGCGGCGAATCGTGAACGGCACTACCCGGCCGCCGAAGAGGAAGAGGATCCAGCGGATCGGGCGGCCGAACAGCAGTTCGCCGCGGCCATCCTCGAGCCACGCGTCCCAGTGCATCTGCTTGGGGAACGCCATGTCGCGCAGGACCCCGGCCAGCACATCCGGCAGGACGTCCACCGCCGCGCGACCGCGCTGCTGCCGACGGTAGGCCAGGTACGTGCCCTTTGGCGTGTCGACGCGGTCGAGCGCCGAGACCTCGACGCCGTGCTTGCGCGCGAACCCGATGGCGGCGGGCGTCGGCTCCCCGTCCGGCCTGAAGGCAGCCGTGACGGCGGGGCCGTTCATCATCTCTTCGAGGTCGGTCTGCCGCTCGGGCATCCGCGCGACGCGCGCCGTGAGCCGGCGCGCCGTGCTGAACGTCTCGACGGGAGCATCGGGGGGCAGCCGCAGGGCGGCCAGGCGGGCGCCGAGGTGGTCGCCGAACTGACGCGTCAGCGACGGCAGCCAGGAGGCTGGCAGTTCCTCGATTCCGATTTCGATCAACAGCTCGCGATCCACAATAGTCGTCGGTCCTGTCGCCGGGAACGGCGGGCCGCAAAGCCCGCCCTAGGTCGTTGCCGTATCCGCCGTGACCGGGGGCTTCATCGCCTCGACATGCGCCTGCGCCACGCCCACCGCCAGTTGCCGCACTTTCAGAATGTACGCGGTCCGCTCGGTCACGCCGACGCCGCCCGACGAGTCGAGAATGTTGAACAGGTGCGAGCACTTCAGGCACTGCTCGTACGCCGGCAGCACCAGGTTCGATTTCAGGAGCGTCTGCGCGAAGGCGTGGTGCCGGTCGAACAGGTCGCGATGGAACGCCACGAACTCCTCGCGGGGCATGTCCACCTGGCCGAAGGCGTACTTCGACTGCTCGATCTCGTCGCTCAACCGCACGTCGCGGTAGGTCACGCCGGGCGCCCACTGCACGTCGAAGACGCTGTCCACCTTCTGCAGGAACATCGCGATCCGCTCGAGCCCGTAGGTGAGCTCCGCCGAGATCGGCGAGAGGTCAATCCCGCCCACCTGCTGGAAATAGGTGAACTGCGTGATCTCCTGCCCGTCGAGCATCACCTGCCAGCCGACGCCCCACGCGCCGAGCGTCGGAGACTCCCAGTTGTCCTCCTCGAAGCGGATGTCGTGCTGGCGCGGATCGATGCCGCACGCCTCGAGGCTCTGCAGGTAGATCTGCTGCACCTCGTCGGGTGCCGGCTTGAGGATCACCTGGAACTGGTGGTGCTTGAACAGCCGGTTCGGGTTCTCGCCGAAGCGACCATCGTCGGGCCGGCGCGACGGCTGCACGTAGGCAACGTTCCAGTGGCGCGGGCCGAGAACCCGCAGGAACGTCTCGACATGGGACGTCCCGGCCCCGACCTCGATGTCGATCGGCTGCTGAATGAGGCAGCCGTGCGAGGCCCAGAATTCCGAGAGCTTGAAAATGAGGTCTTGAAACGTCATGCCATCCGTCGCGGCTCGATCAACGGCGCAGGTCGCGCAGGACCCGGGTCGACCGCAGTTCCTTCTCCAGGTGCAGGCGCATCAGCGCCTGATGGACCGACTCCAGTTCCCGATCGACCCGTGGCAACAGGGGTACTGTCCCGAGCCGCTGAGGGGCCACCCGCCCAGACGCCGCCAGGAACCTCAGCGCCTCGGGAGACAGCGTCACGCCGCGCCCTTCCTCGCGCCCCGCGCTCCCGGCGCACCCGTGACACGTGAACACGTGGCCGCCCGGTTCGAGGCAGGCGCCCGCCGGCTCGCCGTCGAGCGCCACGCCGCAACGATGGCAGGCGACATGCGGAGGGTACACGCCCTGGAGGCGAAGCAGCCAGTACTCGAAATACCGGGCCACTGGCGGCGTCGGCACGCCTTCCGCCAGCGCTTCGAGCGTGGACGTTCCCAGGCGATACAGCCGCTCGTTCGGATCGCCTTCCTGGGCCCACTCGTCCATCAGTTCCGCGAAATAGCCGACGTGGCTCAGGGCGTCCGGCCGCGTCGCGAGCAGCGGCGAGCATTGCGACTCGGCGTAGCTCAGGCGGACCAGGTCGCGTTGCTCGCGTTCGTAGTACGTGACGCCGACCCGCGTGAGCGGCTCGAGGGCACCCGCAAACCTGGATCGCGGGCGGCGTGCGCCGTTCGCCACGCCGCGCTTCTTCCCGCGATCGCGGGTCAGGAACACGACGATGCGATCCGCCTCCCCCAGCTTGTAGGTCCGCAGGATCAACGCCTCGGTCTTATAGAGAGGCATGACTGCGCGCGCCAAACTCCTTACTTTACCATGAAGGGCGGGACCGAACCGCCGATGAACACATCGGCCTTGCCACGATTTCTTTTCCCCGACGTCGAAGACTGCGCGCATAAGGGAGAATGCGATCTATCGCTGGCGCCGCGGCATTCCCAGTTCGTCGAGCAGGCGGTCGTCCTCACGCCACTCCGACTTGACCTTCACGAGCAGGTCGAGGTAGACGCGGGCATCGAAGAACGCTTCGAGATCGTGCCGGGCGGCGGTCCCGATCCGCTTGATCATCTCACCGCCGCGGCCAATCAGGATCGGTTTCTGCGACTCGCGCTCGACGAGGATCGAGCAGTAGAACCGCATGAGCCCATGCTCGTTCGCCTCTTCGAACCGGTCCACCACGACCGCACTCGAGAACGGGATCTCCGCGTGCGTGAGGCCGAGCACCTTCTCGCGCACGGTTTCCGACACGAAGAACCGTTCCGGCTGGTCCGTCAGGTAGTCGGTCGGATAGATCGGGTCGCCCACGGGCAGGTGCTCGAGGATGACCCGCTCGAGGCGGTCCACGTTCTCACCCGTCAGCGCGGAGACCGGCACGATGTCGGCAAACGGGTGGCGCTGCCGCCAGATGTCGATGAGCGGCAGCAGCGCGGGACGGGCGACCAGATCCACCTTGTTGATCACCAGCGCCACCGGCGCGGTCGCCTGCCGCACCTGCTCCAGGATGAACCGCTCGCCGCCCCCCGCCCGGGCGTCCGTCGCGTCGGTGACCAGCGCCAGGATATCCGCCTGCCGGATCCCTTCGACGGCGGCGTCCACCATGCGCACGTTCATCCGGTGCGTGGGCCGGTGGATGCCCGGCGTATCGAGGAAGATCGCCTGCCCATCGTCGTAGTTGCGGACGCCGGTAATGCGAGTTCGCGTGGTCTGTGGCTTGTTGGAGACAATCGCGAGCTTCGTGCCCACGAGCCGGTTGAGCAACGTGGACTTGCCGACGTTCGGACGCCCGATCAATGCGACGAAGCCACAGCGCATCGCTATTCTTCGGTCCTGTCTGGGACGGTTTCCCGTTTCCGGACCCGCACCTTGTTGACCCGGCGGCGCTCGGCCTCGAGCACCTCGATCGCGAGGTCGTCCACGTCGAGTTGCTCGCCCACGGCCGGCACACGACCGAGCCGCGACAGGAGGTACCCGCCAACCGTCTCGAACCCCTCGCGCGCGATCTCGACGCCGAGGCGGTCGGCCAGTTCGTCGATATCGACCTTGCCGCTGAAGGCGAAGACGCCTTCGCCTTCATCGGTGATCGGCTCCGACTCCTCGTCGTACTCATCGCGGATCTCGCCGACGATCTCCTCGAGGAGATCTTCGAGAGTGACGAGCCCCGCAGTCCCGCCGTACTCGTCCACGACGATCGCGATCTGCACCTGCCGCCGCTGGAACTCCTTGAGCAGGTCCGCGACCGGCTTGGTCTCGGGTACGAAATGGGCCGGCCGCATCAGCGTCGGGATCGCCCGCTCTTCCGCGCCGGTCAGGTGGATCAGGTCCTTGACGAACACGAACCCCAGCACGTTGTCGAGGCTGTCCTTGAAGACCGGGACGCGGGAGTACGCCTGTTCGCGCAGGAGCGTCCGCAGTTCTCCGAGCGTCGCCTCCGCGCGAATGGCGACGATGTCGGGGCGAGGCGTCATGACCTCCCGGACGAGGGTGTCGCCGAAATCGACGATCGACTGGATCAACCGGCGCTCGTCGCCCTCGATCAGTCCTTCCTGCTCGCCCGCCTCGATGTACGCCTGCGCCGCCTCGCCCTGCTGCTCATCGGCGTCAGGCGACGACGTCACCGCACGCTCCCGTCGCATCACGCCAAGCCGTACCATGGCAGCGGTCAGCGGCTGGACAAGGCGCGCCGTGGCGGCGAACGACGGCAACAGGACCTCGAGTACGCGCTCCGGGTCGCGACGGACAATCAGCAACGGGATAACGTGCTCGCAAGCGATGAGCAGGCCGGTGGCGAACACCACGACGGCCAGGACCTGCTGAGGCGTGTCCGCCCCGATCAGCCGAACCAGGAGGACCACCGAGCAGATCGCCGACGCCCCGATGAACAGGCGCGCGGGGACGAAGAACAGGAGGGGGTCGTCGAGGTAGCGGCCCAGCATCTCCGCGCGGCCGTTCCGCTCGGCGACGAGTCGCAACGAGAGGCGCATCAGGGCGCTGAACGCGGCCTGGACCGTCCCAATGTAGGCCAGCGCACAGGCGAGCAGGAATAGCACGAGGGGGATCATGCCTGTCCCGCCCGCTCGATCAACCCGGCGGTCAGACCACCCTTGCGCCGCAGGCGCGCCTCGACGCGCGCCATGGCGCCGTCGTCCGCGTGGTGATCGTATCCCAGCAGGTGGAGCAGCCCGTGGAGCGCGAGCACGCGGAGCTCGCGTGAATACGCGTGGCCCGCGTCGTGTGCCTGCCGCATCGCGACCCCGGTGGCGATGACGATGTCGCCCAGCGGTTGAAGGTCCGTGCGCCCGGGAACCATAACCCGGTCGAGCCGGAACCAAAGAGGCTCATTTCTCTTCCCCGACGTCGAAGACTTCGGGCATGAGGGACACATGTCCGCGGGAAACGACAGCACGTCGGTCGTGCGGTCCGAGCCGGCGAAACGCCGGTTCAGCCGGCGCATGGTCGCATCAGTGACCAGCGCGATCGTGACCACGCCGCGGGCGCGCGCCGGCGCCACGCCCCGCAACCAGGCGGCAAGGGCGCCAGCGCGGATCGGGCGGCCAGCCCCGTCCGTGAGGGCGACGCGAAGGCGACGAGAGTCGGCGTCGTCAGGCATGGTCGATTCGGTCACGAGACGCGGCGCTGGGATCCGTTCCCGTTCGAGAACTTCTCGTAGGCCCTGACAATCTGCTGCACCAGCTTGTGGCGGACGACATCGCGGTCGTCGAAGTGGACGAACGAGATCCCCTCGATCTGCGACACCACCTTCATCGCCTCGATGAGCCCGGAGGTGTGCCCCGACGGCAGATCGATCTGAGTGATGTCGCCGGTGACGACCGCCTTCGACCCGAGCCCGAGACGGGTCAGGAACATCTTCATCTGCTCCGACGTGGTGTTCTGCGCCTCGTCGAGAATGACGAACGCGTCGTTCAGCGTCCGCCCGCGCATGAAGGCGATCGGGGCAATCTCGATGGTCCCGCGCTCCAGCAGGCGCTCCACGCGCTCGGCGTCGAGCATGTCGTAGAGCGCGTCGTAGAGCGGGCGCAGATACGGGTTGACCTTCTCCTGCAGGTCGCCCGGCAGGAAGCCGAGCTTCTCACCCGCCTCGACCGCCGGTCGCGCCAGGATGATCCGCACGACCTTCTTCGCCAGCAGGTAGGCGACCGCCTGCGCCATCGCCAGGTACGTCTTGCCGGTTCCGGCCGGGCCGATGCCGAACACGATGTCGTTCTGGTCGATCGCGTCGACGTACTTCCGCTGGTTGACGCTCTTCGGCGTCACCTGCCGCTTGCCGGACGCGCGCAGCGGCGCGCTTTTCAGGAAATAGTCGCGCAGCTGGACGTCGGTGTTGTCGGACACCAGCTGGGCTGCCGTCCTCACGTCGCCATTCGCGACGCGGTAGCCATCGCGGACCAGCGACGCGAGCCCGGACACGATTCGCTCGACTTTCTCGGTGTTGGCCGCATCCCCCTCGACCAGGAGATCCTGGCCCTGAGTACGGATGCTCACATTGAGAAGGGACTCGAGGACGCGGAGGTTCTCGTCGTAAGAACCAAACAGGGTTTCAATCCCCTCTTCGGGGACCGCAATCTTTCTCATCGAAGACCGCAATGCGGTACGTATCTCCTTCCTGCAGAGACACTTAAGCTGGTCATCGTACCACAGGGGCCGGAGGGCGTCAAACGTCCCAGAAAAAGTCTGGGCTCTCACTTCTTCAGATGCAGTTCCCTGAGCTGCCGGTCGTCCACTTCCGTCGGCGCGCCCGTCATCTGATCCACGGCGGCCGCCGTCTTCGGGAACGCGATCACCTCGCGAATCGACGACTCCCCCGCCAGGATCGCCACGATCCGGTCCAGGCCCAGCGCGATACCGCCGTGGGGGGGCGTCCCGTAGCTGAGCGCCTGGAGGAAGAACCCGAACCGGTGCTTCGCTTCCTCGTCGGTCAGGCCGATCGCCTTGAAGACCGTGGCCTGCACGGACGCGTCATGAATCCGGATGCTGCCGCCGCCAATCTCGCTCCCGTTGAGCACGAGGTCGTAGGCCTGCGCCCGCACGCTGCCGGGGTCGCTTTCGACCCGGGCGACGTCTTCGGGGACGGGCGAGGTGAACGGGTGATGCATGGCCGAGAAGCGCTTCTCGTCTTCGTCCCACTCGAACATCGGAAAATCGGTCACCCACGTGAATGCGAACGTGTCGGGCTTCAGCAGCCCCTCGCCCCTTGCCACCGCCAGCCGCAACTGGCCCAGGACCTTCGACGCCTGGTCTGCCGCGCCCGCCGCCAGCAGCAGCAAATCCTGGGCCGCTGCTCCGGCACGCTCGAGCGCCAGGCGGAGCGCCGCCTCGCCCGCGCCTTTCAAGGCCGGGCTCTTCACACCGTCCTCGGCCTGGCGGACCCAGACGAGGCCCGAGGCTCCCGCCTGCCGCGCCTGCTCGGTGAGCGTGTCGAGCTGTTTCCGGCTGTACTTCGCGCCGCCCGGCACCACGAACCCGCGCACCGCGCCGCCGGCTGCCAGCGCGTCGCGGAACGGCGTGAACGGCGTCTCGGCAAACGCGGCCGACAGGTCCTGGATCTCGAGACCGCAGCGCAGGTCCGGCTTGTCGGAGCCGTAGCGGGCCATCGCCTCGGCATACCGCATCCGACGGAACGGCGTCGGGATCTCACGCCCGATGACGCGGAAGACCTGCTGCATCAGCGGCTCGATCAGGTCGAACACGAGTTGCGGCCGCGCGAACGACATCTCGACGTCAACCTGCGTGAACTCGGGCTGGCGGTCGGCGCGAAGGTCCTCGTCGCGGAAGCACTTGACGATCTGGAAGTAGCGATCGGTGCCGGCAATCATCAGCAGCTGCTTGAAGATCTGGGGCGACTGCGGCAGCGCGTAGTACTCCCCGGGGTGCACGCGGCTCGGCACCAGGTAGTCGCGCGCGCCTTCGGGCGTGGACTTCCCCAGGACGGGCGTTTCGATCTCCCAGAACCCCTGCTCGTCGAAATAGCGCCTGACCGCCATCGTCACGCGGTGACGGAGGCCCAGGTTCGCCTGCAGTTTCGGCCGCCGAAGGTCCAGGTAGCGATACCGCAGCCGGAGGTCGTCCGAGGCGAGCGCCGCCTCGTCTGAAATCTGGAACGGCGGGACGGCCGCCTCGTTCAGGACGCGCAGTTCCGCGACGGCCACCTCGACCTCGCCGGTCGCCATGCGTGGGTTCAGCGCCTCAGGGGCGCGGGCGCGGACAACGCCCCTCACGGCGACCACGAACTCGGCGCGGAGATGCTTGGCCGTGTCCAGGAATGCGTGCCCTTCCTGCACCACGATCTGCGTCAGGCCGTAGCGATCGCGCACGTCGAGAAACACCAGGGCACCGAGATCGCGGACCCGGTGCACCCACCCGAGCAGCGTCACCTCGCGCCCGATATCCGACGCCCGCAACGCGCCGCACGTGTCCGTCCGCGTCCACTCACCAAGCTGGTCGAACATATGACTCCTGAATCCCTACTGGCTCGTCTTCACGAACTCCACCGCCCCGCTGAGCGGTACGGACTCCTGCGAAGAGGTCGCCATGCGGCGCACGCTGACCTCGCCGCGCGCCAGCTCGTCTTCGCCGAGGATGAACACGAGCGGGGCCTTCAGCCGGTCGGCCCGCTTCATCTGCGACTTCAGCGATCGCCCTTCGTACTCGACCTGCGCGTTCACGCCTGCACGGCGCAGGTCGCGCAGCAGCGTCAGGGCGGCCTCCCGCGCCGGCTCTCCGATCGCCGCGATGAACACGGCCGGCCGCTTCTCGGGCAGGGCCAGGGTGTCGGGCAGCGCCAGCACGAGCCGTTCGATCCCGGCTGCAAACCCGATGCCCACCCGGTCGGGCCCGCCCAGCTGCTTCACCAGGCCGTCGTACCTCCCCCCGCCGAGCACCGCGTTCTGCGCGCCGATCTGCCCGGCCAGCACCTCGAACGTCGTCCGCGTGTAGTAATCGAGGCCGCGCACCAGGCGATGCGAGAGGGTGTAGGGAATCCCGAAGACGTCGAGATAGCGCCTGACCGCCTCGAAATGCGTCCGGCACTCGTCGCACAGGTAGTCGATCGTGTGAGGCAGCGCGTCGATGACTCTCTGATCCGCCGGCACCTTGCAGTCGAAGATCCGTAGCGGGTTTGCCACCGCCCGTCGCTGGCAGTCGCCGCACAGCGTCTGCACATCCTCGCCGAGCGCGGCCACCAGCGCCGCGGCGAACGACGGCCGGCAGACCGGACAGCCGACCGAGTTCACCGCGAGTTCCACACCGGTTATGCCCAGCTCGCGGATCAGCGTCCACGCCAGATCGATGACCTCCCCGTCCACCGACGGGTCCTTCACGCCGAACACTTCGACGTCGAGCTGGTGGAACTGGCGGTAGCGTCCCTTCTGGGGCCGCTCGCGCCGGAACATCGGGCCAAGCGTGTAGATCTTCGGCACGGCCATCGCCTGCTCGAGCGAGTGCTCGACAAAGGCGCGCACCAGGCTGGGTGTTGCCTCCGGACGGAGCGCAATCCTCTCGCCGTCCTTATCGGTGAACGCGTACATCTCCTTCTGGACGATGTCCGTCGTCTCGCCCGTGCCCTTGGCGAACAACTCCTCGCGCTCGATGATCGGGGTCCGGATTTCCGCGTAGCCATACTGTTCGAAGACGCGGCACGCGGTTGCCTCGACGAACTGCCAGCGCTCGATCGTCCCTGGCAGGATGTCCTGTGTTCCACGAATTGCAGCAATCATATGGTGACTTCAGTCCCGACATTCCCGGTACTCCCGCGCGTAGCCGACGTATCCGTTGCGCGTAGTCCGCGATCGACGCCACGTTCCCGGCAGACAGCGCGCGGCGAAGGGTGATCGACCCATCCTGAATGTTGGTCCGCCGGCCGATCCGGATCCAGTTCACGTCGCCCCGGATGACCACGTTCATCCACGCGCCCGACTCCGCGCCCATCTCGACGTCGCCGATCACCTGGGCGCTCTCGTCAAGAAAAGCGGTGGGATCGATGCGCGGCAGGGTCGAGCGGTAGGGACGAATCACCTTGGCACTCTCGATGAGGACGCCGGATGCCACACCCTACCAACCGTTGGTGCTGCTACCAGCGGCGCAGCACCGCGAGCAAGGCCGTGAGGACCACGCTGACGAGCACGCAGGTGGTCAACGGGAAATAGAACGAAAAGGCACCGCGGCGGACGACGATATCGCCCGGGAGGCGCCCGAGCGGCACACCGAGCCACCACACCGCGCCGGCGGCGGCGATGGCCAGGCCAGTCACGATCAGCAGTTTCGGCATGACGCTGGAGAAAACACCTTCCGGGGGCCCCACAGAGAACGCTTCACCCATCGCGATCGCAGCCCGGGACGGTGTCTAGATTAATTCGATCCCGGAGAAGAAGTACCCGATCTCGTACGCGGCGGTCTCCGGGGCATCCGATCCATGGGTGGCGTTGCGATCGATCGACGTCCCAAACGCCTTCCGAAGCGTGCCGGGAGCGGCCTTGGCCGGGTCGGTCGCGCCCATCAGATCGCGCCACCTGCGAATCGCGTCGGGCGCCTCGAGCACCATGAGGACGGCCGGGCCGGACGACATGAAGTCGGTCAGCCCACCGAAGAACGACTTCTCGCGGTGGACCGCGTAGAACCCTTCAGCTTCCTTCTTGGTCAGGCGCGCCATCCGCATGGCACGGGTCTGAAATCCCGCCGTCTCGATCCGATCGAGAATCTGGCCGATCATGTGCTGACCCACGGCGTCCGGCTTGATGATCGCAAACGTTCGTTCCATAAGTCCGTTCGATTGTACACCACCCCGGCAGGAGGCCGATGACGACCTCGCCTCTCTTCCGGCGACCCCTCATCGTCCCGCCTTCGTCGCTCCGCGCCCTTCGACCTTGCTCAGGGCGTGGCAGGCAGCACCGACCCTTCCTGCACAGCGAGTTCTGGAGGTGTCATGGGCATTCCCCGAAAACCGAACTGGGGTCGCCGGGCTCGCGCCCGGCATGGGACCCGACCATCGGTGGGATCAGGAAGAGCGGAGCGCCACCTTGACCGCGGCCCCTATCTCGGCCGGGCTCTTCACGACGTGCACCCCGACCGCAGAGAGGGCCGCCATCTTCTCCGCCGCGGTGCCCTTGCCGCCGGCGATGATCGCCCCCGCGTGCCCCATCCGACGCCCCGGCGGCGCCGTCTGGCCCGCGATGAAGCTGACCACCGGCTTCCTGAACTCCCGCTTGATGAAGTCTGCCGCTTCTTCCTCGGCAGTACCGCCGATCTCCCCGATCATCACGACCGCCTCGGTCTCCGGGTCGGCATTGAAGAGCCGCAGCGCATCGACGAACGTGGTCCCGATGATCGGGTCGCCGCCGATGCCGATGCACGTCGTCTGCCCGTAACCGAGCTGCGTCGTCTGCTGGATCGCCTCGTAGGTCAGCGTCCCGCTGCGCGAGACGATGCCGACACACCCTTCCCTGCAGATGTGGCCGGGGATGATGCCGGCCTTCGCCTTGCCGGGAGAGATCAGCCCCGGGCAGTTCGGGCCGATCAGCCGGGATGCCTTGCCGCGCATGAACGTCACGACCCGCATCATGTCGAGCGTCGGGATGCCCTCGGTGATGCAGACGACGAGGGCGAGCCCGGCGTCCACCGCTTCCATCACCGTGTCGGCGCCCGCGGGAGGCGGGACGAAGATCAACGACGCGTTCGCCCCCGTCTCGGCCACCGCCTGATGGACGGTGTTGAAGATCGGCCAGCCTTCGTGGGTGGTGCCGCCCTTGCCCGGCGTGACGCCGCCGACAATCGTCGTGCCGTATGCGGCGGCCGCCTTGGCGTGAAACGTGCCCTCGCGGCCCGTGAGGCCCTGGACGAGGAGACGCGTGGATGTATCGAGTAGGACTGCCATTAGCGACCTCCCGCCAGCTTCACGACGGTTGCCGCCGCCTGGTCCATCGCGTCGGCTGTCGTGAAGTTCAACCCGCTGTCGCGCAGCATCTGCTTGCCAGTCTCGACGTTCGTGCCTTCCATCCGGATCACGATCGGGAGCGTGACGTGCAGCTCCTTCACGGCCGCGACCAGCCCTTCGGCCAGGATGTCGCAGCGCAGGATGCCGCCGAAGATGTTGACGAACACGGCTTGCACGTTCTTGTCCGAGGTCAGGATCCGGACCGCGTTCTTGATCTGCTCTGCGGTCGCGCCCCCTCCGACGTCCAGGAAGTTTGCCGGCTCCCCGCCCGCCAGCTTGATGATGTCCATCGTCGCCATGGCCAGGCCGGCGCCGTTGACCATGCAGCCGATGTTCCCGTCGAGCCGGATGTAGTTGAGCGAGTACTTCGACGCGTCGATCTCGAGCGGGTCCTCCTCGTCGAAGTCGCGAAGTTCCTTGATGTTCGGGTGGCGGAACAGCGCGTTGTCGTCGAAGTTCATCTTCGCGTCGAGCGCCAGAAGGTCGCCGGTCGCCGTGACGATCAGGGGGTTGATCTCGATGAGCGACGCGTCGGTCGCGCTGAAGGTCTCGACGATCTGCGCCATGACCTTGACGGCCTTCCCGACGGCGGACCCCTCGAGGCCGAGGCTGAACGCCAGGCTTCGCGCCTGGAACGGGAGCAGCCCCGTTGCCGGGTCGATGTGCGCCTTGAAGATCAGGTGCGGGGTCTCGGCCGCCACCTTCTCAATCTCCATGCCGCCAGCCGGGCTCACCATCAGCACCGGGCGCTCGGCCGCGCGGTCGATGACGAGACCCAGGTACAGTTCCCGCGCGATCTGCAGCCCCTCCTCCACGAGGATCCGCTTGACGATACGCCCTTCGGGGCCGGTTTGGTGCGTGACCAGGCGCATGCCGATCATCTGCGTGGCGATCTGCTCGGCCTCTTCCGCCGTCTTCGCCAGCTTGACACCGCCGCCCTTGCCGCGCCCGCCCGCGTGGATCTGCGCCTTCACCATCACGGTGCCGCCCAGGCGTCTGGCGATCGCGCCCACCTCTGACGGCGTGTGCGCCATCTCGCCGCGTGGCACGGGGACGCCGTGCCGCGCCAGGATGGCCTTGCCCTGGTATTCGTGAATTTTCACAATCCTCGCCCCCGCATGAGAAGTGATCAGTCCCGCATGAGCGGTCCAGCCATGCTAGCGACGGGCGCCCGGCGGCGTCAAACGAAAACGGGAGGAAAACAGTTTCCTTAGGTCACCTCCCCTCCTTCGGCTCCGCACTTTCAACAGAATCTGTGGAAAACCCTGTTGAAAAGCGCCCGGCAAGTCGCAGTTTCCGCAACACAATCGCACGTTCTTCCACTTTGCACCATCCTGGGGCATCACGCCGCCTCACCCCGGATTGCAGTCACAATCCTGTAATCCGCGCAGTCGCGTGACCTCGGTCCGCGCGGACGCCTCTTCGTCCCCCGCAAGCGCCGACATGTCCGCGGCCATCAAACACGTCAGACGCCGCAACCTGTTGCTGCGCCGAGGCGTTCGTCGCCGTGTTCCGCCGTGATTTCCGTGGTTGAGCACGTGGACAGCAAGTGGTTGAGTGCATGGGCAACGGAAGTCGGCGCGCAACATCGGCTTGCAACCATCCGCGCCAGGAGGTAGAATTCGCGCGCTTGCCCGGTACCGTGCGCATGGCCTCCACGACGCGCGGTTCCGTTTCCTCATGCTCACTCGCACGGGTACCAGATGTGACGTGCAAGGAGGTCCGGATGGCTCAGAGCCTGACCCACGACGTTCTCATTCTCGGCGCGGGACTAGCCGGCCTGCGCGCCGCTGTCGAGATCTGTTCGCGCCTGGATGGTCGCGTGGACGTCGGCATCGTGTCGAAGGTGCAGTTGATGCGCGCCCACTCGGTGTGCGCGGAAGGCGGCACCGCGGCCGTGCTGCGCACCGAGGAGGGCGACTCAACCGACCTCCACGCCTGGGACACGAACAAGGGTTCCGACTTCCTCGCTGACCAGGATGTCGTCCGCCGCTTCGTCAACACGATTCCCAACGAAATCCGTCTGCTCGATCACTGGGGCATCCCGTGGACGCGCGACGAGCACGGCCGCATCGCGCAGCGCCCGTTCGGCGGGCACTCTTATCCCCGCGCGACCATGGCCGCCGACAAGACCGGCTTCTTCGAACTGCAGACGCTGTACGACCAGTTGCTGCGCTACAAGAGCTTCACGCGCTACGATGAGTTTTTCGTCACCGATCTGCTCGTGGAGGGCGGCCGGTTCGCCGGCCTGCTCGGCATCCACGCGCCGAGTGGCGACAGCGTGGTACTGCGGGCCAAGGCGCTGCTGATCGCCACCGGCGGCGGCGGCACGCTCTACGGCTTCACCACCTACTCGGAAACGGTCACGGGCGACGGGATGGCCATGGCCTACCGGGCGGGGCTGCCGCTCGAGGACATGGAGTTCCTCCAGTTCCATCCGACGGGTCTCGTGCCGAACGGCATCCTGATGACCGAGGCGTGCCGCGGCGAGGGCGGCTACCTGAAGAACGCCAAGGGCGAACGGTTCATGGAGCGCTACGCGCCGAGCAAGATGGAGCTCGCGCCGCGCGACATGGTCTCCCGCGCCGAGCAGATCGAGATCGAAGCCGGTCGCGGCATTCCGGGGTCAGACGGCCTGCCGTGCATCCACCTGGATCTCACGCACCTCGGCGCCGAGCGCATCAACTCGCGCCTCCCGCTGATCCGGGAGGTGTGCATCAAGTTCATCGGCCTCGACCCGATCGAGAAGCCGATCCCGATCCGGCCGGTGGCGCACTACTCGATGGGCGGGATCGAGACCAACATCGACGGTCTCACCCGGATCCCGGGCGTCTGGGCGGCGGGCGAGGCCGCTGCGGTGTCGCTGCACGGCGGGAATCGCCTCGGCGCGAACTCGACCGGCGAGTGCCTGGTGTGGGGCGGCATTACCGGCGCGGAGATCGTGAAGGCGCTGCCGTCGCTCGGCAAGCCGGCGCCCGTCCCAGAGAAGCTCGTGGCCGACCGCCAGGCGCGCATCGCCGACCTGATGGCGCGGCAGGGGACGGAGAACCTCTACGCGCTGCGGCGCGAACTGCGTGCGATGATGGACCGCGACGTGGGCGTGTTCCGCACCGGCCAGGAACTGCGCCATGGGCTGTCGGTGGTCCGCGACATCCGGGAACGGTCGGCGCACGCGCCCGTCAACGACAAGGGCGCGCTATACAACTCGAACCTGTTCCACGCGCTCGAACTGGAGAACCTCCTCGCGCTCGCGGAGATCACCATCGTCGGCGCGATCGCGCGCGAGGAGTCGCGCGGCGCCCACGCCCGACGCGACTTCGAGACGCGCGACGACGAACAGTGGCTGAAGCACACGCTCGCCTGGTATACGGGCGGCGCGCCACGGCTCGACTACAAGCCCGTGGTCATCGATCAATGGAAGCCGGTGGAACGGAAGTACTGAATCCTGCTGACGAGGACACCATGATCGAGAACAAAGGACGTCCGAACCGCCTCGGGGTGAAGGGCTGGCTGGGCGGGGGCCGATGGGGGTTCGAGCGCTACCTCTACGCCCTGCACCGACTGACGGGCCTCGCCCTGCTCGCCTACTTCGTGATGCACATCGGCATCACCTCGTCGCGGGCCTTCGGCGAGAACGCCTGGACTTCGACGATGGGCGTTGTGAAGGGACCGCTCTTCAGCGTGGGCGAGTTCCTGGTGTTTGCGGCGTTCGCGTTTCACGCCGTGAACGGGATCCGCCTGGCGCTCGTCGAACTCGGGTTCGCGATCGGCCAGCCGATCGAGCCGGTCTATCCGTACCGGACGTCGGTTGACGAGCAGCGCCCGCTGGCCATCGGGGTGATGATCCTGGCGGCGATCCTCGCGATCGTCGGCGGCATCGGCTTCTTGAAGTAGGAGGAAACGTGCGCGATCAACGACTGTGGGCGTGGCATATCGGCGCGGGAGCCGTAATCCTGGTGCTCCTCGGGCTCCACATGACGGTCATGCACCTCGATGCGATCGTCAGGGTCTTCAACCCGGCACCGGGCGAACCGGTGGACTGGGCGAACGTGGTCGCCCGGGGCAAGAGCGTCTTCTTCCTCGTCACCTACGTGCTCTTGCTCGGCACGGCGCTGTTCCACGGGTTCTACGGCCTGCGGAACATCCTCTTCGAGCTGAACCCAGGCGCGCCGGCGAAGAAGGCGATGAACGGCCTGTTCCTGGTGGCCGGACTCGTCCTGTTCGCCATCGGCACCTGGGCGGCGTGGGCGGGATTCACGGTGGCGCGCAGCGCCTAATCGAGGGGGATGACATGGCTGACCACACTGTCACATCCGAGGTCGTCTTTCGTATCCGTCGCTTCGACCCGACGACCGACGCCGATCCGCACTGGGAGGACTACCGCGTCCCCTGGCCGCCCGGCATGACCGTCCTCGAAGGGCTCAAGCAGATCAAGGAATCGCTCTCCCCCACGCTTGCGTGGCGCTCGTCGTGCCGCATGGGCGTCTGCGGGTCGTGCGGCATGTTCATCAATGGTCGGCCTCGGCTCGCGTGCAACACGCAGGTGTCGGAACTGGAGAGCAGCCTCATCACGGTTGCGCCGCTCCCCAACTTCAACATCATCCGCGACCTGGTGCCCGACCTGATCCCGATGTTCAAGGCGCACACCGAGACGCAGCCGTATATCATCCGCGACGACACGAACGAGCAGCGGCAGCCAACGGGCGAGTACTGGCAGTCGGCGCACCAACTGGAGCAGTACCTCCAGTTCTCCTACTGCATCAAGTGCGGCTGCTGCATGGCCGCCTGCCCGACCTGTGCGACCGACCCGGTCTACGCGGGGCCGATGCCGCTCGCCCAGGCGCATCGCTACAACTCGGACAGCCGCGACGGCGGGTTCGCCGCCCGCAAGCAGGTGCTGTCGGGAGAGCGCGGCCCGTGGCGCTGCCACTTCGCGGGCGAGTGCTCGCGCGTCTGCCCGAAGGGCGTGGACCCGGCTCGCGCCATCCAGTTGATGAAGCGCCAGCTCGTGTTCGACTACCTGAAGCTGGGGAAGCAGAAATGCCCAGCGTCGATTGCCAAGGTGCCCGACGGCATGAAGCGCCGCGAGGGAATCCCGGAGGCGCCGCCGCGGACTATTTGAGGACGAGGGTGAAGACCTCGCCCCCTTCGCTGTCCTCGAGCTGCACCGCGTCGGCGGTGATTCGCAGCACCACGAATCGCGCGAGGACCCGGTCCCCCTCCCTGGCCAGCACCAACTGACCGCGCGCCGAGATGACGGCAGTCCGGATCGGGCTGCCGTTTCCCGTGTCCTCGGCGATCCCCGACAACGTCATCTCCGGTCGTGACGGCGCAGGCTCCGGTTCCGCGACGGCAAGGGCAGCCGCCTGCGTTCGGCTGGCGGGAGCGGGCGGGTCTTCACGAAAGCTGAACAGGTTGCGCCGCACGGGGCTCGGCGGCCGGGGCGCCGCCACGCGCGACCGCATCGCCCGCGCGCGCTCGTCGAGGCCGTTGTCTACCGGCCGGTCCCCCATCGATCCTCCCCCGCGCGCCCCGCCAGTCGCCGAAGACGGCAGGCTGGAGCCCGCGCCGAAGGCCAGCCAGGCTCCGAGCAGGAGAGCGCCGAGCAGAAGGAGTTCGGCCTGCGTCCGCGTCACCCTCCTATTCTACATGCGTCGCGCGCGCGTGCTCAGCCCGCGCAACGGTGTGCTATGATTCGCCGTGCACCCTGACAGGGACCGCAGGCACACCCGTTCGTTGACCGGCGCACGACGCGTCGCCATCATCCCCGCGCGATATCAATCCTCGCGTCTTCCGGGAAAGCCTCTCGCCGATATTGGCGGTCGGCCGATGATCGAGCACGTGTACCGTCGCGCGGCCGCGTCACCCGCGGTGGATGCCGTCGTGGTCGCCACCGACGACGAGCGCGTGCGCGAGGCCGTTGAGGCTTTTGGCGGCATCGCGTGGATGACCCGGGCCGATCACCGCAGCGGCACCGATCGGCTGGCCGAGGTCGCCGCCTCGTTGTCCTGCGATCTCGTCGTCAACGTGCAGGGTGACGAGCCGATGTTCGCGACCGAGATGATCGCAGAGGCCGTCGCCCCGCTGGCGGATGACCCGTCGATTCCGATGGGCACGCTCTGCCGACGAATCGAGGACCCCGCCGATCTCCAGAACCCGAACGTAGTGAAGGTGGTGACGGATCGTCGGGGGTTTGCCTTGTACTTCTCCAGGGCCGCGGTTCCGTTCGCCCGCGACGCGGTCGAAGGCCTCGACCCGGGCCGCGCATTCAAGCACATCGGCCTGTACGTATACCGGAGACAGTTCCTTCTCGACTTTGCCCGCCTCGAGCCGACGCCGCTCGAGCAGGCGGAATCACTCGAGCAACTTCGTGCGCTCGAGCACGGGTTTCGCATCCGGGCCGTGGAAACCAGCTACGATTCCATCGGGGTCGATACCCCGGCCGATCTCGAACGAGTCCGGCGCCTCCTCGCGCCCGGGCTCCACCACTGAGCAGGTATGCAAAACAAGGACGGCCGACCGATCAAGTTCATCTTCGTCACGGGCGGCGTCGTCTCGTCGCTGGGCAAGGGGCTCGCCGCCGCCTCGATTGGCGCGCTCCTCGAGGGCCATGGCTACCGGGTGACGCTGCAGAAGTTCGACCCGTATATCAATGTGGACCCGGGGACCATGAGCCCCTACCAGCACGGCGAGGTCTACGTGACGGACGACGGGACCGAGACCGACCTCGATCTCGGCCACTACGAACGGTTCACCAACACAGTGACCACCCGCGCGCACAACTGGACGACCGGCAAGATCTACCTCTCCGTGATCCAGAAGGAACGGCGCGGCGACTACCTGGGACGAACCGTCCAAGTCATTCCGCACATCACGAACGAGATCAAGGAATGCCTTCGGGCGGTGGCGACCGACACCGATTTCGTCCTCGTCGAGATTGGCGGCACCGTGGGTGACATCGAGAGCCAGCCGTTCCTCGAAGCGATCCGCCAGTTCCGCCAGGACATCGGCCGGGAGAACACGCTCTACATCCACCTCACCCTCGTGCCGTTCATCGGCACGGCGGGAGAACTCAAGACGAAGCCGACTCAGCACAGCGTCCGCGACCTGCGGTCGATTGGCATCCAGCCGGATATCCTCCTCTGCCGGACGGACCGGTTCCTCCCGCAGGACATCAAGCGGAAGATCGCCCTGTTCTGCGACGTGAGCGAGGAAGCGGTGATCACGGCGAAGGACGTGTCTTCGATCTACGAGGTCCCGCTCCACTTCGCCGCCGAGGGGGTGGACCAGATCATCCTGAAGTACCTCCACCTTCCGCAGACCGACTCGCATCTCGAGACATGGCGGCACCTCGTCGATCGCATCCGGCATCCCGCCGACGAGATCACGATCCACGTGGTGGGCAAGTACGTCGAGTACGAGGACTCCTACAAGAGCCTCAACGAGGCGATGACGCACGGCGGGTTCCCGCACGGGCTGAACGTGAACTTCCGCTGGGTCGAGGCCGAAGCGCTCGAGGACGCCGACGGGGCGGGGTTGCTCGACGGTGCGGATGGGATTCTCGTGCCTGGCGGGTTCGGGAACCGGGGCACGCGCGGCATGATGCGGGCGGCGGAGGTTGCGCGCAGTCAGGGTATTCCCTACTTCGGGATCTGCTACGGCTTCCAGTGGGCGATAGTCGAGTTCGCGCGCCACGTCGCCGGCCTGCGCGAAGCCGATTCGACGGAGTGCAACGAGCAGACGCCCGACAAGGTGATCTTCAAGTTGCGCGACCTGCTCGGCGTGGACGACCTGGGCGGGACGATGCGCCTGGGCCAATACGCCTGCGACCTGGCGCCCGGCTCACTGGCCCACCAAGCCTACGGCAGCCTCACGATCCTCGAGCGTCACCGGCACCGCTATGAGTTCAACCCGGCCTACGAACAGGTTCTGACCGCGCACGGCCTCCGCATCTCGGGCAAGTCACCCGACGGCAAGTTCGTGGAAATCGCCGAACTCCCCGGTCATCCCTGGTTCGTCGCGGTGCAGTTCCACCCGGAGTTCAAGTCGAAACCGCTGCGCCCGCACCCGCTGTTCGCCGCGTTCGTGGGTGCGAGCTACCAGCACAAACTGGCCCGGCTGAAGGCGAAGGCGGAGGCGGGGACGCCCGCGTAGTTGCAGGTTGTGGTCAGTTGCCAGTTGTCAGGTGGCAGTGTGCCGCTCGTGTTCAACTGACCACTGAAAACTGCGTGCTGGCGGCTCCCTGTATAATGTCCCGCGTGAACACCGTCGAGATTGGCTCCGTCTGCCTGGGCGGCGACCATCCGTTCGCCCTCATCGCCGGCCCCTGCGTCATCGAGAGTGCGGCGCATGCCGCCGAGATGGCGCTGGCCATTCGCGAGATCGCCGCGAAGCGCCACGTGCCGTTCATCTTCAAGGCGTCGTACGACAAGGCGAATCGGACGTCCATTTCGTCGTATCGTGGGCCCGGGCTTCGGGAAGGCCTTCGGATCCTCGGCCGCATCAAGGCCGACCTTGGTGTGCCGATTCTCACCGACATCCACGATCCGTCGCACGCCGCCCCGGCCGCCGAAGTGGCGGACGTGCTGCAGATCCCGGCGTTCCTGTGTCGCCAGACGGATCTGCTGGTGGCCGCCGCCTCAACCGGCTGCGCGGTCAACATCAAGAAGGGACAGTTCCTCGCGCCGCGCGACGTGCGCCACGCGATCGCGAAGGTCACAGGCGCCGGCAACGAGCGGGTGCTGATCACCGAGCGCGGCACCTCGTTCGGCTACAACAACCTGGTTGTGGACATGCGGGCGTTCCCGATGATGCGTGAGCTCGGGTACCCGGTGATCTTCGACATCACGCACAGTCTCCAGCTGCCCGGTGGGGGCGACGGGGTGACGGCCGGGCTGGCGGAGTACATCGAGCCACTCGGCTCGGCTGGCGTGGCGGCGGGCGTCGACGGTGTCTTCCTCGAAGTGCACGACGATCCGCCGCGCGCGAAAAGCGATGCGCAGAACGCGCTCCGCCTCGATCGGCTGGAGGCGCTGCTCGATCGACTCGTGCGCATCGACGGCATCGTCAAGGGGCCGCAGCGAGAGGGCGGCGACTGAGGGAGACGTGGTGACTACCGATCCAATGACCGACCTGGACCTGGCACGCAAGGTCCTGACGATTGAAGCGGGGGCGATCCTTGCCCTCGTCGATCGGCTCGACGAACGGTTCACGCGGGCCGTCGAGCTGCTCCTGGACTGCCGGGGCCGCGTGCTGCTCACCGGCATGGGCAAGTCCGGCATCATCGGCCGCAAGATCGCCGCGACGCTGTCGAGTACCGGCACGTCTGCCTTCTTCCTGCACCCCGCCGATGCGATCCACGGCGATCTCGGAGCTCTCCAGGCCGACGATGTGGTAGTCGCGCTCTCCTATGGCGGCGAGACCGGCGAGATCCTGCGGTTGCTCGAGACGATCCGGCGGGTCGGCACGCGGATGGTCGCCATCACCGGTTTCCCGGGATCGACGCTCGGCCAGGCCGCCGACGTGACGCTGGACTGCCGCGTCGACGAGGAGGCGTGTCCCCTCAACCTGGCGCCGACCGCGAGCACCACCGCGGCGCTGGCGCTCGGTGATGCGCTCGCGATGGCGCTGCTGGTGCGCAAGGGGTTCAAGCAGGAGGACTTCGCCAACCTGCACCCCGGCGGCAAGCTGGGCAAGCGGCTGATGCGGCTCGAGCAACTGATGCACTCGGGGGAGCTACTGCCGGCCGTGCGCGAAGAGACCGCGATGGGCGATGTCATCTACGAGATGTCCCGGAAGGGGCTCGGGATGACGTGCGTCGTCGATGCGGAGGGTCGCCTCGCGGGAATCATCACCGACGGCGACCTTCGGCGCCACATGAGCACGCACGACGTGCTCGATCGGACGGCGGGCATCGTGATGACCCGCGCTCCGGTCACGGTCGCGCGCACGATGCTGGCAGTCGAAGCGCTCAACCTGATGGAACGCCGGAAGATCACCTCGCTCGTCGTCGTGGCCCCTGACGGGCGCGTCGAGGGGGTGGTCCATCTGCACGACCTGTGGCGGACCGAGTTGTTCTGATGTCTTGCACTCCCGAGGATCTGGCGAAAAAGGCCGCCCTCATCCGGCTGCTGCTGTTCGACGTGGACGGCGTGCTGACGGATGGCCGGATCCTGCTGCGCCCGGACGGATCCGAGTCGAAGCAGTTCAGCATCCGCGATGGCACGGGCATCGTGTGGGCCCAGCGCGAGGGAATCGCCGTCGGGTTGCTGTCCGCCCGCCACTCGCCCGCGACCACGGCGCGGGCCTCGCAACTGGCGATCAGGATCGTGAGACAGCAGGCCGGCGACAAGCTGGAGATGTACCGGGACCTGCTGGACCAGGAACGCCTGGGGGACGAGGCGGTGGCCTTCATGGGTGATGACCTCCTCGACCTGCCCGTGTTGTCCCGCGTCGGGCTGTCGGCCGCGCCGGCCGACGCCGCGCCCGACGTCCTGGATCGCGTGGACTGGGTGAGCACCCGAACCGGCGGCGACGGCGCCGCCCGCGAACTGGTCGAACTGCTGCTACGCGCGCAGGGCCGGTGGGACGGTCTTCTGCGCGGGTACCTGCCAGAGGGTGCACGCTGATGGGCACCTACGCACCGCTGCTCGCCGGGCTCCTCGCCCTGCTGGCCGGGCTGACCATCGGCAAGGCCTGGGAACGCTACAAACTCCGCGACGGCCGCTGGTTCGATCGCCGGAAAGCGCGCGAAACGCCGCACTACATGCTCGGTCTGAACTTCCTGGTGTCGAACCGGCCGGACCTCGCGATCGAAGAGTTGACCAAGGCGGCGACGGTCGATTCCGACGCGCTCGAGATCGACCTGATCCTCGGCAACCTGTACCGTGAGAAAGGCCAGGTCGGCCGCGCCATCCAGGTCCACCAGGGGCTGCTGCAGCGGCCCAGGCTGAAGCGGCTGGAGCACGCCTATTCCCTGCTCTGCCTCGGGCTCGACTACAAGAGCGGCGGGTTCGTCGATCGCGCCGTCGAGGCGTTCAACGAAGTCCTTCGCCTCGACAGCGAGAACGAGTACGCGTTGATCAACCTGGAGAAGCTGCACGAGGAGCAGCACCAGTGGCAGGCGGCGTACGACATCCGCCGCAGGCTCGCGCGTGTCGGCGCCGCCGGAGCCGAGGCGCGCCACAACGAGACGCTGGCCTTCCTCGAGAACGAATTGGGCCTGGAGGCGCTGAAGCAGAAGGACGACAAGGCGGCGGCCGCACGGTTCACGCAAGCGATCGAACTGGACGCGGCGACCCTGCCGGCCTACCTGCACCTGGGAGACGTCCAGGTCCACCAGGGCCGCGCGGCGGACGCCGCCGCCACGTGGGAGCACGGGGTGGCCGTCGCCCCGGATCGCGCGTACCTGGTCTTCGAGCGGCTCGAAGCCGTGTACACCAGGCTCGGCACGCCCGACCGCTTTCCCGGGCTCTGTCGCCAGTTGATCGCGGCCACCCCGCAGGACTGGCGTGGCCGCGTCGCCCTCGCGCGGCATCTCACCTCGCGCGGCAAGCCGGCGGAAGCGCTGGACCTGCTGTTCGAGGCGCTCGTGCACAATCCACACGGGCTGGCCATTCACCAGGCGATCTGGCGGACCCTGCGGCAACTCGCCCTCGACCCCGCGCTGGTCGATCGGTACGTGGACCTGGCCGGCCACGCCGTCTTTTACCTCGACCCGCACGTCTGCATGCATTGCCGCTACCGCAGCACGGAATTCCTCTGGCACTGCCCGCACTGCCACGAGTGGAACTCGTTCGTGGAAGATCGCCTCGCCGCAGCGAAGGACGCCGACGACGCCGATGCCTGAACAGCGGGCAACAGACAGCTTGCAGCTATGGGTTCGTTACTGACCCTTCCCGAAGATCTTGATGCAGACCCCGTCCACCTGGCGGTCTGTCTCACCGAACGACCCGCTGGTGTCGATCACATCGTTCGCACGTCGAACCTTCTCCGCGATCGGCCACTGGGCAGCCAGCCGCGCCAAGGCTACCGCTTCGCCCAGGCCATCGCGCTGCCTGATGCGCCGCACCTGCTCCTCGGGTGAACACGCGGCCACGATGACGCGGTCGAACGCCCGATCGCGCCCCGTTTCGAACAGCAACGGGATATCGACGAGAACCCATGGCGTGCCCTCACGCGCCTGCGCGTCCGCCCATTCGGCAATCCGCTCGTAGACCCGCGGATGGACGATCGCCTCGAGGTCGCGACGGGCAGAGGCGTCGGCGAACACGATCCGCCCGAGCGCCTGTCGATCCACGGCACCATCATGGCGCACCACCGACGTGCCGAATCGCCGCCTCACCTCGGCCGTCACGTCACTTCCACCCGTGAACAACCGGTGGACGATGGCGTCGGCATCCAGGGTCAAAACGCCCCGGGCGGCGATCCGCGCCCGAACGTAGCTCTTGCCCGTCGCGATGCCGCCCGTCAACGCGACGCGGAGCATCGTGCCTCGGCGGCCTTCAACGTGTTGGCCAGCAGCATCGCGATCGTGAGAGGTCCAATACCTCCGGGCACGGGAGTCAGGGCGCCAGCCACGTCGGCCACGGCCGGATGCACGTCGCCGACCACGAGCGAACCACGCCGCTCGAAGTCGGCACGCCGCTGGCTGCCTTCCGGGAAGAGCCGCTGCACGAGGCCCGCATCGGTCACACGGTTGATCCCGACGTCGATGACGACCGCCCCTGGCTTGATGAAGTCCGGCGTGACAAAGGCCGCGCGCCCGATGGCGGCCACCAGGATGTCGGCCGAGGCGCAAAGCTCCGGCAGGTTGCGCGTGCGCGAGTGGCAGATCGTGACCGTGGCGTTCCGGTGCATCAGCAGCAGCGACACCGGCTTCCCGACGATATCGCTTCGGCCAATCACGACGGCGCGGGCGCCGTCCACGGCGATGCCGGACCGCGCCAGCAGTTCCATCACGCCGAGCGGCGTGCACGCGACGAGGTACGGCCGCTTCTGCACCAGGCGGCCCACGTTCTCCGGGTGGAACCCGTCCACGTCCTTCAGCTGATCGACCGCATCGAACACCACCTGCTCGGCGTCCCGCCCGAGGGCCGCCGGCAGCGGTGACTGCACGAGGATTCCGTCGTGAATCGGGCTGCCGTTCAGCGTTGTCACCACGTCGAGCAGATCGTGCAGCGACGCGGTGGCCGGGAGGCGGCGGAGGTCGGCGCGCAACCCTGACTCGCCCGCCGCCTTCAGCTTGTTTCGGACGTAGATCTCCGACGAGGGATCTTCACCGACGAGGACGATGCCGAGGCCGGGCGGTCGGCCCTGGACCGTCGTGAATGCCGCCACCCGGTCCTGGAGTTCGAGCCGAATCTGCCTGGCGATCGCGGCGCCGTCCAGCATGCGTGCAGCCATACGGGCCATTCTACCGTTCGAGTAACTACTCAGGTAGCCAGAAGTCAGAATTCAGGAGTCAGAATGAGGACACCAGCGACGGTGTTTCCGAACCAAGCCAGTCGCTCGAGTAGGTCAGCAAGCTGCTGGATGCCTCTTCGCAGGCCATTCTGGATTCCGAAATTCTGACTCCTGACTTCTGCCGGCCTGAGCATTCTTCCAGCGGACATCCGGGACGCGGGAACCGCGGTTCACCTTACTGGGCGGCGATTTCCAGATCCTTCAACTGCCCGGACCGGCCAATCACGATCAGGTGATCGCCAGCATGCATGATCGTATCAGGCTCCGGGTTGAACTCCATCCGTCCATCGCATCGCTGGATGCCGACGACGATCACACCGAACTGCTGCCGAAGGTTCGCCTCGACGATGGAGCGTCCGCCGAGCGCCGACTCGGGCGCGATCTTCACCTGCTCCATCGCCAGCTCGAGGTTCTCGGAACTCGTGGCCAGCTGCACGAAGTCGACGACCGCCGGTCGCAGGGCCGTCTGCGCCATCTGCGTCGCGCCGATCTGGTACGGGGAGATGAAGCGGTCGGCCCCCGCCCGCAGGAGCTTGCGCCCCGCGTCGTCGGAATCGGCCCGGGCGACGATGAACAGGTCCCCCCTCAGGCCGCGGGCCGTCAGGATGGCGTACACGTTTTCGGCATCCGTGCCCAGGGCCGCGATCAGGCCCCGCGCGCGGTCGATCCCCAGCCTCTGCAGGATGTCCTCCCGGCTCGCATCGGCCTCCACCGCGAGGTCGCCCCGCGCGATCACCTCCTGCACGGCATCAGGATCGCGGTCGATGACGACGAAGGGGACCTGCTGGCGCCTGAACTCGTCGGCGATGATCAGGCCGATCCGGCCGGCCCCGCACAAGATGAAGTGATTGGTCAGGGCATCGATCATGTGTTCCCGCCGGCGCTGCTCGAACCGCCGGCCGACCCGGCCCTCGACGAGGCCGGCCGCCAGCAGCGACAGCGTGTAGAGGACGGTGCTGACACCGCCGATGATGAGAACCACCGTGAAGGCCTGCCCCCGCCAGGACAGCGGGTGCACCTCGCGGAAACCGACGGTCGTCACGGTCGTGACCGTCATGTACAGGGCATCCCAGGCCGACCACCCCTCGACAACCATGTAGCCGATGGTCCCGGCCACGAGAACGAGCGCGACCAGCAGAACCGCCGGCCGAAAGCCGCTGAAGCCGAGTGGGCGCACGGTCCTCCTCATATGAGCCGCTGCTGCAAGAGCATACCGTACCCACTTCGCGTGGGAGTCAGAAGTCAGAAGTCAGAATGAGGATACCGGCGACAGTGTTCTCGAGCCAAGCCAGTTGCTTGAAGAAGTCCGCAAGTTCCCGGATGCCTCTTCGCCGGCCATTCTGAATCCTGAATTCCGAATTCTGAATTCTACATTCTGTCTACCACAGCGGGAACGGCAGGAGCTTGAAGAACACGACCGCCGTCACCGAAAACGCCGGGATGAGAATGACCAGCGCCCACACCATGTAGCCGAAGAACGACGGCATCTTCACGTGGCGCTGCTCGGCGATGCTCCGCACCATGAAGTTCGGGGCGTTGCCAATGTAGGTGTTCGCGCCCATGCACACCGCCCCGGCACTAATGGCGCCAAGGATGGCCGCCGCCTGCCCCACCTGCAGCCCGCCCGCCTCCCGGATCCCCGTCACCCCGAGCGCCAGTTCCAGGAAGACCAGGAACGTCGGGGCGTTGTCGAGGAACGACGAGAACAGCCCCGTGGCATAGAAGAACTCGAGCGGCTGGTCCACGCCGAGGGCGGCCCCTCGCGTGTTGAGCAGGATCAACGCCGGCATCATCGCGGCAAATATCCCCGCGAACACCGCCGCAACCTCCAGGATCGCGTGGAGGCTGAAGTGGTTGCGATCGCGTGCCCGCCGCGCGACCCGCGAGGCGTGCGCGTAACTCAGCGACAGGCCGGCGGCGCCCGCCATGACCGCCTCCCGGTACGGCGTCTCCACCGACGCTGCCACGGACCCGACGATGGCCATCAGCAGGACGACGTTGAGCACGCCAATGAGCCGCACGCCCTCCTCGTGCTCGATGTCGCGCTTGACGGCCACGCGGGGCTCTCTGGCGTGGTAGTACACGTCGAGCGCGAAGTACGCGCCGAGCAGCACGACGCCGAGAGCGGCCCAGAGCGGCAACAGCTTCATGAACCAGAAGAACTCGATGCCGCGCAGGTAGCCGAGGAACAGCGGCGGGTCGCCGAGCGGGGTCAGGAGGCCGCCGATGTTGCAGACGAGGAAGATGAAGAAGATGACCGTGTGGGCCTTGTGGCGCCGCTCGGTGTTCGTCCGGAGCAGCGGGTAGATCAGAACCATCGCCGCCCCGGTGGTGCCGATGATGCTCGCCAACACGTAGCCGACCGCGAGGAACGTCGTGTTCACGCGCGGCGTGGCCTCCAGGTTTCCCGTCAGGTGGATGCCGCCCGCCACGATGAACAGGGCGGTCAGCAGGGCGAGGAACTGCGAGTACTCGAGGCCGGTGTGCAACACGCGCGTCGGGTCGTGCTGCCAGATGTAGAAGGCCACCGGCCCCCCGAGCACCGCCGAGACGAGCAGTTTATTGCGGTTGCTCTCCCAGAATCCGCTGAGCGCGGGCACCAGAGGAAAGATGGCGATGGCGAGCAGGATCGCCGCAAACGGCACGACCGAGAAGACGGGCGGCACGAAGTCGTGGCCTGCGCCGGGCGCCTGTGCCGTCTCGCCGTGTGCCGCCGGCGGCTCCACGTGAGCCGGCGCCTCCCGGTGCGCGGGTCCACCCCGCTCGCCTCCCCGTCCGACGAAGAACGGCGTGCCGGCGGCAAGCCCGATGGCCAGCAGCACGATTGCGGCCACCAGGAAGAGGATGCCGATCCGCTGGTAGGGAATGGGGGTGGGGGTGGGGTGCAGAGTCATGGGTCAGCAAGAGCAGGGCGACCGCCGCCTGGATCTGGCGGCCCCGGAGCGGCCGATCGCCATAACCCGGTCGAGCCGGAACCAAAGAGGCTCGGCCGGGTTATTAGCGGACTCAATCACTCGTGGCGGCTCGCGCTACTTCTTCGCGGCGGCCTCCCGCAACTGCACGCGGCTGTGGTGACGGCTGTACCCGAAGTAGATCGCCAGCCCAATCACGAGCCACACGATGAGCCGCAGCCAGGTGTCCAGCGGCAGCCCGTACATCAGGTATCCGCAGCTCAGGACGCCGAGCGCCGGTACGACCGGCGAGAACGGCGTGCGGAACGGTCGCGGCAGCTCGGGCCGTACCTTCCGGAGGACGATGATGCCGGCGCAGACGATGACGAACGCCAGCAGTGTGCCGATGCTCACCAGTTCGCCCAGGATGGCGATCGGCACCACGCCCGCGACTATGGCCACCAGGACGCCGGTGGTGATGGTGGTGATGTACGGCGTCCGGTACTTGGGATGGATCTTCGCCGCCCACGAGGGCAGCAGGCCGTCGTTGGCCATCGAGTAGAAGATCCGCGGCTGGGCCATCAGCATGACGAGCACGACAGAACTCAGTCCGGCAACCGCGCCGGCCTTGACCAGCGCCGAGAGCCACGTCATGCCAATGGCGCTGACACCGACGGCGATCGGGTCGGCCACGTTCAGTTGCGTGTAGGGCACGAGGCCCGTCAGCACGAGCGACACGGCGATATACAGCACCGTGCAGATGACGAGCGACCCGAGGATGCCCAGCGGCAGGTCGCGTTGCGGGTTCTTCGCCTCCTGCGCGGCGGTCGAGACCGCGTCGAACCCGATATAGGCGAAGAAGACGACGCCCGCCCCGCGCACGATACCGCTGAAGCCGAACTTCCCGAACTCACCCGCGTTCTCCGGGATGAACGGATGCCAGTTGGCGCCCTTCACGTAGGCCACGCCGGCCCCGATGAAGATCAGGACGACGGCCAGCTTGATCATGACAATGGCGGAGTTCAGGTTCGCGGACTCGCGGATGCCGATCACCAGCACCCAGGTGACGAGCAGTACGATGACCACCGCCGGCAGGTTGAACATCGCGATCGCGTGCGGGAGCGACGCCACGTCGATCCCTGCCTTTGCGAGCGCGTCTCCGACGTTCGTCACCGCCTCCCACTTCCCGCTGGCGGGCACGAGAACCAGCGCGGTGCCCGGCGAGGCAATCACAGACGGCGGCACCGTGATCCCGAAGTCGTGCAGCAGGCTCACGACGTAGCCGGACCAGCCGACGGCCACCGTCGCGGCGCCCATTGAGTACTCGAGAATGAGGTCCCACCCGATGATCCATGCGAAGAACTCGCCCAACGTCGCGTAGCCGTAGGTGTAGGCCGACCCCGCGATGGGGATCATCGACGCGAACTCGGAATAGCACAGGCCGGCGAACCCACAGGCGATGCCGGCAAACACGAACGACAGGACGATCGCGGGTCCGGCATACTGTGCGGCGGCGGACCCGGTGAGTACGAAAATCCCCGCGCCGATGATGGCGCCGATGCCCAGCGTGATCAGGTTGATCGGGCCGAGCACCCGTTTGAGTGAATGCTCGCCGGATTCCTGCGCCTCCAACTTCAGCTGCTCGATCGACTTAATGGCAAAGATTGACATCCAAAACACTCCTCGCAAAGCGAAGGACCGAACCGCGCGGAGGCGGTTCAGCCAGCCTCCCGGGTTTCAGGCAGTCACGTCAGGCTGCCGCATTATAGGCTGAACAGGCGGGAATGAAGAATGGAGACTGTCGGATGACAGGGCCAGGAGCCAGAATCAGGGACACCCCTCTGGATACTGGCTTCCGGCTTCTGAACTAGACCGCTTCGGCAAGCGTGCGGCCGGCCGCGGTCGCGTTCATGAACCGGTTCATGAACGCCGTGCTCAGCCGGCCGGCGACGAAATCGGCCTCGGCCAGGATCTTCAGGTGCAGCGACACGTTCGTCTTGATCCCCTCGATGACCGTCATCTCGAGCGTGCGCCTCATGCGAGCGATCGCCTCCTGGCGGTCGCGGCCGTGCACCATCACCTTCGCAATCATCGAATCGTAGTACGGCGAAATCAGGCACTCCGAGTGCGCCGCCGTATCCACCCGGACACCGGGACCACCCGGCAGCGCAAAAACGTGGATCGTGCCCGGAGACGGCGCGAAGGTGTCGGGGCACTCGGCGTTGATCCGGCACTCCATGGCGTGTCCCGTGAACGTCACCTCGCTCTGCTTGAAGGAGAGCCGCTCGCCTGCCGCCACCCGGATCTGCTCCTTCACGATATCCACGCCTGTCACCATCTCGGTCACGCCGTGCTCGACCTGGAGGCGCGTGTTGACCTCCATGAAGTAGAACTTCCCCTGCTGGTCGAGCAGGAACTCGAACGTGCCGGCGTTGGCGTACTGGACGGCCTTGGCCGCGTCCACGACGACGCTGCCCATCTTCCGGCGCAGCTTCTCGCTGAGCGCCGGCGAGGGCGACTCCTCGATCAGCTTCTGGTGGCGTCGCTGGATGGAGCACTCGCGCTCGCCCAGGTGCACCACCGTGCCGTGATGGTCGCCCAGGATCTGGAACTCGATGTGACGTGGCGACTCGAGGTATTTCTCGATGTAGACGTCCTTGACCCCGAAGGCCGCTTCCGCCTCGCGCTGCGCGGTCCTGAACGCCTGGCTGAGCTCTGCAGGACTCGTCGCGACGCGCATGCCGCGGCCGCCGCCGCCGGCGGTCGCCTTGACCAGGACCGGGTAGCCGATGTCCTTCGCGATCTTGAGCGCCTGCTCTTCGCTCTCCACCACGCCTTCGCTACCCGGCAGCACCGGCACGCCGGCCTTCCTCATCACGCGCCGCGCGCGCGCCTTGTCGCCCATCAGCCGGATGACGCGCGGGTCGGGGCCGATGAACTTGATGTGGCACGCCTCGCACACCTCGGCCATGTACGCGCTCTCGGAGAGGAACCCGTAGCCGGGGTGGATCGCGTCGGCCCCGGTCACCTCGGCCGCGCTGATGACCGCCGGCACGCTCAGGTAGCTTTGCGCCGCCCGCGGGGGACCGATGCACACGTCCTCGTCGGCGAAGCGGACGTGCAGCGAGTTCTCGTCCGCCTCGGAGTAGACGGCGACGGTCTTGATGCCCATCTCGCGGCAGGCATAGATGACGCGGAGGGCAATCTCCCCGCGATTGGCGATCAGGATTTTCTTGAACATGGAGAAATCGCGGCCGGCCGCCCTACGCCCGCTTGATCGCGAACAGCCGTTCGCCGTACTGCACCGGCTGGCCGTCCTCCACGAACACCTTGGCGAGCGTTCCCTCGTACTCCGACTCGATGTTGTTCATCATCTTCATCGCCTCGATGATGCACAGGGTCTGGCCCTTCTTCACGCTGTCGCCGGGCTGCACGAACGCCGGGGCGTTCGGGTCGGGTGCCCTGTAAAAGGTGCCGACGATGGGCGCCGTCACGATGGCCAACTCCATGTCCACGTCGATCGCGGGAGCCGGATCGGGCGCGCTTCCGGCGGGCGGTGCCGCCAGGGCAATCCGCGTGGGAGTCGCGGCCGCGCTCGCGGGAACGGGCGCCTGCTGGACGATCACCTGGCCGCCCTTCCTGATCCGGATCTTGAATCCCTCGTTCTCGATCTCGAGCTCGGTCAGCTCGTGGTCACGCGCGAGGTCCAGGACCTGCCTGAGTTCGTCCACGTTGATCATCGGCACTCCCCGTCGTCCTGTCATCAGCGTTCCATTCGACCCTGATCTTATACTGATATCAAAAGCCGGCCTGACAAATCCCGCCTGCCGCATGTCGGCACGGTGGAGGCAAAGTCGGAGAACGGCGAAACTGCGAGACAGGAAGTCCCAAGGTGCGGGGATCGTTCGGGCTGCAGCCAGCCGGGAGACTCCGCCGCGATGTCGGGATTATACGCGGCGACCGCGGTCGGCGAGAATCTCGTCCAGCCACCGCTCGAGTGCGTCCACCTGCATGGAGGCGCGCGGGGCTGGCGAAGGGTCGGCGTCGGCGGGGTCCCCGGGTGGTGCTGGCGGGGCCGCTGGCGGGACGTCGAGCAACGGATCGACGGAGACAAACACCGGGGTGGCTGGCTCGTCGTCGATCGTGCCGGCCGTGACGATCACGACCGGGGGCGCGGCGGGTGGAACCGGATCCCCGCTCGCGACGGCGGGCGGCGCCTCGCGTTCAGAGAGCGCCAGGAACTCCCCGACGGCTTCTTCGAACGAGAGACCGTCAGCCACCTCCGGCGTTCGCCGGGCGGGCTGCAGCTCACGCACGATCTGAGCCACCAGGGACTCAAGGTCGGGGTCGTGTGGGACAAACTCCAGGGCCCTGGAGTAGAGGTCTACCGCCTCCTGCAGTTCGCCCCGGCGGTGATGGATCTCGGCGAGCCCCTTGATGGCGGCAAGGTTCTCCGGTGCGGCGGCGAGGACGTGCCTGAGCTCATCCTGCGCCATCTGCAGTTCGCCGGTTTCGATGAGCGCGCGGCCCAGCGTGACGTGGGCCGACAGATAGCCGGGGTGATGAGAGAGGCCGGTCCGGCATGTCTCGATCGCTTCCTGGCAGCGGCCGCCACGCCGGTACTCTTCGGCCAGTTGGGCGAAGGCGATCGACGCCGGGTCCTTCTGGACCCGGCGTCGAAGCTCCTCGATTCGCGGATTCTCAGCCACGGCTCGTCCTGCCTATCTCGCCACGACGTTCACGGTTGTGGTCGACGCCGGGTTCTTCTCGATCCGGCGTCGACACACCTCGATGCGGAGGTTGTCGTCAGTCACGTGAGCTACCGCACCACCGACACGACCTTCGAGATCGTTCCAGTGTTGCCTGCACTGTCTGTCACGATGAGCGTGACGGTGTAGCTGCCCGGCGCCGTATATGTGTGCGTGTGTGTCGGCCCGCCGTTCTCGATGGCCTGTGTGTCGCCAAAGACCCACTGGAAGCCGGCGGGTGGGATCGAGCCGGCCGTGGATTTCGAAGACGTCCCGTCGAAGGTGACGGTATCGCCAACCTTGATTTCCAACGGCGTCCAGCTGAAGTTCGTGGTCACGAAAACGGGCACTGGAGGTGGAGGTGGAGGTGGAGGTGGTTCGCCGTTGACGCTGAGCCCCGCGCTGGTCACCCCCCGCACTCCGACTGAATCGGTCACCGTCAGGTTGATGGTGTAGCTCCCCGCCTTCGCATACGCATGGGAGAACGTTCGGCTCGTCGTCATGACGATTGGCGTCGAATCGCCGAAGTTCCACTCGTAGGAGACGATCGTCAGGCCGGCGGCCACGGTCGACTTTGATGCGTCGAACGTCACCTGTTGATTGACGTCGGCCGGACTCGGCGACATGGTGAATATTGCCGTCGGCGGCGTTGACGTAACTCCGGTGACGGTGACGGTCTGCGACTTGGTGCCAGTCGCGCCCGCGTCGTCGGTGACGCTCAGCACGACGATGTAGGCGCCAGCCGCTGTGTAGCTGTGGCTTGGCGTCCCGCCGGCCCCCTGCATCCCATCACCGAAGTTCCAGCTCCACCCCACGAGCCGGCGACCTGGGCTCGCCGTGGACCCGGCCGAGTTGAAGAACACGGTGGTGTTCGGCGCCGGGCTCGTCGGCGAGAACGTGAAGTTCGCCGTCGGCGGCGTTGACGTAACTCCGGTGACGGTGACTGTCTGCGAGGTCGTCGCCGTGCGCCCCGCGCTGTCCGTGATGGTGAGGCGGACGACGTAGCTGCCGGCCGTCGCGAAGACGTGATTGGCGTTGATCCCATGGACCCCGCCGACCCCGTCGCCGAAGTCCCACACGTAGTCCTCAATGGAGGACGAGCTCGTCGAGTCCCCCCCGCTGAAGAACGTGACGGCCCCGACCGTCGGCGTCGTCGGCGAGAAGGTGAACTTGGCCACCGGCGCGCCCGGTCCTGTCGTGCCGACCGAAACCGACTGCGACGCGGTGCCGGTGCGCCCGGCGTCATCCGTGACGACCAGCATCACCGTGTAGGTCCCGACCGCGGCGAATGCGTGCGACGAGATGACCCCGCGCCCGGTGGCGCCGTCGCCGAACGCCCACTGGTAGTCCACGATGGTCCGGAGGCCCACCGCGGTGGAGGCGGCCGCGTTGAAGAACACCGTCTGCCCCGGGAGCGGCGCAGCGGGCGACGTAACGAACGACGCCGACGGGTTCGTCCCGATCTTGACGGCCAACGTCCGCGTCGTGCTCGCGGCCCGGCCCGCCGCGTCCTTGATCGTCAACGTCACGGCAAACGTGCCGGGCTGGAACTGGTGCGACACGGTCTGGCCGGTAGCCGACCCGCCATCGCCGAAGTTCCAGCTGTAGGAAGCCACCGACCCGCTGGTGCAATTCACGGTGGACGTGCCGCTGCACGGTGTGGCCGTGAAGATGACCGTCTCGAGTTCACCCGGTCCTTCCGGCGTGAACGTGAACCCCGCCATGAGGTCGGAGGGCGGAATGATGACGCCGGGCGGCACCAGCCGAATATCGACCGAGTGCGAGCCCGAGTTCGCATAGTTGTTGCCGACCGGCGTGGCGAGCACGGTGACAATGGTCCCGGTGTCCACCGAGACGACGGGAGCCATGGGCGCGGTGTAGATCGCCGAAGCGCGGCCGTCGCCTCCCGTCACGACGTTCTTCGACGACAGGGTGCCGTAGTCGACGATCTGGCCGCCCACCTTGATCTCGAGGCGAACCGGCAGGTTGGTGATCGCCTTGCCGCTGGGATCGCGCGCGACCACGATCACCTGCGACTGCGAGGCGCCGTCCTGGGTGATGGTGTCAGGCGTGGCCGCCATCGTGATCGAGAGGGCCAGTTCGGATGGCCCAGTCAGCGGAGGCGCCGTGGTGTTCTTGGTCGAACAGGCGGCCGCCGCAGCGACCGTCAGCAGAAGTGTCAGCGTGCGAAATGCTCTCACCATATGCCCTGCTCCGTGTGCCCCTGCCCTGTCGAAGATGGCGACAAAACCCTGCTGGCGGCGCCCGTCAGGCCGAGTCGGCCCAGTCGGCGAAGTTGATGCTGATCGTCCCGCTCACCGAGACGGCGTTGCCAGCCTGGTCGTGCCCGTAGAACGTGACCTGCGCGAGGGTCGAGATGAACACGGCGCCCCCGAGGCCCCTGAGCGCGAGGAGCGGCGCTTCCAGCTTGGCCTGCGCGCGGACGAGGACGAACACCAGCGTCGAATCCGTCGACGTGATGGTCCCCGTCACCGCGCCGTCGAAGGAGTACGGCACGTCCACGCCCTGGGTGTTCCGACCGTCGGTCCGGACGTAGTCCACGTGGTAGCGCTCGACGGTGATCGTGTTCGTGGCGGTCGGCTCGAAGACGGTGACAGGGTCTTTCATGGCCATGCTCAGCGCCACCTGCCCCATGTCCTCGTAGATCGTGGCAACCGGGGCCGTGCTGGACCCCACCGCCGGCTGGACCCAGACCGCCACGTCCGATTCCAGGAACGTCGAGAACGTCGTCGGCTTGGCGCCGGAGGCCGCCTCCAACCGCGAGACGATCAGGTACGACGCCCCTCGCCCCTGCAACACCTTGTCCCCGCACGACGTGGTGAGAAGGAGCGCCGACAGCGCGACGACCGCCGCCATCCGCCGTACTATGAAGATCGAAAGAGACCTCGTCACGGTCCGCCTCCTGCCGTTACTTGTTGAACTTGATGATCCTCGGTGTGATGAAGATCAGGAGTTCTTCGTTCGTGTCGTTGATCGTCTCGGTCTTGAACAGCCACCGAAGCAGCGGAATCCGGCCGAGGCCGGGGGTCCGGCGGTCGCTCCGGTTCTCCTGCGACGAGTAGATGCCGCCGATCACCGTCGTCGCCCCGTTCTGGACCAGCACCCTGGTCTGGGCACGCTGGGTGTTGATCGAGACGTTCCCGTTGGCCTGTATCTCTCCCGGCGAGCCGTTGTCCACGTCCACCTCGAGGAGTATGGTATCGGCCGGGGTAATCCGGGGCGTGACCTCGAGCGTCAGCGCCGCAGTCTTGAACTGCACCGTCGGCATCGGCTGCTGCACGATGACACCTCCCCCACCCCCTATTGGCGGGGCGATCGTCGTCGTGTACGGGATTTCCTGGCCGCGCGTGATCCGGGCCTTGACGTTGTTCTGCGTCACCACCCGCGGCTGCAGCAGCACCTTGACGCGCCCGTCCTTCTCGAGCGCCGACAGCGCCATGTTGAGGTTGAACCCGCCATTGACGCTGCCCAGCAGCAAACTCGCAATGTTGGGCGACGGCTTGGTCAAGCCCCCCGGGTCGACCGCGCCGCTGCCAACCACTTTGTTCGGGAAGGCCAACGACGTGGTGTTCCCCAGTTCCGGCACCGCCTGCCCGGTGAATCCCCAATTGACGCCGAGTTCGCGCGCGAACGTCTTCGACGTCGAGACGATGCGCGCCTCGATCTCCACCTGCCCTTCGGGCTGATCGAGCAACATGAGGAGCGCTTCCGCTTTGGCCAGGAACGGCGGCAGGTCGTTGATGACGATCGTGTTCGTGCGCTTGTCCACCGCGGTCGTGCCGCGGTGGGAGAGGGCGTTGCCCTTGAGCAACGGCTCGAGATCGACGGCCTGCGCGTAGCTGAGGGTCTTCGTCATCACCTTCAGCTCGCCCGACAGCGCCTGCTCGTCACTGAGACTGCGCCGCGCCTTTTCCTCTTCCGCGAGGACGACGAGCGGCGCGATTCGCACGATCGTGCCGTCCAAGACATACCCGAGCCTGTTCGACCGAAGGATGTTCTCGAGCGCCTGGTCCCACGGCACGTCGCGCAACGTGACATCCACGTTGCCCTGGACCGCCGGATCGATCACGAGGTTCAACCCGCTGATCTCCGAGAACGCGCGCAGCACCGACCTGAGGTCGGACCCCTGGAAGTCGAGGCTGACCGGGTGCCCGGAGTAGATGCGGCTCGTCGTGGCCCCCATCGGCTGGGGCGACTGCGTCACAACCGCGGCGGCCACCTGTGGAGTCGCGGGGGGCGGCGGAGGCACCTGGGGCGGCGGCTGCTGGACCGGAGGCGGCTGTGGCCCGGGCACCGCCGCAGGAACGATCGCGAGCGGCGGAGCCGCCGTGTCCGCGGGCCGCGCGGCAGTCGAACTGGCCACAAGAGAACCGTTCCCGGCCAGCGTCGCCTCGACGCCGCGGGCGCCCGCGTTGGTCCGAACGGCCTCGAGGCGCGTCGCCGCGGCGCCGACCACGCGCACCGGAACGGCCGCGTCGTCATCGGGCAGGACATCCACTTGGATGACGTTGCGGTCGCTGTGCACCTGGTGCTGCGCCGGCGCCGCCAGCAGCACGCGGACGCGCGCGACCGCTGTCCCGTCCGAGTCCCTCGCGTCCTCGACCGTCACGGCGGCCACCGGCCCAACGGGCGATGCCATCACCCGGTTCGAGACGCCCGCGGTGGTGACGTTGCGCAGATCCACCAGCACCGTGAGCGGGTCGGGCCTCGCGGTCACGTACGCGACTGGCTCGGATGCTTCGATGAGCACAGAGGCGCCCCGTACGCCGACCTTGGCGGAGATGGTGCTCAGCCGCGCCCGAGGCTGCGCCGGATCCACGGCCGCAAATCCGGCGATCACCATGCTGGCCGCCAGACCCACTGCCAGCCCCGCCCAGACGCCGGGGCTGTGCCCGGTCGTCGGGTGTGTGCGCTCCCGTCCCGCCCTTCTCCGGAATGTCCAGTTCTGCCGCATCTACTTGACCTCTTCGACCGCCCGCAACGTCTTGCGGATCTCCCGTTGTTTGGTGAGCGATAACGGGTCGCTCACCTCCTGGAGGATGAGCATGCTGTCGGCGGTGATCGCCTTCACCACGCCATCCGCAAACCGATCGTTGGGGTGCACGATGTAGGTCCGCTTACCATCAGGTCCCTGCACGATGGCGAGAAACGTCCCCCGGCTCTTCAGAATCCCCTTGAGCACCGCGTCACCTGCCAGCACCCCGGACAATCCTTCGCCCTTTCGCTGGGCTTGCGGATCTGACCCGCTGTTCAACAAGCTCACGAACGGATCGCGCCGGCCTTCGGCGCGGTAGCTGTAGGTCTCCTGCGAAGGCGTGACCGCGCCTCCGACAGGCTTCGACGCCCGCGCCGGGGGCTTCGACGCCGGCGCCTTGGCACCCTTCGCCGCCGGCTTCTGCGGCGCCGCCGGCTGCGCGAACGCCAGCAGTGGCACCACGAGCGACAAGAGCACGACCGTCAGAGGGATCGTGGAATGGCGTGTCATTGACGCACCCCTCCCGGAGCCGCACCCGCCCTCGTCCGGACCGGCGCCGCAGGCTTGTTCTCCAAGAGCACGAACGTCGTCGCGACACAATCCGCGGTGATCGTCGAGTTCGGCTCCTGGCGGTCCCTGGCCTTGATGAGGATCCCGCTGATGTGGATGATGCGCGGGAACTTGCTGACGCGATCGAAGAACATGGCGAGGTTGTGATAGGCCCCGTCAAGCTGCAGGTTGATGGGCACTTCGGCGTGGAGCTGCTTGGCCACCGGGGTGGCGGACGGCTTGAAGCCGCGGATCGTGAGGTTCGACTGCACGGCCAGCGTCTGCAGCCGCCGCAGCAGGTCGCCCATGTCCTTTTCCTCGGGCAGCACGTTCTTCAGGGTCTCGAGCCGCATCTCGAGGTCGGCCACCTCGGCGCGGAACTGCGGGAGCCGCTGCGCAATCGCCTGGCTCTTGCGGATGTCCACCTGGAGCGCGTCGAGCTTGCGCTGGCGTTGCGTCATTTCATCCTGCATCGGCGTGACATACAGGTAGAAAAAGGCGGCAAGACCGGTCACGGACAACCCGAGGAACGCCCCGACCTGTCCGTACCACGGCAGCTTGCTAAGTGTTCCAGCCACGTCTCGCCTTTCTATCGGGGCCTCGGCGGTCCCGCATCACAGCCGGTGCTGCAAGAGGGCGCGGGCCCATTCCGCCTTGCTCTCTCTTTAGTCCGCGTCCGTTCTCTCTCTCGGACTCCCGCGGCCGTCAGGTGCCCGGGGGCACGAACGTCGCCTTGATCGAGAACCGGGTGAGTCCGCTCCCGGCGCCCGGCGGCGACTGCTCCACCTGGCTGTCGAGAATCTCCACCGGCTTGAAGTACCCGCCCAGCTTCAGGTTGTCGACGAAATCCGACAGCGCGGTCAGCGACGTGCAACGGCCGCTGATCGTCAGATCGACCCCCTGCTGCTTGATCTCGCTGAGCCACAGCATGTCGGGCAGGCTCCGGCTGATCTCGTCGAGCATGTGCACCGGGCCTTCCCGGTCCTTCCGCAACTCCTCGATGAGGCCCACGCGCTGCTGCAACTGGGCGCGGCGCGCGTCGTTCGCCTGCACCTGCTGGATCAACGTCCGCAGGCGCGCCGTTTCTTTCTGGCTGGTGACGATGTCTTCCTCGATGCGGTCGGTCTGAAGCTTGAGCGACCAGTACCACCACCCGACCCCCAGCCCGGTGAGGACCAGGATCAGGCTGCATGCAAGCGTGATCTTCTGCTGCGTCGCCTGGAGCCCGAGACCGCCACCGCCGGTCGGGCGCCGCCTGGTGCGTTCGCGGTCGACGGGGAGGAGGTTGATTCGAATCATCGGTCGCCCGCCCGTCTGAGCGCGAGACCCACGGCCACCGCCGAGGTCGGAGCCACGTCCTCCATGCGCTCGATCCCGAATTTCGTGGCGTCGATCTGGATTTTCCTGAACGGGTCGAACAGTTCGACCGGCGCGCCGAAGCGCTCCCCGAGCCGTTCGACGAAGCCACCGACCCGCGAGGTGCCGCCACTCACCAGGATGCGGTCGATCCGGTCGGAGGCCGCGGTCGCCTTGAAGAAATCAAAGGTCTTCTGGATCTCGAGCAGCAGGTTCTCGCTCACCGTCCGGAGAATCGGGGCCACGTCGGCCGGCTCGATCCCGTCCACAGACTCGCCCTTTTTCACACGTTCCGCGCTGTCGAACGTGAGGCCGAGTTCCTTCTGGATCGCCTCGGTAAAAGCGTTGCCGCCTATCGAGATGTCGCGCGTGAACAGCGACTGCTCGCCGCTCACGATGTTGATGTTGACGCCGCTCGCCCCGGCGTTCAGCAGCGCCACGACCGCGCCCGGCTCGATGTCGTAGTTCGCCTCGTAGGCGTTCTGGACGGCAAACGCATCGACGTCCACGACGACCGGCGTGCGCCCGGTCTTCTTGATGACGTCGGTGTAGTCGGTGATCTTGTCTTTCTTGGCGGCGACGAGCAGGACTTCCATGCTGCCCTTGCCGTCGCCCTGGTGCGTCGAGATGATCTGGTAGTCCAGGTTCACGTCCTGGATGTCGAACGGGATGTACTGCTCGGCCTCCCAGTGGATCGACTCGGACAGCTCCGCCTCGGTCATCACCGGCAGGTTGATTTTCTTGACGATGACGGAGTTGCCGGAGAGCGACGCGACGACGTCGCGCGTCTTGATGTGGCTGGCATCGAGAAGGCGCCCGATCGCGTCGGCCACGACCGCGGCGTCGATGATCGCGCCGTCCACGATCGTGTCGCCCGGAACTGGCGCGGACCCGAAGCCGACCACCTTGAAGGTCCGCCCGGAGCGCCGGAGTTCCACGACCTTGACGGCGCTCGACCCGATGTCGAGTCCTACGACAGACTTGGTTCTGCGAAACACGCCATGTCCTCTTCTGCGAATCAGGAGATCGTCGGGGGCACGATGACCCCATCCATAGCGCAAGCCCGATGCCAACTCGACTATCGGCCGGAACTCGCTCGACTCAGGGGAAATCGTTGCGGAAACCGCGATCCCGAAGTCGTAGCCGCATCGCACTTCCTGCCGTGCCCAAAGCGGCCGATTACGGTATCGTCACGCCACCGTCCCGTTTCGCACTTGTTTTATCGGTCACTAATCGAATTCAGTACAGGGGGGGCGCGCGGTCCGCCCTTTTCTCGCCAGTTGCTTGACACGAACGGCCAAGGTGGCTATGATCGGGGTTTGCCGTCGTTTCAGAAACACCCACAGGGAACGGTGCGATGCGTACGTTTACGCCGAGTGCGGACAAGATTGAAAGACAGTGGCACGTGATCGACGCCGGGGACAAGGTTCTCGGGCGGATCGCGACGGTTGCCGCGAAGTTGCTCCAGGGCAAACACAAGCCGATCTACACGCCTTTCCTGGACACCGGCGACCATGTCATCGTGATCAACGCCGCGCAGGTGAAGCTGACCGGGCGAAAGGAAGTGCAGAAGCTCTATCGCTATCACAGCGGTTACGAGGGCGGCTTGCGCGAAGAGCGGGCGAAAGAGGTCCGGAAAAAGAGCCCGATACGGCTGGTCGAAGAGGCGATTCGTGGCATGTTGCCGAAGTCGAAGCTCGGCAACGCCATGTATCGCAAGCTCAAGGTCTACCGCGGGGCGGACCATCCGCACACCGCGCAGAAAGCAACCCAGTTCAAGGTAGCTTAACGTGGCAGTCATTCAGTATTACAGCACCGGTCGCCGCAAGACATCAGCGGCGCGCGTGTTCCTGCGGCCCGGACAGGGCGCGATCAGCGTCAACCGCCGCCAGTTCAACGATTACTTCCCCACCGAGTCGCTGCGCGTCCACGTTCGCCAGCCGCTGCTGCTCACCGAGACGGCTGACAAGTTCGACATCCTCGCCACGGTGAAGGGCGGCGGCGTGTCGGGCCAGGCCGGCGCGATCCGCCTCGGCATCACCCGGGCGCTCGTCGTGTACAACGCGGAACTGCGGGGACGGTTGAAGAAGGAAGGCCTCCTGACGCGCGATGCGCGCGCGAAGGAACGCAAGAAGTACGGGATGGCTGGCGCGCGCAAGCGCTTCCAGTTCAGCAAACGTTAACTGTTTCTTACTGAACGCACGTGGAGGGAGCTTGGCCGGGATCGCGATGAAAGAGCTGCTGGAGGCGGGGGTTCACTTCGGCCACCAGACAAAACGCTGGAATCCGAAGATGAAGGAATTCATCTTCGGCGAACGGAACGGCATCTACATCATCGACCTCGGGAAGACGGCGAAGCTGTTCCGGGAGGCCGAAGAGTTCGTGACCCGTCTCGCATCTGAAGGCGGCACGGTCCTGTTCGTCGGCACCAAGCGGCAGGCACAGGACGCCATTGCAGAAGAAGCGCAGCGCAGCGGGATGTTCTTCGTGAACCAACGCTGGTTGGGCGGCCTGTTGACCAACTTCTCCACGATCCAGCGCAGCCTCGCTCGGCTCCGCGAACTCGAGGCGATGGCCACCGACGGTCGCTACGAGACGCTGTCGAAAAAGGAGATTGCGCGGATCGAGAAGGACAAACACAAGCTCCAGAAGAACCTCGACGGCATTCGTCTGATGGCGAAGCTTCCCGACGCGGTATTCGTGGTCGATACCCATAAGGAGAAAATCGCCGTTGACGAGGCCCGGAAGCTGAAGATCCCGGTGATCGGCGTGGTCGACACCAACTGCGACCCCGATGAAGTGGACTTCGTCATCCCGGGGAACGACGACGCGCTGCGCGCCATCCGCCTGTTCGCCTCGCGGCTGGCCGACGCGATCGTCGGCGGTCGCGGCCTGCGAGAGGCGGCGCACGCCGAATCGACGGCCGACGCCGAAGCGGCTGCCGAGGCTCAGCGCGGCATGCGCAATACCCGCCGGCCGAGGCCCGAGCACGCGCCGGCCTCGGCATAGGGCAGGGTTTTCCACACCCGCTCTGTTCCGGGCGATCGAGGGAATCACGGTGTAGGGGTGGGTAGGATTCCCGCCCCTACAATTTTTTTGTACGGAGAAGAACGCCATGGCTATTACGGCAGACCAGGTCAAGATCCTCCGCGACCGCACGGGTGCGGGGATGATGGAATGCAAGGCGGCGCTCACCGAGGCGAACGGCAACATCGAGGAGGCGATCACCGTCCTCCGCAAGCGGGGCCTCGCGAAGGCTGCGACGCGCACCGGCCGCGCCACCAAGCAGGGGGCGATCGGCACCTACGTGCACATGCCGATCGCCGAGGGCTCCGGCCCGTTCGGGTTCGCCAAGCTCGGCGTCCTCGTCGAGGTCAACTGCGAATCGGACTTCGTCGCCAAGACCGACGACTTCAAGACCCTCGTGAAGGAGCTGGCGATGCAGGTCGCCGCCGCCGACCCGACGTGGGTCAACCGTGACCAGGTCCCGGCCGCCGAGGTCGAGAAGGAAAAGGAGATCTTCCGGGCGCAGATGGCCGAGTCGGGCAAACCGGCCCACATCATCGACAAGGTCGTCGAGGGAAAACTCGACAGCTACTTCGAGCGTGTCTGCCTGCTCGACCAGGTGTCGGTGCGCGACGGCTCGGTGAAGGTCTCGCAGATGATCGCGTCGGCCGTGGCCAAGACGGGCGAGAACATCGCCGTGGCGCGCTTCGCCCGCTTCAAGCTCGGGGATTCCGCCGAGTAGGCTCGGCGGAGATCTGATTTTTGGAAATCAGCAGGCGGAATGACCTCCGTTTTCCGTGCTTCGTTCTATAATCCTCTTCTGTATGCCATCATCGGCCGCCACGCCCGCCTACCGACGCATCCTTCTCAAACTCTCAGGCGAAGCGCTCATGGGCGAGCAGTCGTTCGGGATTGACCCAGCCGTCGCCGTCCGCATCGCGAAGGATGTGGCCGAGGTTCAGGGACTCGGTGTGGAGGTCGCCATCGTCATCGGTGGCGGCAACATCTTCCGCGGCGTGGCCGCCAGCGCCCGCGGCATGGACCGGGCCACGGCCGACTACATGGGCATGCTGGCCACGTGCATCAATGCCCTCGCGCTGCAGGACGCGCTGGAACACGAGGGCGTCATCACCCGCACCGTGACGGCGATCGAGATGCGGGCGATCGCCGAGCCGTTCATCCGGCGCCGGGCCGTGCGGCACCTCGAGAAGGGACGCGTGGTCATCTTCGCAGCCGGCACCGGGAACCCCTATTTCACGACCGATACGGCCGCTGCCCTTCGGGCCATGGAAATCAGGGCGGACGTCCTGATCAAGGCCACCAAGGTGGACGGGATCTACAGCGCCGACCCGATGAAGGTCCCGGACGCCCAGCGCTTCGAGACGATCTCGTACATGGATGTCGTCGTCCGCGGCCTCCAGGTGATGGACGCCACCGCCATCTCCCTGTGCAAGGACAACCGGATGCCAATCATCGTCTTCAATCTGCGGACTCACGGGCACCTGAAACGCGTGGTGCTCGGCGAGCGCGTCGGTTCGCTCGTCACGGCCGACTGACCACCCGGCCACATGCCTTCTGTCGGAGCTGACACATGATCGATGTGAACGATCTCAAGAGCCTGAATGTCGAAGTCAAGAAGCGGATGACCGGCGCGATCGAGCACCTGCGCCACGATCTCGCCGGGGTACGCACCGGCCGCGCCAGCACGGGGATCCTCGACCCTGTTCACGTCGATGCTTACGGCGTCCGCATGCCGCTCAACCAGGTCGCCTCGCTGTCGGTGCCCGAGCCGACGATGATCGTCGCGCAGCCCTTCGACCCGACCCTGATGGGGGCGATCGAAAAGGCGATCCGCGCGAGCGACCTGGGCCTGAACCCGAACAACGACGGCAAGGTGGTGCGCATCCCGGTGCCAACCCTCACCGACGAGCGGCGCAAGGAACTCTCACGTCACGTGCACAAGATGGCCGAGGAGGCACGCAACGCGGTCCGCACGGTGCGCCGCGACGCGAACGACCGCCTGAAGAAGCTGGTCAAGGACAAGAAGGTGTCGGAAGACGACGAGAAGCGCAGCCTGGACGAGGTGCAGAAGATCACCGATCAGGAAATCAAGCAGATCGACGAACTGCAGCAGAAGAAGGACGCTGAACTCCTGACGCGGTAGCATTCAGGGTTCGGGAGCCCTTTCTCAGTCCCCGAACCCCACCCCGAGCGTGCGAGCGCTGGTGACCAGATCGCAGTCGAGCGGCACGGTCTTCATGCGCCCCACGACGTCCTGGAACGGCACGGGCACGATGTCGGGCGGCCGGTTGGCCACCATCATCCCGAACTGGCCGTTGACCACCAGTTCGACCGCCTTGGCCCCGAACCGCGTGGCGAGCACCCGGTCGGCCGACGTGGGCGCGCCGCCCCGCTGCAGGTGGCCGAGCACCACCACCCGCGTCTCTTTGCCCGTGAGCCGCTCGAGTTCGGCCCCCACGAAGTGGCCGACGCCCCCCAACCGCTCGACGGAGCCTTTCTGGGCAGCCCTGGTGATCATCACCCTGCCGCCAACGGGCGTAGCGCCTTCCGCCACCACGACGATACTGAAGCGGGCGCCCCATCGGTCCCGCTCGCTGATTTTCGCGGCGGCCTTCTCGAGGTCGAACGGGATCTCCGGAATCAGGATCACGTCCGCTCCCCCGCCGACACCCGCGTGGAGCGCGATCCACCCCGCGTAGCGGCCCATGACCTCGGCGACCATGATGCGGTGATGCGACTGGGCGGTCGTGTGCAGGCGGTCGATCGCGTCGGTTGCGAAGCTGACGGCCGTGTCGAATCCGAACGTGCTCGTTGTCCCGACAATGTCGTTGTCGATCGTCTTGGGCACGCCGACGAGCGGGATACCCAGGCGGAAGAACTTGTGGGCGATGGCCAGCGTCCCGTCACCCCCGATGACCACGAGCGCCTCGAGGCCGAGCGCGTGGAACATCTCGACGACCCTCGCCGAGTAGTCCACCTTGCCCTCCGGGGTGGCCACCGGGTACGCGAACGGGTTGCCGCGGTTGCTCGTGCCGAGGATCGTGCCGCCGATGCGGAGGATCCCGGTGACGTCCCTCGGCGTCAGCGGTCGCGAGCGGTTCGGCTCGATCAGCCCGTCGAAGCTGTCCTCGAGACCCACGCACTCCAAGCCCTGGTTGTGCGCGGACTTGACCACCGCGCGAATGACCGCGTTGAGGCCAGGGGCGTCGCCCCCTCCCGTCAGAACACCGATCCGCTTGATCACGGGCATGTCCGCGTCCCCTCTCGACTGCTCGAGTTTACTGTCCTTCCATCGGTAGCCGCCCCATGTTCCAGGTCACGCCGGCGTACACGGCCGTTCCACCAAAACCCTTGATGTCGAAAATCACCCCTGCATCCAGAACCACGCTGCGCTGAACCTTGAACGTCGGGCCCGTGAGGAACGCCACCACCGGTCCTGAGCCCGACGGACCGCTCGTGCCAGGATAACCAAATACCTCGGCCGCCCACGCGAGGCTGCCCTTCACGGGAAAACCCGCCGAGATCGTCCACATCGTGGCGTCCGTCGGCGTCGCCGACCCGTCGCCGCTGCGCCGCGTGTAGCCCACGTTGATGTCGAGCGCGACCGCGCCGATCGACCGGCTCGAGATGAGCACCAGGCTGGCATCCGTCGTCCCGGTTCCGGTCCCCTTCTCGACCGACCCGGTGGGCAGCTTCAGGGTCGGCTGGATGGCCACGTCGGCGAGCAGCGGGAGCCTCTCGGCCACCTGCCACTTGACGCCCACGACGGTGTCGACAGGCCCCGACCCGACGACGCCGTCGGCGCCGACCCGCGCGAATCCCGGTGAGATATCCAGTTGAATATACTTGCCGAGCCCGATCTTGAACAGCGCCGGCACGGTGAACTGAGCCGACGAGGGGGCGGGACGCTGCCATTGGAACCCGGCCTCCAGTTCGACAATGCCGGCTGAAACCGCGTAGGCGTGGGTGGCAACGGTCGGGCGCTCGGGCTTCGCCTCACGGGGGTCCTGGGGATCCGGCGCCTGGGCGAAGGCAGACGCCGTGGGGCACGAGAGCAGCAGGGTGAGAGCGATACGGGTGACGGTGGCGCTGCCGAGAGCCGATCGTGGGGATGCGCGTTTCATATCCGCCTCGTCGCCTCTCTTCCTCCGAAACCCCTCTGATTCTACAGGCTGAACTTGTCGACCACAAAGACCTGCAGATCGTCGGCAAACCCGTCCATCGCCTGGGCCATCACGCCGATCTCGTCCTTGCGGTCCAGCTTCAGGCGCAGCCCCAGGTGCCCCTGAGCCATCTCCCCGAGCATGTGCACGACCTGGCCGATCGGCTTCGAGATCATTCGCGACAGGAAGATGCCCAGGCCCAGCGCGACGACGACGCCGATGACGATCAGGGTCACCATCATCGTCACCGCACCATTCGCCGTCACGGTGTTGGCATCGGAGATCTCCTTGCCGCTCTCGATCATGTGCTGAGTCAGCGCATCCATAGCGGTCTGCATCGCGACGGTGGCGGCCTTGCCGTCGCCGACCAGGACCGCCATAGCCTCGGCGTCCTTGTTCTGGACCGCCAGTTGATTGACGCGTTCGGCCTGCCTCCAATACTCATCGAACGCCACTTTGAGCGCTTCGAAGTTCTTCTTGCCCTGGTCGTCGAACAAGGATATGGCGTAGCTCTCCTCAGCCTTCAGCATCAGTTCATGCAGTTGCCTGGATTGATCGACGAATCCCCGGGCCTTGGCGGGAGTCTCCGCCAGGACGACATCCCGCGCGCCGACCTGGATCCGCTGGAAGGACGCGGCCATGGCGAGGACATCCTTAACACCTTCCTGGAGCCGGGGTCGCCTGACCGTGCAAGTCATTTGGGATCATCGAGCCATCTCTGCCGAGGGTGCGGCCACTACGGGCCCATATCAAAAGGCTCGCCACTGCTGATTCTGGTCGAAGACAGGTCAGTGGGCCGAGGGAACCTGACTCATCGCGGACCAGACGCGTGGGTTGAAGGGACAAACGGCGATCGGGCCGACACGGAGGCGGCGAGGTTCGGACATTCCACCCGACCCTACATAATGGGGCGCATGAAATCTATCGCTGGCGGCAAGACATGGACACGCCGTTCGATACTCGAGACGGCCGGCATCAGCGCCATGGCGTGCGCGATGCCAAACACGCTAGGGTCAATGGCGGCGGCGGCGATACCGACGGCGGTGCAGCTCTACTCGGTGCGCGGCGATTGCGGCAAGGATTTCGATGCCGCCCTCGAGCAGGTCGCGAAGATCGGCTTTGGCGGCGTGGAGTTCGCCGGCTACTACAACTACGAGGGGAAACCCAAGGAGTTGCGGAAGCGGCGGCCGCGGCGGACGGGAATGGGATGGCTCGCGACCGCGGCGTGAGCATCGGCTACATCAGCGACCTCGCTCGACGCTCGTCGCGCATCGGCCGCGTTCCTCGAGTCCATTTGGATGTAGCGGTCGTTGCCAGTTCTTCACACTCCGAGCATCCACCTCAAGACTCGTAGTCCGAGGAAGCTGCCGTCGTCCGGCCCTACTGCCTCGTGGGCAACGGGGAAGGGGGGCGAGGCGCTGACCGACACGCGCATTTTATCCTCGGCAGCGACCTCGATGAAGGTTGTCGGCTCCTACCGGCCTGGGCCGACAACGAGGAGCTTCAATAGGGCCGCGGCTTCGCAGCCCAACGCCTTCCCGGCCCGCTCCCACGCAACACTGGTTCGATCGTAGCACGCTCGACCCGCGGACTGCGGCCATGTCCAGGCGCGTTACCTGGTCTCGCGCTTGTCGTCGCAGACGTCGTAGGTGACGAGGAAGGTGTTGCGCATCGGGGCGGCGCCCTTACCGAGAGCGTATCGGCGGGGGACGCCAGAGCAATCAGGGGCGGGTCGAGCGCCAGTCTTCCAGCGGCAACCCCTCCACGTGCTCGAACTCGGCGGTATTCGAGGTGACGAGGGTGAGTCCCCGTCGAAGGGCGGTGGCACCGATGAGAAGGTCATATGCGCCGACGGGGAGCCCCTTTCGCTTCAGCTCGGCCCGCAGCGCGGCCGCCTGCATCGCATCCTCGCGATCGAATGGCAGGATGGTGACGCTCTCGAACAGCGCGTCCATGACCTTTCGCAGGCGGCGAGCGAGGACCGGACGAAGCGCGAGTCCGTATTCGACCTCGAGCACGGTGACGCTCGAGAGGGCAATCGCGGACGGTGCGTTGGCCAGCAGCCGGGATTGGACGGGCTGCGTGCCGCGCGCGAAGTCGCTGACGACGCAGGTATCGAGCAGGTAGGTCATGTGCGGCGCCTGGGGTACCTGGGCGGCGTATCGAACGGGTCCTGCGGCTCGCACAGGCCCACGCGGTACTCCTCGAAGCGGACGGCCTTTGGGTCGCCCTTGAAGTGGCGGATGACATCCGGCCACTCCGCGTGGTCCGCACTCGCGAGCCACTGACGGACCGCCTCGCGGATGAGGGCATTCCTCGTCCGCCCGGTCTCCTGGACTGCCTGCGCGAGCGCCTCAGCGGTCGGCTGATCGAGATGGATGCTGAACGTCATATATTCTAACATGTTATGTTATGTTCGCATCACCTCCGCTGTCAAGCGCAGGACGCGAAGCGGCCTGGAGTCGTCTCACGCGGCCAGCCGGGGACGGACGCGAACGGCGTGGCGTAGCGTCCGCGTCTGGTCGTCCCACCTCAGCCCTTCGACCGCGGCTGCGGGAAACCAGGGGTTCTGCGACCCGCCTGCTCCTGCATGAAGAAAGACAGGGTGGTGTGACCTGATCTGTCACATCTGTGGTACAAGCTACTGGCACTCACCGGTTGGCCCGGTCGGACGAGATCGTTCGGTAGTCGGTTCCGCAACGCCGGCACAGGTAACGAAACCGCAGCCGTCGAGTCTTGTGCGATTCGCGAGCGTTTCGAAGGTGTCGGTCGGCTGGTAAGCATCCCCGGCAGAGCCGGGGGCTTTCGATTGTGAGCCGCTCAAAGCGGCTTGGGTCCAGGTCGGTGGCGCCCGGACCAGCAGCCGCCGCCGTTCTCTTTGCTACGCCTGTCGTCAACGCCCAGCGTGGTGACGACGTGGTGTTTGCGCTCGCACAAGTGACGTTGCACTCGGACAGGATATGCAGCACGCTCCGGGACGTGTCCGCGGCGCCTCTTCCATTCGTGTGCTTGGCGGCGCAGGGTGGAAGCGTTTACCCGGACACACTCCCTGAAACGTCAAACTTCTACTGCCTCCCCGGCAAAGCCGGGGGATCTCCCTTGCCAGTTAGGTTTTCAGGCGGACGGCAGTTTCCATCCGTTTATTGAGACGCGAGGGCCGACGCTGGCGATGGCCGGAGCAACCGATGCCGCGGAGCGCGAGGCTCTTGCGGCCTTGGTAGTTGAGGATGCCGGTCGGAGCGCCCGCAACCCAGATTGGGATCTGCGCTATGAGAAGGAGGAGAAGAACGGGGTGAAGGTCGTAGCCGATCTCAAGGCGCCGCCCGACAAGTTTGCGGAGTTCTTGGCCGCGAGCGTCGAACGGTGGGCCTCCGGCGACGACGAAGCGGCTGTCTACGCGGCAGCGTTCGGAACCAGTGTTGCGAACGGATGGGAATGGGAACACCAAGCCGACGGTCTTCCACTTCACCGCGGCGAACCAGCAGTTCCTCGGCGCCATGGAGACAATTCGTCGCTCGGTCGATGCGGCTTGGTCGTACCAGTCTCTATTCGACGGACATGCGAGACGTCCAGGCAGCAACCTCCGTTGGGATCCTGGCGCCGAGCGAAACTGGGCGCTGATGGCGAGTGCCCCCAATGACGAGGGGACGAGCGTCGATGCGCCGCTGGAGTGGCTCGCGTTTCGGGCATTACCGTTGTTTCCGGGGTCTTCGCCGATTTGAGTGCAGTGACCTAAGTGCTTCTGGAGCCATGGTTTGCATCGACCAACGTCCGGCGCGGCGAGTCGGTAACGTCAACTGAA
>Ga0209014_10000022_pt1 | contig 81032 bp, 73 predicted proteins | sample BarGraNGADG00212_FD_184491 | JGI IMG/M metagenome (GOLD analysis project Ga0209014, IMG submission 184491) | Arctic peat soil microbial communities from Barrow, Alaska - Barrow Graham LP Ref core NGADG0002-212 (SPAdes) (version 2) | ecosystem: Environmental > Terrestrial > Soil > Wetlands >...
CTGCGATGTGCTCCTGGCAATCTGGGATGGAAAGCCTTCCCGGGACAAGGCAGGGACAAGCCCAATCGTCGCCCTGGCACGGGAACGAAGCCTGCAGCTGGCATGGATCCACGCCAGAAACCACCGACCGGCGCACGCTTTCCAGGTCGCACCTGAAGCAGTACAGGGGGGCATCACCTACGAGAATTTTCCACCCCCTGCCCGATCAATGATGACTTGAGGCTTAACTTGCTTAACCTGGGAGATAACCTCATTCTCCGAATGAACGGTCTGACCGCGATCACAATCACCCAACTAGTTCACCTAATAATGTTGGGATTACAGCGATAATTTTCAACACGTAATTGAAAGGATTGCTACATTGTCTGATGTCTTTATTTCATATTCGCGCAAAGATATAGCTTTCGCCAGGTTGATCCGGGAATCTCTCCAGGCCAGCCAGATAGATACCTGGATCGACTGGGAACGCATCCCGGTAGGTGAGCGGTGGTGGGATGAGATCTGCCAGTCGATCGAAAATGCCAATGTTTTCATGTTCATCATCAGTAAAAATTCGATTGGTTCTTCCGTATGCAAAAACGAGATCGACCATGCTTTACAAAACCACAAGCGCATCATCCCCATCATCGTCGATAATCTGCAACCGGATGTGATCAAGGATTTTGCTCCTGAACTGCCTCAATTTAACTGGATCATTTTTGAGCGCGATCAAATCTTCCGCCTGGAGGAAAACCCAGAACTCAAATCCGACAACCCGGAAGACAGCCTGGTTGCGTTCCCGAAACTACCCCAATATGAACAGGCACTTCAAAAATTAAGCGTTGCCATCCATACGGATTGGGAATGGGTTAAATACCATACCCGTCTGCAGCTGGATGCTCTACGCTGGGAAACCAACGGACGCGATCGGAGCTACCTGGCCCTGGGGGTCGCGTTGGATGAAGCTGAGCAGCGACTCCTGCGCGCAGCAGGGAAGGATCCCCAGCCAACCAGCTTACAAGTCGAATATGTTACTGCCAGCCGGCAGGAGGACACCCGCCGGCAGCAGGAGCAATTGAAACTCGAGCAGAAAGCCCGCCAGCGGCAGCGGATAGTCATTTGGGCAGTGGGCATCGGTTTAACCGTGGCAGTTGTGTTGGGAGTTATTGCCTGGGGGCAGCGAAATCAGTATCTGTCAGAAACTCACGTCCGCGCCACAGCAGAAGTCAATGCTGTCAACCAGCAGACGACCGCTGAGGCTGCCAGCACGTTGGCCGTCCAACAGAGCAATGAAGCTCAACGGCAGGCGAAAATCGCCCTTTCGGGACAGTTATCCGCCCAATCCCAAGCCCTACTGTCCCACCAGCTTGACCTGGCAATGCTCCTGGCGGGTGAGTCTTACCTGACCGCGGATACTTACCACAGTCGCAGCAGCCTCCTTTTGGCGCTTGAGCAGAGCCCTCAACTGGCACGCATCTACCGGTATACGGAGCACATTTCCGCACTGGCTTTTACCCCCGATGGAACGGAAATCGCAGCGGCGGGCTGTACACAGCGCGATGCACAGGGGGATGTCTGTCTTAAAAACGAGATCGTATTTTACGAAGTTGCCAGCGGACAGATTGGACAGGTCCTGGTTGCCACCGGGGGGCGGCTTCTTGGGCTGGCATTCACCCAGGACGGATCGGTCCTGTATGCTGCTGTGGCCGGGGACCGGGTCTACCGTTTCGATCTATCTTCAACGGGTCAATCGGTCTCCACCCCCCTGCCCGCTTTCGCAGACAGCAGCTCATCGATGGTAATCAGCCCGGACGGACATTACATGGCCACCGGTGGGTGCCATGGGTTTAACATGCCCGGCGGGTGGTGCGACAGGGGAGCAATCGTCCTCTGGGATCTGAGCTCCTCCAGCCCGTCCGGGCTGGTCCTCAAGGGAGTGGAACCACAAATGCACAACCTGGCCTTCAGCCCACAGAGCAACATTCTCTACGCTGGCGACTGCGCTGGCCTCCAAACGGACCCGTGTCAGAAGGGGGAAGTAAAAACCTGGAACCTGCCCAATGAAAACATGCAGGAGCATCCCATTGGAGGAACAACCAGTGCGATTATTTCGGTCGATGTGAGCGCCGATGGTAAGCTGCTGGCTGCCGCGGAGGCTGCTGGGATAATCCACATTATTAACCTGGCCGACTGGAAACAGGTAACATTTTATTCACAGGAACTAGAGATTGACGACCTGCTTTTCAGCCGCTCAGGCAGCGACCAGATTTTGGCAAGCCTTGGCCTCGGAGCCCCTATTGAGATTCACTCAGCTTCAAACACCAGGGACGAATTCACTCTTGAGCCATACCAAACAACCCAATTCGTGGATGCCCTGGCGATCAGCCCGGATGGCCGCACCCTGGCCAGCAGCTCCTGCGCAACAGCCGGCCTTTCCTGGTACGATTGCAAAGAAGGCCAGATCTACCTATGGAACTTGTTTTCCTGGCAGCCGGTGGTGCAAGTTTTCTCAGGGAGCGATTCCTCGCCGTGGAACTATTGGCGGGTTGGTTTTGACCCTTCTGCCCAGGATAAACCTATTGTTGTGGCGGCGACTACTAAAGAAATCGTAGTTTGGGATGTTGCGAAAAACCAGCCGGCCGGGCAGCCATTCAAGACCGCGCCGGATGTCAATATTTCTGATATCTTTCTCAGCCACTCCGGAAAGGTTTTAGTCTACACAGAGCTGATCGGGTACGTAGAATCCACCAGGATGCATTTCCTGGACGTTAACACCCGGCAGGAAATTGCCGCGCCTGTTTCGATAGATGGGTGGTCGCTGAATGCAAATTTCACCGCGGATGACCGCTGGTTGGTCAGCGACGGGCCAGATGGGACCCTCCTAATATGGGATTCCACAACCGGTCAGGTTGCCCGCCAGATAACGATGGATCTCAACCTAGGGTTCATTGAACTCGCCTTCAGCCCGGATGGAAAAACGCTGGCAGTGGCTGGCTGCATCAAAGGTATTCAAAGTTGCCAGACCTACCGGATAGAGATGTACGATATGCAAACCGGAAAACCGACCGGCAAGTCCATGGAAGGCTCGACGAACGGCGAGGTCCGCCAGTTGAAATTCAGCCCGGATGGGAAAAAGATTGGTATTAGTACCTACATGTCTCTCAACCCCTATGACACCTGGTGGGATATCGAGAGTGGGCAGCCCGACCCACTGCTGAACAACCTGGCGGTCGAATGGATTCGAAGCCCGGACGGGCGTAATGCGGTCAGCATCAACTGCGAGTTTGGAAACGGCTCGAGCTGCGGGGTCGGGTTGATCACCTTGTGGGATGTTCAAAAGGGGCAGCCAGTCGGTCAGCCCATCCGCAACCCGGACTCAAGCGTCACTTTTCAAGGCTTCAGCCCCGATGGCAAATTCCTGTATACTTCCAGTATTACGAAGATGACCGTTTGGTCTTTGGACCCGGCTGATTGGCTGAAGCGCATCTGTCAGGTCGCGAACCGGAATTTAACTCCTCAGGAATGGTCCCTTTATTTCGACCAGACCGCTTACAATACAACCTGCAACCTGGCTCCATAAGACGGGTTGAAATATCTGTTGATTTCCGCAATCTCTATGCCTTCGCCAGTCCCACTCATTGGAACATAATGTCAAATACAGCCTCCTAACCGAGGAAGCCGATGGCGCTAAATTTTCAGCAGGTGATCGACAAGATCAAGCAGATTGGGCTGGGGGCCCGGGATCGCCGGGAAAGCCTGGAGAACCTGCGCGAGCGTGCCCGCCAATCACTGGACGATTGGGCACATAAGGGCGCGGAACTGCGCGAGAAGATTGAACGCGCCCGCCAGGCTGACTCCAGCCTGCGCTGCGCCCTCCCCCTGGATGAACGCCTTGATGCGACCAGCCCGGAGCCAGTGCTTGAAAAGCAATTCACGCTGCTTGCCGCGGACGGCTCGCAGATCCTGCCTGATCGGCATGCTGCCACCCTGTTTTCGCTGGTCAACGTGGGTGCGATCGCCCTGCAGCCCGGCTCGGGACAGGCTCCTGAAATTTTCACCGACAGCAGCCTGCTCTTCGCCGACGAACTCTACACAGAGACCGGGATGGTCAGCGAGGAATCCATCGAACTGCACCGGGATATCGCCGAGCGCCTCAAGTTGCTCGAACTCGCCCCGAATTATCCTGCTCCCGTATTGGCTCTGACAGACGGTCCGGTCGAGTTGTGGGGAGCCAAGAACGGGGGAGAGGGCGACTATCGCAAAAATCTCGAGATCCATAAGTCAGTCCTGTCGCAGTTGCAGGCAAAAAATGTGACCGTTGCCGGCTACGTGGATAAGCCGGGTGCGGACCTGGTCATCAGGACGCTGGAGATCGCCCAATTTTCCAATCCAGATGAATACAAAAATATCCGCAAACTCCATCCTCTGCGCGGGGTGACCGATCGCTGGTTATTCGGCTTCCTCCCCACCGGAAATCGTTCGGCGGTCTTCGGGCTGCAATCCAGTTCACGTGCCCACTATACTGGGGATTTAAGCTTGCATTTTTTCTACCTGAATGTGGGCGAAGAGAAACATCCCTCGCTGGTGCGGGTGGAATTCCCGCGCTGGGTGGCGGAAGATACCGGTAAATTAAACCTTCTGCATTTCGCCCTGCTCCAGCAGTGCCGGATGATGGGGGCACGCCCCTATCCGTATATACTGCACCGCGCCCATGAAATTGCCGTGGTCAAGCTCGAGGAAAAAAAGGCGGTCGAGCAAATGCTGGAAATCGAGCTGCGGCGTGCCGGTGGCGAGGTTGAGGCGGGATCGAATAAACAGTCGGCTAAGGACTTGCCGGGAAGAACGAGGTCAAAATGACAATAAGTATTAAAATCGGACACCTGCTGCGCGCCGGCACAACCGGCTTTGTCGCCGGCTGCTCGGTCTCGCAAATGGAGACCCCGGCTTTCGGCACTCTTGTCCGCGTGCCGCTGGATAAAGACTACAGCGTGTATGGCCTGATCCACGACATCCATATCGAAGATGACGGGCTGGTGCGCCAGCTTGTGACTACAGGGAACATCAGCGCCGAGGTGATGCACGACAATCGCGAGCGGCGCATCGTGCCGGTCGAGATGTCGGTGCTGGCTGTGGGCTATGAGCTGGAAGGCAAAATTTCCCACCTGCTGCCACCCCGTCCGCCGCTCAGCCTGGATGAGATCTTCCTGTGCACGGATGCCGAACTGGTAAAGTTTACCGGTGCCGGGAAATTTGGTTACTTCCGCCACGTCCTGCAGGCGAAAGATATCCCGATCGGGGAACTGCTGGCAGCCCACATCCTGCAGGTAAAACAAAAGACGAAAGACGAAAAGTGGGTTGAGCGAGCCACCCAGGAATTGATTACCCTCCTGCGGGACGATTATCCAACCCTGATGTCCGTCCTCGGTGCCCTCGGTGAGGTTGTATAAACACGACAGACTTAAAGACATGATCGGTCAAATTTTTCGTGGCTTTGTGCCTTCGCGGTAGAGACTCATAATTATGACCAAACGTAAATCCACAAAAACATCTGCTTTTGGCTCCCCTGGCCGTTCCGGACATGATTCCTCAGCCTTTTACGCCGGTAAAATCTACGATAACCAGTTGCACGGAGAGGAAGTGGCTTACGTCGAGAATGTCATCCAGGCAGAATCGCTCGACCAAATCTTTTTCCACTCGTCCGAGGCAATGAGCGAACTCCCGGACTGCTCGGTCCACCTGATTGTCACCTCGCCGCCTTACAACGTCGGCAAGGAATACGACGAAGACCTGTCGCTGGAAGATTACCTTGCTTTTCTCCAGCGCGTCTGGAAAGAGACGGAGCGGGTCCTGGTACCAGGCGGTCGGATGTGCATCAATGTGGCAAATTTGGGACGCAAGCCGTATATCCCTCTGCATGCGTTCATTGCCGAACAGGCCATCAAATTGGGTTTCCTGATGCGCGGCGAGATCATCTGGAATAAGGCTGCCAGCGCCTCCCCTTCCACGGCCTGGGGCAGTTGGAAATCGGCGGGCAACCCCACCCTGCGCGATGTGCACGAATACATCCTGGTTTTTTGTAAGGGCAGCTTCAAGCGTCAAAATCCAACCAAGCGTGAAAACACCATCGGCCGCGATGAATTCCTAGAATACAACAAGTCCGTCTGGAATTTCGCCGCCGAATCGGCCCGCAAGATTGGTCATCCCGCCCCGTTCCCGGTCGAACTGCCGAGGCGGCTGATTCAAATGTATTCCTTCAAGGACGAAATCGTGCTGGACCCGTTCATGGGCAGTGGGCAGACAGCCATCGCGGCAATAAAATGTAATCGTCATTACATCGGCTACGAAACGGAAGAAAAGTACATTGCTCTAGCGAACCAGCGAATTCAGAAAGAAAGGAATCCTTGATACCCTCCAATCTGATAAATTGGGTCGACATCCCATGCCTCGACACCCGCCGGTCCGGTTATTTCATCCCGAATATCGAGTTCGACCCGGCGGAAGTTTCCATCATGCTCATCTCCGAAGCCAGCCCGGAAAACCCCACCGATTATTATTATGCCGGTCCCGAAGCGCTTTTCGCCCGGACCTCCCTGCTTGCATTCCAGGATGGCGGGGCGAAAGCTCAATCCGTGCAGGATCTGCTCGCTCTGGGCGTATACATGACCGCAGCGGTCAAGTGCGGCAAGACCGGTTACGCCATCGCCACTGATACCATCCAGGCTTGTTCGTATCTGCTCGAAAATGAAATCACCCTGTTCCCAAACGTCAAGGTTTACTTGTTGATGGGCGATGTTGCCATCTAGGCCGTCAATATGATCGCCAGGCGCAGCGGCGAGCCGCGCGTCATCCCTGCCGGGTCCACCTACAGGATCCGCGGCGGTGAGTTCACTTTCCGCAGCGCGCGTGCCCTGCCCTCCTACGTCCAGGCAGGACCGGCGTTCTTCGTTGAGAAAAGCAAGCGCAAAATGATAGGCGAAGATATTAGAAAAGCATTATCCCTGGGTTAAAAGTCCTTTTAAATATTGCTCGCGCCGCCGTTACTTGCGAAGGACACCCGAAGGGTGCGGCGGCGAGGACACCGCCTAAAGCAATAATCGTTTTCAGGAGAACAAAATGGATAACCAACCGATCGGTTATATAGTCGGGGGTGGACTAAAGGAAAGTTTCCGCGCCCGCCTAACCGTCCCGTCCCAGGAAGTCCAGGAGGGCGCCTTCGTGGTAATCCCCTCCGGGAACTGGCAATTTTATGGCCTGGTGACCGATCTGCAGCTCGGTGCAACCGACCCGCGCTTTGCAGATGAACAATCCGAAACGCGCCTGCCGCCTGCCCTGGCGCAGGCCCTGCACGGGCAGACGCTGTTCACCAACCTCGAAGTCCTGCCCGCCCTGATGCTCGAGCGCGGACCTGACCCGTCGTCGCCGGAATATCCTGCCTGGATAAAGGAAAAAGGCGATAACAAGCCGCACCCGCTGCCGGTCAAGACCGTGCCGCCGCACCATGCCCTGGTGCGCCTGGCATCCGGCGGCGATATCGCCGAGATCTTCGGTAAACCGGCCGATAAGGGCAATTTCGTCATCGGCACCACCCGCGAGCAAGGATATCCTGTCTGCATCGACTTGGAAAAATTCGTCCAGCGTTCGGCAGGTGTTTTCGGTGCTACCGGCACCGGGAAATCGTTCCTGACCCGCATCGTGCTGGCAGGGCTGATCCATTATGACAAGGCTTCTGTACTGGTATACGATATGCACAACGAGTACGGCTACGATGATATTGCTTCCGACACCAGGCTTCCTGTCATAGGGTTAAAGAGCAAATTCCCCAGCCGCGTGCGGGTGGTGGCGCTGGGCGCCGGGACGACCATCCGCTCCGGAACCCCCGATTTCAACCTGGAGATCGCCATGTCGGACATTTCCTCAGCCGATATTGAACTGCTGACCCAGGAACTGAATCTTAAGGAGACCACCCCCACCACCCTGGACGCTCTCTTTACGGAATTCCGGCAGAATTGGTTTTCAGCATTTCGTCAAATGGAAAACGGGGCCATGGACGAAGGTGAGGACGGCAAGAAAACCCCCGCAACCAATTCTGTGGCTTTCTGGGCGAACAGGTCGGGGGTAAATGTGGCTGCCGCGGAAGGTTTGCATTCCAAGCTTCAGCGGTTGTTCCACAAGGATTACATTGTCGAAAAACCCGCCACCGATAATATCCGGGAGGTCATCAAGTCATTGGAGGCGGGCAAACATGTCATCCTGTCGTTCGGGCAGTTCGAGTCCGACCTGGACTACCTGCTGGTTTCCAACCTGCTGACGCGCAAGATCAAGCAGGTCTGGGAAGACAAGACCAATGATTTCCGTGCACATGGAAAAACCGAGCCGCGCCCACTGGTGATCGTGGTGGAGGAAGCCCACAAGCTGCTCAACCGCGAGATGGCAGGGCAGACCACCTTCGCCAGTATTGCCCGTGAAATGCGCAAATACTACGTTACGCTATTGATCATCGACCAGCGCCCATCGCAGATCTCCGACGAGGTCATGTCGCAGCTGGGCACGCGCATCTCCGGCTGGCTGGGCGATGAGGACGACGTACATGCGGTACTTTCGGGGCTTTCAGGACGCGAGTCGCTGCGCGGCATGCTGGCACGCCTGCAGCCAAAAGAAGAAGTTCTCCTGTTGGGCTGGGGGGTACCCATGCCCCTGCCGGTGAAATCGCGTCGGTACGATGACAACTTCTGGCGCGAATTGTTCGGGGCGGGAGGGAAGAAGGACGAGGCGCAGATCATGAAGGAGTTGGGATATTAAGAACTCAAATGCCCGCACCTTGCGGATTTTTCGTTTTTCTAAAATTAGAAAATTATCACGCAAATTGGAGAAGGATTATTCGTTCCTCGAAAATAAAGAATTTTGCACGCGAATTTGATTCGTGTGTTTCCACGTCCCACTGCTGACATACAATTGTTTCTTGGGTGTTGCGCTTATTTAGCATGCAACGAAAAAAGGACAGCAAGTGTCTTAAATACCCATAACGAAGAGGATTAATCCATGTCAACTAAACCGCATATTGTACTAAGAATCATCGTTATGATCATCCTGGCCTTGCTGGCCTTTCAGTTCGAATTGGGCATGGCCGTTAACGTCGCGAAACAGCCAACGCTGCCCACTTTCGGGTTTTCCCTGGGAAGAGTTTCGGATGCGCTCAACCAGATTGGGGCCGTGGCCGTGATCCATGCCAGCCTGGGAGTGGGACTGGTGCTAATTTCCATTGTCAGCCTCATCCTCGCCGTGAGGTCGGGGGTCAGGAGCGTACAGGTCTTTGGCAGCCTGGCTTTCGTGGCAACCTGCCTGGCGCTTACAACCGGTCTGCTCTATACCCTGTCCGGTTTTCAAAATGATGGATTGTCCGAAGGGATGGCAACCAATTTCCTGCTGACGTTTACCTTCAATTTCCTTGAAATGTACTTCCTGAAACCGGCTCCGAAAACTTAGCCCAGTGTTCTCCACTGTATCGTCGTGGGTAATTAATTCCCCGGCTCATTGCGAAAGGGAAAGGAATTCTCAAAAGTCATCCGCAGGGTTGATTTTCAGCAAACCTAATAGACGGGAGTACAATTCGCCAATCCCGCCTCATTGGAGCCATTCATGGAAAACAAAAAAACCGGTATTCGCAGCCTGCCCCTTAACGTCTGGATCTTAACAGCCACCTCGTTTTTAACCGACGTTTCCTCTGAAATGATCGTCTACCTGGTCCCGCTTTTCCTGGCGAACGTACTCAATGCCGGGACAGCGGTGATCGGACTCATCGAGGGGCTGGCTGAGACCACCGCCAGCCTGATGAAAATCTACTCGGGGGCGCTTTCGGACAAACTTGGCAAACGCAAATGGATCACGGTGATCGGGTATGGCCTCTCCACCATCGCCAAGCCGTTCATGTACTTCGCTGGCACCTGGCAGGGAGTGCTGGGGGTGCGCGTAGCTGACCGGTTGGGAAAAGGCATCCGCACTGCCCCACGCGACGCGCTGGTGGCCGGTTCGATCGACGAGAAACAGCGCGGACTTGCATTCGGGCTGCACCGTGCGGGTGATACCGCCGGTGCATTTTTCGGACTCTTGATCGCCGCCGTGATCGTCTGGCTCACCGAAAAAGGAGCCGCCGACCTCACCCGCAGCACCTTCCGGATCGCAGTGCTGGTCAGCATTATCCCGGCGGTACTGGCAGTGGTAGTGCTGGCAATCGGTGCCCGTGACGTGGCCACCAGCGGCAAGTCAACCGCACCCATCCTCAGTCTTAAAGGGATGGACAACCGCTTCAAGATGTTTATGCTGGTGTTGGTCCTGTTTACCCTGGGAAACTCATCCGATGCCTTCATAATCCTGCGCGCACAGGAGCGCGGCCTCGACGTGCTCCAGATCATGCTCATGCTGATGACCTTCAACCTGATCTACTCCGTCCTGGCAGGTCCCCTCGGGGCGCTCTCTGACAGGGTCGGTCGCCGCCGCCTGATCATCTTTGGCTGGATCTCCTATGGGCTCGTTTATCTCGGTTTTGCCCTCTCGCACACAGGTTGGGAAATTTGGACCCTCTTTGGCTTCTATGGGATCTATTACGCCGCGACGGAAGGGTCCGCCAAGGCCCTGATCGCTGACCTGGTGCCTGCAGACCGCCATGGGACAGCCTACGGGCTTTACAATGCCGCCATCGGGTTGACGGCTTTCCCGGCATCGGCCATCGCCGGGTTACTTTGGCAGGGCGCGTTCGGTTGGCATGGGTTCGGTCCGGCCGCGCCGTTTTTCTTTGGCGCGGGGCTGGCACTCCTTGCAGGAGTCTTATTCTGGAGGCTTGTGCCGGTAAAACAATGATGCCCAAAAAAGCGAGTGACAATGTCACTCGCTTTTTTATTTCCCCGATCTTTATTTACTTCAATCCCACCACTTCGTAAACACCCACAGGTCCGCTTTTCCCTTTCACGCCCAATGGAAAATGCGGGTAGGCTTGTATATCCTTCTTGACGCGCTCGTAAGCTGATTTGCTGATCAATATTTGGTTCCTGGCTGCGTTTTCCTGGATCCGCCGGGCAGTATTGACTGCGTCACCGATGGCGGTGTACTCAAGGCGCTTTTCCGTCCCAATCCAACCGAGGACCGCTTTGCCAAAATGGATGCCCACACCAAAGGAGAGATGAACTTCAACCGGCAGCTCGGCGTGCAGTTTTCGGATCGCGGCGCGCAATCCCAGGGCAGCGCGTACAGCCCGCAGGGTATGGTCGGGTTGGGGCAGCGGGGCATTGAACCAGGCCATGACTGCATCCCCAAGGAATTTGTCCACGGTACCTTCCTGAGCGAGGACCGCTTCTGCACCGGCTGCAAGGTAGAGGTTGAGCACCGCGACAAGATCTCGGGGGAATTTTTTTCGCTAAAACTGGTAAAACCGCGGATGTCGGCGAACAAGGTGGTAATTTCGCGCTGCTGCCCGCCGATTTGCGGGCTGTCGGGATCGATCTGGTCGAGCATCGCCGGGGAGACCATGCGCTCAAGCAGGCGGTGCTGTGCCTCCAGTTTTTTTCCGCTCGGTCATATCGTCTAGGACGATAGCCACGCCCTGGGTGATCTGATCGGCATCTTTCAGTGGCGATAGGTTAAGCCGCCATTCCACGATGCCGCGCTCTGGCATGCAGGGGGTTATCTCCAACCCCATCACCGACCTGTCAGTGTCGCGCAGCGTGAGCAGATGGGCGCGAATATCCCCCGCGCAGGTGGACAATACATCATCCAGCTGGCGACCGATGATCTCGTCCCGGCTTTGACCCAGGATCCCCTCGGCAGCGCGGTTGCACAAAGTGACCTGCTCTTTAACATCGGCAGTAATCACCCCACTTGCAATGGAAGAAAAAACGTCGTCCGTCAGGTTTTTGAGCCCGGTCACTTCGTCAAGCGTGTGGCGGACAGAGGCGAAGAGGCGGGCATTTTCTATGGCAATTGCCGCCTGGTCGGCAAAGATCTTGAGCAGGTCGCGTTCGGCCTCGTTAAAGATACCTGACCGGATGCGGTTATCGGCATAGATAACTCCGATCATTTCGGTCTTGGCCTGCAATGGCACGCACAGGATGGAACGCAGGTTATAAGCTACGATGGATTCCTGGCCTCCGAAGCGCGGGTCTTCCTGGGCATTGGTTGTCAGGACTGCTTCGCCGGTTTCAATGACGCGCTCGATAATGGTGCGGCTGACCTCAAACTCATTGGGGCTAATCGATTCCTGTTCCCAGTTTCGGGCGATGCGTGTCGTCATCTGTCCTTCGGCATCCCGCAACATCAGGAAACCGCGCTCAGCTTCTGTCAGGCGGATGATGGTATCCATGACCAGTTGCAATACTTCATCCAATTCGAGGCTGGAGTTGACTGCCTTGGTGGTATTCGCCAATCCAAACAATTTACTACGTTCTTCTTCAACCGTGATTATCTGCCTGCTTACCTTGAATAGGGCGCTTTCCAGGCTTGAGAGTTTTTCCAGCGTACCCACAGGCAGGCTGGCGCCTACTGACTGGAGGGTGGTGCGCATTTGTCCGGTCAATTTACTAAGAGTAAGAATTTGTTCGTTTAAGGAAGAAGGGGAAACATGGGTCATCTTGCACCTAGTTTACCCTAAATGGTTGTAAACTGCGATAAGGTTTCGAATATATTCTTACTGTGGCTTCCTGGAAAACCTGCCCAGGATTCCATCGAGCAACGTCGTGACACGCTGGCGGAAAACTGTGAGTAATGCCTGGCGGCGGATTAATTGTCCCGACCGGCGGGCAGCGACCAGATCAAATTGTCGCTGGCTGAATATTGCGTGCTCGTATGCCTTCAGCAGCGAACGAGTTTCATCCGTGACCGCGGGCAGATACTCAACCAGCGCGGCAGCGGCTTCTGACGGTGTCCGGGCGGGAGAAGGCTTGGCTCCCAGCCAGCGCAGGCTTTGAAAAATCACTCCAAATGACCGCTCGATCGGCTTTAAGCCGGCAGCATATGCCCAGCGCTTCAACCAAACTGGAGGCGGGATGGAAAGACTGACATAAGCATCGAGCAACAGGTTGGGGAAAGATCTCCGCGAGGCAGGCAGGATTCGGTGAATAAGCTTATCCAGCCGACCGGTGGTGTAGGCAGCCACCCCGCCTATAATCACCACGACAAGGAATAGAAAGAATAGCGTCACAATAAGCAGGTTGTTCAATGGAGTTCCATTCCCCTGCCCGTTTCCAGTTTCCTGGCCTGGAGTGGGGGTCAGGCGCGGGTTGTTCTGCCCGGCATTCTGGGTGGCACTCAATGGTTGTTGGGTGGGCGTTGGAAGACCGGGGAGGCGGTTGAGTTCCGGCTGGCTAGCGGTAGGCTCGAACTCCACCCATCCGAGCCCGGGGAAGTAAACCTCCGGCCAGGCATGCGCATCCTTCTGAAGGACGGTATATTTATCGGGTGGCTGGTACTCTCCCTGTGCAAAACCGACAACCATCCTGGCTGGGACACCTGCGCTGCGCAGCAGGATCACTTCGGCGGTGGCATAATAGTTACAGAAACCCTGGCGGGTATCAAAGAGGAACCACACCAACGGATCAGTTCCCTGGGGGGGGGCTTCCACCGTCGTTGCGTAGGTAATCGTGGCGCGCAGGTAATTTGTGATTGCAACTGCCTTGTCATAGGGCGTCACGGCCTGTGAGGTAATGCTCCGAGCCAGTTCGGTGATAAGGGGAGAAATGTTACCAGGCAATTGGAGGTAATGGTCTTGAACCCAGGCAGGGTATACCACCCCGGCCTGTTGTAGTTTGAGGACCGAAGGGTTACTTATAATGGCATGAACGACGTATTGCTCCCCAACCAGGATGGGGGGGTCGGCCCGGAAGAAGAGCGGATCAAAATTACCATTGGTGGAGGTGGAGAAGCTCATTACAGAGGGACGGCTGATCCAAATCGGATTGGCTGGCGTGACCAGCAGGCTCAAATTTTCCTGAGGTGTTGTAAAGACAAACTCGCTTGCCAGTCCCTGCGTATCAATCAGCTGGAGGGAAGTCTGATTGGGGGTGAATGGCTCTGTATACACATCGCCGCTCTGCCATTGGTTACCCACGAATTGATCATAAGTTCGGACGCGCCAATAGTATCGGTCTGCTCCGCCGGTAAGCGGGGCACTGATACGCAGGTACACATTATCACCGCTGGAAGCGGTGAGCCCCAGAGAAAGTGTACTGCCATAAAAATCAACGATGGTACCTTGTACCCCGCCTTTCAAACCAGACACGGCATTGCTCAGGTCGTGGCGCAGATTATCCAGCGGGCGGGTAATATTTTCCCAGGCAATCTTGGCAGCCAGCACTGGTCGCCCGGTTGCGGGCGTAAGCCAGGCTGCAAGTATCAAGACCAGGGCAGCAACTGGAAAGGCGATGTTAATGTCGTTCCATGCCTCAGCTGAAAAGGAAACATGGTAAGCTTTCCAGAATAAACGCTTGTGGACGTAATTCAACCGCCCCAGTAAAAGCAGACACAGGAATGCATATATTGCCAGGGTAATCAAACTATCCCCAACCCCGGAATCATAGAGCTGGATAATAATCAAAATGATCCCTGAAGGTAATATTGCCGAGATAAAATTCCCCCCATTTGTAAGCGAATACCCAGCTACCATACTGATGAGCCAGAATCCAAGCCCGGCAAAAATGACGAAAAGGATCGTATCCGGGACCGGTTGGGATGTGATGAAAAGGGAAATATCGTTTTCAAGCCGACCGGACAGGCTGAACATACGCTCAGCCCAGGAATTATATTGATAAAATATTCCCGCAGTTACCAATGGAATAAACGTGATGGTGTAACCGAAGGCAAGCCAGAAAATCCTCAGGGGGTTGAAATGGCTTACGCCAAGCCCCAACCCCAGAATGACGCCAAGGAACGCCAAGAATATGGCGATCTCCAGCCCCGGGGCCCAATTGGTGGCGAACAAGCGCTGGGATACGGTCAGCAGGACCAGGGTGAGAAGGGCAGCAGAGGGGAAATCCCAAAAACGGTCGAAACCACGTTTCATTCTTTGAGTGTACAATACTTATCATAAAATCGTCAATCTCAAGGAGTGACACCGTGGAGTTGTAAGTGACCAGGAAGGACCGCAAGAGCTCGGTATAGCGTAACAAATAGAGAAACCAATCAGGAGGATTAGTTCGACAATGTCATATTAACCAATATGCGGTGAATCTCCAGTTATGGACTCACCTAAACAAACATTTTTAATCCAGACCAAAAGGGACTGATGTTTTGTTAGATGGGGCTGTTTTCATCTGGGCGAAGTGCTGCTATTTTTATCTGCCGGCTTGTCAAAAACCAATGCTTTCTCAACCGGGTGGGCGTCCTTGGCGATCTCGACCGTTTTCGTTGGGGGTTGTGTGGTAATAAGTGCAGGACTCAAATGCTGGATATCATTTACAGTCAAAAGTTCCCCCCGGGTACCTTCCACTTTAAACCGGGTTATGGAACAATTGCTGACCGTCGTACGCCACCAGCGCCAACGTCTTTCGGGGAGATACCAGGAGAGTGCCGCCGAGATCACACCGGCGTGAGCTATTACCGCGACTCTTTGATTGGGATGTTTCGCAACGATATCCAACAACACTGCTGAAACACGCCCCTCAATTGGCCATCGAATAGGTCTGCCTGCATGAGCATCCAGATAATCTTCGACAGGATCAGCGATCGAAAGGATCTCCAAAAACATCAACGCAGGAAGCTCGCTAAACCGAAGTTCCTGAATCCCTGGACGCAATTCCGCTTTTTGGCCAATTCTTGTACCAATAATCCCTGCCGTTTCCTGGGTTCTACGTAAAGGACTGGAGTAAAAACCGTCGAGATGGTTTTGGGGACTAGTGAAAAACTGACCTGTCTTGGCAGCTTGTTCCTGTCCAAGGGTTGTAAGAGGCGCATGAAAGTAGTCCCCATTAATGCGGACAGCATTGCCGTGACGGATGAGAATTAGTTCCGTGGACACTGGATGATCGATTCTATTTCGGGAATTTGAACCCGCAAAAGACTACCCCAAAAAATCCAAATTGATTGGTCGACAAACCCAAATCGATCACCAGAAAACGCGCTCGACCCATTGACACTACCCCAAATAAAAGAGATTAACTAAGAAACCGGGGAAACAGGAACAGGCATCTTTATAACTTCCTTTTCTTGGGGTTTCTCCGCGCCGGCGCCTACCTCCGGCGCAATCACTCGCATCGCTCCTGGAAGCAACTTAATCCAGGCTGTACCTCTCCCCACGATGATGCCCTCCGAGGAAATATCAAGCTTTGGGGAAGTTTTCACTTTTATCTTTTTTGCCCGGTAGCGTTGGATACGTCCGTCTGGAGTTGTCCCTTCATGGGCTGTCTTGATGAAATAATTGAGCAATTCAGCCTTGCTAAAACCCGGGTATACGGAAATATCGAGGAGGCCATCTTCCATTGAAGCATCCGGGGCTACCAGGTTTTTGATTCCGGTAACAGGCGTGTTTGTAATTGTGACCAACATCGTTTCAACTTCGATTTTACTGTCATCATCCAGTGTTAGATTCACGGTAGGATTTGGTTTATATTTAAGGATGGTTTTGATCGCCTCCATAACGCCGCCAAATTTGCCGTTGGGAACATCATTGACCATGGGATAGAGGGTAGCTGTGAGGCCGATGGCGATCATCATAAAGAAATAGTGATTTTTCTCGTTCTTGGTGGTTATACAGCCAAGATCCACTTTACGTGTGTTTCCCGAGGCGATAATGGCACAGGCTTCCTTAAGGTCTTCAGGAATCCCCAAAGCCCTGGCAATATCATTTTCAGTTCCAGCCGGGATAATTCCCAAGCGAGCTTTCGAACCGGCTATTCCGCGAATAACCGCCCCGATCGTGCCATCGCCACCCATGGCGATCACAACGTCATAGCCTTCTTTCACAGCTCGCTGTGCGATCGGGATGGCTTCTTTTTTGGGTCTGGCAAAAGCCACATCCACCTTAACTCCAGCTTCTTTTAAGTAACTTGTTACTTGCTCGTAGCGCGAGGCTGCCTCTAACACATTCCCTGCTCCGGGGTTGGCTATTAATTTAGCACGCATGGGTTTATCTTTCTTTGACATGTCAAATTCTCCTTTCAAACAATTATTCTTGTCTGTCACAAGTATCATCTGAGAACGATTGGAAACCAGCCGATCTTTTTTAAACCTTCGTTGTTTCAGCCTTTGCAACAGGCTGGCGCAGGAAGAAGCGGGGCTTGCCCCAGCGATATAACTGGATGATGGCCACCAGTGTCAGGCCGCCCAACAAGTAGGCCCCAACAACGTCACTGGCCCAATGTTCGCCCACATAAATGCGTGAGATGCCGATCAGAAGAATCAGGAACCCAAAAACCACCAACAGCAGGGTGCGTTTCAAGGATGGTTTCAGCAAGGTATAAGCCAAGAAGACTATGAAACCAAAAAAACCGGTATAGTACATGACGTGCCCGCTCGGGAAACTAAAATCTTTCAGCGTAGCAAGCACATGTACCAGGGTGGCAGCAGGACGCGGACGCATGATCAGATCCTTGACCAGAACATTAAGCCCTATCGAGACGAGGGCTGAGATCAACGCCACAAGAGCTTCCCATTGCAGGCCAAGGCCAAGGATCGTCAAAATAATCACCACAGTAATGATCACAGACTGCGGTAAAAAACCCAGCCAACTTATGGCAGTCATCAACCCCCCAAAAACCGGGATGTTAATGGACTGGATCCCTAAAGTTATCTGGAGATCAAGGGGGAAAGCGGGTGTGGTTTTAACCAGGAAAGTCAAAACTCCAAAAGCGGCTGTTACGATTAATAGAACCACCAGGAACAGCCAAGCCCGATAGCGCCGGACCGGAGCCGGCGCGGTGGCGGTACTCGCAGCACGCGCGACCTTTACGGCTCCCTTTTTTATCTGTTCAACAGGTTTTGCAACAGGTTTTGCAACAGCTTTTTCATTTGGTTTTTTACTCTTTTTTACTGGCATTCTGTGCTCTTTTCCTTGTGAGGAGGCCTATTGCAGTAGAATTTTCCTTTTTCCTAACCGCGGTCTTTTTCACGGTTGGAGAAACAGATCCCGCCATTTTCTCATTTTCATCCTGTGCTGGAGCCGGGATTACTTCATCCTGTGCTGGAGCCGGGATTACTTCATCCTGTGCAGGAGCCGGGATTACTTCACCCTGTGCAGGAGCCGGGATTACTGCATCCTGTGCAGGAGCCGGAATACCCTTAGCTATCGACGGGCTTTCCATACCCAGGCTTTTCTTGGCTGCAATTACACGCAGGGCGCCCGGCCACATCTTGATCGTTACGGTACCTTTGCCCAGATCGATCCCATCCGCCATTACTTTCAGCTCGGGGGAAGATTTCACCTTGAGCTTGCGCGCCTGGTAGCGTTGGACCTTTCCATTACCTGAATAGCTTCCATCTATCATTTTGGCATAATATCCAACCAGTTCGGCTTTGCTAAAGTCCTGAAAAACCGAGATATCCAGAAGACCATCCTTTGAGGAAGGATTTGGAGCTACTAGGAATTTTTTTCCGAAAACAAGGGTATTCGAAACCATCACTAACATGGTCTCAACCGCAATTATGGTCTCGTCGTCCAAATTTAGAAAAACCTTTGACTTAGTTTCCTCTTGGAGGCTGGATAATTCTCCGCCAACAGCCTTAGTTTCCGCTTGAATGGGGCTCGATGCGGCGGACGTTGTGCCGGATAATTCTCCGCCAATGGCTTTGGTCTCGGCGGGATAAATGGCTGATGACAGTCCAACACTGACCATCTCGAAGAAAGAGAACCTTTTTCCCTTACCGGTTTTAACCTGGCCTACATCCAGTTTGCAGGTTTTATCCGAGGCAATCAGGGCACAGGCTTCTTCAAGGTTTAGGGGGATATCCAGGCTTTTGGCAATATTGTTTTCCACCCCGGCTGGGACAATACCCAGGCGAGCTTTACTGCCAACCATCCCGCGCATAACGGCTTCTACTGTTCCATCACCTCCCATGGCAACCACGATCTTATATCCATCCTTAATAGCTTTTTTGGCAAGCGGAGTGGCTTTTGTTTTTGGTTTGGCTTGGACCACATCTGCTTTAAGCCCATTCTTCTTCAGGTAGCCGGTAACCAGTTTTAAGTTCTTGCCTGCTTCTGAGGCATTCCCGGCACCCGGATTGACAATCAATTTGATACGGATGGTCTTAACCTTTTTTGACATTCTGTCTCCTCTTTTTTTGGAAATAGATCTCAATTAGTGTGTAAGCCGCGCCGGTCCAGGCAATCCCGAGTGCATAGCCGGAGAGCACATCGGTCAAATAATGAGCGGCTGTAAAGACCCGTGTAAAGCCCACAAAAAGCATGATTAGTATTGCAAAAGCAATCACAAAGCCCTTCCCAAAGGCAGACCGCATTTTCGGGACCAGCAAGTAAGCCATTAGCCCAAAGAAAGTAACCACAGAAAGGGCATGCCCGCTAGGAAACCCCGGGATCTTCAAGATGATCCAGATCTGGGTTGGCGGCCGCAGGCGGCCGATCAAATTCGAGAGGGACCAAAAGAGCAAGGTTGTTCCTATATTGCCGATGACCAGCATCGCCAATTCCTGCCAGTATCGTTTGGCGATGAAGTAAATACCGAAAATTAGCCCGAGTAAGATAATTCCCCAGGCTCCCAGGTAATAACCAGCATCCATGATCGGTCTCAGGATTGCCGGGTTCTTCAAAGCAATAGCCGGCAAAGTAGTTGCCAGCGCTTTATCCCATTGCAGAAGAGGACCCTGAACCAGCAGGTTTAAGAAAAGAGCGCCAAACGTCAGCCCCCCGAAAATGAACATTAGCAAACCGATCCTCGGCTGCTTCGCCAAAAGGCCTGGTGAGCGCAAACCCGTTGAATCGTTTTTCTGTAATTGTTGATTTTGAATAGGTGTTGCCATCAATTTATTGGTAGTCATCAAACTATACCTACGACCTAGCTCTTGGAATGGAACCAAACTTTGCTCAAAGAGGGATAAAACCCAAACCGGTTTGGATGGATTTATTCTTTTTCGATATTCTGACTCCTTCTTTTTTGGAAATAGACTTCAACTAGTGTAAAAGCCGCGCCGGACCAGGCGATCCCGATTGCATAGCCAGCCAGGACATCGGTCAAATAATGAGCAGCAGTGAAAACCCGGGTAAAGCCAATAAATAGCATTATGAGGATCGCCACGACAACTACAAAGACTTTCCCCAAAGCTGACCGCATTCCAGGAGCCAGCAGGTAAGCCAGAAACCCAAAGAACACGACAGCCGCAAATGTGTGCCCACTTGGAAACCCCGGGATCTTCAAGATGATCCAGATCTGAGTTGGCGGCCGGATGCGGCCGACCAAGTTCGAGATAGCCAAAAAGAGCAATGTTTCACCAGCCATGCCAATCACCAGCATTGTCAATTCCTGCCAATATCGTTTGGCAATAAAGTAAACACCAAACATTAATGCCAGGATGATTACTCCCCAGCCTCCAAGGTAATATCCTGCGTCCATGATTGGTTTCAGGGTTGCCGTGTTCTGCAAGCCAATGGCTGGCAAAGTTGTTGCCAGTGCTTTATCCCATTGCAATAAAGGACCCTGGGACACCAGGTTATAGAAGAGCGCACCAAATACCAGTCCGCCGAAAATGAACATGAGCCAGCCGATCATGGGCCGCTTCGCAAACTTACCAGGAGAGTGAATGCCGGTAATATTGTTTTGGCGCAATTTAATATCTTGAACGGGGGATGTCACCATTTTATTAGTGGTCATATAAAGATCCTTCCCAATTATCTTTTAAACCTGAACCAAATTGCGCCCAACAAAGAATAGAATCCAAACGCTACGAGTCCCACAGCAATGATACCCAACAGCCAGATGCCATATGGCTGATGGAGCAGGGTTGCGAGAGCCGCATCCATGCCCACCGGCTGGCTGGGATTGGAATTGTATGCCGCCAGGAATATTAATCCACCCACCAAAGCAAAGACCACCCCGCGAGCTACTGTTCCAAAACGCCCAACATCCGTAACCAGTTTTGCTTCCTTCGGAGTCAGGTCATAGGTTTGGAATTGTTTCTCGAAACCGGCTTTGATTCCCAGCATAATCTGGTACAGACCAACTACGACAACGATCAGACCAACCAACGCAATCGCCCAGCGGCCCATTGGCATGGCCATGACCGAAGCAAGCAGCTTGGCAGGTGATCCACTGGCCGATTGTGAGGCGCCATTAATAAAGCCGTAAGTTGTATATGCCAGGAAAGCATATCCCACGGCACTGGCTAAATATCCAATGCGGGTGAGTATGCCTTTCGTATCGGAACCCTTATGGAGCGGATCCCATATGGCTCGCACCAAACCCCACACGGAATATGCCAGGATCCCAATCAAAACGACCCACAACAAGATCATCCCTGCCGGTTGTTTACCAATTGCGGCAATTGCATCCTGCGGGCTTGCCAGCGCGCCACCTTTTCCAAGTGCAACCTGGACTGCTAATATACCCATGACGATGTAAATTACTCCACGTACACCATACCCCAAGCGGGTCAAAACCTCCATCACTGGACTGAACGCAGCATTATGGGCTGAATTTTTAACACCGGTCATTGCGCTCATAAAATACTCTCCTTTTTACCGATTTTGCAACAAATTAGCGGAAGGACTGGATCTGGTTGATATGTGACTTTTTTACCTTTTTGGGTGATACCAAAGTCTCCAAGTCAGGTGATATACGACCGAAGGTCATATCCAAGAATCTGCAAATAGATGATTATTTTACCATTAACCATCTTACAGTCATTACTCCCCTGACGCTCCTACGGCAGGAAAGTATTATTCTCCGCCACTTGGGGGAGGTATTATAGTAATTGGGCAGTCCTGGGACGTAATCGGCTTACACTCGGTTTGGAAGCCCACAGGTTATTTCGTCAGAAATTGCCAATTTTACGATATCACCTGGTCTTCACCCGTGGTGTGGTCAAGTTGATTCGGGTAAAGATTACCGTTATACTAACAGGATTATGATTAAACTTGTTAGAGTAGCCCGCCTTCAATTCTTAATCGTGAGTTTAGCAATATTTGTATTTGGTGACTTGTGGGCTGTTTTATTGGGGGCCAAATTCTCAGCGATACGGCTTTTTTTTGGCTACCTTGTCATTTTGCCCGCTCAGTTATCCGTCCATTTTAGCAATGACTACTTTGATGTAACATCAGACAAGCCTGACGGGGGAACACTGATAAGCGGAGGCGGTGGTGTCCTAATTGAACATCCAGAATTAAGAAAGCCCGCTTTGTGGATCGCAATCACGCTTACTTTGGTTTCCATTGGGGTTGGTATCGCATTTATGTGGACATATTCCTACCCATTTTGGATGATAGGATTTGTCCTATTGGGTAATCTGGCAGGTTGGTCCTATTCAGCTCCTCCCATAAGTCTTTCCCAGCGAGGTTGGGGAGAATTATGTTATACCTTTATCTCAGGATTGCTCATCCCGGGGATGGGGTATCTGGTTACTCGAGGCGCTCTTGATCTGAACGGGGTATTTTTCGCAATTCCGCTCACTCTATATGGGTTGGTGAGTATCCTTAGTGTTGAGATACCCGATATGGAAGATGATCGAGTGAGCAGCAAGAAAACCTGGGTTGCTCAAAAGGGGCGCAAATTTGGGTTTACCTTAATCGGATGGCTGTTACTTGCGGCGACGACATATTTCTTCATTTTTCCAATATTCAATAAACACCATATTCCGCTAGACCTGCGCGTGTTAGGGTTTTTATCTTTTCTACCCTTGGGGGCCGGGATATTTGGCATGGTAAAGAGAACCAACACCAGGGAACCCGCTACCAGGATTGCCACATGGATCGTTATATTACTGGCCGTCTTCTCAATATTAGTTGATAGCTACCTGCTCTGGATGGCGGGTCACTAGGAATGGGTTTTTCCTTCAATTCTAAAAAACGGGATTCTGCGCCTGTCATGCAATACGAAATTGCCGCCCCGAAACACCTTATTGCGGTTGGAAGCAGCCAAAATCCAATAAATGGCCGCCCCTTGGGTGAATTGGTTTTCAGCGGTCATTCTTATGAGCATTTTTCATAAGCCAATCCTGGACATCAAAAGGATGTTCAGACAAAGGTTTCTTGCGGGGATAATTCCCATCAGGCTGCATGATACGCGCGTGTAAATTATCCTTAAAATAATTCTCCAAAACATCCTGGTGGAGATAGCGCACGTGGACCGGATCATCGACCGGGAACATGATCTCTACGCGACGATCCAGATTACGCGGCATTAAATCGGCGCTGCTGAGATAGACCTCTTCGTTGCCATTATTGAGGAAATAGTAAACGCGGCTGTGTTCGAGGAAACGGCCGACAATGCTGATAACCCGGATCCTGTCGCTTAAGCCTTTGACGCCTGCCTGTAAACAACAAATGCCGCGCACCAGCAGATCCACTTTTACGCCCGCACCTGAGGCCTCGTACAGCAATTTGATCAAGTCTGGATCAACCAGGGAATTAGTCTTTAAGATCAGGTGTGCTTTCTTTCCATCCTTTGCGTTTTCTATCTCACGCCGGATCAGTGCTTCCAGTTTTTTCCTTAGATTTACCGGTGAGACAAATAATTTTTTATAATCCTGTTTTGCGGAATACCCGGTCAAATAATTGAACAGGTCTGTGGCGTCTTCACCGATTGCCTCGTCACAGGTGAACATGCCGATGTCTTCATAAATGGCGGAGGTTACTGCATTATAGTTTCCGGTGGAAAGATGGATATAACGGCGAATGCCTTCCCCTTCCTGGCGGACAACCATGATGAGTTTGCAGTGAGTCTTGAGGCCATCCAAGCCGTAAACAACATGAACGCCGGCATGTTCCAACATGCGCGCCCAGCCGATGTTGCTCTCTTCGTCGAAGCGAGCTTTAAGTTCCATTAATACAGCCACTTCTTTGCCCCGGCCCGAGGCTTCCAACAGTGCCTCAACCACTCCCGCGTTTTTTCCGATGCGATAGATCGTCTGCTTGATGGCCAAGACCTGCGGATCGCGCGCGGCGGCGTAAAGAAAATCAACAACCGGGTTAAACGAGTCGTATGGTTGGTGGAGAAGAATATTCTTCTGGCTGATCGCTTCAAAAATACCGCTTATCGCGCTCGAGGACTGAAAAGCCTTGGGGACGAAAGCCTTATAAGATGGAAACTTTAGATCGTCCCGTTCGACATTGGTGAATAACTGCCACAACTTCCCCAATCCAAGCGGGGCAGGCAAAACATATACATCATTCGAATTAATCTCCAGGTTTTCGATCAGGAGATTGCTGACATCCTCCGGCATCGATTCATTTATGGCAACTTGGACAACCGACCCAAATTTCCGCTTGAGGATGCTTTGCTGCATTGTTTGTAGAAGGTCATCTGCCTCGATTTCCTGAATCTCCATATCCGCATCGCGGATGATGCGGAACGGGTGCGCTTCGACAACTTTCATTCCGGGGAAGAGAGAAGAAATGTTGGCGGCGATGACTTGTTCAAGCCAGACAAAATAGTGATGATAGGGAACGGTCCCGTTTTTGCGCACACTTCCCGATGATCTTTTAATTGGCAACAAGCGCGGCAGCGTATCTGGTACCTTTAAGCGTGCGAACTTGTATTTCCCTTTTTTATCTTTGAGCACCACCGCAAGATTCAAGCTGAGGTTCGAAATATGCGGAAATGGATGGCCAGGGTCAAACGCCAGCGGCGTCAGCACCGGGTAAATTACTTCCCTAAAATAATCGTTCACTCTTTTCTTCTGGGACTCACTCAGTTTGTTGTAATCCAAAAGATGGATGCCGGATTTATCAAGAGCGGGCCTGATCTTTTTATTGAAATAATACAATGCCTCTTCATACAACTCAAGTGCTAGCTTGCGTATTGCAGCCAGGGCCTCGGTGGGATTGAGACCGTCAGGGAAAATTTCCAGGATGTGAGCCTCCACCTGCTTGCGGATGCCGGAAACACGCACCATGAAGAACTCGTCCATATTGGTACCGAATATGGAAAGAAATTTAACGCGCTCCAATAACGGGTTGCTTTCATTCTGCGCTTCTTCGAGGACACGACGCTGAAATTCAAGAAGACTGATCTCGCGGTTAATAAATTGGACTTGGGCTGTTTTATCTGTAGACATATGAATCAGCCTTTCAATAATAATTTTGGAGGGAGCAGCCATTCAAGCGCAGCGCGCCTTTCCATTCGGAGGTCGTCTGTCGAAAGGCAGCACACACCGCCTTTCTTAATGTTGATTGCAAGGTCAAGATTGGCCGCCGCCAGAAAGCTAATCAGTAAACCAAGGCAAGGTTCATGACCAACGATGAGAAGTTCATCCGCCAGGTAGTTCTCCACAACCGCGTTAACGATCGTATCAGCAGTTCCAGCAGGCTGGAGAAGATCTGAAAGTATGATGTGCTTCTGAAGGTCGAATTCCTTTGCCACAATGGAAGCAGTCTGTTGCGCACGCACATACGGACTAGATAGGATCAGATCGGGGTTAATCGCCAGTTTCTTAAGCTTGCGGGCGATTTGTTCGATTTTTTCCCGACCATCGTCGGTCAATGGGCGTTGCCGGTCCTCTTCTAAGCTCGGATCGTTAGGCTCACTGGCAATCCCATGCCGCATGATATAGATCATCATTGGGCATTCTCCCAGGGGAAGGGGTGGTCAGGCGCGTCACGCCAGAAATGGTTCAAATCATGCATATCTACCAGGTACTCTGTAATTGCGTCTGTATGACGCTGTTTAAAGAAACTGAATGCTGGTTCCGGATCGAAGGTGGATTCGGATGACGCAAAGTTTGCCAGGATCACTAAAAGGATCTCGATATCCTGTATCCTGCCCATGGCACCCTGATAGTCCTTCATGTGTTTCAAATTTACCTGCGGAAAATTTCCGAGGGTTGGATGGATCATTTCCAACAGGTAGCGAAATTTCTTAAATGCCAGACGAACGCTGTGTATAGTGGCTGCTTCAAAAGGACGAACCCAACTGACCCTTTGCAGGGTAATAAGGAATGCTTCATCGACCGTATGGAGCATGCGAACCGTAATGTTTTCCATTTCCTCAGGGTTGAAAATTTCACTTTTCTTGACAATCCGTTTGATGGATTCGCCAGGTTTGATCTGTCTAAATTTCTTTTTAATAGACCGCAACAATCGTTTTTCAGTTTTTTGCAGGAATTCCTGGAACGAAAGAAGGTTGGGGATTTCTTGAATGGTACCTGAAATCTCAGTCAGTACAACCTGTGTATCGCGCAGGCCGTCAAAACCGTCCAGTTGGTCTTTGATGGCATATCGGATATTTTTCAGGTTTGCACCCAGGTTGAGCCTGTCCAGCAGTTGGACGAGGGCGAGGATGCGCCGCGTTGCGATACGTACGCCGCGAATGGCATCGCTCGAAAATTCGTACCGGCAAAGCTCGCATTCGGATTTGTATTTGACCCAGTTCTGATCAATTAAATCCATTAGAAGCTGGGGAACATTAATGAGTTTATTGGAATCTTGAGTTGGAGCTTGTAGCCTCATTGCATTAACCTGTGTCAAGAGTTACGCCGAAGACTTCCTGAAAAAGTTCCTTGCGTTTTTCGATCGTCCATTTCTCCAGCATCATATCATCGGATAATTTCAACTGCCATCCTTTTTTATCACGCTTCAAGGTAACGTGCGATATGCGGCTAGTATGGCTTATATCCAAACTGTCAGCGAGTCGCAGAAGGGCAGCAAGTTTCATTACTATCTGGCGGTCTTTTTGCAGCATGGATTTAAAACTTTCTTCGTCCAGGGAGGGGGTTTTACCGCGATGAGACCTGACAAGGTTGGCGACAATATTCTGTTCGCGTTCACTTAAACCAATGAGATGGTTGGCCATCAACAAATATTGTCCGTGTTTGTCATGGTCAATGTTATTTATGAAATGACCGAGGTCGTGCAAAAGTGCTCCAACTTCCAGGAGCAGGAGATTGTTTTTATCAAGATTATGGAGAGAGGTTGACTGAAGAAATAACTCCGCGGCCAGCTTTGAGGTGAGCAACGCATGCTCTTCATCAAATTGGTACTTGCGGCCCAGGTGAAGGGTGGATTCCAGCACCTGTTCCCTCCGTTCCGGGCGGGGCGTGCGTGATAATTCTTTGGCGATGTCCAGCAGGATGCCATCTTTTAAGCCCACATTGGGGATGGCGATCTGTTTCACATGTGCCTGGTTTGCAATGAGATGCAATACAATGGCAGCTGCCAGGATCACGTCAGCACGGTCGGGGCGAAGCTTGAATTCATAGATGCGATCTTCTATGCTCATTGCGCTCAAGCGATCGATCAATTTGGCAAGTTCGTTCAGGGTGATAAAGCGGTCGCTCTCAGTCTTGAATAATTTTTGACGCAGGCGCCCGATTTCCTCCACATTTCCGCCGGTTCCCACGCATACTGATATTTTTTCATCACCGATTTCCCGCTCAATCTGCCGGCGGGCTGGTTCAGCATATTCGGTTACGAGCTGGCTGAAGGTCTGCTCTGGGCTGCCTTCCTTCTCCAATATTTTCAGAAGACGGACTGCCCCCATGTTAAAGCTGCCAGTGAAAATAATATTATTCCCAGTCGATATTGTCACTTCCACACTTCCACCCCCGATATCCATCAGCAGTGTGCGTTTGTTTGTGATATCCAATGTTTGAGCTACTGCCAAGTGGATCAGGCGAGCTTCCTCATCGCTGTCAATGATGTCCACTTTGATCCCACTCAGGCGAAAAATGCGATCAACCAAAATATTACCGTTACCCGCCTCGCGCATGGCGCTGGTCGCAATTGCTCGCATGCGAAAAACATCGAAATCCTTCGCGACGCGCTGGAATCGGCGGAATGCATCCTCAGTGTGCTGCATGGAGGTTTCTTCGAGCGTCCCACCAGTAAAAACGTCCTGTCCCAGCCGCACTGGGATGCGGATGTTTTCAATGGCTTTTACCGCCCAAGAATCATCGACTTCCCCTACAGTCATCCGGAGTGCATTTGAGCCGACATCTATTGCCGCGATGTTTAACATTGTTTAAACCTAATTTCCTTTGAGCTTCTCCTCTACAGCCTGTTCAGCGCTTTGAAAAGGGGGAGCAAAGGCGATAAGCTTATAAATTGGACTGAATATGGATACCCTCTCGATCCTAATACACTGTACAAGACCAAGCGGAAGGGTATGCCGGTCCTGAAGTAAAACTATCTCATTTCGAATTAATATTCAAACGTCTGCACACACAAAATGAAGTGCCTGACTAAATCTTATATCAAACACTCCCCAACCACATCCGTCGGCTGGGGAGTGTTTGTCTCCGCCACTTGGGGGACATATCAATTTGGACTGGAAACCTATATTTAAATAGCCACCATTATCAAAAAACGCAGCACCAGTCGGATCTAAGGGTCATTTTGTCCAATTAGACATATTCCAGTCCAATTAACCCGTATGGAAAGGGTATTTCCAGTCAAAGCGGTCAGTCACAAGAACTTGGAATTATCAGGACAGAGTTGATATTTAGGCATTAATTTATCCAAATTCAAACTACCAGGCGGTTAAAGAATGAGCGATAGTGCTGCAAAGCCTTACGGAGATCTTCAGTGGATACATCCATCCCCTTATTCCACTGGCTTTCCAGAGAGCTATGTTCGCTTGTAAACATTTGAGTGATTTTTTCGACCACTTCAGATACCGGCGCATCTGCCTGCTGGACCGCAGAACGTGGTTCGTCTACAAACTTGCCCTGGATCTCATTCCAGCGTGTACGAAGGTGCTCTGAATCCTCACGACTCAGCAAGGTTGCCGGTGAACCGGTGGTTGCTCCAGTAGGGGCTTCAAGGATTTTCTCTTCAGACATAGGGGTTTCGTGGATAATTGTCTCGCTTGTAGGACCAACTACAGTTGCAATACTTGACATTGGCGTCTCGTGAATAAGAGCCGCATCCACCGGACCTTTGTCGGATATAGGATCGAAATTAACTATTGGGTAGTTCACGTCTGGATCGTTCGTTTCAAACTTATCTGAGGTATTAAGAGGTTCTCCAAATTTCTGTGTGTTCATCTTTATTTCCTTTCAGGAATCAGGGTTTCATCTTTGAGGAGTTCATCGAACAGAGACCGATAATAGATCAATGCCTGTCTTAATTCTTCGGTATTTGCTGAGTGCTGCTCATTCTTTATCGCTATCTCTCGCGCCGCACGGTAATTACTCACCAAAGTTGGATAATTTACCGAGACATCGGCTGCCCGCTGGTTAAAATCAGATACGGGATAGGCACGCACCTTCATCACCTCCATGATCAGGTGGTCGGCCTCCACCGTCGCCTGCCCGGGCTGATCGACAAACTTAGCCTGGATGGCTGTCCATTCAGCCTGATAGCGCTCGCGTTCGCTCAAAGACAGGGGACGAATATTCATCGTGTCTACATGCTTCTGCCGTTGATTCAACTCTGCCTGGGCTTTTTTCTCGCTGCCTCCAGTCTTTACCGCGCGGCCATACTCAGGTCCAAATTTAATTTGGAATTGCTGGGAACGTTTCTTGGGGAAAAAAACCAGCGCCAATATAACCCCTAAAACCACCAAGACTACAACAACAATGATGATGATATAAGTTGTACTCATCGGATTGCTCCTTTTACTTGGTTTGCGGAAATTTCCAAATTTAGATTTTCATCCACCCTGACATTATATGGTTCTCACCTTCGAGGCACATCCTCCGCAGGGGAGTATTTACCTCCGCCGGTTGGGGGATGCTTGGCGGAGGCTTCAAGACGATTAGCCGGTTACTCAGCATCAGGGAAACAAATACAGTAATTCTTATTGTGAACTTTAAACAATAATTCCCTCATGGAATTAATGGGTAAATTTCAACTGTCCAACGAAAATATGGTTTTATTCTAATCAAATACAAAAAAATGGACCCGGCAAGACTCGGACCTGCCTCTAAGCGTTTAATAGTCATTTGCGTTTTATCCTTAATCCTTTATATTAATTTGAACTCAAATCTACGGCAGCAACTTTAGGATAAAATAGAACATTGCATATATAAAACGTTTGATATTAAAAATACCCAATTTCCTTCAATCGATCTTTTCTTGTCTGCTTGTGAACCGCCGGGGGTCCGCTAAATAGGTATTAATGCCCCCGTCACTTTGTTGAATAAAGTAAAGAGGTTTTTATCGGTCAATCCCATACTAAATGAATCATCATAGCGAATGACCGGGTATGGGGAGTGCCCGTGAGTGGGTTCAGCACGGCAGGTCCAATTTGGAAGCGCATCCTGCGCTTCGGTGTAAAGGTAATCGGCATCCTGGCCTTCGATTTGGGATGGGATGTGCTCTTTGGATTAATTGCACCAGGTGGAGAAGCCGTTTTTCCATTAATACTTCGTTACATTCGCTATACATTGGTCGGGGTCTGGGTTTCTGCCAGCGCACCGTGGGTTTTAGTGAAACTGAAATTAGCCAGGAAGGCAGCCTGAGACTTTGCGGTTGCCATACAAAATGCCCCGCAGGTTTTTGGCTCTGATATAATCATCCCGCCATGGGTGCGAAACTAGAACTCGGCTCATTGCTTCATAATCGCTACCATATTGTTGAAATACTCGGCCAGGGGGGCATGGGATCGGTGTACCGCGCCGTGGACGAGAACCTGGGCGTTGATGTCGCTGTAAAAGAAAATCTATTCACAACTGAAGATTACGCCCGGCAGTTTAGGCTGGAAGCAGTCATCTTGGCAAACCTGCGTCACGCCCACCTGCCGCGCGTGACCGATCATTTCGTGATCGCTGAACAAGGCCAGTACCTGATCATGGATTATATTGATGGGGAAGACCTGCGCGACCGCATGGAACGAACCGGCCCAATTTCCGAAGAAGAAGCCATCCTGATCGGCGCGGCAATGTGCGACGCTCTTCAGTATTTACACACCCGTAATCCTTCCATTATTCACCGCGACCTCAAACCCGGTAATGTTCGCATCTCCAAGGATGGACACATCTACCTGGTGGATTTCGGTCTGGCTAAACTGGTCAAAGCTGGGCAGGCCACTACAACCGGGGCGCGTGCCATGACCCCCGGGTATTCCCCGCCCGAACAATACGGCACAGCCCGCACCGGTCCCCGTACAGATATTTATTCCCTTGGCGCGACGCTGTACGCGGCCTTGACCGGTACCATCCCCGAAGACGGCCTGGCGCGAGCCGTGGACAACGTCGAACTGGTCCCTCTCCGTGAGTACAATCCCAAGGTCTCGCGCAAACTGGCAGCCGCGATCGAAAAAGCCATGGCTGTCCATCCCGAAGACCGGTTCCAGTCCGCACAGGAATTCGGGCAGGCATTATTGAACTCCAAAAGTAATACCCAGCGACAGGATGGAGAGATTGTGATCGCCCCGCCGCCGCAGTTCCCGGGGTCTGAAGATAACGGGAAGCTTGCCCAGGAAATTCCAGATGACATCGGGAATGGTCCAACCCCGCCTCCCCCGTCCAAGTCCCCCAGGAAACCCCACAGGGCTCGTTGGTGGGTTTTCCTTTCCTTTTTCTTGTTAACCATTGTTATTGTGCTTGGTTCCATCCTCATCTTTTGGTCGCCGATCACGAAGGCACTCCTGGGCAACCTAATTACCTCAACCCCCACCTCATCGGTCGCATTAGCTATTGATACGCCTGCTGCCCAGGTTGAAACCAGCCTGCAGCCATCAGCAACGCAAAGCAAACCAACCTCCCTTTCACCCTCCTCGACATTTACCAGGACGTTGCTGCCGAGCTTGACCACATTCCAGACGCCCACACCGACAAAGACACCGGCAGCAACTGCCACCTCCCTGGGCGGAGGCTTTAGCCAGCTTGCATACGTCTCAGATCATACCGGGATGCCACAAATTTTCATCATGAATTCCGACGGCAGCAATCCCCTGCAGATAACAAACCTGACCTTTGGCGCCTGCCAGCCCTCCTGGTCACCGGACGGGGAGCGCCTGGTTTTCACTTCCCCATGTTCACAACGCCAGGACGATTATCCGGGAGCAAATTTATACATTATCAATTCCGACGGCAGCAACTTGACTCTACTGGAGACCGGGGCGGAAGGAAATTTCGACCCAGCCTGGTCACCTGACGGGACACGCATCGCCTTCACATCCCTGCGTGACGGATCACGTCAAATCTATGTTCTTACCCTGGGAAACAACCAGGTTACCCGCCTTACCGGTGTTTCCCGCGATGTTCGCCTGCCAGACTGGTCGATGCAGCCAGCCTGGTCAGCTAGTGGTACGCAGATCGTCTTCACTGGTCACGGCCTTCTTACAGATTCCCTGCAAATATGGGAAATGAGCGATGCCGGTCTCGGTCAATCATTTCTCATCCATAGGGGAGCGGACCTGTGGAATTCCCTTCCGGACTGGTCGCCTGACGGCAAAACCATCCTGTTTAGTGAGACCATGGGTGCCCAGGAACTTGGCTGGCTGATGCATTTTGATAGCGCAACATTAAGTGTCGATCACCTTAGAACAGGTGCAAGCGGCACTCATGGCGATTACTCACCCGACGGAGCGTGGGTTGCATACGAAAGCAAGGATAATGAAGATACAAACCGCCAGGATTTCGATATTTACCTGGTCAAATCGGATGGGACAGGAGCCATTGTCCGCCTGACGAACGCCCTGACCATGGAGTTCGATCCCGCCTGGCGGCCGATTATCGCACCATAATAAAAACCTTGATATCTTAAAATTCCCCGGGATTCGCCTTGGGGAATTTTTTTATGGAGTGTCTGTCGGGGATGGTGACGGAGAGGGCGTCTCGGATGGGATCAGCGTCTCGGATGGGATCAGCGTCACGGTTGGAATTTCCGTTGGAGTAGGAGTGAGAGACGGTGTTAGCGTGGGTGTCTCGGTTGGGGTTGGGGTCGGAGTGGGTGTAGGCAGATTCAAATTAAGGTGGATAATTTTTTCAGCATAGGTATTGCCATCCCCCTGCATGAACAGACGCATGGTCACCTGTCCGTTGGGGATTCCAGTAAGGTTCCAGGTGTAAACGTTGGTCGGATTCTGAACAGGAATAAATATATCGCCAAACAAAGTGGGCAAGTTTCCAGAATCACTTCCTGGACCCCCTTCCAACCGCCAGGAGAGGAATCCACTGGTTGCGTTGGCAACGACGCTGATATCCAACAAATTTTGAGAAATTGTTTGTCCATCCGCCAGACCGATAAAATTCAAGTTCGGTCGCGGGTCAGTGGCAGCGCATTTTCGATCGGGGACAAAGAAAATATTATCGAAGCCCATATCGCGTGCCCACTGCTGCCCTAGTGGTTCCTGGTAGATCCAATTACGTGCCCATTGCTCAACGACATTGATCGCCAAATGTTCTTTTATAAAGGCGTCCGTGCATTCGGGGGAAGCCTCCAGGTTGGTCCAGGTGTCCACCTGGACATTGCGCCAAAGGTCATCCTCAGGAGGCAGGGGAGGTTGCCCTGCAACGAAATACTCCTCGCGCACGCTGGGGCACCACTGGGAAGGCTGTGTACCCGAAACGGTACAGATCGTGTGTTCCTCAATTCCTGCCGGGCGCACGAAAGGCGCCGGGTTTCCAGCGGTGAGACGGTTGATGGCATAAGTCATGAATTCGGCCCAGATCGGCCCTGCACCGGTTATCCCGGTGGTATTTTCCATCGGAGTAAAGTCGGCATTTCCTACCCAGACACCCACTGCCAGGTCGGGGGTATAACCAAGCGTCCAGTTATCGCGCGAGTCGTTCGAGGTACCGGTCTTGGCCGCCACCTGGAAAGGCAGGTTGATTATCGAATTAGGACCGAAAACAGGCAAACGTGCAGAATTATCGGAGAGAATGGAAGACATCAGGAAAGCGTGTTCCGGACTGATAACCTGGTCACCAGCCGGGGGCTGGTACTGGTAGACCACGTTACCCTGGAAATCCACGATCTTCGAGATCGCGAAAGGTGGCATACGAAGTCCGCTATTGGCGATGACGGCGTAGCCGCCGGTCATCTCCAACAGGCTGACCTCACCGCCGCCCAGGGTAAGTGACAGGCCGTAGTCAGCCCGGGTAAGGCTGGTAATGCCCATGCGCTCGGCCATTCCAATCAAGCCGTCTTTCTGGGGAGTGGATTGGTCATCGTAGACACCAATAAACTGAAGAGTCTTGACCGCTGGAACGTTGTACGAGTTTGCCAGCGCCGTCCGGACAGTGACCGGGCCGTGGAATTTGTGGTCAAAATTGTTCGGTATATAAGGTGGATTCGGGTCATTGGGCAGCCCGGACGGAGGGAATTCCGAAGGCACATCCCAAATCAGTGTGGCAGGGGTCCAGCCCTTTTCAAAAGCCGCCAGGTACGTAAAGGGCTTGATGGACGAACCAGGTTGTCGCGTAGGACTGACTGCCATATTAATTTGCCCGGCATTGGCATCATTGAAGAAATCGGGTGAACCGACCATTGCCAGGATTTCGCCTGTCGAAGGTTTGATTGCCACCAGTGCCCCGTCTGTGACGTGTTTGTCTGCCAGGGCCGCCACCTGGGTGGTAACGGATTGCTGGGCGGCATTTTCCAGGTCCGGGTCGAGTGTGGTGTAAACGGTAAAACCGGACCTGTAAATTGTCTGCGGGTCAAATTGATCTTCGAGAAGGGTGCGAATGTACTGGACCCAGTGGGGGTAACGCATGACAGTTGTGGGGGGAGAAAAGGTCAGGTTTTGGATATACTGGATGGCTGCCGCAGCGGCAGGTCCATCAACGCAGACAGGGTCGGGGGCATTGCTGACATGAATGCAGTGTCGTTCGATGCTCAAAGAAAGCATTCCCATGACTACGTTTTGGTACCGGACCATGGTGACATCCCGGTTTGTGTAAATGTCATACACCGAGGGAGCCTGCGGGAGACCAGCCAGGAAAGCTGCTTCTGCGAGGGTTAATTGGCCGGCTGACTTGTTAAAATAGGTCTCGGCGGCAGCTTCCACACCGTAAGCGAGGTTGCCGTAATAGATTTCATTCAGGTAGAGTTCGAGGATTTCGTCTTTACTATAGCGGCGTTCAATTTCTGAGGACAGGATGGCTTCACGCACTTTTCGCATGTAAGATCTTTGACCGCGTTCTTCGGGCGTAAAGAGCAAGGCCCGCGCCAATTGTTGAGTTATAGTGGACGCACCGGAGACGGTCTCGCCGCTGGTAATGTTCTGCCAGAAAGCGCGCAGGATGGCAAGCGGGTCGAACCCGCCGTGCGTATAAAAGTCCTTATCTTCGGTCGAGATCGTTGCCGCCACCAGCAGGGGGGATATCGCATTCAATGGCACGTATGTACGCCGGCCGGCATTTGGATCATTAATTTCATATAAAATATCCCCGTTTCGATCAAGGATACGGGTTGTTTCGAACTGCGAAGCACGCTGCTTTAAATCACTTACGCTGGGAAGACTGGCAGCAATGGAATAATACTCATACATGCCGACCGCGGTCATGACCAGTCCGACAGCCACAAGTATAAAAATACTGATAATCAGCCCGCGCAACAAACAACCGCCAGCTCTTGCCCTATTGAAAGGCTGGCGGACAGGGACCGGTGGGACTCTCGGGACAGTTTTTGGCCGGCGGGCAGTGGGAGTTGGCGTATGCTCATATGCAGCCTGCCTTACATGAGTCGCCCCCATGTCGATCTCTTCCACGTGACGCGGTAACGGCATGCCGTTCTCGTCCACCGCGGGGTGACGGACGGGGCGTGTTCCGCTGCCGGGAGTGTATTCTTCGGCAGGCGGTTCGGCTTGTGTCTCACCTTCCGGATCCACCAAACGGTGGAATTTATCACGTGGTTCTTCGGGTTTTGGCATGGTAAATCACAGTATTTGGATAATTCTAGCACAAAACCTTTGACGCTCGGTGAAAACGACCGTATACTTGCGTGATGCGTGACTGGACCCTCGGCCCCGGTGACCCACTTGCCCTTACCCTGGTCGCAGATTTTCGCTTTTGCATCCCCGATTACGTCAACGATCATATCTGGGAACTCGAAACCGGCGGCGGTGATCCGCCGGCGTTAGCCCTATATACCACCTATGGGTTGCGCGCCCGCAGGATGCGAATTTTCCCGCGCTTCACAATAGGCAGCCAGTCAATTTCGGATCCGGCTGCATTTTTTCTTCCACCGCGCCTGCGTTCTTTCTACCCAAATTTCCTATCACTCGATTTTTCTCCTTTCTCCAAGCTTGAAGTGATAGCAGAATACTGGACACCCGATTCGCACGCTACTGCGGGGCGATTCACGGTGACCAACCGTGGTGAGGAAACGACAAACCTCCTGCTTGAACTGTGCGGACAACTTACTCCCCTGGAAGGACAGAGCCTTGCACCGCTATCCCTGCAATCGGTAAATATACTGGCTGGTCACTGCGCTGACCTCGCGCCGGTCATCTTCCTAACCGGGGGACCTCAGCCCGGACCGGGGCCATATCCCTCCCTCGCGCTTGTCCTGGCACTGTCTGGAGGAGGCACGCGCATGCTTACCTGGGTACAAGCTGCCCTCACAACCCCGACTGAATCATTCGATCATGCCCGGAAAATTGCAGCCCGACACTGGGAGGCCGAACGTGCAAAGATCGAAAATGTCAATTCCTCCCAAACCATTGATGTAATCACCGGCGACCCCGAGTGGGACGCCGCCTTCGCCCTGTGTCAAAAGACCGCCTTCGGACTGTTTTTTGGCTCAAGCCAGCATCTCCCCTATCCAAGCTTTATGCTCACCCGCCAACCGGACCAGGGGTATTCGCCGCGCGGGGATGGGAGCGATTACGGCCACTTGTGGAGCGGGCAATCGATCCTTGAAGCCGGCTGGCTCTCCAGCCAGATACCGGGGTCACCGGGCCTGGCTGCCGGCCTGATACGAAATTTCCTTGCCGGGCAATCTGAGGCTGGGGCCGTAGACGGTAAACCTGGTCTGGCTGGTCAACGTGGGCGCTGGCTGGCTGCCCCTTTGCTGGCAAACCTCACCTGGCAAACTTTCCAACAAACGCAGGACTTGGAGTTACTCCGGGAAGTCCAGCCCGGTCTGGAAGCCTTTATAAATTGCTGGTTTAGCGGGGCTCATGACCGGGATGGCGACGGCTTTCCGGAATGGGACCTTCCCTTGCAGACCGGGCTTGAAGATAACGCGGCCTTCAACGTCTGGCTGGCAAATGGCCAGGGAGCTGATATCTCCACATCCGAAAGCCCAGCCATGGCAGCCATGCTATGCAGGGAAACCCAAGCACTGGCCCTTATAGCCAGTGTGCTGGACCAACCCGATAAGTGCAAAAAATGGGAAACGGAATCCAAACGGGTATCCCTCCTTGCCGAAGAATGCTGGGATAAAGAGGAGGCGCGTTACCACTGGCGTGACCGCGACACTCATCTGAGCCCCGCCGGGAAATTAATCCGCACCCGGCGCGGACCTGGGACTATTGCCCTCGCCCGAAAATTTCAACAACCTGTCCGTCTTCTTATCAGGTTTGAACTTGTTGGGGAAGCTACGCGCCGGCCGGAAATCATCTTGCATGGGCTGAATCACGAGACGCCCCAAAGCGAGCATTTTGAGCGAAAAGATTTCCATTGGGGACCCGGATTGGCGGTTGCCACAACCCGGATGGTATATACCAGCCTTGTAGAAATCGTCGTGAACGGGTTGGAAAAACGCGACCGGGTTTCAGTATCAATCATGGATTTTTCCAGCGAAGACATGACACTCTTCCTGCCATTGTGGGCCGGAATCCCCGATCCGAGCCGCGCCTTGGATCTGGTCAAAGGAACTATTCTAGCGCCTGACCGGTTCGGGGGGAAGTTCGGTATCCCGGATTGCTGTATAGTCCCGGTTCCAGCACGGGAAAAAGAAGGGTCCCCTTCAAGGAAAACGGCAACCTCCCCGTTCCAACAACCTACTCCCTCTTGCAGCACCGTCCACCTGCCCTGGAATGCGCTGATCGGCGAAGGTCTATTGAAATATGATCTTAGGCAGGAAGCCGCAGCTTTAACGACCCGGCTGATGGCCGCGGTCATCCGGAACCTCAAGCAGGAACACGCTTTTGCACTTGCATATCACGTGGACAGCGGTGCAGCGATCGGTGAACGGAATCCCGTTCAAGGACTTGCACCACTGGGGCTGTTCCTGGGCACGCTCGGAGTTCGGATCGAATCAGACCCTGGCAAACCCGGTTCCGGCCACCGGGTTGTTTTAAGCGGAAAAAACCCTTTTCCATGGCCAGTTACGGTAAAATATAGAGGTCTGACCATTACCCGCGGCGCTGACGCATCCGTGGTCACTTTTCCAGATGGGCAGACCGTCAGGCTGGACGACCCGACCGATGCCGTAGTTTCTTTGATCCCGGTTCCACCACGGGACACCGGATAAGAGGCTTGTATGGATAATTCCCCCATTCGCTTTCTGATGACTGCCATCGTCCAGGAACAGGACGTGGACCTGGCAACACGTGCCCTGGGGGTGCTGGGTGTGCCTGTGTTTCACCTGGCAAGCACCGGTGGCTTCCTGGGGCGGCGCAACGCCACATTGTTGGTGGGCCTCCCCGAAGGTAAGGAGGAAGAAGTGCGGGTGGCACTGCAAAAATCCTGCCGCCAGAGGGTTGAATATCTCGCCATCCCGCTGGAAGGTTCCCCTCTGCCGCTGCCTACCCCGGTGCCAGTAACAGTGGGTGGCGCGACAGTTTTTACGACTCCGGTGGAACGGTTCGAGGAGTTCTAGGCTTCGCCCTTTGCGAAGCAAAGGAGTGTGCACCATGAAAATGATTATTGCAATCCTCAGGGATGTGGACTCTGACCCGGTCACCCGGGTTCTGACGGACGGACATTTCCGCGTTACGCGCATCGCTTCTACAGGCGGCATTTTGCGGCGCGGGGTGACCACCCTGCTGGTGGGTGTGGATGATGAGAAAGTGGATTCCGCCATCCAGGTTTTAAAAGAAACCTGCTGTCCAGCCCCCGAGGGTGAAAAGCGCGCCACCATTTTTGTGGTGCCCGTGGAAAAGTATGAGCAGGTCTAAAAATCGTTGAAGTGGATATTTAGTGCTCAATCCAAGCCTTCGGTCCAGGAAGCACGTGGTGGCAAGGAAAATCCAAATGTAATGCCAGAATAAAGGGAAACCTTAATTTTAGGGGGAAAAATGATTGGAAAGGGCATGTTCAGAATTTAGGATGAAATCCTCGAGCAGCTCAGTAATTGATTGAACTGATAAGGTCTACCTATGGACGCTCAAACAGATGTTATCCGCTGGCTTCTGGAAGAAGATAATCCATCCGTACGCTACCGTACGCTCAAAGAAATCCTGGGTTACAAGGATGACTCCCCCGAAATAGTCCAAGCAAAATCAGCGATCCTGCTGTCACACCCGGTACGATCATTGCTTGAGGAAATGCACCCGGATGGATACTGGCTTCAGAAAAACCCACGGACTCACAGGGTGGTAGGAGATGGGGTGGAGTATGGATCTTTTGGAACAACCCACTTTTGTCTCGCTTATCTCTCTGAACTCGGCGTGGATCGAACCAACCATCTCGTGCAAAAAGCTGCAGAGCGGTACTTGGGCTTACAGCAACAGGATGGAGACTGGTTAAGGCATTATTCGTGCCTGCTGGGATATAACATCCGGACTTTCGTGCGTTTGGGGTTTATGGAGGACGAGCACGTTCAGAGGGCGATGGATTTGCTGAACCAAACTTGTCGCAAAGACGACGGTTATTTATGCGACATTCACGAGGGAAAAACCAGGACCGGTTCAGTAAAAAGTTGTTTTCGAGGCTCAGTCAAGGCTCTTCTGGCCTTTTCGGAATTCCCAATATATTGGGACCAACCGAGATGCAAGCAATTGGTAAATTATTTCCTTGGACGGGGGGACATCTTTCAGTCTCAACACCCTGGCATCCCGGTCAACCGGGACGTGCAAATCCAGTCTTTTCCCATTACCTGGCGGGCTAACGTATATGAGGTCCTCTATGCATTAAGTAAGATGGGATTTGGAAGCGACGAGATGCTGCAAGCCGCCTGGAAACTGCAGGAGGGCCAAGCCGACTCAATCGGTCGGCATCGCCTGGACTGGACCCCTACACAATGTCCTTGGATGGCAGGCAAGCGGGGCGAGCTGAATAAGTGGATCACTTTTTACGCTGAGGCAGCCAGGAAAAAAAACAGGCAAACGTTGATAAACTGAATCGCCGTAAATTATCAGCATCCGGTTAATTTTCCTCGGGGGCAAGATAAAGAAATATAATACGCATACAATTGGAACGCCTCCGCAGGAGGCACCCATAGATGAATGCGCCCTGAACTACTCAGTTCTTTTCTTGTGATTAATTTGTTGCAGGACGAAATTCCTCCCCAAAATTTGAATCGACAAGTTGCCGTATCTTCTGCTTATCCCCCGATTACAAAATTATCGATCAACCTGGTTTTCCCCATAAAGACCGCCATTGAAATCATGGCCTTGCCGCTGACCGAAACTAACTCTTCCAGCGAATCATAATCGGAACAAGAAACATACTGCAATTTTGCCAGGGGCTCGGCAGCAACCGCTGCACTCACGAGTTCCCGCAGTTTTTCAGCGCCACGCTCCCCTGAATCATAAGCTGATTTGGCAGCGCTAAGGGCACGAAAAAGAATTGTCGCTGCCCGGCGCTGCTCGGAATTGAGATATGTGTTCCGGCTCGACATTGCCAGCCCATCTGGTTCGCGCAGGGTGGGACAGACCACGATTTCGACCGGAAAATCAAGATCCCTGGTCATCCGCCTCACCACCGCGGCCTGCTGGGCATCTTTCTGGCCGAAGTAGGCCCTGTCTGGTCCGACCGCGTTGAACAGCTTGGCAACGACAGTTGTCACACCCCGGAAATGCCCGGGACGCACTTCTCCCTCCAGCCGTTGAGTTAATTTCTCCACCTGCACCCACGTCTGGAATCCGGTCGGGTACATGACCTCCACCGTGGGAGTCCAGACCAAATCCACACCTGCGGTTTCGAGCAGGGCCAGGTCGTGCGGCAGGTCGCGTGGGTATTTGGCCAGGTCCTCATTTGGTCCAAACTGGGTCGGGTTCACAAAGATGCTGGCAACCACGCCATCGCATTCGTTTTTGGCAGCCTCCACCAGCGATATATGACCGGCGTGCAGGAACCCCATGGTCGGTACAAATCCCACAGATCCGGATAATAATTGGCGATCGGCACGCAGGTCAGAGAGTGTGGTCACAATTTTCATAATATTCCCTCCATCCATCTTGACAATTGTCTGAACATCAGTAAACTAATGATAATCAATTTCTATTCCATGCAAAAGGAGAATAGTAAATGCCTGCTCTAAATCGCGTTCTATTGATCGGCCGTCTCGGCAAGGATCCTGAAACCCATTCCACTCCCACCGGCAAGAAAGTGGCAACCTTCAGCCTGGCGGTCAGCCAGCGTTGGAAGTCAGCCGAAGGTGAAAACAAGGAATCAACGGAATGGGTCAATGTGGAAGCCTGGGCAAGGCTGGGGGAGGTTTGCCAGCAATACCTGCACAAGGGCAGCCTGATCTATCTCGAAGGCCGCCTGAAAACCGATAAATTCGATGACAAGGGCGGCGAGACCAAATATTACACCAAGGTGGTGGCATTGTCCATGCAGATGCTGGACCGCAAGCCGGAGGACGAACCGGTGGCGATGATAGAAGAAGCACCTGCCGAATACGATGCATAGTACGGCAAATTAATTAAATAATTAAAGGCGCGTCCTGCTTTCGCGACGCGCCTTTTAATTAATTGGACAAATTATAAACTCGACCGGATGTGGACGATGTCACCATCTTTCACAACGTATTCCTTGCCTTCCAGTCGAAGTTTCCCCTTGGCTTTTGCCTCGCTCATCCCGCCCAATTCGATCAAATCCTGGCAGGCGATCACTTCCGCCCGCACGAACCCATGCGCCAGGTCGGTATGGATTTCGCCGGCTGCTTCCACAGCCGTAGCCTTGCGCCTGGTTGTCCAGGCCCGGACTTCATCTTCACCGACGGTGAAAAAGGATTGCTGGTCAAGTAGATCGTAGGAAATGCTTATCATACGGTTGAGCGAAAGTTCGGTGATGCCATATTCCGACATAAAGACCGCGGCATCGGCCGGCGGCAACTGGGCGATCTCCATCTCCAACTTGCCTTGCAGCGCAACCAGTTTCGTACTGGTTTGCACTTTGGGTTCCACCTGCCCCTCCCCCAGATTTAATAGCACCAGCAGGGGTTTCCGGGTCAGAAGACCGAAGCCAGAGAGAAATTTCTCCTCTTCTGCGGAAACTTCCACACCCAACAAGGGTTTGTTTGCGGACAGGGTTTCATGCAGACGAGTGAACAATGCCGTTTGACGCTCGTTGATAACCTTGTCGGTCCCCCCCTTCTTACGTTCTTCCACCAACCGTTCAAGTTTGCGCTCAACAGCAATCAGGTCATTTAGAAGAAGCTCCCCGTCCATGGCGGTGATGTCACGCGCCGGATCCACGCTCCCGGATGGATGGGGCACACTCCCGTCTTCAAAACACCGGACGACATGTATCAACCCATCCATTTGAGACAACTGGTTCAGGAGTTGACCTGAGATCCCGGATTTTGCCACACCGCTATCCAACCCGGCGATGTCAGCATAAGTGACCTTGGCATAGATGGTCTTTTTTGGTTTGAACATGGCCGAGAGGATGTCGACACGCGGGTCTGGTACATCCACGACCGCGGTGTGAACTTCGATTCTTCCGGCAGATGCCGTAGTTGGGGCATTGCCGCGCGTCAGGGCATTAAAAAGCGTTGTTTTTCCCGATTGTGGGAAGCCAATTATTCCAAGTTTCATCTGATCCTGTTGTTGTGGTAAAATTTGGGCGCTAGCCGGAGTGGCGGAACTGGCAGACGCGCACGACTCAAACTCGTGTTCCCTGACGGGATTGTGGGTTCAAGTCCCACCTTCGGCATTATATCAAGAAAAGGACTCTTTGTCGGGGAGTAGCGCCCGCATATGCGGGGCAGGTGATCGTCAACACGGAGGAAACTCCCGGTTGCCTGTGCGCAATCAAGCGTTCGCGAGACCGCCATCCAGGTGGTCTCGCTTTTTTTGTCACATTTGCGAAGGCGACTGGAGATTTAATCAACAATTGAACTGGCGTGCCTGATTTTTCTGGATTATTATTGATTTGTTTGTGAATGCAGCGTGGAGGAGAGACCAATGCCTAGCATAAATGATATTTTGGCGGTAGTGCTGGGGGGTGGACGTGGTACCCGGCTCTTTCCTTTAACCAAATTACGCTCCAAACCAGCCGTACCCATCGCCGGAAAATATCGCCTGATCGACATTCCCATCAGCAACTGCATCAACTCCGGCATTTACCGGATCGATGTGCTGACCCAGTTCAACTCCCATTCCCTCCATCGCCATATCAACCAGACCTATAACTTCGACCAATTCCACACCGGGTTTGTGGAGATCCTGGCAGCCGAGCAGACGCTCGAATCCGCAGACTGGTACCAGGGTACTGCGGATGCCCTGCGCAAACAGATCTTCCAGATCCGTTCCGCGCGGGCTAAATATGTGCTCATCCTGGCAGGTGATCACCTCTACCGGATGGATTACGCCCCCATGGCCAAATTCCACTGGGAGCACAATGCCGATATCACCGTTGCGGTGCAACCAGTCGTTCGCGATGAAGCCTCCCGCCTGGGGATCTTGAAACGCAGTAAAGATGGACGGATCAGCGATTTCACTGAAAAGCCCAAAGACCCGGCTGTCCTCTCAAAATTCGCCAACCGGGCAGACAAAAAGCGTCCATTCCTCGGATCGATGGGTATTTATTTCTTTAATACGGAAGTCTTGATCGACCTATTACGCGACAACCCGCATTTCGACGATTTCGGCGGTGACATAATTCCGTTCGCGATCCACAATTGTGATGTTTATGGTTATGATTTTGAAGGCTATTGGCGGGATATCGGAACGATCCGATCTTTCTACGAGGCCAACCTGGACCTGGCCTGCCAAAATCCGTCTTTTAACTTCTTTGACACCGAGCGCCCAGTCTATACCCACACACGTTTCCTGCCGGGTTCCGTGGTCGAGGACAGCCATCTGAAGGATGTGCTGCTGGCCGATGGCTGCCAGATTCATCAATCCGAAATCACCCATTCGGTCATCGGGGTGCGCAGCGTAATAGCCGCCGGGACAAATATCAAGGATAGCGTTTTGATGGGAGCGGACTATTATGTGGATGATTCCGCCTCGGATCCTGATTTACCTCCCATCGGCATCGGGCCGGACTGCATCATCGATGGTGCCATCATCGACAAGAACGCCCGGGTTGGCAGGGATGTTAGCATCCACCCCTTCCCGCCTGACACTGATATTACCAACGAGAATTGGGTCGTCCAGGATGGAATTGTGGTCATCCCAAAAAATGCTGTGCTCCCCAGCGGCACGAAAATCGGACCTGCTGCCTGATCCCGATCCACGATCTGTCATTCCTGTATTGGAGATAACACACAATGAAAATAAAGTCCCCCCAGGATAACATTGCCACACCGAAAGCTGAACCCTGGCACGCGCTGACAGCAGAAGAAGTTCTCGATCACCTAAAAGTCCGCGAGAACGGGCTGTCTGACGCAGAAGCAGCCGAGCGGATAAAACAATATGGTCCAAATCAGCTGACCGAGGCAGTACGCCCGGGATTCCTTAAACTCATGTGGGAACAGTTCAACAATTTCATTGTCATCCTGCTAATCGTGGCAGCCTTGATCTCCGCATTTCTAGGAGAATGGATCGATGCATCCGCAATCCTCGCAATCGTTGTTTTAAATGCCGTACTTGGAATCATTCAAGAACGCCGCGCTGAAGAAGCTCTGGCAGCTCTGCAAAAATTAGCCGCACCGGAGGCACACGTCATGCGCGCGGGAAAACGAACCACTGTCCCAGCGCGGGAGTTGGTACCTGGCGATATTGTCTTTCTCGAGTCCGGGAACCACGTCCCGGCTGACTTGCGATTGCTCGAAGCGCATAATTTGCAAGTCGAAGAAGCAGCCTTGACGGGCGAATCGCTGCCGGTAAATAAGAATGCGGCTTTGAAACTTGAGAAGAACATACCACTGGGTGACCGTAGGAACACCGCGTTCATTGGAACTATGGTTACCTATGGGCGTGGGCGCGGCGTAGTTATCGCAACCGGAATGCGCACCCAGCTCGGTTTGATCGCCAAGATGCTCGAGGGGGTAGAGAACGAAGAGACACCGCTCCAACAAAGACTTGACCAGTTGGGAAAAACGCTCGGCTGGGGCGCCCTGGCAATTTGTGCCCTCGTATTTATCGTAGCCGTATTGCGGAACACCGACCTGACAATTATCACCGCTCCTGGTGGTGGATTGCTGGATTACTTAAGTGCCGCAAAAAAACAAATCGTCAACATGTTCATGCTGGCCGTTGGGTTGGCGATTGCCGCGGTACCCGAAGGACTGCCAGCAGTAGTCACAATAACCCTGGCGTTGGGCATGCGTGAAATGATCCGTCATCATGCTCTCATCCGCCGGCTCTCATCCGTGGAAACTCTAGGCTCTGCCACCGTCATCTGTTCCGATAAAACCGGCACCCTGACGCAGAATGAAATGACAGTCACGCGGATCTGGGTGGATGGGCTGTTCGTCACCGTGACCGGCTCGGGCTATTCCCGGCGGGGTGAGTTCCAGGTGGAAGGTAAAACGATAGATCTACACGAATATCCTGGCGTCGGGACAGCTCTTTGGCTTGGTGCACTAAATAATGATGCCCAGCTCGAGTTGGTCGAAGGTGACGACCAGTCCTACCGGATCGTGGGCGACCCAACTGAAGGCTCCCTATTAATTGCAGCAGCTAAAACAGATGCAACCCATATGGAACTGCACAAGGCTTATCCCCGCCAGGACGAAGTGCCCTTCGACTCGGAACGCAAGCGCATGGTCACCATCCATGACATCCACGAGCCCAGGTCAAATGACGTATCCCCGTTTACGGACAATAAACTAAAGGGTTGGGACGTGATCGCCGTTAAAGGCGCGCCCGACCTGGTTTTAGACCTGTGTTCTTCCTATCAGACTGTCGATGACAAATCAAATCCGATGAGCGAGTCAATCCGCCAGCGCATCCGAGATGCCAACGACACAATGACCCAGGATGCCCTGCGTGTATTGGCGTTGGCTTACCGGGTGGTTAAAGAGGCCCCCAAGGCGGATTCTGTCTCAGTGGATGAATTGGAAAAGGACCTGGTCTTCATCGGAATGGTGGGGATGATCGATCCCCCCCGGGAAGAGGTTAAACCCGCCATGCTTAGGGCTGCCCATGCCGGTATCCGAACGGTCATGATCACCGGCGATTATCCCAACACTGCCCGAGCAGTTGCACAAGAAATAGGGCTGATGATACCCGGTCACCAAGTACTGACTGGTGCAGACCTGGATCGAATGAGTGACGATGTCTTGAAAAACGAGATCGAACTCGTGGACGTGTTCGCACGGGTTTCCCCCGAACATAAAATGCGCATCGTGGATGCCCTGCAGGCCAATGGAGAAGTGGTTGCCATGACCGGCGACGGAGTAAACGACGCTCCGGCCATCAAACGCTCCGACATAGGTATCGCCATGGGCATCACCGGTACGGATGTGGCCAAGGAAACAGCCGACATGGTGCTGACTGATGATAACTATGTCAGCATTGTAGCCGCGGTGGAACAGGGCCGGATCATTTATAACAACATCCGGAAATTTGTGTTCTTTCTGCTCTCCAGCAATGTCGCTGAAATCATGGTCATTTTCCTGGCGACCCTGGCAGGGCTGCCTGCCCCGCTAACTGTGATCCAACTCCTTTGGCTGAACCTCATCACTGATGGGGCCCCTGCCCTTGCTCTTGCAATGGAAAGGGGTGACCCCGATATTATGAGCCGCCCCCCGCGCCCAAAGAAAGAACCCATAATCAACTCATCCATGCGTACGGGCATCATTATCCAAACCATCACTCAAACCAGCGCGGTATTGACTGCATTTTCGCTGGGACTATTGTGGGAACTCAATGCGTTGGGATTTGGCCTGCCGCAAGGAATCAACCCGTTGGCTTTTCTGCTCGGGTTTAACTGGCATTCAGTGAATTTGGAAAATGTTCGATCAGCTGAAACCATGGCTTTCATGACCCTCTCTCTGTGTGAATTATTCCGCGCTTACACGGTCCGTTCGGAAAAGGTTTCTCTTGCCACCATTGGGATTTTTTCAAACAAGTGGATGCAATACGCTGTTGGATCGTCGATTGTCTTGCTTTTACTTGTATGTTTAGTACCTTTCCTGCAAAATATCTTCAATACCCATTTCATGTCGGGGCCTGAGTGGGCTGTAGTCCTGGGTCTTTCGTCCATACCAGCAATATCCGAGGAAATCACCAAACTCTTTTTACGGATGCGAGAGAAGAACAGTGCATCGGCCTAAATAAAATTAGAGGGCTGCATTCCTAGCAGCCCTCTAATTTTATTAAACACAATTATTAACCTGACTTGAGTCCGACCACCTGGTGGATGATAGTCAGTAAGACCCGCAGGTTCGGGATGGTGGAGGCCGGAGCACTGGCTCCACTGAACCAGCCGCCGTCCTTCCGGGAAACCTTTAGAACTCCCCGATTGATGGAGACTTCTTTAACCTCCGACCAGGGATATGTCTTTTTGCTGATCGTAATCCCAGATTTGCTGACCGCCACGGGTCCGGTGACGACCGGCTGCCCTGAGTTATATTGTCCGGATGCAAGTTCATACAAACGGGGGAAGATGCTTTCATCGATCAGATTCGCCAGTTCCTCGATCTTGCCGATGGAATCCGCCAGCACCAGGCGCTGGTCCTGGCGATTGAGTAAAGTATAGACATGCGTGGTGCCGGTGTAAATGCCATTGGTGTAATGACGTGTAATGGCCGACTTCATCGAGACTATGTCTTCCCACTGCCAGAGCTGGAGACCTTTCCGGTCGCTATAGGCAATCCCGCGCTCAAAAACCAGCGCACCTTTTTTCCAATTGACGTAGGCGCCCCAGCCAGCCAGCACGCCAAATGCCGCCAGAAGAAAAGCGATCACCAGCGGGACGGGCAGCTTATCATCGATCATGGCAGGACCATTCTGCTGGTAGGCCAGGTAGGTTGTGTAAATGCCAAATAATAAGACGAGCGCGGCTCCCGCCAGGAGTACCAGGCATATTACGAGATTGCCCAATCGGTTCCAATTTTTAACCGGGTAATAAGTGCGCCTGGCCCCCAGACCGGTTACGGAATTGTATATTTCGGGGATTTGCAGATCGTTCATGGGACCCTCTTAATAAAAGACCGGGCAAGGAAAGCCCGGTCACGCAGGTTTATACAGGCGGCAAGTTGCGCTTGATGATGGAGTACATCCCGAGCGCCTTGACCGCTCCCTCCACCACGCAGGTAGTGGGGTTATCGACCATGTATGCGGGTATGCCGAGGGCTTTCGTAAGCAATTTATCCATCCCGCGCAGCAGTGCCCCCCCACCGCACAACGCCACACCCCGGTCGATGATATCTGAAACCAGTTCGGGGGGCGTCTTTTCGAGCACGCGCCGGCAGGTCTCTATGACCTGCTTGAGAGGTTCCTGGAGAGCCTCGACCATTTCACCGGTTGTCAGGGTAACCGGGCGGGGGAGACCGCTGACCTGGTCCTGCCCCTGGACTTCCAGGCTTTCTTCCTTGTCCTGTGGGATGGCGGCGCCGATCTTGATCTTCAATTGTTCCGCGGTGGAAGGACCGATGATCACCCCATATTTTTTTCGGACGTAAGTGACGATGGCCTCGTCAAGCTGGGCTCCGCCGGAACGCATCGTTTCTGCCGAGACAATGCCATACATCGAAATGACCGCAGCCTGGGTGACCCCGCCGCCAAGGCAGATGACCATATTGCCTGAGGGCGAGCCGATGGGCAGATCCACTCCCAGGGCGGCTGCCAAAGGCTGCTGGATGAGATAGGCATCCCGGCTGCCGGCCTGGAGGACCGCTTCATGGACAGCGCGCGATTCCACACTGGTCACACCATATGGAACGGTGATCATGACCCGCGGGCGGAAGACGCGCATGGGTCCACTCACGCGCCGGATCAAGTGATGCAGGAGGGCTTCGGTGATTTCGTAATCTGCCACCACGCCGTTCTGAAGAGGACTGGCGACCTCGAGAGTTTCATCCGAGACGCGTCCCTGCATTCCGGCCGCTTCCAATCCAAGGGCAACGATCTTTTGCTCCTGGATGACGATGGCAACAATGGTCGGTTCGTCCACTAAAATACCGCTGCCGTCGGCGATCCGTGTCTGGATCGTGCCGAGGTCAATCCCCAGGTCCTTGGAAAAGGAGAACGCGTTAGGCATTAATCAATCTCGATGCGGGTCAATCAGAAATCCGAGGCGGTTTGGCAGGGGTGTGACGGTAACGTTTAACCGCGTCCAGGCGCAAGTTGGACTTACGCAGAGCAGCTTCCATTTTCAAATAGGAATCCGTGTCAGCAGGAACACCTTTTGCAAGGATCTCCTGGGCACGGCTGCGGGCAGCTTCAGCGCGGGCAACATCGATCTCCTCGACGTTTTCCGCGGCGTCGGCCAGAACGGTGACGATATCGGGCTGCACCTCGGCAACTCCGCCAGCCACGGTGAATACTTCCTCTTTCCCACCGGAGCGCACTTTAATAATGCCAATTTTGAGGGTGGTAAGCAAGGGGGCGTGATGAGGCAGGATGCCCATTTCGCCGTCCGTGCCAGGAAGGACAACGATATCAACATCCCCTGCGTAGACCATACGATCCTGGGAAACGATTTCACAACGAATGGACATAGTTTTTCATTTTCGCAGATTCACAATTTCATGAACGTAAGGTTACGGGACGGTATGGACGCCTGGGTCAAATTATGGAAGGCAACACCTTCGACCTTCAAAATTGCTAAAAGTTAAGCGTCCTTCGCCAGTTGTTCAGCCTTCTCGCGCACATCTTCGATTGTACCAGCCATCATGAAGGCCTGTTCAGGCAGGTCATCACACTTGCCGTCCAGAATTTCACGGAAGCCGCGCACAGTCTCCTTGATGGGCACATACTTTCCGGAGGTGCCTGTGAACACTTCCGCCACGAAGAACGGCTGAGAGAAGAAGCGTTCGATCTTGCGGGCACGCGAGACCACCTGTTTGTCGTCTTCACTCAACTCGTCGATGCCGAGGATGGCAATGATATCCTGCAAGTCCTTGTAGCGCTGGAGGATGCGCTGGCACTCGCGGGCAGTATTGTAATGGTCCGAACCAACAATATTAGGGTCGAGGATGCGGCTGGTGGATGCCAACGGGTCAACGGCAGGATAAATTCCTTTTTCGACGATGGAGCGTTCGAGGGCAATGGTGGCATCCAGGTGGGTAAAGGTGGCGACAGGCGCCGGGTCGGAATAATCGTCTGCAGGCACGTAAACCGCCTGCATCGAAGTGATGGAGCCGTGACGGGTGGAGGTGATGCGTTCCTGCAATTCACCCATCTCTGTGGCAAGGGTGGGCTGGTAACCCACGGCGGAAGGCATGCGACCCAGCAGCGCGGAAACTTCCGAACCGGACATGGTAAAGCGGAAGATGTTGTCAATGAACAGGAGCACGTCGCGCCCCTGGTCACGGAAATACTCGGCCATCGAAAGGGCTGTGAGGGCGACGCGCAAGCGCACACCCGGTGGCTCGTTCATTTGCCCGAAAACCATGACGGTATCCTTCATCACGCCTGACTCTAGCATTTCGCGATAGAGCTGCGTGCCTTCACGGCTGCGTTCTCCCACCCCGGCGAAGACGGAGTTGCCCTGGTGGACCGTGGCTACTGAGCGGATCAACTCCTGGATGACGATGGTCTTGCCCACGCCGGCACCACCAAAGATGCCGGTCTTGCCGCCCTTGGTGAAGGGAGCGATCAGGTCAATGACCTTGATGCCGGTTTCAAAAATCTCGGTGCGCGTGGATTGCTCTGAAAAGAGCGGTGCCGGACGATGAATCGGGTAGCACTGTTCTGCATTGACTGGTCCCATATTATCCACCGGGAGACCCAGGACGTTAAAGATGCGCCCCAGCGTGCAGGCTCCCACCGGTACCAGGATCGGGTCGCCGGTGGCTATGGCGGGAAGCCCGCGCTGCAAACCGTCGGTGGTATCCATCGAAACACACCGCACCTTGTCCTTGCCCAGGTGCTTTTCCACTTCCAGCACCAGCTTGCCGCCGTTTTCGAGAGGAATTTCAAGCGCTTCATAAATCCCGGGGAGTTCTCCCCGGGGGAACTCCACGTCGACAACACTTCCCTGGATCTGGATCACGCGGCCTGTTGCTTTCGCCATTTGCTTCCTCCGATAATTTATTCCTGCGCTATCGTCTTGGCCAATGCTTCTGCACCGCCGGCGATATCGAGGAGATCATTTGTAATTGTTTGCTGACGAGCCTTGTTATATTGCAATTGCAGCCCGCCCACCAGTTCAAGAGCATTATCCGTGGCATTACTCATGGCTACCATGCGGGCAGCATGTTCCGACGCAAGTGATTCCAGGATTGCCTGGTAAACCTGCAGAGCCGTGAAGCGCGGAACGATCTCGTCCAATATTTCGCGCTCGGCCGGTTCATAAATGTATGCGGCGGTAAGGCGTTTTTGTTCGTAGGATTCCACCCGCCCATCTTCATCGTTTACTTCCAGGGGCAGAAGTTTTTTAACGACCGTTTCCTGCCGGGCCATGTTAATGAAGTCGGTGTAGACCAAATGAACCTCGTCAACCTCACCTTTTAGAAATTCATCCACAGCCATGCGACCGATGGCTGAGACATCCGCGAAGGAGGGCGCCGCCGGCAGGTTACTGAACTCGGCGATCACCTGTTTACGCCTGCGGATCAATAAATCACGTCCCTTGCGGCCCACGGCGATGTAACGCACCGGGGTTTCAGAGGTTCCAAAACGCTGATTGACACAGCGGATGATGTTGGTATTGTACGCACCTGCCAAACCCCGGTCTCCGCTGACGACCAGCACCAGCAAATTGCGGACCCTGGGCCGGCGCGTCAATAGCGGATGAAGGTTTTCCCGCCCGGGCTGACTGGCAATATGGGTGAGCACCTGCCAGGCTTTGGAAGAGTAGGCACGCGTGGACGAAACCGCAGCCATAGCCTTGCGGACCTTGCTGGCAGAAACTGCTTCAAGGGCACGCGTGACCTGGGAGATATTCTTGACGCTGCGGATTCGCATCCGCATTTCGCGGGCAGAAGCCATGCTTTTTCTTTATCCTATTGCCAGGTGTCCTGGAAGGCCGCCAGCGCCTCGCGCAAGCTCTTTTCATTATCGTCGGTGATACGGTTATTGACCGCAATACTCCTGGCAAGAGTAGGATGGGAGTTGCCAAGATAACGCATCAGCTCGACCTCCCACTTCCTCATCTTTTCGACCGGCACGTTATCGGCAAAGCCATTGGTCCCAGCAAAAAGAATGATGACCTGGTTCTCGAGGGACATGGGTTCGTACTGGGGCTGCTTGAGGATTTCCTGCATGCGCTGGCCGCGGGTCAGTTGATACTGCGTGGCTTTGTCCAGGTCGGAAGACATGAGCGCGAAAGCCGCCAGTTCGCGGTAGGAAGCCATGTCCATGCGGAGCTTGCCAGCCACCTGGCGCATGGCCTTCTGCTGGGCAGAACCGCCAACGCGCGAAACCGAAATGCCCACGTCCACTGCCGGGCGGATGCCGGCGTTGAACAGGTTGTTAACCAGGTAGATCTGTCCATCGGTGATGGAGATGACGTTGGTGGGAATGTAAGCCGAGACGTCTCCGAGCAGGGTTTCGATTATCGGCAGGGCGGTCAGAGACCCGCCGGAACCGGCGAGTTTTACCAGCTTGCAGCTATCGGGATCCTTCATCGCCTTGCGGGCCTGCTCGGCATCGTGGCTGGAACGGGGTCCGGTGTAAAGGTGTCCATCTACCGCATCTTTTTCCGCAGCGAGGCTGGCTTCGAAATCTTTCTTGACGATGACATACTTGTTTGCCAGGCGGGAGGCGCGCTCAAGCAGGCGGGAATGGAGGTAGAAGATATCGCCCGGGTAAGCTTCACGGCCCGGCGGACGGCGGAGCAGCAGAGAAACCTGGCGATATGCCCAGGCATGCTTGGAAAGGTCATCATATATAACGAGCGCGTCGCGCCCGGACTCCATGAACTCTTCGCCAATGGCGCACCCAGCATAAGGAGCAATATATTGCAGCGAAGCAGATTCATCGGCAGCGGCGATGACAACAATGGTGTGCTCCATGGCGCCGTTGCGCTCAAGCAGAGCCACCGTGCGGGCCACGGCCGCTTTTTTCTGCCCGATGGCAACGTAAATGCAGATGAGGTCCTTGCCCTTCTGATTGATGATCGTGTCGATTGCCAGGGCAGTCTTGCCGGTCTGTCGGTCTCCGATGATCAGTTCACGCTGCCCGCGGCCGATGGGAATCATCGAATCGATGGCTTTAATGCCGGTCTGGACGGGAGTATCCACGTCCTGGCGCTGAACCACGCCTGGGGCAATGCGTTCAATGGGGCGGAACCCGGTACCCTGGATTGGACCTTTACCGTCAACCGGGTCGCCAAGAACATTTACCACCCGCCCGATCAATGCGTCACCCACCGGGACCGATGCGATGCGCCCGGTGGCCTGGACGGTCATGCCTTCGGAGATCCCGGAGTAATCTCCCATAATGATGATACCGACGGCATCCTGTTCCAGGTTGAAAGCAATGCCCATCACGCCGCTGGCAAACTGGACCAACTCCTGGGACTTGACGTTCGCCAAACCTGAAACCTTGGCAATTCCATCGCCTGCCTCCAGCACGGTACCGATGTCGGCTACGCCAATTTTCGGTTGAAAGGATTCGATCTGTTTCTGCAAATCACTGGAAATCTGTTTTGCGAGGTCTGCCATTTAGCCTCCCGGCCAACAAATGTTGATTTTGATCTCAAGCAAAGTAATTTACGCACGACTGCCCGGATGGAAAGCGCGTATCCGGGCACGCCGAAGGAAACTGTCGATCTTTGAAGAGCCGGTTGCCCGGTTTTGTTGGAAATATCCTGCGCGGGCGACCGCTTTGTGAAGGCCGGTCCAAACCGGGCGGGCTAATGATACCTGAAAGCGCGGGCATTGTCTAGTTTTCCCATGATATGGGCTGAGAACAAGTTCTTTACACATACTTCACAGGCAACTGAGGGTGTAGTGATCAAGGTAAAAGTGACATCCATACGGGTGATCCTCAAGTAGAAGAAACTGTATTCGTTTGTTTTTGGTAAAAAAAGAACAAACGAATACAGCCAAAATCTAGTTATAATCTCGGAAGAACTTTCATTATATAATCTCCATTGAACGTGAGGCCTTCGCTCATTGAATCAAATCCATCGGAAAATATTCCATCGTGTAGACGCATCCAGGTTTCACACTTGGAGGATCAGAGCCCAGCCGTAAAAAAAGGTGCTTTATGACCAACTATACCCTTAGCCCGTCAGACCTGACATTTTCATGGGATGGCTGTAAACGCTGCTTTTACCTCAAGGTAAAGCATAATATTGTTTACCGGGGACCATTTCCGGGCATGTTCGGGAAAATGGGCGATCTGACCAGTAATTATTACCTGGATAAGCCATCCAGCGAAATATCCCCCGACCTGCCGGTGGGGACGGTGACACTCAGGGAAAAATGGGTCAAATCCGCGCCAATCAGTTTTCCAGATACTTCTTCCCAATGCACGATCAGGGGCCGTTTCGATGCAATCATGACTTTTGAGGACGGTTCTTTTGGCATCATCGATTACAAGACGTCAGATGCATCCGATGAAAAAGCTGCCTTCTACAGCCGGCAATTATCCGCTTACGCCTACGCTTTGGAAAACCCTGCACCAGGGGCATTATCCCTTTCTCCTATCACCCATCTCGGCCTGTTCATAATTACTCCGGAACGTTATGAAAAAATGACCAGCAGGGAAGCCGGCTTTGTAACCAGGACGACCTGGATGAATATCCCCCGCGATGATGTCACCTTCCTGGCATTATTAGAAGAAATTGTCACTTTGCTCGACAGCCCCACCCCTCCGGACCCTGCGGAAGATTGCGGCTTGTGCAATTACAGAAAAGACTACCATGCTGCTGGGATATTGGATTAAGATACACTAACAAGTGTCAGGGGGAAAGCGGAAGAGCACTCAATATATCTGGAATAAGGAAATTGAATCAAAAGACTCCACCGAAGTGGAGTCCTTGTGTCGGGGCGCCGGGAATTGAACCCGGGACCTCTTGCACCCCATGCAAGCGCGCTAGCCGGACTGCGCCACGCCCCGTCAGGCAGGCGGTATTATAGTCGCGATTGAGTTTTCTGACAATGAATGAACGTCTGGCTGGCTGTCCGAACCTATAAACACAGGCAACCAAAGTAATCTTCAGCGCTTCGTGGCGCCGAACCGGTCGAGTACGGCTTGAAGCCGTCTCGCCTCTTTTTCGCGGTACAATACCGCCGATGACAGAACCCAGTCACCTACCTGAATCAACCCGAATAAGCGTTTTGACCGCTGCCGTCCTGCTGGCATTTGCGTTGACGCGGGTGCTGAATGCCACTCCATTATTCTCGTTGCTCCTCCCGGTTGGGAATTTCAGGCTGACGATCGCCTTAAACCTGAATACCGTCATCGTCCTTTTGGCAACGGGGGTAACCGCCACCGGCATGGATTGGCTGCTCCGCACGCATCCGGAGTTAAAAAAAGGGGGGACTCGCGAGCATTGGCTGCTCCCCACCCTGACGGTGCTGGTGATCGGGATTGCGCTTTATACGCTGCCCAATACACCCATCTGGTGGCTGGGATTTGGGCTTGGCGCCGCCATTTTCCTGGTGGTTGCCCTGGCTGAATATGTGGTGGTGGACCCAAACGACGCACGTTACCAGGTGGCAGCTGCCATCCTGACGGTGATCGCTTTTGTGATTTTTCTTATCCTGGCAACCGCGCTGAAAGCGGTCAATGCACGCCTGGTGATGGTTGTGCCGGCGCTTTTCGCGGCCGGCGGACTGGCTGCCTTGCGGACGCTGCACCTGCGTCTCAACCAGCGCTGGGAAGTAGCGTGGGCGGTGGGGGTCGGCCTCGTCGCTGCCCAATTTGGTGCAGCCATGCATTACCTGCCGCTTTCGCCCGTCCAATTTGGGCTGGCTCTGCTGGCTCCCCTTTACGCGCTGACCGTTCTGGCAGTCAGCCTGGTGGAGGGCAATCCGTTCCGCCGGGCATTTCTCGAGCCAACGCTTATGCTCGCATTGTTCTGGGGGCTGGCATTCTGGTTCCGGTAAATGAACTCCAGACTGATCTTAACCTGTAAAACCTGGCAGGCGATGCGCCGGCACGTCAGCCGCTGCGCCCCGCTTGAAGCCTGCGGATTGCTCAGCGGAAATAAAGAGCGGGTGGAGCGGTCTCAAGGCATCCCCAATGCGGAAAAAAGCCCGGTGCGCTACCGGATGGAAGCGCGTGCACAATGGCGCGCTTTTCAGCGCATGGAAGCCGACGGGTTGGAGCTTATTGGAATCTATCATTCACATCCTAACGGTCCTGACCAGCTCTCACCCACTGATGTCGCAGATGCCATGTACCCGGTGGCGCAGATTATCTGGTTTCGACAGAACGGAAAATGGCGGGCGCGCGGTTATATAATCGAAAGTGGCAGTACAGTCGAAATTCCCCTGGAGTTTATAGAACCCGAGTGACCTTCCCCCCATTTATGTGTTAATGTTATTGATTGGATGAATTATCCATCTGCAGGTTTGGTTGGACCCTGATATTCCTGGAGTCAATGTTTAACCGTCACGGAGGAAACTTTTATGCAAGTCTTGGTTGACGTCGGTATCCTGCTGGCGTCGTATATTATCGGTTCCGTCCCATTTGGTTTGATCGTCGTTAAATTGATGAATGGACGGGATATCCGCACCGTCGCAAGCGGGCGCACCGGCGGGACGAACGCCATGCGGGCAGCCGGACCCTGGGCAGGGCTGCTGACTGCTGTTTTTGATATCCTGAAAGCTGCCGCGTCGGTCTGGCTTGCACAGGCGGTGACACCCAACGTATGGATCCATATGCTGGCACCCATCGCAGCCGTGATCGGGCACAACTATTCCCTCTTTTTGATCGTGCGTGACCCGGATGGACATATCCGTCTAGGCGGCGGGGCGGGCGGCGCGGCTGCAGGAGGAGGTGCATTTGGTCTTTGGCCCCCGATCGCCCTCATCCTTATCCCTCTCGGTCTCCTGATCTGGTATGTAACTGGTTATGCTTCGGTGACCACCCTGAGCATTGGGGTGCTGACAATTATTATTTTTGGGGTGCGTGCCGCTCTGGGGCTGGGACCCTGGGAGTACGTGATTTATGGATTCCTGGTTGAATTCCTGCTGATCTGGGCGCTGCTCCCTAATCTCAAGCGCCTGAGAGATGGGACGGAACGCCGGCACGGTCTGCCGGTGAAGCTCGAGCAATTAAAGAGGCACCGCGATGAAAAAAGAGGAGGGAAAACGTCTTAGGGAGCAAAATCCCTTCGTTGATTTGATATTTGGGAGTTTCAAATTTCAGGGCTTAAATTTCCGGCAAATACATTATTAATCAATCTATCTGCCGCACTTTTCAAGTGCGGCAGATAGATTTAATCCTTGCCAGCTTCCTTGGCATCTTTTTCTTCCAGGTAAAGCGCCCGCAAGTTCCGGCGATGAAGTTCCTCCGCCAGCCCTCCCAGGTAAACACGGCTCTTGCCGCATGATTCGATGTTATTTTCATCCATATAATCCTGGGGTGCGCGCCGCCGGACAGCCGTCCGGGCAACCTTGCGGATGCTGGTCAGGTAGTTCAAGTTTTCCTTGACAGCCGCATCAATTTCACCCCGTAAGATAATATCGCCGTGACCCTGGATGATATTTTCGAGACCCATGCGTCCGATCTTTTTAATGGATGTGGTGATGTCTTCTGTATTGCCATCCACCACGTAAGGCAGGGGCATGAAGGAATCCCCGGCGAACAAGACCCGGTCCTCTTCTACCAGCACGGCAATCCCATCGGGGCTGTGGCCGGGTGCAGGCAAGATGGATAAATTTTTCTTGCCAACGCGCAGGTTCAATGTGCCCTCGCTGAAGGTCAAATGGGGCAACACGATTTTTACCTGGCGGAGGGTTTGGTTCTGCTTGCGGGCATTTTCGAGCGCCGGGATACCGCGCTCGATCAGCAGGTCACGGCAAAGGGAGTGGGAAATGATCGTGGCACCGGGGAAAAAACAATTGCCCCAGGTATGGTCGGCATGGTAATGGGTATTGATGATGTAACGTACCTGGACCCCGAGCTCGTGTTCCACGTAATCGCGCATTGCCAGGGTTTCTTCTGGCAGGGCCAGGGTGTCGATCACGAGAGCCCATTGCGGCCCAACCACCACACCCGCCGTCACCTGGGCATAAACTTCACTTTGGAACCAGTAGACATTTTCAGAAACACGTTCGCGATGCATAATCATCCTCAAATATAAGATGATTGAATCTAGCACAAATGAGGGGCAAAAGTCAAGAAAAAGTGCATTTTGGGTGCAGATTGATCAACTTTAAGATCTTGACCGCTTATTCTTAAAATTCCTTGACTGGAGACAATACCTTGTGATAAACTTCACTTGCTCGAAAAATTCAAAGAAAGGAGGCGCACTTCATGGTTCACAGTAATCCCATCATCCTTGCACGTGTCCGCGCCGCTGCTCCCAGCGGTCAGACCGTACCTACGCGGAGTGCGCCTGTTGCCTGACTAGATACACGCAGTGTATGAAGGCCACGGACACTCCCTGCCCGTGGCTTTTTTCTTTCCCAAGGCGGTCATGGGCTAATTCATGACCGGTTTTTTTTACGATGTTTGGTTAGCGAAAGGAAGATAAACGATGGAATCATTTTCTTTACCAAATGCTCCCTCCATCCAGGGACTCACCTTCCGATGTTTTCGAGGGGAGACGGATTATCCGCATATGGCCGACCTGATCGCCGTCTGCAAGGTGAAAGACGGTGTTGAACGCAGCACCGACATGGACGATGTGGCCCGCACCTACCGCCACCTGGTTAACTGTGACCCGCAGACCGACATGCTCTTTGCTGAAGTGAATGGCAAGCTGGTCGCATACGGGCGCATCTGGTGGGAAGACCTTTTGGAAGGCATCACCATTTACCATCCCTTCGGTTTTCTGCACCCCGATTGGCGCGGGAAAGGCATTGGAAATGCGACGTTCGAAGCTGCCGAGCTACGGGCTCAGAAGATCGCTGCCGGCCACCCGAAAACGATGCCAAAATTCCTGCAGGTGGAACCACAGGACTCGGAAAAAGACCTCATTTCCCTGCTGGAAAGGCGCGGTTACAATCCTGCCCGTTATGAGACACACATGGTTCGCGACCTGGGTGAACCGTTTCCAGAACCCCCCATGCCAGCTGGGTTGGAGGTTCGTCTGGTTCAACCCGGGGATGTCCGCCCGATCTTTGACGCCAGCAATGAGGCTTTCCGTGATCACTGGGGTATCCGCGACATGAGCGATGAGGAATTCAAAATGCAAATGGAAAGCCCGGAATTCCAGCCCGAAATATAGAAGCTAGCCTGGGATGGCGACCAGATGGCCAGCGTGATCCATAATTTTATTGACCACAAGGAGAACAAGGAATACCAGCGCAAGCGCGGCTATACCGAAGGGATCTGTACCCACCGTCCCTGGCGCAAAATGGGACTGGCCCGTTCCTTGCTCGTCCAGAGCATGCAGATGTTCAAAGAGATGGGGATGACCGAGACCGCCCTCAGCGTGGATTCTGAGAATATTTCGGGTGCATTTCGCCTTTATGAAGGCGTGGGCTATCGAAAAGTCATGCAGCAGATTTATTATCGCAAGGCGATGGAGTAAAATAGGTCAACCAACGAATCCACAACCGTCCTGTGTCCCCAAAGGAGATTTCTATGCAACTACGCTGTACTTACTGCCAGACCATGTTCGCCATCAGCCGCGAGGATATGCTCGCCGCCCTGGAACATATGGAAGAAAATAAACTGATCTTCTACGACGCCCACTGCCCAAAATGCCGCCGCGCCAACCGCGTGGAGCGCGCCCGCATGGAACGCTTTTTCCCTGATTGGAAAAATGCCATCAAGACCATGTCGAAGGAATCGGCGAAAGTGGAAACGGCGGCTGATAAACCGGCCGCGAGCGCCGGGGCCACGCCAGCCGCGAAAGCACCAAAAGCCGCCCCCAAACACGAGAAAAAACATACCCCCAGAAGCAAGACGGCGGAAATATCGACCATCAAACCCGCGATTAAAACATCCTCCCCGAAAGGGAAGCCGGCAGGAACGAAGAAGGGATGAGGGTACGGGCAGTCTTCGTTGACTTTGGCGGTGTCATCATGCGCACCGAGGATAAAGGTCCGCGCAGCCGCCAGGCTGAACGCCTTGGGATGACCTCGCGGGATCTGGAAAAGATCATTTTTGAAAGCGATTCCAGCCTGAGGGCATCCACCGGGGAGATCTCTGAAGAGGCACACTGGCAGGCCGTGTCGAAAGCATTAGGTGTCGACCGGCAGGAAGGTGAAAAGATCATTACCGAATTCTTTTCCGGCGACCGGGTGGATACCGTCCTGCTCGATTTCCTGCGCAGCCTGCGCCCGGACCGGAAAGTGGGTCTGATCAGCAATGCCTGGTCGGGGCTAAGGAAAGTTGTCACCACCAATCAGTTCGCGGATGTATTCGATGAAATGGTCATCTCCGCCGAAGTGGGACTGGTGAAACCCGACCCGCGCATCTACCAACATGCGCTCGAACGACTGGGCGTGCATCCCAAGGAGACGGTTTTCCTGGACGATATGCTGATCAACGTGGAGGCGGCGCGCTCTTTGGGGATGAGCGCCATCCAGTTCACCCAGCTGGGAAGAACGCTGGAAGAATTAAAACATTTTCTGATTGATACAGGGTGACCTTCCGCCTGTCGGGGGGAATGGTCACATAACAGGACAGACATGAACATAAATCTTAATAACCGCCCGATCCTGAGAAACCTGGGAGAAGGGCTCATACTCTGCCGTTCCATTGCAAGCGACGCGGATGCGCTGGCTGAATTTAATTCCCGCATCCACAGCGATGATGGTTTTGACAAACCCGACCTGCGCGTGGGCGAGTGGACGCGCGACCTGATTGCCCGCCCCCATCCCTCCTTCCATGAAGACGACTGCACGCTGGTCGTCGAAGCTGCCACGGGGAAAATCATCTCCTCGATGAATTTAATCCCGCAGACATGGGCTTATGAGGGTATCCCGTTTGGAGCGGGCCGCCCTGAATTGGTGGGGACCCTGCCCGAGTTCCGGAACCGGGGCCTGGTGCGCGCTCAATTCGAGGAAGTTCACAAATGGAGTGCGGAAAAGGGTGACCTCCTGCAGGGTATTACCGGCATCCCATATTATTACCGTCTTTTTGGCTACGAAATGGCGCTGGAACTGGGAGGCGGGCGTGCCGGTTTTGAACCCCAACTCCCGGTCCTGAAAGAAGGCGAGAGTGAACCTTTCACCATCCGCGCAGCCAACGAGGCTGATATTCCCGTAATTATGGAAGCCTATGCGCATGGGTGCCGGCGCCGGCTGGTCACCTGTGTTCGTGACGAAGCTAATTGGCACTACGAACTGACCGGGATGCACGCACAGAACGTGGAGCGGCTTGAATTCCGCATCCTCGAACACCCCGGCACGCATGAACCGGTCGGCTATTTCACCCACCCATGGTACGACTGGGATACCGGGCTGGCTGCATTCCATTACGAGCTCAAGCCGGGTGTTTCCTGGCTGGAAACGACTCCCACCGTGGCGCGCTATTTATGGAAGACGGGAGAAACCTACTCGAAGCGGGATGGGAAACCCGCCGCCCGCACAGTGTACTGTTTCTGGTTCGGGAGCGAGCATCCGGCTTACGATGTTTTCCGGGAACGGCTGCCGCGCCTGCGCGACCCATATGCCTGGTATATCCGCGTCCCGGACCTGCCTGCGTTTTTGCGCCAGGTTGCCCCGGCGCTGGAGCGGCACATTGCCAAGTCAGCGATTGTCGGATACAGCGGCGAGGCCAGGATAAGTTTCTATCGCTCCGGTCTGAGGCTGGTGCTCGACAAAGGCAGGCTGGTGAATATCGAAACCTGGATGCCTTGCCATGAGGACCAGGGCAATGCGGCGTTCCCGGACCTGTCCTTCCTGCAGATGGTATTCGGTTACCGATCGTTCGAAGAACTGGAACAATCTTATGCCGATTGCACCTACAAGGACGATGAGAGGCGCGTGTTGTTGAGCACTCTCTTTCCAAAGAAGGCTTCATCGGTGATGTTTGTAAACTAGAATTTTTCCGCGGGCTAAACTCCGCCCGGCAATTTGAAATGAAAACTTTCCTTCACTCCATTTTTAATCAGTTCCGCCTGCTTAACCGGCCAGCGCGCCTGTTCCTGGTTGCGCTGTTCCTGGACGGACTGCTCTTTGCAGGCTGGAACCTGTTCTTCAACCTGTACATCATCGACGCCGGGTACAGCCGCGATTTCCTTGGGCTGGTGAATGCCGCCCCAAGCCTTTCCGCGCTCCTGCTTGGCGTCCCGATGGGATTGCTCTCCGACCGGATGGGCCGCAAGCGGGCCATGATGGTCGGCTTTGCCCTGGCGAACTTTGCCATCATCACCATGATCCTGGGTCGTTCAGAAGGAGTCATCCTGGCGGGAGCTCTCATGCTCGGCGCAACCTCGCAGTTATATGTTCTCAGCCAGGCGCCGTTCATGATGAAGACCTCCGACGACAAGAGCCGCGACGTATTGTTCAGTCTAAGTTTTGGAATGTTCCCTCTTGCCAGCACTGCCGGCAACTTCCTGGCAGGCTATCTGCCTGGACTGTTCACCCGCTGGTTCCACCTGGCAGGCAGTGTTGCGGCGTATCAAGCCGTGCTGCTGTTTTGCGTTGTCATCAGTTTCTTCGTCCTGGTACCGATCGCCTTTATTCTAGAACCAAAAAAGACTGCATCTGCAGAAAAGTCGGGGTCAGAGGAACCCAGGAATTCGGTCTGGAGGGTGCTGCTCCGACCACTGACCCTGAAACTGGCTATTCCCAACCTGGTGATCGGTTTTGGCGCCGCCACACTGGTGCCCTATTTCAACGTCTTTTATGCCGAACGGTATAAGATGGGAGATTCCACGCTGGGGATCCTTTTCAGCCTCGGAGCCCTACTGACCGGGATCGGCTGCATTATCGGCCCGCGCCTGGTGGGCAACCTGGGCGGTAAAATTCGGACGATAGTGCTGGGCCAGGGTGCCAGCCTGGTTTTCCTCCTGCTGATTGGTTTCTCCCCATGGCCGTGGCTGTCTGTGATCGGCTTTTTGGCGCGTGGCGCTCTGATGAACATGGTGGCCCCGCTGTTCGACGCTTTTGCTTTGGAACAGAGCCACGAGTCAGAGCACGGGGCGGTCAACAGCATCCGCAACCTTGCCTGGAACTTTGGCTGGGCGGTCGGACCGTATATTTCAGGTATCGTCCAGCAGCGCTACGGGTTTTCACCGTTGTTCGTGAGCACGGCGATTCTGTATGCACTTGGCATCGGCCTGACGTGGATCTTCTTCCGCCCACGTGCGATTCAGGTACCCATAGCTGGGCCGGTTATTGAAGAAGCCATTTAATAAGAATAAAATGTCCAGCAGTAAATCTGCTGGACATTTTATTAAATATGGATTTCAATGCTGATTCCTCCCCTTAAATTTACATGCCATTCTTAAATCATAAAAGACTTTCATTAACCTCCCCACTCGTCCAGTTGACCAAAAGCTGAATCAGTCTTATAGTCTTACACGCCTCACAGATAAACGCCGATATTCTTACTGTGAATGGCAACTTAATTCAGGAGATCATTATGTTTCATGGTGGTAGCTGGGGGGCTTACATGCGCTCGGGTGACGAAAAGCCCAAGGTCACCCGGGAGCTCTTATTACGGGTGCTCAATTATGCCAGGCCTTACTGGTCCCAGATCATTGGCATGCTGGTGATGATCCTGCTAAGCACTGGACTCTCGTTGATAACCCCCCTGATCTTCAGGCAGATGATCGACAAGGTCCTGCCGTCCAAGGACCTGCACAGTCTCGTGCTGCTGGCAATCGCGCTTTTATTCGTTCCCATCCTTAATGGCGTGACTTCGATCATCCAGCGGCGGTTGAACGTACAAGTGGGGGAAGGCGTCATTTACGACCTGCGCGTGGCGCTCTTTAGCAAGCTGCAGCGGATGAGCCTGCGCTTCTTCACCAACACCAAGGTGGGCGAAATGATGAGCCGCCTGAACAACGACGTGGTCGGTGCGCAGAACGCCATCAGTAACACCATCGTCAACATCATCACCAACATCATCGAGGCGATTGCCTTGATGGCTGTCATGCTCACCCTGGAATGGAAACTGACCCTGGTCAGCGTGCTCATCCTGCCGCTGTTCATCTTTGCCGCCCAAAGACTGGGTGGAGTCCTGCGCGACCTGGCCCGCAAACAGATGGAAGCCAACGCCCGCATGAACGCACATATGAATGAGACGCTCAACATCGGCGGGGCGCTGCTGGTCAAGCTTTTTGGGCGCGCCAACGAGGAGACCAACCGGTTCAGGCAGCGGGCTGCCAGTGTGCGCAACATGGGCATTGACCGCGCCGTGGTTGGCTCCACCTTCTTCATGATCCTGGGACTAGTTGGCGCGGTGGGCACTGCCCTGGTCTACGGCCTGGGCGGCTGGTACGTCATCCAGGGGACATTCACAGTGGGCACCATCGTTGCCTTCGGCTCCTACCTCGGGCAGCTATATGGCACGCTGCAAGGCCTGGCAAGCGCACCGGTCGATTTTTCCACTTCGATGGTGAGTTTCGAGCGGGTTTTCGAGGTGATTGACCTGCCCAGGGATATCCCGGAAAAAGAAAACGCACTCGTTCTGCAGAATGTTAAGGGCAATCTTGAGTTCGAAAATGTTACCTTTAATTACAGTGTGGATGAAACCAAATTATTGAAAGATGTCAAACGCTACGGGCGGATGGAGGACGTGGGTGCGGTCCTGTCTTCGGCGGAGAGCATCGCCAAAGGGGATGGAAAAGAAAAGATCGAAGAACCTGTCTTCATTGAAGAAATAATGGACGGGACCTCCCAGGCGCGCGACGTGGCCCTTGAAGGGATTTCCTTTAAAGCCGCTTCAGGGCAGCTGGTGGCACTGGTGGGACCCTCCGGCGCGGGGAAGACGACGGTATCTTATCTCATCCCGCGCTTGTATGACCCCAGCAGCGGAGTCATCCGCATCGATGGGACCGACGTGAAGGAGGTCACGCTCGACTCGCTCGCCACTGCAATCGGCATGGTGACCCAGGAGAACTACCTGTTCCACGACACCATCCGCACCAACCTGGTCTATGCCAAGCCCGAAGCAACCCAGGCAGAGATCGAAGCCGCGGCAAAGGCAGCCAATATCCATCAATTCATCATGGACCTGCCCGAACGCTACGAAACGATCGTGGGCGAACGCGGCTACCGGTTGAGCGGGGGCGAAAAACAACGCATCGCCCTGGCGCGCGTGATCCTCAAGGACCCGAGGATTTTGGTCCTTGATGAAGCCACCAGCCACCTCGACAGCGAGTCCGAATCGCTGATCCAGGAAGCATTGAAGCGCGTCATGGCAGGCAGGACGAGCATCGTCATCGCCCACCGCCTTTCCACGATCCTGGCGGCGGACCTGATCCTGGTGATGGACCGGGGGAAGATCGTCGAGCGCGGCACGCACGAGCAACTGCTCGGAATGGGAGGAGTGTATAACCAGCTGTATGAGACGCAGTTTAGAGGGGAAAGAGTATAAAACCTACTGGATTACCCTATCTTGGATTTAAAGCACAGACCCTCCCCATATTCTGAAAATGAGGAGGGTTTCGTTTTGATGGAATAAATGATCATGGCATTCCCATTATTAGTGAGCCCACTAGATGAAAATATCCGCGCAACAAAGACTGGTGATAATTATCTGGTACTTTACTCCCAGCCCGGATCTAAAAATAAATCGGTTCATGTATACTCTTTGAAGCTTGATTCATACCCTCCCTACCCGTGCAGCCTGGCGATCACCAGGATGAGAGTAAAAACGATCGCACAACCTGCCATTCCGGTCAGGACGGTCAGATACCATTTCTCATGCCAGGGATATTTTCGGGTAAGCAGATAAAATAAGGTTGCAAGTACGAGTCCGGCAACCCCATTGATGAACAGGAATATCCCGGCAATATCGTACCCTGACTGGTGAAGCTGACCCAGGTACCAGCCGTAAGCCATCAGGATGACAGGTACAATGGCAAGCGGTAGTGCTTTAATAATTTTCATTCTCAACCTTCCCGACGGGGATTTGGGTGAGTATACTCCATTGGAAATTTTAGTTCCTGACACTGACCGTTTCCATCTGCTTCCATCTGTGGTTTAATTATTGCATGGGCACCCTTTATCTTGTTGCCACCCCGATCGGAAACCTGGAAGACATGAGCCCGCGCGCCGTGAGGACCCTGCAGGCAGCCCGTCTTATCGCCGCGGAAGACACACGTGTCACCCGCAAACTGCTGACGCACTTCGACCTGCACACTCCCCTCACCAGCTACTACGAACACAACAAGCTGACCAAGTTGGATGCCATCCTGGCTACTTTATCCGGCGGTGATGTAGCCCTGGTCTCAGACGCAGGGACACCGGCGATCAATGACCCCGGCTATGAATTGGTACGGGCAGCGCTTGAAGCTGGGTATAACGTCTGTCCCATCCCGGGGCCATCCGCACCGCTGGCTGCACTGGTAGCCTCAGGGCTTCCCACCGACTCGTTCCTGTATCTCGGTTACCTGCCGCGCAAGTCTTCCGATCGGCAGGGACTATTGAGACAGGTGGATAACCTGCCATACACTCTGATCTTCCTCGAATCTCCGCACAGGCTGCCGGCTGCGTTGAAAGACCTGGAAACACTACTAGGCAGGCGGCAGATCGCAGTTACCCGTGAGCTGACCAAGCTCCACGAGCAGATCTGGCGCGGCACCATCTCGGAGGCAATTGAATATTTTACGCTCAACGAACCGCGCGGCGAATTTACCCTGGTGGTGGCGGGAAAAGCAAAGCGGGGAAAGGAAAAATGGTCGGAAGATAACGTGAGCATCGCGATTAAATTCGGAGTAAAACTGGGTGAAAGCCCGTCCGTGCTGGCAAAACGGGTGGCGCAGGAGAGCGGCTGGGAGAGGAAAGAAATATATAACCTCATCACAGAAATGCAGGGATGAGAATGAATCAATGGAATTATTGGCTGTACCCGGGATTGCTAAAAGTAGGAGGCATTTGACATGAACCTTGACGACCTGGATTTTATCCACAACCACGACCCGCAAAACATGCTGGGTGAAATTGATAACCTCCCGGCTCAACTTAAAAATGCCTGGGAATTAGGACAAACCCAGCCCCTGCCCGAAATCAAGGACCTGCGTCAGGTGATCATCCCCGGCATGGGCGGTTCTGCCATCGGTGCGGACCTGCTGGCAGCGTTCATCGCTCCCGCTTGCAAGGTGCCCGTGTTCGTACAGCGTGACTACGGTCTGCCCGCCTGGGCTTACGGTCCGGAAACGCTGGTGATCGCCAGCTCCCATTCCGGGAACACCGAAGAGACCCTCGAAGCCTTTTCCGCTGCCATCCAAAACAAGTGCAGCCTGATGGCAGTTGCCACGGGCGGAAAGCTGGCGGAACGAGCCGGGCAGGCGAACATTCCGCTGTGGAAATTCGAACACAAAGGTCAGCCGCGCGCTGCGGTCGGCTTTTCTTTCGGGTTGCTGCTGGCTGCCTTCACCCGCCTGGGATTGATTGCCAACCCGGCGGACGAGTTGGCGGAAGCCTTGGTCGCCATGAAAAAGCAGCAGGAAACCCTGCGCGCCGAAGTCCCGGCGGCCCAAAACCCGGCCAAACGCCTGGCGGGACAACTGGTGGAACGCTGGGTGAACATCTACGGATCCGGCAGCCTGGCCCCCGTGGCGCGCCGCTGGAAGACCCAGATCAATGAAATTGCCAAGGCGGGGGCAGGCTTTGAAGTATTGCCCGAAGCAGACCATAACGCTCTGGCGGGTTTGCTCAACCCGGCTGATATCATGGCGCACACGGTGACTATATTCCTGCGCGCACCGTCAGACCACGCCCGCAACCGTCTGCGCCTCGACCTTACCCGGCACGGATTCACCGTCGAGGGGCTGACAACGGATGTTTACGATGCAATGGGAGAGACACGCTTGTCGCACATCTGGACCGCCCTGCATTTTGGGGATTACACCTCATATTACCTTGCGATGGCTTACCGCGCCGACCCCACCCCTGTGGAGGCATTGGAAAACTTTAAAGCCGCCATGCGTGCGGCAGGGTAGCCCGAATAAATAGGCCTGATAATCCGATGAATGGGATAAAACAACTCACCCCGAATTATGCTGCGGGGTGAGTTGTGGTTTATTAATATGCAATAAATAATCCGGTTTACCGGGCTGATATCAGCAGGGAAATAATACCCGCCACTCCTCCCAACCCGAAACCCGCCACGATGTCAGATAGGTAATGCACACCCATAGCAACACGTGCCAGCGCCACCAGCGGCGCCCAGATACAGATGATCAGCGCCAGCCATCCCGGGCCCAGCCCAAGGGCCAGGACTGCGATCAGGACCACACGAGCAGCATGTCCGGATGGGAACGAATGCGGATCGGTTTTCCGGTATATTCCCCCCCAGTCCCCCTCCGGTCTTCGGCGGCGAATGGTGAACTTGATCGCCAGGACAATCACAGCCAGGGCAATAATGGACAGGAGTATTGTCAGCGCCCACGGGCGCCAGAACGAGTTGCCCAGCCACCAGAGCAGCCCCAGCCCGGCCCACCAAAACCAGGAATCGCCCGAGTGCGCCAGGATGATCGCCACGCTGCGCAAGACACCAGGACGCCCGGCCACCCGCATCTGTGCGGAGAGGCGAGCGTCCAGTTCCAGGATACTCTTCCAGGTCACTTTTTGATTGTCTTTCTTGCAGGAACTTTCTTCTTCGCCGGGGCGGTTTCGGCCGCCCTGGAAGATTTCCCGGCGCCTTTTGCCAGGGTCGCTTTTTTCTTCAGGGACTTCGCACCTTTTTCAGCCTGCTTAATTTTCTTCGTCAAATCTGCACGCATGATCTCAAGCTGGTGGGGCTTATCCACATCCATGCCCACTTCGGCATACGGGCAGACAATGGCTCGACCGGAAATATTCATCCGGCTCATGACCCTGGTTTCTGCGTCCTGGAGACTTAGCCTGCCAGCCAGGAGCATCAAGGCCGTACCGTAGCCGATCAGGGCAGCCTGTTTGAGCGGATTCTTGCGGGAATTGGTGATCTTTTCCCACAGCTCGGTATCATCATCGACGATCATACTGATTCGTGCGGCATTCAAATCGCCACCGCAGACTTCCATGTCACTTAACTTGGTCCAGGTTCGCTTTGATCCAGGATAGCGTTTCTCCATCACCTCGCGTTGGATGACGTTGTAAACGATATCCACTTTCTCCTCGAGTTCTGTTTTCACCACCCAGTCCACCATCTCGCCCGTGATTCCCGGTATATCGGATGAAGCGATCAGCACGTACTCGGCCTTATCGTTGACCTCCAGCACCTTTTTTGCGCCGGCCTGCAGGTTCTCCACCATCTTGCCCTGGTTGGAGACGAAATACATTTTCTTGCTGCATTTCAGCCCGCTTTTATCGGTCAAACCAACGATGATTACGTTTTCTATATTACTGGATTCCGAGATCGCATCCAACACCCACTGGACCATCGGCTTGCCAGCTATGTCCACCATTGCCTTGGGATGACCCTGGGTGGCATCGTACAACGGCTCTTCCGGGAGCGGAACGCCCCCAGCAGTTACGATTGCATCCATAAATTCTCCTTTAATTAATTTTTTTATTCGCCTGCCGCCACCGCACACTAACCCCGGAAAAATATACCCGGGAGAGTGTGGAAATTTCTGTTCGAATCAACGTATAAATTTCCCGGGTATGGTCGGTTGCGCAGGAGGACACTTCTAATTCAATTCCTGCAGGGACGGCTCGAATCCGAGTTTGGTCAGCATTTCTTCATACTCATCATGAGTGAGGGCACGTCCCTTGCCCGAAACGGCGATCAAGGCAGCTTCCATCATGTTCGTGCCAAACGAACGCCCATCCAGCACCGGTGTGGTGGTTACCAGGGTTTTCACCCCGCATTTGCGGAATAATTCCACATCCTGGGGTGTGGTGGTGTTGGTCACGACCACCTTGCCTTTCATATTATCCGGCATATAGCGCTTGATATAATGACAATCGCCCGCGATCACCACACCCCACTCGAACCACTTCGGATACTTCGGCTTGCGCTCTTCCTGTTTCTCGCCGGTAGGATAAACCCATTCGAACGGCAGGCGTCCCGCCAAAGGCATTAGAACAGAAGCCAGTGTCTTGAGTTGCCCTTCGTTGTGCAGTGCGATCGGGATGCCCAGCGAGAACATCAAATCTCCAAAGACGCACTCATAGCCTGCCTGGATAAAACCATGCGCCAAACCCCACCGATCAGCACCGGTCATAACGAAGGTTTTCTTGCCGCCGTTTTTCTGGATGTAGTCGCCAAGTTTGGTTTCTACAAAAGGCGCGGCTTTATTTTCCAATGTATTCTTCAGACCTGTACCATCCACGACCGGTGTCGTCTTGATGAACCGCACCATCTTTTCAACCGAATAGAGCCGGTACCATTTATCATCCACCATCAGGCCCAGGTCTGCGCCGCCGACCCCAAAGGCGTCCACTTTTCCATCGAGTTCCTGGTATTTGCGCGCCGCAACCTCCATGTCCCCATCTGTGCCGATCCGTTCTATGCTGACTTCCTCGCCCAACAACTTGACGGTGACCGCCTTGTCGCGCTTGGAAGAGCCGATACTGATACTGACTGCTCGTTTCATAAATGAGGCCTCCTAAGGGATTTGCGTGAGGGAGTATACACCCAACCAATTTATCTGAAAATACCGCGTTTTGCGGCCATCGACAATCTTTCCGAGGACGATTGGCTCCGTAATATGGAGAAGATCATTCTATCGAGGGTCCAATCGATTGCAGGGAAACCCTCTCCGTGAATGGAAACCCCCGCCAGCCCTCTCAGAGGCGGATTTCCATGAGCCCAATTCACATCCACCTCAATGGGCTTGGACGTTCCGTGTAAGGTATTGCACCGCATTTCCCACCCCAATGCGGGAATGGAAGCTGGGGTAAAATCTGTAATGAGGAGAAAATTGACATGACTCTGCCCCGGACCACGGTTGCCCTGCTGATTCTCTATGCCCTCTTAACCATTTATCCTATCGTCAGCATCGCTGCCGGCGTGGCCCCCTCCCCATTTGTTACTCCGATATCGACCTTGGCAGGTTTCACCTTCGCATTCGTGCACGCCGGGCAGCGCGAAGGCTGGGGTCGTGCCCTGCGATTGCTCGCCCTGGTATTTGGTGTGAGTCTACTCTTTGAGAGCGTGGGCGTTGCGACCGGGCTGGTCTATGGCCCGAATCATTATACGGATAAACTCGGTCCCCTCTTCCTTGGGCTGGTGCCATATCTCATCCCGGTGGCCTGGTTCATGATGAGCTACCCCTCCTTTGTCATTGCTGACCGGCTTATTCCTGCCGGCTGGGCGGGCTGGCAGAGGATCCTTTCGGTGGCAGCTTTGGGCGGGCTGGTGATGACCGCCTGGGATCTGGTGATGGGCCCGATTATGGTTGCCAGCGGGCACTGGGTCTGGGACGTCAATGGAGCTTATCACGGCATCCCCTGCAGAACTTCTGGGGCTGGTGGCTGACCGTTTTTACCACTTTCGCACTATACCTGTTGCTTTCAGGTAAGACCCTCAAACTCGCTAATTGCAAGTTCGACCGCCTGGCTGTGCTGAGTTATGGCATCACAGCCATTGGGATCGTGATTATCTCGCTGGTTACAAAAGCAGGCGAATTGGCGCTGATCGGTTTCTTTGCGATGGTGACCTGGATAATATCGGGGGGATTAAGTCTGGCAAAAGATTAATTTTGGAATCTTAAATATAATCAACAGTGCTTTGCGAGTTTAGCTCGCAAAGCACTGTTTCATCCATCTTCCCTGTTTCAGGATGGATGGCAAGGGGTCTCGGAGAGTTGGGTCATCTGCCTAAAATGCAGTGAATCATGGAGTGTACTTAGTGCAAAAATGCGCCTTATCGCATTGGATGTATTGAATGGAAGACACGGTCCCCATGCACTGGTAGATTCCCCAGGAGTCACAAAGGTTTTTGCCAACTGCCACAATTGGGTAAGTATCATCAGCCTGCGGCTCGACATAGACAATACCCCGGTCGGAGGTTTCGAACGCTACAAAAGCATGTCCCGGCCCGCCGTCTGTAAAATCAACTGCAACGATCCAGGCCTTGATTCCCTGCTGTGTTGCGTTAGCCACCAGGTCGGTGGAGAAGTCCAGGCAGGTATATTTTCCGGGGACGTAAGGGTTCCAGTTGGTATGGTCCTTTTCCAGGAAACTCACCAATTCCGTCCAGGTTATCGAGTTGGTGGATGTTTTGATGGCATTGGAGGGCGCGGAAGCAGACGTGGGACGCGGAACCAGGGCTTGGATGGCAGGGTTGGAGGAAATTAAACCGGACGCGAATACGACCGGGATCCTAAACCCGGTTGTTGCAGCCGCAAGTACAATGGAACCCAATAAGAGGAACATTGTCAAGTAAAAATTAACTTTACGGTTAGGGTTCATTTCAATACCTATAAGATTAATGAAATACCGGGACTCCATGGTCTTTACCGGTCACAGAATTTATCCTGCTTTAACGCTCCGGCTTCAGAGAGTGGTTGTAACTAACGATTACATATAAAATGAATATCCAGGATACATATCCCTATTCCCCTCTCCCAATGGCATTATAAATTAATGCATTCCAAAATGAATACCCTCTCCGGGTTATTCTAATGAAATATTAAGTTGCAGATCCAGCAGGAATTCTCATAGCGACTACGCCGCATTAACTATCTTCCGGCCTCGTCACCCTTTCCACCAAAGGAAATTGAGGACCCTTGTATTTATGAAGGAATAATGGAAAGTATTGTGTAAAGAAATCAAAACCCCGAAACCAGGCTTCGGGGTTTTGTTGATTTCGGTTTTACAATCCGGCAGCTCTCCTGAGATCGGCAGCCTTGTCCGTGTTTTCCCACGGGAATTGGACATCGTCGCGACCAAAGTGACCATAGGAAGCCGTCTTGCGATAGATTGGCCGGCGCAGGTCCAGGTCGCGGATGATGGCTCCGGGACGCAGATCGAAATGCTCGAGGATCAGTTTGCTGATCTTTTCGTCCGGGATTTTCCCGGTCCCGAACGTTTCAACATTGACCGAAAGCGGGTGTGCCACGCCAATGGCGTAGGCAACCTGGATCTCGATCCGGTCGGCCAACCCGGCTGCCACCGCGTTCTTGGCTGCCCAGCGCGCGGCGTATGCTGCAGAGCGGTCCACCTTGGTGGGATCTTTTCCAGAGAACGCTCCCCCGCCGTGGCGCCCCATGCCGCCGTATGTGTCCACGATGATCTTGCGCCCGGTGACCCCCGCATCGCCCATGGGTCCGCCGACGACAAAACGTCCGGTTGGGTTGACGTAATATTTGAGTTGTTTGTCGACCATTTCTGCCGGCATGCTCGGAATGATGACGTGCTCCATGATGCCTTCTTCGATTTCGGAATGCGAAACATCCGGTGAATGCTGGGCTGAGACCAGCACAGTATCGACGCGCTTCGGCTTGCCGTAGGCATACTCAATGGTTACCTGGCTCTTGCCATCCGGGTAAAGCCATGGCAGCGTGCCCGCCCTGCGCACCTCGGCCAGCTTGCGGGTTAATTTGTGGGCCAGGTAGATTGGCATGGGCATCAATTGGGCAGTTTCATTGCAGGCATATCCGAACATCATGCCCTGGTCGCCGGCGCCGATCAGGTCGATCTGGTCCTGGTCTCCATCCTTGGCTTCCATGGATTTGCTTACACCCAGATCGATATCCGGGCTCTGGCTGGATATGGCAGAAAGTACGCCGCAGGTGCTGCCGTCGAAGCCTTTTTTGGCACGATCATAGCCGATCTCCACGACCACCTTGCGAACGAGTTCGTCAAAGTTGACAAAGGCATGGGTGGTGATTTCACCCAGCAGCATCACATAGCCGGTCTTGGTGGCAACTTCGCAAGCCACCCGGCTTTGCGGGTCCTGCTCCAAGCAGGCGTCCAGGACTGAGTCGGCGATCTGGTCGCACAATTTGTCTGGGTGACCTTCGGTGACCGACTCGGAGGTGAAGAGCAGTTTGGGGGAAGACATAAAGGTGGTGGTCATAAAACGTGAGCCTCCTGAAAAATGAAATTGCCCCTTCGAACGAAAGGGCAATTGCGCGAGGCGCACGGCTGCCCTCTCATCTTCCAGATTGTCTGCCGGAGTTAGCACCTTCCTTTTTGGGCGACCATGGTAGTCGTCCCGTATGGGGTTGCTGAGGTTTCACGGGGCCGGTCCCTCCACCTCTCTGGATAAGAGTGCCGATTAGGGCTATTTGGTTGTGTCGGGATGATACCACAGGGGAACTGAGGTGTCAATTTATTTATTCTTTATTTATTCTTTAGGGTACTTTGGGATTTGCCGCCCAGGCTTTTACTCTCTCGAACAACGGTCTCAGCGGATTCAACTCTTCCATCGGGACAAGCATGTTCTTTTCATGGGTCGGCTCGCCCTGAAAAGTTCGCATGCCTGCATTCAACACTTTCGCTTTGCGCTGGAATTCCTCATGACTTAGCCAGCCCATCAGCAAAATTTCCATCCCATAGACCCAGATATTCCCCCACTCCCGGGGTGAAATGACATGCGCTTCCCCCCGGGAAGGGCTGTGCAAACCGATGCGGCCTTCGGGTCTATGCGAGGCATGCAGGTAGGCCAGGCTGTGGAAACATTGCGCCACCGCCACACGTTTTTTTGGTGGAAGCTCCAGCCGGGCAGTGGAAAATTCCCTCTTGGAGTCCTGTCCGCCAATTTCCATGGTAATCGAAAGTTTGCAATCGCTTTTGAAGGCCAGCTCTTCGAGTGGGCGCCACTCTGGCGGGCAGCTCCATCCGTCAGGCAGCGGGTGGATCATGTAGGTAGGCTGTCCGGCAGCCAGGGCTTTTCTCAATTCTTCGCTGGAGGTGGCTGTCAATCCCAGCAATAATGCAAAAATGTGCATATCATTCGGTTTGTGAGATTCAGCCGAAAACTGTTCGGTTGGTCCCAATGCGGGGGCATGCAAGGCAAGAGCGCGGTTTTTGCGGAGCCTGGAGATCTGCTCGCGGCGGGTGATCATGCTGAAGATCAATTCACAGCGGTGCCCGCCCAGGGAAACGTCGTACCGGTCCGGATGGGTAAACGGTGTCGATCCAAACACTTGAAAAGGAATTTTCTGTTTGACTAGGAAGCGTCTGAATGCAAATTCGACCGCTGCTCCTCCAACGAGGTGGCGGAATCTGTCCACGGTCAGGCTGCCATTTGAATAGGAACTGGAACCCAGGCATCTGCAAGCGTATTCAATGCCGGCTTGGGTCAGGTCGGGGGAATAGTGGATATTAACGATATCAGAAACTGTGATCATCGTCGAATCACTCAGTCATGAAATCCATGCCCCTACTCGTTCCTGAATTGCAGGCAATAGTGGTGGAAGGTATTGCTCACCCATGCCGAACCCAGTCCATAGGGAGCCAGGCGCTGGTTATCCTGCAGCCAAAGCTTTTCGTCTTTGAGTATGTAGACTTTGCCGAGTTCTCGTCCCAAGTCCCAGGCCAGAGGGTAGATCCTGCCCCCTTTTTTCACGTTCTTGACAATTATGGTTAAGTAAGCTTTTTTTCGCAGGAGCGGCTTCAACCCGGCATATATTGCCACCAGTCTTGCCAGGAATTCCTCGTAATCGCTCACGTTGCCAAGGTCGTTGGCGTCATCGGAATAAATAACATCCAAGTCGGCTGAAGTTCGGCGTTTCTTTTGCGTCGCTGCCCCTTTGGCGTGCAGCATGTCCCAATAAGGGGGGGAGGTTAGAACATAATCGAATACCGGCAGTCCAAAGTCGGAGGCGTGGGTGGCATCTCCTGTCACGATTTTCGACGTCAGACTATTGGCGACTTCTCCAAGCGAACTGCGTTCTTCAAAAATTACCTGCTCGGCAATTTCGGCATACTTGGGATTTATCTCAATGCCCCAGGAATTCCGCCCTGCCCGTAATGCAGCAATTAGTGTCGATCCGGTACCGGCCATCGGGTCGAGCACATTCTCATCACGCTTGGTGAAGAACTCGATAAATTCCCCGGCCATTGTCTCCGGGAACTTGGCAGGATGGACCAGCACGCCCTTCTTGCGTGGTGGAGGGTTGTGGATGAACCAGGATTTTTGGAACTTGAGCCACGTGCGGGAGTCGAGGTTGTTGAGTTTATTTTTCATATGAAAATATTAAGGTGTGGGAGTCCGAGTTGGGATGTGTGTACGGGTTGAAGTCGGCGTTCGGAAGGGAGTGAGAGAAGGGACGGGGGAAACGTTCATCACCGGGTACACCGAAAGCTCTGAGAAGGAGGCAGTGATCGGCGCCGCGCCATTGGCAAATATAAAAAATCCAAGTGTGCCGTTACGCAAGGTCGTGTCCCGGAAGGTGAATTGCAAATGGTCGTTCAGGAAGAAGCGCATATCACTACCTGCCGCCCAAACACCGAGCTTAACCTCGGCCGGGGCAGCAATGGGGGCGTCGCCGCTCGACAACCAGGTATTGAGAGGCACAAGAGAACCGGAAACCATCCGTTCGAGGCGCGTCTGGCCATCACAGCTGACCACGAAGCGGTAATAATTATCGCCGAAAGCGGCGCGGAAGAGCATCCCGAACTGGTCCTTGTCTCCACACAGGCTGAGTGTTACGATGGCTTCGGCGTAGAAATCTGCCAGGATTGGCTGAGAACGGAGACTGGCCATTGTTACTGGTCCCTGCCCGGATATGGATAACAGCAGTTGGTTGCGGATCACTGTTGCGCTGGAGTTGGCACCTTTGGAAGTGTTCCACAAATCTGCCTGGTCGAAATTATCCGTGAAAAGCAATTCCCCCAGCCCCGATCTCAAGTCCTGGGTGGACAACAATGCCTGCGTTGGAAAAAATGTGGGCGTATCGGTGGCAGGGAACCAGATAATGGTGGGCGTGACGGTCTGGGTGTCTGAAACCATGGTGATGGTTTCGGTTGGCGCGGCAGGCAGGCCGCTGCAAGCCGCCAGGAATACAAGCATGAACATGCCCCGGTATAATAATGTGAGTTTCATCGGTAAATAATTGGAAGAATATTCTGGCAAGCTGTTGTACAATCAATGCTACCGGCAATCGTCCTATCCATTCATTTCATTCTACTGCTTTTTGATTATATCCGTGAATTGTGTATGCTCTGAATTCTACGTCTTTGAACGGCAGCCCGGGTTTTTGTAATAGTACTGTCCCGGTCGTATGAGCTCGAAAAAAGGAGAGATACATGAGCGAAAAGTCCGTCCTGGTAACCGGCGCGTGCGGAGAAATCGGCCAGGCCCTGGTCCAAAGCCTGAATAAGCGCGGCTACCGCATCTTCACAGCCGACCTGGTCTCGCTGCCTGAATCGATCAAGAACCTGCCGGCAGAGCATATCCAGGGTGACCTGGTGAACCGCATCAAGATATTTTACGATTATGATTTCGATCTCATCTTCCACCTGGCTGCTTCGCTCTCATCGAAGGCGGAAGTTGCCACCGAGGATGCCCATCGCATCAACGTGGAAGGGACCATGCAATTGCTGCTCCTGGCTGCCTACAAGTCCGAGAAGCTCAATAAGCCGGTTAAATTCATGTTCCCCAGCTCCATCGCCGCTTACGGCTTCGCGGACCGGGCAACAAAGCATGCCGCCGGGAACGTTAAAGAAGATGAGTGGAATACCCCGCACACCATGTACGGCTGCAACAAGCTCTATTGCGAAAAGTTGGGAGTGTATTACAGCCGCTACTGCGGTCAGCGCCACCTTGATCCAGTCCCACCCACCATGCTCGACTTTCGTGCCATCCGCTTCCCTGGGCTGGTGAGCGCCTTTACCACCCCGAGCGGCGGAACGAGCGATTATGGTCCCGAGATGCTGCATTCTGCCGCGGCCGGCAAACCTTACGCCTGCTTTGTGGATGCCGAAACGCGCATTTCATTCATGGCCATGCCGGATGCAATCAAGTCCCTGCTCATGCTGATGGATGCACCCCGCGAAACCCTCTCCAGCCAGGTTTACAACATCGCTGCATTCAGCCTGACCGCCGGAGAATTCCGTCAACGGGCGCTGGGCGCCTTCCCCGAAGCACAGATCACCTTCGCGCCCAACCCGCGCCGCCAGGGCATCGTGGATTCATGGCCGGAGGATGTGGACGACACCCTGGCTCGCAAGGATTGGGGCTGGAAACCGGAATACGATGTGGATAAATTTTTTAACGAATACTTCCTGCCCGCGATCAAAAAACGGTACCAGAGGCCGAGCACCCGTACAATAGAATAAATGAAAGAGACCGCCAAAATGGCGGTCTCTTTCATTAACTCAGCTATTTATGCTGGAAATTCATGAATGAGGAACGATTTGTTCCCTCTCCGCTCCCACGCTCACAAGCCGCACCGGCACCCCTGCCAGGGAAGCCACCCGGTCGAGATAGGTCCGTGCGGCTTTTGGTAAATCATTCCATTCGCGCACATCAGAAACGTTCTCGCTCCACCCGGGGAGTTCTTCGAAAACCGGCTCGTATCGGCGCGGATCCGCCGGGCCGAAGGGCAAATCGGTGAACTCCCTGCCTTGTCCACGGTAGGCGCGGCACAACTTGATGCTTTCCAATCCACTCAGGATATCCAGCTTTGTGACGGCCAGTTCGTGGATCCCGTTAATCCGGGTTGCATATCTCAACAAAACCCCATCCAGCCAGCCAACCCGGCGCGGCCGCCCGGTGGTGGTGCCGTATTCGTCCCAGGGATGCTCGCCTGTGCCGCGCAGTCGCAGGGCCAGGTCATCGAAGACCTCGGTCGGGAACGGGCCGGAACCGACCCGCGTTTGGAAGGCTTTCACCACACCGATCACTCGGGCATCGCGGGCGGCATCCAATCCCAGGCCGAGACCGGTTAATGCACCCGGAGCCGTGGTATTTGACGAAGTGACGAATGGATAAGTTCCTAAATCTATATCGAGTAGAGTCCCCTGCGCCCCTTCCACCAGGACTTTTTTTCCGGCTTGCAATGCCGTGTGCAGTTCCAGCGACGTGTCGGCAATATAAGGTTCCAGGCGCGCGGCAACTTTCCGGTACTGATCGCAAATTTCTGCGGAATCGAGTTCAGGGGCGCCCAGCATGCGCAGGGTGCGGTTTGACTCGGTAATATGGTCTTCGATCCGGTCGCAGAAATCCGGAGCAAGGCTGTCGCCCACGCGCACCCCGCGGCGGGTGGCCTTATCAGTGTATGCGGGACCAATGCCCCGCCCGGTGGTGCCGATACTGCCCTTGCCTCTTTGTGCTTCGAGAGCCCTGTCGAGCGCCTGATGGGCAGGCGTAATCAGGTGAGCCGCATACGAAATGCGCAGCCGCTCCGGTGTAACCGAAACCCCAGCCTGGCGCAGAAAGTCCATTTCTTCAAAAAGTGTGGTTGGGTTGACCACCATTCCGTTCCCCAGGATGGCGATGATTTGTGGGTGGATGATTCCAGAGGGAATCAGATGGAGTTTAAAGATCCGGCTTCCAACCGTTACCGTATGCCCGGCATTATCGCCGCCATTATAGCGTGCGGAAAAATCTGCCTGCTCGGCAAACCAGTCTACAATGCGGCCTTTGCCTTCGTCCCCCCATTGTGCGCCCACGATCACTTGCAGGGTCATTTCATCTCCTTCCCGGGTTTGCAGACGGGAATATTAACCATTCCAGACTTATCTGCCAGTGCATTATATCAAGGGCTTGGGCGATGGGGTATAATCTTTGCCAGTGATTCCATGAAGATTAAAGCTCTTTTGCTCGCCAGTGTTCTCTTGATCCTCCTTGGTTTTGTTTCAATTTCTGCCAGCGTGCAGGCTTCTCCCGGTGAACCTCTGAGCGGTTACCCTTCGCCGACGCCCCAGCCGAACGGACAGATCATTTACATCGTTAAAAGTGGGGATACCTGCACATCTTTATCCATAATATATGGGGTTACGCTGGAGTATCTGCAGACTACCAACAATTTGGACGCGAATTGCACCCTGCGTGAAGGACAAAGGCTGACCCTGGGCGTTGGGGCGTCAGCCGCTGCATCCCCCACCCCCGGACCTTCGCCGTCACCCACGCAAGTTCTGCCAACTGCCACCCCGGGTGTTGGCGGCCTAGCCCAGGTTTGTGTGCTGGTTTACGATGATATTAATGGGGATGGCTTGCGCCAGTCGACCGAAGTGGCGATTGCCGGTGCGGCAGTCAGTCTCACCAGCCTGGATGGGTCTTATTCGAAGACCCTGACCACGGTCATCAACCCGGATGCCACTGCCTACCAGGGCACATGTTTCGCGGACGTGCCCATGGGGCAGTATAACGTTAGTGCCGCAGCACCAGACGGTTATAACCCGACGATTGATCTGACCTCCAAAATTGTGATCACCGCCGGCGATATTGCCTATATTGACTACGGTGCACAGTTAAAAACCGTGACTGATCCCGGCAACCCTTCCGACAAACGTTCGCCGCTCATGGGGATTCTCGGAGCAGTGTTCTTATTGGCAGGGATCGGGATGGGAGTTTATGTCTTGAGTTTGCTGAGAAAAAAGTAACCAATGG